>Ga0334899_1000013_pt1 | contig 321956 bp, 336 predicted proteins | sample GraSluR3_MG_FD_207219 | JGI IMG/M metagenome (GOLD analysis project Ga0334899, IMG submission 207219) | Sludge microbial communities from methane-producing bioreactor in Wageningen University, Netherlands - Granular Sludge_8_08-R3 | ecosystem: Engineered > Bioreactor > Anaerobic > Unclassified...
TTAGCCTACCATGCGGCCCTCTCACCGATCAACCCGGCTTTCGCGGCATAAACGCTTGTATCAAGCCTAGACCATAGGCTTACAAAAATGTTACCGAGGAATTTACACACTAATTTGGGCTTGACTCCCGAGATGATGGAGGATTAAAATGGCGTTTACAAGACATGACCGGGAAGGCCTGGTATATTTTACTATACCATCCTTTGACGAAACCCGGCTTACAAAGCACTGTTTTAGTACAAGGACAGGCGGTTGCAGTAATGGCTTGATTAAGGGACTAAACCTCGGATTTTCAAGACCGGATGCCCGGGAAAATGTAATTGCTAATTTTGAGAAACTGTGCAGCGTATTGGAGATAAGAAAGGAAAGCCTGGTGTTATCCCACCAGGTACATGGGAAGAACATCAGGACAGTTACGCGGGAGGATTCCGGCAAAGGCATATGGAGAGATACCGATATTAAGAATACCGACGGGCTTATAACCGACGACAAAGGGGTGACTCTTACTACCTTTTATGCCGATTGTGTGCCCCTTTTCTTTCTGGATCCGGTAAATAAGGCCATCGGACTGACCCATGCCGGATGGAAGGGTACGGTTGCGGGAATAGCGGGGGAGACAGTATTAAAGATGTACGAAACCTTTGGTTCAAAGCCGGAGGATATCCTAGTCGGAATAGGACCTTCGATATGCAGGGATTGTTATGAGGTGGATACCCCGGTTATCTCAAAGCTTAAAGAGAATTTGGAAAACTGGGGAGATGTCACAACTTCCTTGGGTAAGGACAAATACCTGTTGGATTTACAGCAGACAAACAGGGCCGTGCTGGACGGGCATGGTATAAGGGAAAAGAATGTGACTGACAGCGGTTGGTGTACCAGGTGCAGCCGTGAATTGTTTTTTTCCTACAGAAGGGAAGGGAAAAATACAGGAAGCCTGGCTGCCCTTTTGCAGCTGGTTTGAAAGAAACATGAAGGTGGAGAATAGGTTCTCCTCCTTTTTTTTTGTTGCAGCAACTGTAAGGTTGATATCAGCCTTCCATGCCCCGCTTATGAATAGATTTTTTTGGACGAGGGAAGTCTAAATATTGAAATACTTAAGAATGGGGTGAGGAAATGCCGGTAGGTTTGGTAATATTGGTATTTGTGTCTGTACTTATACTGCTGGGAGTTGCCCACAGGGTGCTTGACAGGTTAAGACTGACAGACGGTGGTGCCCTTGCAGTAATTGCGGCAATTCTGGTTGGAACCTTTATACCCGATATAGGCATCACAGAGAATGTAGCTGTTAATATTGGAGGGGCGCTGATACCAATAGCTCTTGCAGTATATCTGTTTATTAAGGCCGGTACTGCCAAAGAAAGGACCCGGGCAGTTGTTGCCGCTGTGGCAGCAGGGGCAGCGGTATATGGTCTAAGCAAGTTTTTACCCGCCGGGCCCGAAGAGAATCAGTTTATGAATTATAACTACCTTTATGCGCTGATAGGGGGAGGAATAGCTTATCTGCTTGGAAGGTCCAGAAGGTCCGCATTTATAGCAGGCATTATGGCTATAATTTTAAGTGACCTTGTACAGGCGGTGGTAAACTGGTATACCGGAATTCCGGGAAGGACAGTTTTCGGCGGCGCAGGCGCCTTTGACGCAACCATAATAGCCGGGGTTTTTGCTGTAGTTCTCGCGGAGGTTGTAGGGGAGACCAGGGAAAAAATGCAGGGTGGAACCGACAGGAAGGATATGGCCTTTGAGGACGGGGAGTTTGTTGAAAACAAAGACAAAATGCAAAGGAACGGCGGGGATACTGATGAGAAATAAATGCAAAGGGTTTATATCTGTGTTTGTTATAGCACTATTACTCATTGGCATGGAGGCATACGCTGATACACAGGGATTTGAGCACAGCAATAAAGGATATTTCGAGGTTTTCGAAAAGGGTACCGGAAACGAAGTTTTTGCCACATCATGGGAAGTAGATGTAGGCGACAGATATCACAGTGCCGACAATAAGATGTATGAAATCGTTGAAGTGGACCAGGAAAACAGGAAAGCCTTTGCTGAGTTTATTGAAGACATAAAAATGCCCGAGATTGATGAAATCTTTGTTACCGAAACTCTGCAGACTGCCAAAAAAGACAGAAAGGTATCTCTATATTTCAGTCATAATGCGGAGTCCTATGTGCCAACCGATGGTACCGACAGCAAATCCGGAAACGGCGGAATAATAAAAGTCGGAGAAGCATTTAAGAAAGGTTTTAATAAATACGGGGTAGAAACAGTAATAAACAAAACTTCCCATGAGCCCCACGATGCCAACTCCTATGTCCGTTCGCGGAGGACGGCCACCCGGCTGCTGCAGGACGGACCTGATGCCATATTTGATATCCATCGGGATGCTATACCAAAAGAACACTATATAGATACAATAAACGATACCCCCGTGGCCAAGGTTAGAATCGTCCTGGGCAGGAGAAATCAAAACCTCAAGGTGAACGAGGAATTAGCGCAGAAGATTAAAGCCATATCCGATAAAACCCATCCGGGTTTTGTTAAGGATATATTCTATGCGAGGGGTAACTACAACCAGGACCTTGCACCCAGGGTGCTTTTGTTTGAGTTTGGCACCCACGAGCATACCAGGGACAGGGCGGAGAACGGTGCAGAAATCTTCGCTGAAATTGTTACAAAGGCATTATACGGGGGACAGACAGCCAAGGGAGAACAGGTGCAGGGTGAGCAGGACAGCAGTGAAGGGTCGGGGTCGGGGATTATATGGATTGTGGCGATTGCCGGGCTGGGAGGTTTGGGCTATTTATTCCTAAGTACAGGAGGGAAAGAGATAAAGTCCAAGGTAAAGGGTTTTGCCAAAAAAGAATTCGGCAGCTTTCTTGCCAGAAGAAACAAAAAGGATGGCAGGCGGTAAGCCAATGGAAAACTACGGCCGAATTCTAGTATCCGGGATAGCGGTGGGAAGCATTGGACGGCTTTTACTCTTAAGGGTTGACTATAGGCAGTATCCCAGTTTCCCCAGAGGCTATGTTACGCACCTGGTGCTGGGCATTATTGCCGCCGCCCTTGGAGCAATAGCCGTCCCCGCCCTTGCGGAAAAGGAATACACGGCGGTCACCTTTCTTGCACTGGCTGCGCAGCAATTCCGGGAAATAAGGAGCATGGAACGGGACAGCCTGGACCGGGTTGACGGGACCGAGCTTGTACCAAGGGGCTCGGATTACATAGAGGATATAGCAAAGACCTTTGAGGCCAGAAACTACATCGCAATGGTTACCGCACTGACGGTCAGCCTCACCGTATATCTGTCCGGGAATATCATTTCCGGGCTGTTGGCGGGTACTATGGTTTTTTTAAGCATACTACTCTCGCTTAAGGGCGAAAAAATCGGAGACATTGCCCATGTTATCAAAGCGGAAATTAGCTTTGATGGTCCTCTCCTTATGGTTGACGGTGTAGTTCTGATGAATATAGGCCTTCCGAAGGTAAGGCAGAAGTATCTCACCCGGGCTTTGGCGGTAAGGATTATACCCAGGGACGACAATGCAAGGGCTACCCTTGGTAATATAGGGCAGAGGCAGGCGTTGGCGCATAATGCAGCTATCCAGTTGGGAATTAGAAAGGATGTGGATGAGCCGGAGTTCACACCTATTGCGAGAAGAAATACCGAAAGCGGAGATATAGTTCTCGCAATATTTGCCATGGAACCGGATATTGAATGTCTTGTGGAAGCGATAAAACAGACACCGGTATTGGAAAGTTCAAAAAGAAAGCCTTTAGATTCTCCTGCCGGCAGAAAGGCTGCGGATTAGAGGTGGACAAATGGATACCAGGCTTAATGAAGTTATTCTTGCAATAGTGACAACCGACAGTGAAAGGGTTATCCACTCATCCGCCCCGGTATTCTACGCCCGGGACGAAGAGGAGAGGGAAAGGGTGGCGTTGTTGCTGTCAAAAATAACACTGGGTATGGTGCATGATTTGGCAAATGGATGTTTTGTAATAGTGAAACACTAGAGGGAAAAGTGCCTGCGGGATTCCGTGCTCGTAAAAAGAATGCGGAATCCCTTTGCATTATTGCGGAAAAATGGCATAATAGGTGTATGCATTTCACAAAGGGTTTTTGTGATATAATATTAGCAGCAGGTACTAAATGGAGGTAATATCCATGGTGCAAAGGGCGCATATTATTAAAACAGTTGAAGCAGGCAGCATAGCTGAGGAAATGAATGTCCGGCCCGGGGACGTGCTGCTGGAAATAAACAAAAGCCCGGTACAGGACATTATCGAATACAAATATCTTATCAACGAGGAATACATAGAAGTGCTAATCCAAAAACCATCCGGTGAGCAGTGGTTGCTCGAGATAGACAAAGAATTCCATGAGGACTTAGGTCTGGTATTTGAAACGGGGCTTATGGACCTGGGGAAAAGATGCAAAAATAAATGCATGTTTTGCTTTATTGACCAATTGCCGGGGGGTATGAGAGAGAGCCTGTACTTTAAGGATGACGATTCAAGGCTGTCCTTCCTGCAGGGGAATTTTATATCACTTACAAACCTGGAAACCGAAGACATAGACAGGATAATAAAATACAGAATAAGTCCGCTTAATATATCGGTACACACAACCGAGCCGCAGTTAAGGTCAAAGCTTCTAGGAAACCCCAAGGCCGGCGAGGCAATAAAACTGATGTCCTTGTTTTTGGAACACGGCCTTGTACTGAATTGTCAGATAGTGCTGTGTCCCGGACTAAACGACGGGCAGCACCTGGAAAAGTCCCTCCGAGACCTTGAGAGTATGGGGCGGGGCATAGATAGTATAGGGGTGGTGCCGGTTGGGATTACCAAATACAGGGAGGGGCTTTATCCACTTAAATACTTCAATAAAGAAGATGCAAACAATGCGTTAAACATTGTCGGTAAATGGCAAAAACGTTTTTTGCACCGTTACGGGAGCAGGATTGTGTACGCTGCCGACGAATTATACCTTAAGGCGGGATTACCCCTTCCGGCGGCCGGGGCCTATGAACATTTCCCGCAGCTGGAAAACGGAATAGGGATGATGGCGCTATTTAGGGAGCAGTTCGAAAGTCAGTATAAAATGACGGCCTGGGATAAGCAAAGGCCCCGGAAGGTCTCGGTGGCTACGGGACAGGCGGCCTATGGATTCGTGAAAAAAATTACAGCCATGATAGAAGGATCTGCGGCACATTTAAAGGCGGATGTGTACCCGATAACCAATAACTTTTTTGGAGAAACTATTGACGTGGCGGGACTTGTAACAGGCCGGGACCTGATAAACCAGCTGGCTGGAATCAATCTAGGGGACAAATTGCTGATTCCGCAAAGCATGCTCAAATCCGGGGAAGATATTTTCCTGGATGATATATCAGTAACCGAAGTTCAGGGCCGACTGAATACCAAGGTGGAAATATGCCAGGTACACGGCGGAGAATTTTTGCGAAAAATAGTCCGGGAGGAAGAAGTATGACAAAACCTATAGTGGCGATAGTGGGAAGGCCTAATGTGGGAAAGTCCACTTTTTTCAATAAGATTGCGGGAAGAAGGATTTCAATAGTGGAGGATACCCCTGGCGTTACAAGGGATAGAATTTATGCGGATGTTGAATGGCTTGAGCATAAATTTGTTCTTATAGATACCGGCGGTATTGAATTTTCAACCGATAACGTTATTTTGGAGCAGATGAGGATACAATCCCAGATTGCAATAGATACGGCAGATGTTATTCTTTTTATGGTGGATGTGCGGGAAGGCATCACTTCAACCGATTATGAAGTGGCGGATATCCTGAGGAAAACACGAAAGCCGGTACTGCTTGTGTGCAATAAGGTGGATTCGAAAAAAATGGAGGACGATGCATACGAATTCTATAAACTGGGACTTGGGAGCCCCATACCGATATCCTCCGGGCAGCAGCTTGGGCTTGGGGACCTGTTAGATGAAGTGGTGGACAGATTTCCCGTTGCCAAAGAACAGGAGAAGGATGAGGACGTTACAAGGGTTGCCATATTAGGTAAGCCCAATGTTGGCAAGTCGTCACTGATAAACAGATTTTTGGGTGAAGAAAGGGTGATAGTCAGCGACAGGCCGGGAACCACCAGGGATGCCATAGACACCCCCTTTAGGGTTGGCGAAAGGGAATATGTCCTTATCGACACCGCCGGCATCAGAAGGAAAAGCCGTATTGAGGATAAAGTAGAGAGGTATAGCGTTATAAGGGCACTGACGGCGGTGACCAGGAGTGATATAAGCCTTCTTGTTATAGATGCCTGCGAAGGCCCCACCGAACAGGATACCAAGATAGCCGGACATATACACGAGGAAGGCAAGGGCTGTATAGTGGTGGTTAATAAATGGGACCTGGTGGAAAAACAAACTAATACCTCGGAAGAATACAAAAAGAGTATAAGAACCAAGCTTGCCTTTATTGACTATGCGCCGGTTGTCTTTGTGTCGGCGAAGACAGGACAGAGGGTGGGCAAAATACTCGATTTGGTGGATGCAATATCCGGCCAGGCAGCCCTGAGGGTTTCCACAGGGGTGCTAAACGACGTAATAGGTGAAGCCACCCTTATGAACCAACCCCCTTCGGATAAGGGGAAAAGGCTTAAGATTTATTACGGTACGCAGTTTGCAGTTAAACCTCCAACCTTCGCACTGTTTGTTAACGATAAAAAGTTAATGCATTTTTCCTATCTGCGATACATCGAAAACCAGCTGAGGGAGGCCTTCGGGTTTGAAGGAACACCAATAAGAATAGTTGTCAGGGAAAGGGAAAGAAAAGGAGGGGTTTAGCCTATGATTATAATTGCCTCGGCTGTGACGGGATATCTTCTTGGCAATATAAACGGAGCGTACATAGTAGGAAGACTGGCAGGAGGTATTGACATAAGGGAACACGGAAGCAAAAATGCCGGCGCAACCAACGTAAACAGGGTATTGGGCAGTAAACCCGCAATACTTGCCCTTGCTATAGACCTCCTCAAGGGAGTGGCAGCGGTGATTATGGGAAAGCTGCTCTATAGCGGGGATATGGGAGCTATCGCAGCCGGAATTGCGGTTGTCTGCGGGCATAATTGGCCTTATTTCTTAAAATTTAAAGGCGGTAAAGGCATAGCCACTTCGCTGGGCGTATTGATTAGTCTTGACTACCGGGTTGCACTTATACTTATTGCAGCCGGTATACTGATAATAATAACTACCCGGTATGTATCCCTCGCCTCGGTAGTCTGTGCAGCATTTTATCCGGTATTGGTAGTTGCCTATAAACTGTCGGTCGAAATGATAGTCTTTTCAATTGCAATAAGCGTTTTTGCTCTTTTAAGGCATAAAGAAAACATAAAAAGATTGCTTGCTGGAAAGGAATCAAAAATCAGTATAAAACTAACACCAAAAAAGGGGGACTAGCGGAATGAGCGCAAAAATAGCTGTAGTGGGAGCAGGCAGTTGGGGTACAGCCCTGGCAACGGTGCTTGATGGAAAAGGTATTAAACTCAATCTGTGGATTCGTGAAGAGGACCTGCTTGAAGTGGTTAAAGATACCCGGGAGAATACCATGTATCTGCCGGGAGTTAAACTTGGCGGTAACATAAACCCAATGGGGGATATGGAGGAGTGCATTTCCGGATGCGAAACTGTTATATTTTCGGTACCCTCCCACGTTGTAAGGGATGTTGCGGGATCCATAGCTCCTTCTATTCAACGGTCGCAAAGAATTGTAAACGTGGCCAAGGGTTTGGATACCGGTACCTTGAAACGCCTGTCCCAGGTATTACAGGAAGCATTACCGGACAACAAAGTGGCGGTAATGTCGGGACCCAGCCATGCGGAAGAAGTGGGTAAGGGTATACCCACTACGGTGGTTGCGGCCAGTCCCGACAGGGAAATGGCAGAGTATGTGCAAAACCTGTTTATGGCCCCTGCATTCAGGGTTTATACAAACCCCGATATAACAGGAGTGGAGATGGGAGGCGCATTAAAGAATGTTATAGCGCTTGGGGCAGGTATTTCGGATGGCCTGGGATACGGCGACAATACAAAGGCAGCCCTTATGACCAGGGGAATAGTCGAAATAGCAAGACTGGGTGTAAAGATGGGCGCAAAGGCTGCCACCTTTGCCGGGCTTTCCGGGATAGGAGACCTGATAGTAACCTGTACCAGCATGCACAGCAGGAACAGGAGGGCCGGAATTCAGATAGGACAGGGTAAAACCCTGGAGGAAGTGCTTGGGGGCACCCATATGGTGGTCGAAGGCGTGAAATCCACCCAGGCGGCCTATGAGTTGTCGGTGCTTCACGGTATAGAAATGCCCATAACAAGGGAACTGTACAATGTACTGTTTGAAGGGGCAGATGTAAGGAAGTCGGTTGAAAACCTGATGTTAAGAAGCAAGACCCATGAGACAGAAGAGATAGTGGAAGGATGGCAGGTATAAAGATTTGAGCTCCGGGAGAACCCCGGGGCTTAATTTTTAGTAATAATACCTTTTTTCACTCATATATATATAATGTTAATGCATGTTCAATTTAGTATAAGGAGGGATAAAAGGGATGGGAGAATTCAACATATATAAAGACATAGCAGAGCGCACCCAGGGAGATATTTATATTGGAATAGTGGGCCCTGTTAGAACAGGGAAATCAACCTTTATTAAAAGGTTTATGGATTTACTTGTACTGCCTAACATAGATAATCCCTATATCAGGGAAAGGGCTAAGGATGAATTGCCGCAAAGCGGTGCAGGGCGTACCATTTCCACCACCGAGCCCAAATTTGTACCCAATGAAGCGGTTGAGATAGTATTGAAGGATAATGCAAGATTCAGGGTCAGACTGGTGGATTGTGTAGGTTATATGGTAAAGGGGGCCATGGGCCATCTGGAGGATGAAATGCCAAGGATGGTATCTACACCATGGTTTGAAAATAAAATCCCCTTTGAAGAGGCAGCAGAGCTCGGCACACGAAAGGTTATAACAGACCATTCAACCATAGGCCTACTGGTTACAACCGACGGTTCCATTACCGAAATACCCAGGCAAAACTATATACAGGCAGAAGAAAGGGTGGTAAGGGAACTAAAGGGTCTGAACAAACCCTTTGTAATCGTTCTTAACAGTACCCGGCCCGGGTCTGAGGAAACCAGGAATATGGCAGAGGCCCTGGAAGCCAAATACGAGGTGCCTGTATGTATTGTCGATTGTTTGAACATGTCCATGGACGATGTGCATTTCATCCTTGAAAGGATATTGTTCGAGTTCCCGGTTATGGAAATACATATAAACCTTCCCCGCTGGATTGACGGTCTGGACCTGGAGCACTGGTTGAGGAAGGATATTATTAATGCTGTGAGAGAAAGCACAGCCGAAGTAAAAAGGATAAGTGATACCAAGTATATTCCCGGTGCCTTCGAAGAATATGAGTTTGTGCAAATGGCGGAACTGGAAAAGATAAGCCTTGGAGAAGGTATTGCCCGGATTAATGTAAAGCCTCAAATCGACCTCTTCTACAGGGTGATAGGGGAGATTTCGGGGTATTCCCTTGCTGGGGAACACCAGCTTCTGGGGTTGGTAGAGCAACTTTCAGAGGCTAAGAGACAATATGACAGGGTTGCCTCTGCCATAGATGAGGTTTGGGATACCGGTTATGGAGTGGTATCGCCCAGGCTGGATGAACTTATTTTGGAGGAACCCGAAATATTCAAACAGGGAAGCCGGTTCGGGGTTAAGCTGAAGGCCAGCGCGCCGTCCATTCATATGATCAGGGCAGACATTCAGACCGAGGTGTCTCCATTGGTGGGCACTGAGAAACAGAGCGAAGAACTGCTCAATTACCTGATTTCCGAATTTGAGAACAACCCGTCCAAACTCTGGGAGTCTAATATTTTTGGCAAGTCGTTGTATGACCTGGTGAGGGAACAGCTGCAGAACAAGCTTCTCAAAATGCCGGAGGATGCCCAGTCTAAGCTCCAGATTACTCTTCAAAGGATAGTCAATGAAGGAACCGGAGGTTTAATTTGTATTATATTATAAAGGATCGGGACCTTCAAAGGGTCCTGTTTTGTTTGTTACATATAAAACAGAAGGGTTCTCCTGTCGGAGAACCCTTCTGTTTGCAGAAAAGACCATATCCCTGTTTATCTGCGGTGAAGCCTGGGTGCACCGATAAATGAAAGGCCGGCCTGGGTAAGGGCCTTTGCGGTTCTGTTTACGGCATTGTGCTTTTCAAGGTAATTCTTCAGCAGTTTATCCATTTCTCCCGAGGCTTCTATTTCCTGCTTTGGACGGAAGTAATCCAGTATGTCTGACGGATGGTCCAAAGTTACTTCTATTTCCGGGTCTCCACCTTCGTGCTTTGCCGAGATGTTTGGCACGTGGCGGGCTACCTCAATGAGTTCGTCACGCCGGTTGTATGGCTGGCGTACAATACTCTTATAGGTTTCGGTTATATGATGCTCAATCCTGACATTGCTTTCCAGTCCAAGTCTGCTTCTTATCTGGGAACTGAATGCAATGGTATTATTGTTTACCGAATTGCTAAGGTTGAATCCCGATAGGGGCGTAGACCCGTCCTCCCTTGCAAGCATACGTCCCATAAGCAGTGTCCACAGCACTGAATATGGATTATCGTTGCCCATAAAAACAGATATCTTGAATCTTACGTCAATACCCAGTTTGTACAGGATATACCCTAGGAATACGGTTCCCGGATTGGTATTCAATACCTCGTCTATGCCGTAGTTTGTATAGTAATAAAGGTATTCGTCAACCCACGCAAGGGGATAATCGTTTGGCTGACCGATGCCGCCGAAGTAGCCTGTGATGGTATCCGGACCGTTAAGGTGCACGTTTGACCCGTCGGTGCCTTTGGTGTCCAGGGTTTCCACATAGCTGGCCCCTATAATCTGCATAGCGGCAGCCACCGCGAGGGTATCGCCATTGTCGTTTTCCTGCTCCTTCATACACCGGACACGGATGTATCTTCCGGGCATTATTTCTTTTTTGTCTATTGCCTGCTTTGCCTCTTCGATAAACCATGGGAAAAACTGCATGGCGCTTATCTCAAGGGTAACAGCTCTGCCTTCGTCAAAGGACATTGTGCCATACTTATCTCCTAGAATTCCCTTTTTATATTCCGAAACCGTGGTAAAGGCGCCTTTGTCCCTTACCGATATCAGCCATTCAAGGTCTTTTACATAGGGGGAATCCTGGTTTCGCAGGCGGCTCATGATATTGGGCAGCTGTCTTGCTTCCCTGGCACGGGCGTTTATCTCTTCGGGGGTACCATACTTCTCAACAATCCTGAGAACGTTCCTTATAAGCTGGTTTTCAGGATCTGTAATAAAACTGTTGATGTCGTCAATAACACAAGGGCTTATGGATAAACAGTCCTTATACATGCAACATCCTCCTTATCATTTTTTTTCATCCAGTCCCGGTTTATTTAAACTCTTCAAACAGCCGCTCAAAATCTTCTATGCTGTCTTTGATATGATACACATGGTCGTCGGTGGGGAACTTTCCGGTTTTGACTTCGTTTATATACTCCTTAAAGGCATTTGTTTCAATTTCGGCTACATTGGTATACTGTTTGACAAATTTGGGCGTGAACGCCTGGAACAGACCCAGCATATCACCGCATATAAGCAGCTGCCCGTCACAGGGCCCTGCACCTATTGAGTAAACGGGGATGTCAAGTTTTTGCTGTATGAATGCAGTCAGTTCAGGCGGTACCGCCTCCAGCAGTATGGAATAGGCTCCCGCCTCCTGGACAGCAAGGGCATCCCTGATAAGTTCTCTGGCGCTGGCCACATCTCTGCCCTGGGCCTTGAAGCCTCCAAGCTGTCCGGAGCTCTGCGGTGTCAGCCCTATGTGCCCCATTACAACCATTCCCGCAGCGGTTATTGCCTCGATGCGGCTGGCAACCCTTCTGCCGCCTTCCAGTTTAATACAGTCCATGTCAGCCTCTTTGAGGAAACGGCCTGCATTTTCCACAGCCTGCTCATCGGATTTCTGGTAAGACATAAAGGGCATATCACCAATAATCCAGGTGTTGGGTGCGCCCCTCCTGACCGCCTGGCAGTGGGAAATACAATCTTCCATTGTCACAGGAATGGTGCTGTTGTAGCCAAGAACCACCATACCAAGGGAATCTCCGACCAAAATCATGTCCATGCCCGCCTGCTCCGCAAAGGAAGCCATGGGAAAGTCATAGGCCGTTATCCATGCTACCTGTTCTCCGTTCTTTTTCATCTTAATAAAATCAAGAATACTTTTCTTTTTCGCCATTACGATCCTCCTTCGAATTTTTGGTAATGTTTGATTTGCACGCAATCTTTATGTAGTATAATAACTTCTACAAAAATATATTTATTCCTATCTTATCCAGAATATTTCTTAAATATTTCCATTGGCAGCGCCGAAGGCCGACGTATAGGGCAGCGGGTGAAACATAAAAAACCAGTTGAATTGGCGCAAGAAATATGTTATATTAATATACGCCGCAAAACATCTGGGTGTGGCGCAGCTTGGTAGCGCGCTTGAATGGGGTTCAAGAGGTCGGAGGTTCAAATCCTCTCACCCAGACCAGATAAGAAACGCTGAAGGCCGCTTGCCCGTAAGGGTAGGCGGCTTTTTACATGTACGCAATATGGGCGTTTGTGAATTGGTAACTACTCATGGTGAGTAGAATTGCAGAAAGTTTCTGACGGTAAGACACAGGTAAGACACACGGTAGACCACAAACTCAAATCATGTTTGCGGCTTTTTTCAGTTCTTCGAGGTAAGCTTGAGTGTATATTTTTCCCTAAATAGAAAATTGTCGAAATATATACCTATTATTAGAAATAAAATAGCAGGAATTTTGCAAATAATAGCCAATTAATATATCTACCACTAATTTTTCTAGGGGGGATGATTTTTGGATGAGTATGCACAAAAAGAAGGGAATTCCAGATCAAAAACAGAGCAGGTATTGAATAGTATAGATAAAAAAATAAAGAATAACCAACTGTTAAGAGAGGTCTATGAAAGGAAGCAGGGGGACTATAACGACCTGATAGAAAAATTTGGGGGCGAAAAAGTATTGATGGCTGTTGAGCTTGTAGAAAGCTACAGGCTGCTCATAGAAATCAACAAAAGCTGCGGGCTGTAAAGAGGCCTATTGTTAATCCAACCGCTCCAGGGATAAAATAATAATAAATTACGGGAAACTTCCATAGGGGATGAAAGCGCCCTGTTGCTGGAAGTTTTCGTTTTGTAGACGGTTAAATCGCATAAAAGTGAGAAGGAAAATGCAGGTATGCGAAGAATAGTATAAGGATAGTTTAATATAGTGGGTGACAATATGGAAAAACCAACTAAAATGAAAAACAAAAAAGGCTACATAAGAATAATATTACTTGCTGCACTGCTTATGATATCAGTAAGGGCCATTGCGGGAATAAGAAGCAATGCATTGGAAACAGCCCTGGTCGAGCATGGCAGTATAAGCATATACGAAAAAGTAAGCGGAATTGTGGTACGGGAAGAGAGGATTATAAAAGCAGCCATTTCAGGCTATGTTACATATATAGCCAAAGAGAACATTCGCGTCCCGGTTAATGAAAAGCTGTTGGAAATAAAGAGTGACAGGATAGATGCGAGTTTAACAGAAGAATATAATGAAATTAATAAAAGACTGCAGGCTCTGGAACAAATGGATAATTCAATCCAGGCAGCGGTGGACGATGATACAATTAACACGAGCCTGTCCAGCATAGGCCTTTTAATAGACCGGGGCGATCTGGCAGCCGTATATCAGGAAAAAGAGAGACTTAACCGGGAAATAAGCTACAGTATTGCGGCCAATACCACCCAGGCCGAAAGGGAAGAACTGATCAGGGAAAAAGAAAGGCTGGACCAAATGATAGAAGGGGGAATAAAGGATGAGCTTTCCCCTTTTTCAGGCGTACCCGTCTATTCACTGGATGGATATGAAGAGATTTTTTATCCGGGAAATATGCAGGAGATAATACCTTCCAAGGTTCAGCCCGAAAGTGCAAAAAAAATAGACCTGACAAAGGAATTAACGGCAGGGGAGCCGGTGCTCAAAATTGTAGATAACCATGTATGGTATCTTGTCTGTGACGTGAGCGAAGAATTTGGAGAAGGACTGAAACAAAATTCCAGCATATCCCTTGAGGTTTTGGACGGCAGCTCTTATACAACAGGGGCAAGGGTCAACAGTATACACCAGCAGGAGGGCGGTTACAAAGTGATATTTGAATCGGGGGACTTTTTCCCCGGACTGTACGAAAAAAGAGTTGTTGATTTGAATGTAATAAAGGAAAAGCACAGTGGATATCTGATACCTCTCATTGCGTTGATTGAAAAGGACGGAGAGTACGAGGTAGAGGTTGTGGAAGCAGAAAAAATCATAAACAAAAAGGTAATAATCAAGGGTGAGGACGGGATTAACGCAGTGGTTGAGAGCGCAGATGCGGGCCCAGAGCTTAAGGTATACGACATGGTTATACTTAGAAACTGACTGGGAGGAATAAAAGATGGATATCCGGCACAATTTGGAACTGATAACAGACAGAATGGAGGAGGCTGCATCAATCTCCGGAAGAAGAGGGAAGGATATTAAACTTGTAGCCGTCACCAAAACCGTAGATACAGAGAGAATCAAGGAAGCTGCGGCATTAGGCATTACCTGTATAGGTGAGAACAGGGTCCAGGAAATTTCAAGGAAATATGATGAATTAAAGGAGTGTCCCCTGGAGTGGCATATGATAGGGCATTTACAGAGAAACAAGGTAAAATATATAATAGATAAGGTGGCATTAATCCATTCGGTAGATACAGTTGCACTGGCAGAGGAAATTAACAAGAGAGCTCTGCAGACAAACAGAAAGGCAGACGTTTTGCTGCAGATAAATGTTTCGGGGGAGGATAGCAAATTCGGGCTCTGTGCCGGCCATATTAAGCGGTTTATTGAACAGACGGAAGGTTTTCAGAATATACATATCAGAGGTTTGATGACTATAGCTCCCTATACAGACAACCCTGAAGAGGCAAGGCCTGTATTTTCGAAGCTCAGGGAGATATTCGAAAAGGTAAGGGCAGAAAAGTACCAGGGTGTGGATATGGATTACCTGTCAATGGGCATGACGGGAGATTACTCTGTAGCTATAGAGGAAGGGGCAAATATCGTCAGGATTGGAACAGGAATATTTGGCAGTCGAAGGTTGTAGCGAGGAGGAATAACAAATGGCAAAGGGTTTATGGGACAAAATACTGGGGTATATGGGATTAGCAGAGACGGAGGATGAAGACAAACCGGAGGAAATAGAAAACGCATACGCTGTTCCTAAAAGAAAGGGCAAGGTTTTGGATATTAGAACTGCATCACAGGTCAAAATGGTAATTTATCAGCCTACCACCTTTGACCAGACCTCAGAAATATGCGATAATTTAAAGAGCAGGAAGCCGGTAATTATAAACCTTCAAAAATTAGAAAACGAAGTAGCTCAGAGGATACTGGACTTTTTGAGTGGAGCGGTATACGCACTGGACGGAAATTTGTATAAAATATCCGGAGGCATATTTGTTGTTGCGCCCAGCAATGTGGATATTTCTGAGCATCTGAAGGATGAATTAAAGGATAAAATGATATTCAAACGGCAAAAATAGGCATGGTTGGAAGGATTCTTGAAGAGGAGGTCAGCAATGGGACAGCTTAATTGGGTGCTTAAAATTTCTTTAAGGTATTTTTTTAGTATTATAGAACTTTTAATTTTTATAAGGATAATCCTTTCCTGGATTAGTCCGGGACATGGGAATCCTATTACAAGGGCCATTTTTGGTTTAACTGAGCCAATTCTGTCGCCTTTCAGAAAAATTTTAGAGAAAAGCTCTTTTAGTACGGGTATGTTTGACTTTTCCCCAATAATTGCAATACTTTTTATCAGGCTTATTGCACAGCCTTTGGCATATTACATTGTAAATCTTTTGTTCTAAGGAATGGGGACACACCGCAGCTAATAAGGTCAGGGGACACACCTTTATAGCTGGTATTCCTTAATGGCCAAGGAATGTCCCCATTAGAATTCCTTTTTACGGAATGTCCCCGATTGATAGACTTCGAGGTCAGGGGACACACCGCAGCTAATAAGGTCAGGGGACACACCTTTATAGCTGGTATTCCTTAATGGCCAAGGAATGTCCCCATTAGAATTCCTTTTTACGGAATGTCCCCGATTGATAAGCTTTGGGGCTATTAAAAATTCGTGGAGGTGAAATTATGATAACTCCCCTCGAAATACAGAATAAACAGTTTGGGAAGAAGATCAGAGGGTATGATGAAAACGAGGTGGATGAGTTTCTCGATAGGTTAACAGAGGATTATGAAGCCCTTTACAGGGAGAATGCAAACCTGAAGGACAGGATAAATATACTCGAAGATAAGCTCAAACACTATTCCGGTATGGAAGCCTCGCTGCAAAATGCACTTATACTTGCACAGAGTACTGCTGATGAAGCCACCAAAAATGCCCAGGAAAAGGGTGGATTGATTATTACGCAGGCTGAAGAGGAAGCCCGAAGAATAATTGAAAGGGCAAATGAAAAGATTATGCATATAGAGGAGCAGTATCAGGAAGCTAAAAAGCAAATGTACATATTCAGAACAAGGTTTAAAACCTTATTGGAAGCACAGCTTGAAACGGTGGTAACCCTCTGTGGGCAGCTGGATGAGGAATAAATTTATTGGAAGCTGCAATTGACTAATAATACGGTTTATATTATAATTCTATCAATACAATTATGGATATGCGATGAATGAGAAGAGTAGCCGTCAACTGTTGACAGAGAGCCGTATAAATGGTGCGATACGGCAGCGGGTAACGGTGAAAATCCCTCGGGAGCAGCAGGCAGAAATTTTAGTAAGCCGAGCCGGGTATACCCGTTACAGTATAGCTTAAAGTGGGTAATACAGCCAATCAGGGTGGTACCGCGGGTAATTCTCGTCCCTTTCATGCAAAGGGATTTTTTAATTGTCTGAAAGACAGAGGTTTGAACAATAAAACGACAGGAGTGGTAATAATGGATTATGGCAAATCGCTAAACCTACCGAAAACAGATTTTCCCATGAGGGCAAATCTGCCTTCAAAGGAGCCGGAAATTATTGACTTTTGGGAAAAGAAAGATATATACAATAAAAATCTCGAAAAATTTGCCGGCAGAAAAAAGTTTATTCTTCATGACGGTCCGCCCTATGCCAATGGTGACATTCACCTGGGTCAGACCCTGAACAAGATACTCAAGGATTTAATAATAAAATCAAAGTCAATGGACGGTTTTTGCGCCCCCTATGTACCCGGCTGGGATACCCACGGACTGCCTATAGAGACCCAGGCTATAAAAAAGCTTGGTATTAACAGGCATGACAAGTCAATACCCGAATTCCGGGCACTTTGCGAAGAGTTTGCACTGAAATATGTAGACTTGCAGAGGAACGAATTCAAAAGGCTTGGGGTCCGCGGAGACTGGGAGAATCCCTACCTTACATTAAAACCCGAGTACGAGGCAAAACAGATTGAGGTTTTCGGAGAGATGGCGAAGAAGGGTTATATATACAAGGGATTAAAACCGGTGTATTGGTGCCCCGATTGTGAAACAGCGCTGGCGGAAGCCGAAATCGAATACGGCGACCGTAAAACCCATTCAATTTATGTGAACTTTCCTGTGACTGAGGATAAGGGATTATTTCAAAAACATACCGGCAGTCTTGACAATGTATTTATGATGATTTGGACCACAACTCCCTGGACGCTTCCGGCAAACCTGGCAATTGCGTTAAATCAAAAGCTGATATACGTTCTTGTGGAAATGGAAGGCACATATTATCTGGTTGCAAAGGATAAGCTGGATGAGGTGCGGGATGTGGGCAAAGCAAAGGAATACAGGGTATTGGCCGAGTATCCGGGTAAGGAACTGGAAGGCGTTGTATGCAAACATCCCTTTATTGACAGGGATTCCCTGGTTATACTGGGGGACCACGTAACCCTTGAGCAGGGAACCGGGTGCGTTCACACCGCGCCGGGCCACGGCGAAGAGGACTTTGTGGTGGGGATGAAATACGGACTGCCGGCTTTAAACCCGGTGGATGACCGGGGTTATTTTACAAAGGAAGCAGGCAAATACCAGGATATGTACTACGAAAAGGCAAACGATGTCATTGTAAAAGATTTGATAGATACAGGGTTTATGTATGCAAACTCGACAATGATGCATTCATATCCCCACTGCTGGCGGTGTAAGGGTCCGGTGATCTTCAGGGCAACCGAACAGTGGTTTGCTTCGGTGGAGGGATTTAGGGACCAAACCCTGAAGGCCATAAAGGGTGTCCGCTGGATTCCTTCCTGGGGCGAGGAACGGATAACCAATATGGTAAGGGACAGGGCTGACTGGTGCATTTCACGGCAGAGGGTATGGGGCGTGCCGATACCCATATTCTACTGTGAAAAATGCGGCCGTCATCTGGTAAACGATACCACCATAAACGCGGTAAAGGAATTGTTTGCCAGAGAAGGTTCAAATGCATGGTTTGAAAAGAGCGCCGGGGAAATACTTCCCAAGGGCTTTAGGTGCGGAGACTGTGAAGGCGAAAGTTTCAGCAAGGAAACGGATACGATGGATGTGTGGTTTGATTCCGGCTCCAGCCATGCTGCGGTACTGGAAACCACTCCGGGTCTTGAATGGCCGTCTACAATGTACCTGGAAGGCAGCGACCAGCACAGGGGATGGTTCCAGTCCTCACTGCTGACAGCGGTTGCCACCCGGGGCAGGGCGCCCTATGAGGAAGTACTGACCCATGGGTTTGTGGTGGACGGAGAAGGCAGAAAGATGTCAAAATCCCTTGGGAACGGTATGGACCCATTGGAAGTGATAGAAGAATACGGAGCGGATGTGCTCAGACTGTGGGTTGCCTCCGCCGATTATAAAACGGATATAAGAATATCGCCTCAGATATTGAAACAGCTGTCCGAGGTATACAGAAAGATAAGAAACACCTCCCGGTTTATGCTGGGTAACCTGTATGATTTTGACCCATCCAAAGACGGGGTTTTATACGACGACCTTCCCGACCTTGACAAGTGGGCACTGCTTAAGGGACAAAGGCTCCTGGAAAAGGTGGTAAAGGCCTACAGGGATTATGAGTTCCATATATTGTTCTACGCTATTCATCATTTCTGCGTGGTGGACATGAGCAACTTTTACCTTGACGTAATAAAGGACCGTTTGTATACCTACAGGGCGGATTCCAAAGAAAGGCGTGCGGCACAGACGGTTATGCACGAGCTTTTATCGATATTGGTAAGGCTTATTGCACCGGTTTTGTCCTTTACGGCGGAAGAGATTTGGCAGTACATGCCGGGAGATAAATCCGACAGGGAGATAAGCGTTCAACTGGAGGAATTCCCGAAGGTTAAGCAGGAGATAAAAAACGACGAACTGGAAGCCAAATTCCAGAAAATACTGGATGTCAGGTATGAAGTTTCAAGGGCATTAGAGCGTGCCAGAGCCGATAAGGTGATCGGACATTCGCTGGATGCAAAGGTTGACCTGTACGCTGATAAAGAACTGCATGATTTTCTCAAATCATTAGAGCAAGAGCTGCCCTTCTTATTTATAGTATCCCAGGTGGAGATTTGCCCGCCGGGGAGCACAGCAAGCCAGGACGCGGTGGAAGGCGAAGAGCTCAAAAACCTCAAGGTGGCCGTAGCCCAGGCCGAGGGACAAAAATGCGCAAGGTGCTGGAACTACAGTACCACGGTGGGGCGGGTGGAAGAACATCCCGGGATATGTGAAAGATGTGCGGCTAATATAGAATAAAAAAGATAAGCGCATTACGCGAATTCCCATAGGGACATTTTATGAACCATGGGTATTTGGTGAGGCAGACAGCAGACTAAGCTGTCTGCCTTACATACATCGCTTCGACAGGAGACAATCCGCAAAGCGTTGAAATGCGTTATGAAGACGAAAACATATGGCTCACTCAGAAGATGCTTGCAACTCTATACAACGTAGAGGTTCATACCATAAACGAGCATATTTCTAAAATTCATACAGATGGAGAGCTTTCACAGGAGGCAACTATTCGGATTTTCCGAATAGTTCAAACTGAAGGTTCACGCCAGGTAGCCCGCGAAATACTGCTTTCCGAGCGCAGTTTTTACCAGAAAGTCACATATATATACGCAATCGCTCCTGACTATGATAAAAATGCAAATACAACCCACGAGTTCTTTGCTAATGTGCAAAATAAAATGCATTTTGCCGTTCACGGGCAGACTGCCGCCAAAGTAGTTATAACCGCGCCTTTAGGCGGCTTTCTTTTTTTATATAATGTGAGCCATGGGTAAGGCGGAGCAGTCTTTACTTCTCAGTTAATTGTAATATGGATTTCCTTGCCAAGACTGCGGACGATTTTAGTGACAAAATCCAGTGAGGGGTTGTAGGTACCGCTTTCAAAACGGGATATGTTGGATCTTTGTGTCCCGACACGTAATGCAAGCTCTTCTTGGGTAATGTTTAGCTGATTCCGGGCATCAATGATTTGTGCGATCAACTCATAACGGGGTTTTAGTTTTTCGTATTCTGCTTTAAATTCCTCGTCCTTCATCAACCTTGCTTCAATATCTTCTAATTTCACTCCTGCTTTATTCATCTTGACACCTTCTTTCATAATATAATTTATAGATTAATGCTTTTTCAAGCTCTCGTTCGGGTGTTTTATTTGTTTTTTTTACAAAGCCATGCAGCAGTACAAAGGTATTTTTCTCATATAAAAAGTAAAATATCCTCGTAATATCGGATGAAAACTTTACCCGCAGCTCAAACAGTCCTTTATAGCGTTTGCCCTTGATCGCGGCTGAAAAAGGTTCGCGGATGTTGATGCCCAGTTTCTTAAGCAGCAATATGTCGCTGTATGCTTTGGCGCGCAGCTTTGGATTCAGCGATAGTAAAAAATCTTCAACAGGGATTTCGCTGCCTCCCTTAATATTATATGCCTGTTATGATAATTATGTTATCATATACGATAACATCCGTCAATGAATATTCACAACCTTTTTAGCTCTGTGTAAAAGAGACACTATCCCTTGTGGGATAATGCCTCTCCTGCTTTTCCCGTATAGGTTTTGATTAACTACTTTTTTTATGGCGTATCAGTTGGAAGGCGGCGGGGAAAATTATTTACGGGAGGATGGGGTATGGAAGACCAAACCAAACAAATAAATACATTGAGCAGAAAGATACACGAACTGTCACACAATATTGAAAGGGCAAAGATTCTTGAGTATGTAAACCTGATGGAAAATCCCAAAAGGCTGCTGCTGATAAATTTTGTGGCCGGACTGGCAAGGGGATTAGGTATAGCTGTGGGTTTTTCGGTATTAGGCGCTGTGGCGATACTCATTCTAAGAAGGCTGGTAGTGTTAAATTTGCCCCTGATAGGCGATTTTATTGCAGAAATTATTAAGCTGGTAAACAGAAGTCTATAAAGAAGGGAAGGATCAAAAATGGACAGCAAAAGCCTCAAGGTATTCAAGGATAAGCTGGAACGGGAAAGGGAAAGCGCAATTAGGACGGTAAAACAGATGGACGATAACGAATTCAATGAATCCCAGGCAGAATATACTAAGGAACTGTCGGTTTATGACAATCATCCGGCGGATATCGGCAGCGAGACCTATGAAATGGAAAAGAATCTGGCGCTTAAGAAACAAAACATGCACAGAATCCAGCAAATAGAACAGGCCCTTGACCGGTTGGAAAAAGGGGAATACGGGATATGTGCCCTGTGCGGACAAGAAATCAGCCATGAACGTTTGGAAGCTCATCCGGAGTCGGATATTTGCCTTGATTGCTCAAGGGGTACCAGATTACCCGGTGAAAGGATAAGGGAAGGAAGACCCGTTGAGGAAAAATCGCTTAACTTTCCCTATAACCGGGAGCCGGGCACAGAGAACGACCGGATAATATTCGACGGTGAAGACAGCTGGCAGGCGGTTGCCAGATACAATAGAAGGGAAGATGACCCAAGCAATCAGACGGGGGATGAACAGGGGCTGTGGGATGAAATTCCTTCGGGGCTGGTGGAGGATATTGACAGGATAAGCAACCGGTACTTTAAAAATACGCTTGATGAGGAGTATGAGGAATAACCGGTTTTACAAATAGAAGGTTTGTGATAAAATCTTTATGGATAAATAAGCTTTCAGGGGGTATTTCATGACATGGATTATTGCATTATCGGTAGTTGTTGCGGACAGGATATCAAAGTGGATATGCCAGACTTCTTTGCAGCCGCTTGGCTCTGTGCCTGTTATAAAAGGTATTTTTCATCTGACCTATGTAGAAAACAGAGGGGCAGCCTTTGGCATTTTGCAGAATAAAACCTGGTTTTTTATTCCGGCTACCCTGATAATATTGGTTATACTGCTATACATGTTGATAAGGGTTAAGACCAACAGCAAATTAATGAGGGTCTCCCTTGCGCTGATAGCCGGAGGGGCTGTTGGGAATCTCATAGACAGGATATGGCTGGGTTATGTTGTAGACTTTCTGGACTTCAGGATATGGCCGGTATTTAATATTGCCGACAGTTCCGTAGTTGTCGGGGCGTTAATTCTGGGATACCTTGTACTTGTAAAGGGTGAAGGTATAAGCTATGGATAAATTTCAGATAGTTGTGGACGGAGCAAACAAAAACGACCGGCTAGACGCATTTTTAGCAGCAAAGCTGCCGGGACACTCCCGTTCGTCTGTACAAAAGCTTATTGAACATAACCATATTTCGGTAAACGGGCATGAAGCCAGGAGCAATTACAGGTTAAAGACAGGGGACAGTATAAAGGTTGAAATACACAAACCCGAGACCATACCGGTGAAGGCTGAAAATATTCCCCTTGACATTGTTTATGAGGACGATACCCTGCTTGTAGTGAACAAACCGGCCGGTATGGTGGTTCATCCGGCTCCCGGCAATTACAGCGGCACCCTTGTTAACGCACTGCTCTATCACTGTGATAATCTGTCGGGTATCAACGGTGTACTAAGGCCGGGAATAGTGCACAGAATTGATAAGGATACGACAGGCCTTATAATGGTGGCAAAGGACGAAGAAACCCACAGGCACCTTGCCGGACAGCTTAAGGAGCACAGTATAAACAGAAAGTATATTGCCCTTGTACGGGGAGCCATTGAAGAGGATGAGGGTACTATACAGGCACCAATCGGCCGGCATCCCACCAACAGGAAAAAGATGGCTGTTACAGCCCGGAATTCACGGGAAGCCACCACTCATTTCAGTGTTATTAACAGATACGCTGAATACACGCTTATTGAAGCAAGGCTTGAGACCGGCAGAACTCACCAGATAAGGGTTCATATGAATTATATCGGGCATCCCGTTGTGGGGGATCCGAAATACGGCAGGGAAGGGGAACTGGATGCAAAGAGCCTGCTGCTGCATGCCGCCGTATTAGGCTTTGTCCATCCTGCCCGGAATAAATACATGGAGTTCAATGCGCCGCTGCCCGGGCATTTTCTCGAAACAATCCGGTCTTTGCAGGATTTCCCGGATGGGGATACCTATTAATCGGCTGTATTATCATTATTAATTTTCCCGATTAAACCGATTTCCTCCGCGTCAGGTGTGACAAATATGGTTTTCTGGTTTTTATATATTACATAACCAGGCTTTGCACCCGAGGGTTTCGACACATTCTTTACCGCAGTATAATCCACCGGCACGCTGCTGGACTGTCTGGCCTTGCTGTAGTAAGCAGCCAGAAGTGCCGCCTGGTACAGCGTAGTGTCAGGAAGGTCTTTACCCTCACTTCGTATCAGTACATGGGATCCCGGAATATCCTTCGTATGCAGCCATACATCATCCTTCCGGGCGAACTTCAAAGTAAGGTAGTCGTTCTGGCGGTTGTTGCGTCCCACAAAAATCGTGAAATTATCCCGGGATATAAAGGCCAGGGGTTTGGATGGGCTGTGCGGCTTTTCCTTAATTTTTCTTCTGTCTTTGGTTTTTGCTGGTTTTATGTAGCCTCCGCTTTTGAGTTCCAGCCTTATCTCGTGCAATTCCGGCCATAGGGTACATTTTTCAATACTGTAAACAAGGCTTTCAAGGTAAGAAATTTCTTTCTTTGTACGTCGTATGAGCTTTTTCAGGTTTTCCTTTGCCCTTTTTCCGTGATTGTATTCGCTGAAGAATTTTTGAGCGTTTTGCAGAGGGGTTAGGTCCGGGTCCAGCTCTATTCTTATCAAAGGCATATCCGGTTTATTATAGTCTTCCAGTATAGCATTGCTGCACCTTTCCTTTAACCGGTACAGATTTGCGGTTATAAGCTCGCCATAAAGCTTGTAATGGCTCTTATCCTCGGCATCATGGAATTCCTGAAGCCGGTTGTTAAGCTTTTTTGTGTTTTTCTCGATTAAGGCTTTTACCACCTTGTTCAGCCTGTCCTTTTCCTGGTTTACGGTTTCCAGCATGAGCTTTTGATGATAGAAATTGTCCAGCATAGTATTAATGTTCTGTTGTAGTTTGAAGGGCAGATTGAGATGAGTCAGCATAATGGGGCAAAAGTACGCAGCATCGGAATCCCTGTAATAAATAACAGGAGAGAAATCCCCCTTGTGAATTATATCCCGGAATAAACTGGCGGTATGGCACAGATCCGCTACAGAGCATTCCTCCAGGGGCTTGTCGGGGTCGATACCGCTCCTTACACAAAACTCCCGTGCCAGAGGTTTCCCAAATCCCTCCAGCGTGTTTGCCACCGCCCTGGCAGCTTTGACTCCAATGTGTATTGAAAATTCCTTCTCCAACACACCGGTTTCCACACCGGTTAAGTCCAGCTTGGACTGGGAAGGCGGGTATTTATATACCACTCCGGGAAAAACATGCCTGTATGAACTCATTTCAGGCGTTACCCGTTTTATTGCGTCAATAATTTCCCTGTTCCCGTTAAGAAGTATTATATTGCTGTGCCTGCCCATTACTTCACAAACAAGAATTTTTGTTCCCTGAACTCCAAGCTCGTCGGTGGTTTTTATGGTGAATTCCAACACACGGTCCATCCCGTGCTGTTTAATAGACACAAGGGTACCACTTCCAAGATGCTTTCTTAGCAGCATGCAGAACATTGGGGGATGCTGCTGGCTGGATTCTGCTTTGCCTGAAAGGTGAATCCTGGGATTAGACGGATTTGCCGACACGAGGAGTTTTTGGCGGCCGCCGCCGGTGTGCAGATTAATTAAAAGGGTGTCGGATTGGGGCTGGTATATCCTCTCAATACGGCCCTTTTGCAGTTTGTCTGTAAGTTCTGACAAAAGGCACTTCATTGCAAAGCCATCAAAGGCCATAATATCACCTGCTGTCCTAATAGTTGAAATATCAGTGGCAAGTAACCGGTACCCGGTACCTGCGAGCTGTTACGTTTAGTATAGCATTTAACGGTATAAAATAAAACGGTATGACACAATAGCCCTGTTTGATATAATATTTTTGCAGTATAATGTTTATATTGAGAATACTGGACAGGGAGTGAAGGCTATGGATTTTAAAAAGATGCACGGACTGGGAAACGATTTTATTATAATAGACGGCAGGAACCGCAAAATCCATGATATAGGCGGTTTAAGCAAAAAAATATGCGCCCGCAACACAGGAGTTGGCGCCGATGGTTTAATAATGGTATTTCCCTCCCAAAGGGCAGATATAAAAATGGCTATATACAATTCGGACGGCAGCCGGGCGGAAATGTGCGGTAACGGCTTGAGATGTTTTGCAAAATATGTGTATGAAGAAGGGATAGTTAACAAAACCACCTTCAGCGTGGATACGCCGGCGGGGATTATGCACCCCCGGCTTGTGCTGGAGGAAGACGGCAGGGTTAAGGGAGCAATTGTTAATATGGGCTGTCCGGTTTTTGAGCCTTCGCGCATTCCGGTGGCCTGCAGCGGCAAACGTTTTATCGATATTCCCGTGGAAATAGATAAAAGGGTATATAATATTTCAACCATCGCAATGGGAGTGCCCCATTCGATAATATATGTCGATAACATACAGGATATTGATATAGGACGCATAGGCAGCGCTATAGAAAATCATCCGCTGTTTCCCCGCAAAACCAATGTAAATTTTGTTCAGCTGTTAGATCGCAATGTCCTGGGGGTAAGCACCTGGGAAAGGGGCGTCGGGAGAACCCTGGCCTGTGGAACGGGAAGCTGTGCCGCAGCGGTTGTTTCGGCTGTTTTGGGTAAGACGGGAAGAAAGGTTAAGGTTAAGCTTCAGCTTGGCCAGCTGCTTGTATCATGGGAACAGGACGGTCAGGTGCTTATGGAGGGGGATGCGGCAAATGTGTTTTTGGGTAAGCTGTCCGGCGAAATTTATCCTTTGCAAAGCTAGCAAAATGTGTTAAATTTAAAGGAAAGGAGACACACGGTGTCTCGGGCTGGAAAGCTATGAAGTCGATAAATAATCTGAGGAAGGATGTTACATAAATATGGTTTTTAGCATGACCGGATTTGGCAGAGGTGAATTCAGGACAGGGGAGACCAGCATTACGGTAGAAATCCGTTCGGTAAATCACAGGTATAATGATATTTCTATCAAAATGCCGAAGTCTTTGTCTTTTCTGGACGAAAGGGTAAGACAGTATGTGCAGTCGCGCATTTCAAGAGGCAGGGTGGATGTGTTTATTTCCTATGAACTGTCCGAAGTCAGGGACCCGGAAGTGAAGGTCAATTATGACCTTGCGCACAGCTATTACAATGCGTTGACCCAGCTCAAGGAAAAGGCGGGCATAGAGGACAGGATACCCTTTTCCCTAGTTGCTACCTTTCCCGATGTAATAGTGGCAAAACAAAGGGAATTGGATGAAGAGGAACTGTGGAAACAGCTTCTTGATGCCCTTGTCAATGCTATGGATATACTTGTCCAAATGCGAAGGCAGGAAGGGGGAAACCATAAAAAGGATATTCTCGATAAGCTTCAAAAAATGAATGACAGGGTATTGGATATAGAAAAAAGGGCAGGATTTATTGTGGAGGAATACCGGGAAAAACTGGAGAAGAGAATTGAGGAGCTTAGCAGGGGAATAGACCTTGACAGGGATAGAATTTATCAGGAGGTAATAATATTCGCTGATAAGAGCAATATAGACGAGGAAATTGTAAGACTTAAGAGCCATATTTCCCAAATGCATAATATACTGGACGAAGGAGGCACAATAGGAAGGAAGCTGGATTTTCTGGTACAGGAAATGCATAGGGAGATAAATACTATTGGCTCAAAGGCAAACGATTTACATATTTCGAAATCGGTTATAGACATAAAAGCCCAGCTTGAAAAAATGAGAGAGCAAATACAAAACATTGAATAGGGAGGTTTAAATGGATATGAAGCTCATTAATATAGGGTTTGGCAACATCGTTTCCGCAAACAGACTGGTTGCTATAGTGAGCCCGGAATCGGCCCCGATTAAGAGAATAATTCAGGATGCAAGGGAAAGGGGAATGCTGATAGACGCTACCTATGGCAGAAGAACAAGAGCAGTTATAATTACAGACAGTGACCATATAATACTTTCCGCAGTTCAGCCCGAAACCGTTGCCCATAGAATGTATTCCAAGGAAATGCCCGGCGGCGCTGCAGGCAGTGAATGAGCAATATGACAGAAAAGGGACTGCTGATAGTAGTCTCCGGCCCCTCCGGAGCCGGTAAGGGAACCATTTGCAGCAAACTGCTGGAGATAAAAAAGGATTTAGTGGCGTCAATTTCGGTTACAACAAGGGCTCCCAGGGAAGGGGAAGTGGACGGAAGCGACTATTTCTTTGTTTCAAGAGACGAGTTCCTGAAATTGGAGAATGACGGCGGGCTTATAGAATATGCGGAAGTTTACGGGAATTTTTACGGTACGCCAAAGAAGTATGTGGAATCAAACCTGGACAGCGGGAAGGATGTTTTACTTGAAATAGATATACAGGGTGCCCTTCAGGTTAAGGAAAGCTATAAAGAGGGTGTATTTGTTTTCATACTGCCCCCTTCTATGCAGGAACTAAAAAAAAGGATAATAAAACGCGGTACAGAGCCAGAAAAGGAAATACTGCGGAGGTTTGAATCCGCTTACAGAGAAATAAACTATGTGTCAAGATATAATTATTTTATAATTAACGATAAAGTGGACATTGCCACACAAAAGCTTCAGTCAATAATTGCTGCTGAAAAATGCAGGGTAGACAGATTCAAAATGAAATTTATAGGTCGGTAAGGAGGTAATTATATGTTGTATCCTTCCATGAAGTCTCTTCTGAATAAGGCGGACAGCAGATATACTCTGGTTGTCATGGCTGCCAAGAGAGCGAGGCAGCTGACCCGGGAAAGCGAAGAAGATACAGAGCAGGAAACAACCAATTGTGTTTCTGCAGCAATAAAGGAGATAGAAAGCGGGAAAGTAGGGTATGTGCGCACAAGGGACGGGATAAAGTAACGGAGGGAAGAAAATTGCTAAAAGATAAAAAAATATTGGTGGGCATATGCGGCGGCATAGCTGCATACAAAAGCGCCGACCTGGTGAGCCGGCTGAGGAAAAAGGGCGCCCGTATCAGGGTAGTAATGACAAGGAATGCCAGGGAATTTATTTCGCCCCTTACCCTTGAGACTCTTTCGGAAGACAGGGTTGCATCGGATATGTTTTCTTTTGACCGGCATTGGGAAATTGAACATATTTCCCTTGCAAAGTGGGCGGATTATATTATTGTAGCACCCGCCACAGCAAACTTCATTGGCAAGGCAGCTTCGGGCATTGCGGACGACCTTCTGACTACCACGGTTATGGCTTCAAAGGCCGAAGTCATAATTGTTCCTGCAATGAATACCAATATGTATATTAACACAATAGTTCAGGAAAACATACAAGGCCTTGTTCAAAAAGGGTACCTGTTTATTGGCCCGGTCAAAGGAGGGCTTGCCTGCGGGGACAAAGGCATGGGAAAAATGGTGGAACCATCGGCTATTGTAGAATATCTCGAAGGGCTGATAAGTAAAAGACAAGACTTATCCGGGAAAACGGTTTTGGTTACCGCCGGCCCTACCAGGGAAGTGCTTGACCCTGTAAGATATTTAACTAACGCTTCTTCCGGAAGAATGGGGTATTCGATCGCAAGGGCAGCGGCACAAAGGGGAGCAAAGGTTTATTTAATAAGCGGGCCGACACATTTACCGCCCCCCCCGTCGGTTGAGTTCAGGCCGGTTGTAAGCGCTGTTGAAATGTATAATGCAGTTATGGAGCTTTTTCCGCGGTGCGATGCCGTGATAAAGACAGCGGCTGTTTCGGATTACAGGCCGGACAGGGTACACAACGAAAAGATAAAGAAATCTGAAGGCCGGATTGTACTTGAGCTGGTCAGGAACCCGGATATACTGTTTGAATTGGGAAAAAATAAGGGCGAAAAAATATTGGTGGGTTTTGCAGCCGAAAGCGAAAGGCTTCAGGAGTATGCAACGGATAAGCTTAAGAATAAAAATTTGGACTTGATTGTTGGCAATGATATAACCCGGGAAGGGGCGGGCTTTGGCAGCGAAACAAACCAGGGCTTTTTACTGGATGCAAGGGGAGAGCTGCAACACCTTCCCCAAATGAGCAAAGAGCAAATGGCGGATATTATATTAGATAAAGTAGCATTTTTTTTTGAAAGCAAGAAATAGTTGTCTCTGATCGCCTGCCCGGGACGGAAGGATGTGGTTAATATTGTATGCCCTAATAGTTGTTGACAACCCAAGTCCTTTGGTTGATAAACCCTTCCACTATCTTATACCACCCCATTTAAAGAGTAAAATAACGACAGGCTCCAGGGTGGCTGTTCCCTTCGGTTATTCAAACAAGCCTCTTGAGGGCTATGTAGTAGGCATCTCCGAAGGATATCCTGATAACATAGACAGAATAAAAGCCATAACACGGGCGATCGATACGGTTCCCATGTTTTCCAGGGAATTGATCGGTCTCGCGGCATGGATGAGAGAGGAGTATATTTGTACGTGGTCCGAGGCTCTTCATTGTATTATGCCTGCAAGGATAGTTAACAAAGGTGTAAAGTTCCTTGTGCCCGGGAAGCATCCGCCGGAAAACCATAGGGATATAGCAGCCTATCACAGGATTATCCAGGCTATTAAGAGTGCCGGCGGCATGCTGGAATCAATCAGCTTAAGGGACCGGGATGATATGCTAAAACCCCTGGAAAGGCTTATAAAGGACGGTTATATATTACAGAAAGAAATACTGGAGACAAAAAATACAGGAAAGCACCGGCTGTGGGTGCGTCCCGCTTCAAATAAGGCCGATGATGTTCTTCCCAGCAATGCGGTAAGGATGAAGGCGGTGATGTCTTTTTTTTCGGATAATACCCTTGAGGAAATATCCTGCAGCATGCTTATGGATGAAACCGGATGCAGCCTCCAGTCCCTAAGGGCAATGGAAAAAAAGGGACTGATTGAGCTGTTTGACAAGAGGATATTAAGGCAGCCCCATTTGCCGTCGGGTCTTATACAGGACAGGGTAGAGCAGATGAGCCACATTCAGGAAAAAGCGGTAGCGAGGATACAAAGCCTGTACGCTCAGGGCTTTGGGGAAGTACTATTGCACGGTATTACAGGGAGCGGAAAGACCGAAGTGTATATGAGACTTATAGGGAATACTATTAATGAGGGCAAAAAAGCCATAGTCTTGGTGCCGGAAATCTCGCTGACGCCACAAATGGTGGAGTGGTATCATAAAAGGTTCGGGAAAAGGGCTGCTGTATTTCACAGCAAGCTGTCTGTCGGTGAAAGGTACGACCAGTGGGAAGGTATTAAACGGGGTGATTATGACGTAGCCATAGGTGCAAGGTCGGCGATATTTGCCCCCTTTGAAAATATCGGTCTGATAATAATAGACGAAGAGCACGAGCATACATATAAATCCGAAAGCTCACCCCGATATGTTACCCACAGGGTTGCGCATCAAAGGTGCAGTTTTTACAACGGACTACTTGTTATGGGCTCCGCAACTCCGTCTGTTGAGACACGTTACAGAGCAAAAACCGGAGAGATTGGGCTGGTTGAAATAAATGAAAGGGCAGGAGGCAGTGTTTTACCTGCGGTGGAGGTAGTGGACATGAGGGAGGAATTGAAGGAGGGCAACCGGTCGGTGTTCAGTAAAAAGCTGACCGATGAGGTGAAAAACGCCCTTTCCCTTAACCAACAGGTAATGCTGTTTTTGAACCGCCGGGGTTATTCCAACTTCGTAAGCTGCAGGGACTGCGGATCGGCAGTGAAGTGCAAAGGGTGCGATATTTCACTGACATATCATAGGAGTGAAAATTCCCTTGTATGTCATTACTGCGGTTACAGGAGAAAACTGCCCGAACATTGCGAAGTGTGCGGCAGCAAAAGAATAAAACACCTCGGTTCGGGTACCGAGAAGCTTGAAAAGGCGGTGGAAAGCAGTTTTCTAAAAGCACGAATACTCCGTATGGATATGGATACCACAAGGAAGAAGGATTCCCATTACAACATATTAAAAGCCTTCAGGAACAGAGAGGCGGATATACTTATCGGCACTCAAATGATTGCAAAGGGCCTGGATTTTCCCAACGTTACCCTTGTAGGTGTGATTCTGGCCGATTACAGTCTGAACCTGCCGGATTACAGGGCAGCGGAGAAAACCTTTCAGCTGTTGACCCAGGTATCCGGCAGGGCGGGCAGGGGCAGCCTTGCTGGGAAAGTGGTTATTCAGACCTATTTGCCCGGACATTATAGCATAATTGCGGCAAAATCCCAGGATTATGAAGGATTCTATGACCAGGAAATAAAAATAAGAGAAAGGTTTGGGTATCCACCCTTCACTAGGCTTATCAATATAGTTGTATCGGGAGCAGTGCCCGATCAAGTTGCGAAGGAATGCAGCGATATAGCCGACAGGATTAGAGAAAGGCTGCAAAAGCGAAATGAACCGGAATATGAGATATATGGTCCTTCCCCGGCACCCCACTCGAAAATTAAGGGGAAGCATAGATGGCAGGTAATAATCAAGGGAAAAGATCTGAAAAGGATTATAAGGGATGTAAGGGAGACACGGCTGGAATTTCTGCGGGGAAAAACGAAAAATTTAAGTATTATTGTCGATGTAGACCCCGTTAGCCTTAACTGATCAAAAGGAGGCAGAGTATGGCAATACGAAAAATCAGGATTGAAGGGGATCCTATCCTCAGGAAAAAATGCAGAACCGTTGAAAAAGTTGATGCAAGGATAAAAACCCTGCTGGAGGATATGGCAGAGACTATGAAACACGCTGAGGGCGTTGGTCTTGCTGCACCACAGGTTGGGGTTTTAAGGACAGTGATAATAGTTGATACCGGCGAAGGTCTTATAGAGCTTATAAACCCACAGCTTTTGGAAGCAAAGGGAAAGGAAATCGGTGCCGAGGGCTGTTTGAGCATACCGGGGAAATCCGGGGATGTGGAAAGGCCGGCCTGGGTCAGGGTTAAGGGACTTAACCGAAAAGGTGAAGAGGTGGAAGTTGAAGGCGAAGGCATGCTGGCCAGGGCGCTGTGTCACGAAATAGACCACCTTGACGGTATTTTGTTTGTTGACAGGATGCTACGCGAAGGCAGGTGAAAGAATTGAAAATTATTTTTATGGGGACACCGGATTTTGCTGTGGCAAGCCTTGAAAGGCTTATTGCAGAGGGGTATGAGGTTGATAGGGTTATCACCCAACCTGACCGTCCGAAGGGCAGGGGTAACAGAGTGCAGTCCCCGCCTGTAAAAGAAAGGGCTTTGAAGGCAGGGATTCTTGTAATGCAGCCCGAGCGGGTAAAGGATAAAGGGTTTATTGGCGCATTAAAGGAGATTAAGCCTGATATAATTATAGTAGTTGCCTTTGGACAGATACTGCCGGAGGAAATAATAAACCTGCCGGCCATGGGATGTATAAATGTCCATGCCTCGCTGCTGCCCAAATACAGAGGTGCAGCGCCCATAAATTGGTGTATAATAAACGGAGAAAAACAAACAGGCGTAACCACCATGTATATGGACACAGGGATGGATACTGGGGATATGCTGCTTTGCCGGGCAGCCGGAATTGGGGATGATGAAACCGCCGGAAAGCTTCATGACAGGCTGGCGGTGATGGGGGCAGACCTGCTTGTGGAAACGCTGCAAGGGGTTATAAAGGGTAATTTGGTCAGGAAAGTCCAGGATGACGCACAGGCAACCTATGCTCCGCAGCTTAACAGGGAGACCGGCAGGATAGACTGGAAGCTGGATGCAAGAAGCATTTACAACCTTATACGGGGTACCAATCCATGGCCCGGCTGCTATACCCATTACCAGGGAAAACGTATAAAGCTGTGGAAGGCAAAGGTATTGGAAGAGGAAAGCGAAGGGGTTAGCGGAGAGATAACCGGGGTGGATTCGGCAGGAATGGTTGTACAGACCGGCAGGGGCAGCCTGTTAGTCACCGAGATACAGATGCCGTCCTCGAGGAGAATGATGGTAGAGCAGTATTTAAGGGGCAACCATATAAATGTTAAGAGCGTATTGGGTGAGCGGTAATATGTATGATGATAACAGCACGGCAGACGGGAAAAGATTATTTATCGGTTTGTTAACGCTGCTGCTTACGGCAGTACTGTTTGTGACGGGGACTTTTGTCAGTATGATGATCAGGCAGGAACGGCTTTTTGCCACAGTGTCGGTAGTTATACTTCTGGTTATTGCTGCGGTATTCGCGCTATTTATACTCATAACCCTGATTTCAATTATTATGGTCTACTCGGGCAGGGGGAATGTTGCAAGGACAGGGAGGATAGCTAAAAGATCGCTTAATATAATATTCTCTACCGTCCTTGGCTTTGGAAAACTGATAGGTTTGGACAGGGAAAGAATACAAAGAGCTTATGCCAGTATAAACAACAGGGTTGTTTATTCGAGCAGACCGGATTTGCTGCCGGAAGACATACTGATTTTGCTGCCCCATTGTATTCAGAGCAGCAAATGCAAGCACAGAATAACAGGGGACATATACAACTGTGCCGGGTGCGGCAGGTGTTCCGTATCAGACCTGGTCAGGCTTGGGAAAAGGCTGGGGATTAAGATAAGGATGGTACCCGGTGGAACTCTGGCAAGAAAAACCGTCGCCGAGGTCAAACCAAAGGCTATAGTTGCGGTGGCCTGTGAAAGGGATTTGTGCAGCGGTATGAGGGATATAAGTTCTCTTCCGGTTATAGGGATACCCAATGAGAGGCCATGGGGACCCTGCCGGGATACAAAGGTGGATGTAAAAAAGGTTGAGGACGCAATAGAATTTTTATGTAACAGGAGGTGTGACTGATGTTTTTTTACTGGGATTCTACAATGATACTGCTGATACCGGCAATACTGTTTACCATGTACGCTCAATCAAAGATAAGCGGTACCTTTAGAAAATATTCGCGGGTACCCGGCAAAAACGGGTTTACGGCAAGCGTTGTGGCAAGGAAGGTATTGGATATGAATGGCCTGACAAATGTGAAGATAGAAAGAGTAAGGGGAAACCTTACCGACCATTACGACCCGAGAAAGCAGGTGCTCAGGCTGTCAGATACGGTGCATAGCAGCACTTCGATAGCTGCCCTTGGAGTGGCAGCCCATGAGGCAGGCCATGCTATACAGCATTCCACCGGCTATATACCGCTGCTTATGAGAAATACCATAGCTCCTGCAGCCGGTTTTGGCTCAAACCTGTCATGGATTTTAATTTTAGTTGGTCTGTTGTTAAACCGGCTTGAGTTTATACAGATAGGGATAGTATTCTTCCTGGCGGTGGTTATTTTTCAGTTAATTACCCTTCCCGTCGAATTTAACGCCAGCAAAAGAGCCATTGCACTGCTCTCTGAAGGTGGTATTATTACAGATCAGGAAATTGTCCCTGCTAAAAAGGTGCTTAATGCAGCAGCCCTGACCTATGTCGCAGCGGCCTTAACCGCTGTAATGCAGCTGCTTAGATTTATAATGCTTGCCAACCGGAGGAGATAGCCCCGGGGATTAGCGGATAAGCAGCGCATGTTTTAAACGGCTGTCAGCCAATTATATTTATCTGCAAACCGGTGATGCGTTTTAGGACGCATCACTTTTTCTTAGTTGATGATAACTGTGCAGGACCTGTGTTATAATATGGATATATTCTGCAAGGCAGCGATAGTGTATAATATAAGGAAGGTGTACAGATGGAAGCAAGGAATATACTCGATATGACCGTCAGGGAACTGGGTCTGGCTCTAAGGGAATATGGATACCCGGAATACAGGAGCAAACAGGTATTTGGCTGGCTTTACAAAGGAATCGGCCTTAGGGAAATGAAAAATCTGCCGCAGGAGCTTAAAAACCGGCTGGATGAGGATTTTGTAACCGGAATACCGGAAATTATTAAAAAGCAGGTCTCGGAAATTGACGGGACAACTAAATATTTGGTAAAGTATTATGATGGAAGCATGGTTGAATGTGTATACCTGATCTATGAATACGGCAGGACCGCCTGTATATCAAGCCAGGTAGGCTGCCGGATGGGATGCAGCTTTTGCGCTTCCACCCGCGGCGGTTTGATCAGGAATCTCTCGCCGGGCGAAATGACAGGTCAGGTATTGGCGATACAAAGGGATGCCAAAACGAGGATTTCCAATGTAGTTATTATGGGAAGCGGCGAACCCCTGGATAATTATCAAAACACCTTACGGTTTATCCGACAGCTGAACAGCAGAGATGGCTTAAACATAGGGCTGCGCAGTGTTACCCTCTCCACCTGCGGGCTGGTGCCCGAAATTAAGAAGCTTGCGGAGGAAGGACTTCCAATTACCCTCTCAATATCCCTCCACGGAGCCTCTGATGAAACCCGTATGCGTTTGATGCCGGTGGCCGGAAAATATAAAACAGACGAGATAGTGGAGTGCTGTAAGTATTATATAAAACGGACAGGCAGGAGAATAACTTTTGAATATGCGTTGGTTGAAGGAATAAACAACAGACCTGAGGATGCAAAAAAACTTGCGGCATTACTTAAAGGAATGCTGTGTAATGTTAACCTGATCCCTGTTAACCCCGTTGAGGGCACCGGTTATAAACAGCCGGGTGCCGGCAAAGTGAAAAGGTTTAAGCAGATGCTCGAGAGAGCGGGGATTTCCGTTACCATAAGGCGGGAGATGGGAAGGGACATCGATGGGGCATGCGGACAACTCAAAGCGGGTTATATAGAGGAAAAAAACTTGTAAAGAACTGGGGGTAGTCGGATGAAGGCAGGAGTTGCCACTGACATTGGATTGGTCAGAAATATAAACCAGGACAGTTATTATTGTTCAGCCGTAACCGGGAGTTTATTCCTATACATTGTAGCCGACGGAATGGGCGGACATAATGGAGGGGAAATAGCCAGCAAAACCTCGGTTGAAACCATCAGATGCTTCATTGAAACACACCAGGACAAAACCGGGTACCTGGAGGACAGGCTGTATATGATAAAGGAAGCAATGAGCAGGGCCAACCGGGAAGTGTACAGCCATGCGATGAGCACGGAGGGTTTGGAGGGGATGGGCACTACCCTGACAATGGCATTGATTGAAGGAAAAAAACTTCATATAGGCCATATAGGAGACAGCAGAATGTATCTGATGAGAAACGGGGAATGCGAGAAACTAACCGAAGACCATTCTCTGGTTGCAGAGCTCATTAAGAAGGGCAGCATTTCCCCTGAGGAGGGGGACAAACATCCCCAGAAGAATATAATAACAAAGGCGCTAGGTACAGACAGGCTGGTTGAAATGGATTTACTCACCAAGGATTTGCGAGACGGCGATTTAATACTGCTGTGTACCGACGGGCTTACCAACATGCTTGATTTGGATGATATAGTGAGTATGTGCAGAGTCGAAGACAATCCTCAGTCTCTGTCCGAAGCTTTGGTGGAAAAGGCAAACAGCAAGGGTGGCAGAGACAATATAACTGTTATAGCAGTGAAAGTGGGGTGGGATAAATGATAGGCAGGGTATTGGGAAACAGATACGAGATAGTGGAAAAAATCGGCAGCGGTGGTATGTCTCATGTATATAAAGCCCGGTGCGCTCTACTGAACAGATATGTAGCGGTGAAGATACTAAGGCCTGAATTTATCAGTGATGAAAACTTTGTTAAAAAGTTCAGACAGGAATCCCAGGCTGCGGCAAGTTTGTCACATCAAAACATCGTAGGCATTTATGATGTGGGAGTAGACCAGGACACATACTATATTGTTATGGAATACATTGAAGGAAAGACGCTCAAGCAGCTGATAAGGGAAAAAGGAAAGATGGATACTGCGGAGCTTGCAGGAATAGCCCAGCAGATTTGCAGGGCGTTGGTACACGCACATAACAATCATATAGTGCACAGGGATATTAAACCTCATAATATTATGGTGACAAGGGAAGGCACAGCCAAGGTTACCGATTTTGGTATTGCCAGGGCAGTAACCAGTTCCACAGTTACCAATTCCGGAAGTGTAATAGGGTCTGTACACTATTTTTCTCCCGAGCAGGCCAGGGGAGGATATGTTGACGAAAAATCCGACCTTTATTCCTTAGGGATAGTCATGTATGAAATGGCAACCGGCAGGGTGCCCTTCGAAGGGGAAAGCCCTATATCCATAGCCCTTAAGCACTTACAGGAGACGGTGACTCCATTGGCGGATATAACCGACAATATTCCGGTGGGGCTTGAACAAATAATAATGAAAGCCATTCAAAAAGACCCGGGCAGCAGGTACGAAACCGCCGGGCAAATGCTGGCGGATTTAAAGGCCTTTATAAAGGACAATAATATAGTATTTGACGGTATGGGCTTTGAAGAGGGAAACAGTCCCACTCTTGTAATGCCTGCCGTTGGGAACAGCGAAACCGAAAACCGGAAAAGAAAAAATAATAATGAAAACGAAAATAATAGCAGCAGCAATACAAGCAGCAAAAACAAGAGAAAAATAAATAAAAAGAGGTTTATTATATCTATAGCAGTAATACTGATAACCCTAATAGCACTTGGCTATGGCGGCAGTCTTCTGATAAGGGACTTGCTGTTTGTTAAGACTGCCGAGGTTCCGGATTTGCTGGGTAAAACGGAAGAAGAGGCCGAGGACCAGCTTGAAAGGTTAGGTTTGAATATGGAAGTAAGGGAGAGGCAAAACAGCCCCGATTTTGCATCGGGAACAATTATATCGCAGCATCCAATAGCGGGAACCGAAAACAAGGTCAGCAATCCTGTACTGGTGGTAGTCAGCCTGGGTGCGGAAAAAACCGAGGTTCCCTACCTGATAAACCAAAGTTCTGACGAAGCCCAGGCAAAACTGCAGCAGGCAGGGCTGAAAGAGGGGGAAATCAAAACCCGGTTCAGCGAAACGGTGACAGTAGGGGTTGTAATGGATCAAAGCCCACAGCCGGGTATAATGGTAGACGAGGGCACACCGGTAGATTTGGTTATAAGCTCGGGGCCGGACCTGAAACAGATCAGCGTTCCTCCGGTGGTGGGACTTGACCTGCAAACCGCAAAAACAAGGATACAAAACGCCGGTATGATAATAGGGGATATATACCCCCAGGAAAGCGATCTGGTACCCGAAGGATTTATTATCAGCCAGAGCCTTCCGCCCAACAGTATAGCGGAAGAGGGCGCATCCATAGGCCTTTGGGTAAGTACCGGCAGTAAAGCGCCTGATCCTGTCAAACCGGTGGAAGGGACAAAGGTGCTGACAATAAATCTGCCCCAGGGCAGCGAGGATGTTAAGGTAACCGTCAAGAAGTATCAGGACGGTATAGAGGATATTGAATACCAGAGACGGCACGATGCCTCGGAGGGTCCCCTGAAGGTGGAAGTAACCGGTAAGGGCGAAATCAGGGTAGTGGTCCTTTTTGACGATGTAAAGCAGTGGGAGGATGTAATAGATTTCAACAAGGGGGATTAGCATGCATCAAGGCAGGATTGTAAAGGGAATAGGAGGGTTTTACTACGTAAATACCAACTTTGGATTGATTGAATGCAAACCAAGGGGTATTTTCCGTAAAGACGGCCTGTCTCCTTTGGTGGGAGACAGGGTGACTATTTCCCTTATCCGGGGCACTCAAACACAGGGAGTGATTGAAGAAATACTGCCCAGGGAAAGCCTGCTTTTGCGTCCCAGTGTAGCAAATGTGGAACAATGCGTCATTGTATCCGCAATAGTAAGCCCAAAGCCGGATTTACTGCTGCTTGACAGGCTGCTGGTGCTGACCGAAATAAATGGCCTGGAAACGGTTATATGCTTTAACAAGATGGATTTAAAGCCGCAGGGGGAATACGATGAGATAATAAATATGTACAGCCGGGCAGGCTACATTGTATTGCGTACCAGCACCAAGACCGGCGAAGGAATAGAAGCCTTAAAGGAAGCGTTAAGGAATAAGATCTCGGTGTTTGCAGGCATGTCGGGTGTCGGTAAAAGCAGTCTTATGAATAAACTGCAACCGCAGTTAGGCTTAAAAACCGGAACAGTAAGCGACAAATCTAAGAGGGGCAGGCATACAACCCGTCATGCACAGCTGATCGAGCTGGAATTTGGCGGCATGGTGGTTGACACGCCGGGTTTTAGCTCCTTAAGCCTTGGGGCGGTCAAAGAAACTTCGGATATGGAGGAAAGCAATCTTTGCCATTTTTATCCGGAGTTTCGTGCCTATATAGAAAAATGCCGGTTTAACGGGTGCAGGCACCTGAAGGAACCCGGCTGTTCTGTAAAACAAGCTGTGAACGAGGGAAGCATTGCTGTTATCAGGTACGAAAACTACGTTAAGCTATTGGAAGAATTGCAGGAGAGTAGGAGGAGAAGATATGACTAAGCTGGCTCCATCTTTGCTTTCAGCCAATTTTGCAAGGCTGGAAGAGGAAATAGCCATAGCCCAAAGGGGAGGCGCGGATTGGATACATATCGATGTTATGGACGGGCATTTTGTACCCAATATTACTATCGGACCCCCGGTAATACGGAGCATAAGAAAGGTCTCGGCACTACCCTTTGACGTCCATCTGATGATTGAAAACGCCGACAGGTATCTGGAGGATTTCGCTGCGGCAGGGTCAGACATAATTACCGTTCATTGGGAGGCCTGCAAGCACATTCACAGGACCGTCTCCAAGATAAAGGAGCTGGGCAGGAAGGCAGGCATATCCATTAACCCGGCAACTCCTGTGGGGAGCATTCAGAATATGCTGGACGAGACAGATCTTGTACTTCTTATGAGCGTAAATCCCGGTTTTGGAGGACAGAAATTTATACCCGCTGTTTTGGATAAGATTTGCGAGCTTAAAAGGCTTAAGGAAGAAGGCAAATATGGTTTCGAAATAGAGGTAGACGGAGGTATTAACCTGGATAACGTGCAAACCGTAATAAATGCGGGGGCGACGGTTTTGGTGGCCGGTTCGTCGATATACAGCGCTCCATCGGTGGAGGACAGGGTATGTGAGTTTAAAAAAATAATGGGCGGTGGAATGCAGGGATGACCGCAGCAATCATATGTCACGGGGATATATCGGATTTTGAATTTCATAGAAGGTTACTGGAGGGATGCAGTTTGATAATCTGTGCCGATGGCGGAGCCCTCTATGCAAAAAAAATGAACATTGAGCCCCATGTTATAATAGGGGATTTTGATTCCTGCAGCAGGGAGTTTGTTGACAGCTTTGCCGGCGCCAAAATTATAGAATACCCTTCCGAAAAGGATAAGACGGATGCCCACCTGGCTGTGGAATATGCACTCTCACAGGGAGAAAAGCATATAATGCTGCTTGGGGCCACCGGTACAAGGCTTGATCATACCCTTGCCAATGTCGGATTGCTGCTGTTTATCCGGCAAAAGGGTGCCAGGGGGGAAATCATCAACGAACACAATAGAGCCTTTATTATCAAAGACAGAGCCTGTGTAAAGGGAAGGGGAACGCTCTTTTCTCTGGTACCCTATGGGGGAGACGTTAAAGGTGTTACCCTTAAAGGTTTTAAGTATCCCCTTGACAACTTTAATATGAGGTTGGGGTCGTCCATAGGAGTAAGCAATGTACTTGAGGAGGATACGGGACAAATCAGTATACGGGATGGAACGCTGATAATAATCCAGGCCGGGGATTAATAGATTACATTTAATAAAATATTGAGTGTCAAATATAAAGCTTCCCGAATACCATAGTATAGGGAGCTTTTGTTTTGCGGTCGATAACCGTCTTGAATCAATAGTAATGGTTGGGAGGAGGAGGCCTTGAGGAGGAGATTCCATCTGAGAAAAATCGTTGGAATTGCAGCTATAACGGCAGGGGTGTTCCTTATTATTATCTTTGTACCCCCATGGGTCTGGTATATAATACTTGCGGTTTTACTGGTCCTGTTTGTTTATACTCTGGGATGTATCTATTTATAATACTTATACGCCGGATACATAGCTAATAGCCTGTGACATCTGCGAAGGTGGTGTTGGGATGCCCAAGCGCATAAACAGGAAGACCGGAAATTCAATAGCTGCAGCATTTATTCTGGGAATATTATTCAGTATTATCATGCCAGGTTGGTGGTGGGTGCTTATAGTTGGGGTTATGCTTATCATGGCGGGCTATAAAATACTGATAGACTGATTATGGCAGGGGAGGTGCTTGTATGAGAATTTTTGTATTGAAACCGCCAAAGTTTTTGAGCAACTTATTAAAAAAGGTATTCAGAATTAAAACGGCAGGATAGAGCAGATTTGAGGCAAAGAATATAAAAAACGTGCCGAGTTATTTGTGCTCTGCACGTTTTTGTATATTATACAGTTCGTTCTATCTTTCCCGAACGGAGGCAGCGGGTACACACATAAATACTTTTTGGAGTACCGTCTACCATAGCCTTTACTTTTTGTATGTTGGGTCTCCAACGTCTTTTGGAATGCCTGTTTGAGTGACTGACTTTGCTGCCTGCCTGTCGTTCTTTATTACACACATGACATACTGTAGCCATGAAAACACCTCCTCTTTAATGGAATGGGCACACACCGCTAAAACACTCTTATTCTAACATACAACCATATTATTGGCAATAAAACAGACGATTATTTTGTGCGTTCTTCTTTATTGTAAAAAAGCTGGCGTTATTATAGAATAGAAATATCCTATGATTGATTAGGAGGTAATGGGATGATGTCAAGATTATATAACGAAATGGGCAGCATATGTATAAGCGAGGATGTGCTTGCCAATATAGCAGGAATGGCGACAGTTGAATGTTACGGGCTTGTGGGGATGGCTTCCAGGAGCAGTGCCGACGGTATTGTGGAATTGTTGAAGAAAGAGCACCTCAGCAAGGGTGTAAAGGTATATACCGAGGAAGATAAGCTTGTGATTGACCTTTACATAGTTGTGGAGTTTGGAACCAAGATTTCCACCGTTGCGCAGAATATAATCGATAAGGTAAAGTATTCGGTTGAAACCATGACCGGAATAGAAGTTAAAAAGGTTAATATAAACGTTAAGGGCGTCCGGGTATAGGGATCGAAAGGGGGGACAGTATTGGATAAAGACAAAAACATCAACGTCAACAAAAACATAAACGGAAGTACTCTTAAAAAAATGTTTGTGAATGCTGCAAACACCCTGGACAATAACAGAGAAATTATAGATTCTTTGAATGTTTTTCCGGTTCCGGACGGTGATACCGGAACAAATATGTCCTTAACCATGTTTTCAGCCGTTGAGGAATTAGACCGGCTGGACAAGGAAGATATATGTGATGTTGCAGAGGCAGTGGCAAACGGATCCCTTATGGGTGCCAGGGGGAACTCCGGCGTGATTCTTTCACAGCTTTTCAGGGGATTTGCCGCAGGGCTGAAAAATTGCAGGGTGCTTGACACCACAGCCTTTGCCATGGCCTTGGCCGAGGGGGTTGATATGGCCTATAAGGCGGTTATGAAACCCACCGAAGGTACAATACTTACCGTGGCAAGGGAGACAGCAGACAGGGCAAAGGAAATTTGCGACAGGATTAGGTCCTTTGATGTTTTTTTGGAGGAAATCATAAAACAATCCACCTCTACACTGGAACGGACACCTCAGATGCTTAAGGTTCTGGCCCAGGCGGGGGTTGTTGATGCAGGCGGAAAGGGTTTTGTATACATATTGCTTGGGTTTCTTAAAACAGTAAAGGGCGAGGAGATAGTACTTAACGGGCAAAACCGTATTAAGGCAGTCAGGGATGTGGTTGCCGGAGGAGAAGAGGAGCTTATGTTTCCCTACTGCACCGAATTCATTATTAAGAATCCCGGAGGAACGGCAGAGCAGCTTAAACAAGCATTGCTTGGCATTGGAGATTCAACCCTGGTGGTTGGAGATGAACGGGTAATAAAGATACATATTCATACCAACCAGCCCCACAGGGTATTGGAGGAAGGATTGAAGCTGGGCGAGATTTCAAAGATAAAAATAGATAATATGAAAGAACAGCATCGTGCCACAATAGAGAATGAGATTGACCAAAAGGAATTTGGCATTATAAGCGTTGCAATGGGTGACGGGTTTAGCGACTTATTCAAAGATTTAGGTGTTGACGTGGTTATTGAGGGAGGACAAACCATGAATCCGAGCACCCAGGATATAATTAAAGCCATAGACAGCCTGAGGGCCAAGAATATATTCATACTGCCTAACAACAGCAATGTAATACTGGCGGCAAACCAGGCGGGTGAGTTAACTGATAAAAGTGTTTTTGTAGTACCTTCGAAATCCATGCCCCAGGGTATTTCGGCAATGATTGCATTTAACAGTCTGCGCAGTGCCCGGGAGAACTTTGAGGAAATGGAAGCGGTGCTGGATACGGTTAAAACAGGACAGGTTACCTATGCGGTCAGGGATTCGGTGTTTGATGGCATAAACATGAACGAGGGGGATATCATCGGGATTGCCGATGGAAATATCAATAACAAGGGAGAAGATGTGGATGAGGTAGCATTTGATTTGGCTTCCTCCCTTATCACAGCCGACAGTGAAGTATTCACTATATTCTATGGAAAGCAGGTTGCCGGGCAGCAGGCGAATGCCCTTGCCGAGAAGCTGAAGGATAAGCAGCCGGACTGTGATATAGACGTACATTACGGCGGGCAGCCGCTGTACTATTATGTGTTTGCAGCAGAGTAGGCCTTTTTTATGTTTGAGGTGAGTATATGAGCGTTCTAATGCAGCAGGTTTCCTGTTTAAAGGGGATAGGTCCAAAAAAACAGGAATATCTCAGGGCAATGGGGATCGAAAACTATAAGGATTTACTGCATTATTTTCCCCGGGAATACGAAGACAGGACCAATTCATACACCATAGCTGAGCTGCCCCATGGGGAAAGGGCGGGTACAAGGGCAATGGCGGCGGGGAATGCCTTTACAAAACGTATGAGAAATAATTTTACCATTACCCGTATACCTATTTCGGACAATACAGGCAAAGGGTTTGCGGTATGGTTTAATAATCCCTATACCGCAAAGCAGCTTAAGAAAAACGCCCTTTATGACTTTTACGGTCGCATAGAAAGGCATTGGGGAGAGGTTCAGATACAAAATCCCCGGATAAGTAAAGCGGAGAATAATGCAAAGGGCTACCAGGGAAGCATAAGCCCTGTATATTCAAAGCATGGAAGGATGGGCACAAGGGACTTTGAAAGTATGATATCGAAGGTTCTGGAGGTCTCAATTGGAAATATTGAGGACATGCTGCCTGCCGGGTTCAGGGAGATATACGGCCTGGAGGGTATAAACTATTGTCTGAAAAACATACATTTCCCAGTCAATGTGAAAAGTCTTGAAAAAGCCAGGTACAGGCTGGTCTTCGAAGAGTTGTTTTTGCTGCAGCTGGGACTTTTTATTTTGAAAAAGAGAACGGGTGACAGCAAAGGTGGTATTTGTTTTGACCCTGTACCCCAGGAAGACAGGATGATGGACCTTTTGCCTTACCGCCTTACAAAGGCACAAGCAAGAGTATGGAGCGAGGTAAAAGGTGATATGGAGAGCGCCGGCATAATGAACAGGCTGCTTCAGGGGGATGTGGGCTCGGGAAAAACCGTTATAGCCGCATTAGCCCTGTTGAAGGCAGCTGCAAACGGGTACCAGGGGGCATTTATGGTGCCTACCGAAATACTGGCAGAACAGCATTTTGAAACCCTAAGGGATATGCTTTTGGATTTTGAACTTAGCATTGAACTTCTGATAGGCAGTTGTACCGCCGGCCGGCGCGGTGAAATCTACAGGCGGATACAAAATGGCCAGTCTGATATTGTGATTGGAACCCACTCCCTTATCCAGGAAGGTCTTGTGTTTTCCCGATTAGGTCTTGTTATTACAGACGAACAGCACAGGTTTGGCGTCCGACAGCGTTCCGTGCTTGCCGCGAAGGGGGGCAATCCGGATATCCTGGTTATGACCGCAACACCAATTCCAAGGTCCCTTGGACTGATTTTGTATGGAGACATGGATTTGTCAGTAATAGACCAAATGCCTCCCGGAAGGAAAAGGGTGGAGACTTATGTAGTGAGCGAAAGGGCAAGGGACAGGGCATACGGGTTCGTGTTAAAGCAGTTAAAGGAAGGCAGACAGGCCTATGTTGTATGTCCACTAATAGAGGAATCAGAGAGCATAAATGCAGTATCTGCACAGGAGGTCTATAATGACCTGGTAAATAGATTTTTCGGGGAATACAGAGTGGCTCTATTACATGGAAGGATTTCGGGCCAGGAGAAGGAACGGATAATGAGAAATTTCAGGGACGGTAAAACGGACCTGTTGGTATCCACCACAGTTATTGAGGTGGGCGTTAATGTCTCCAATGCCAATATAATGGTGGTGGAGAATTCCGAGAGATTTGGACTGGCCCAGCTGCACCAACTGCGGGGCCGAGTTGGCCGGGGTACCCATCAATCCCATTGTATTTTGATAAACGGTGGCAATAGCAGAATTGCCCGCGAAAGATTGAAAATTATGGCTAGCTGCGCCGATGGATTCGAAATATCAGAGAAGGATCTGCAGCTAAGGGGGCCGGGGGATTATTTCGGTACAAGGCAGCATGGGTTGCCTGACCTTAAGATAGCGAGATTGCCCCGGGATATGGAAATATTGAAACTCGTTCAATCGGCAGCGCTAAAGACAGCAAATGACCCCGGGTTTTTTACCGACCCAAAATGGCTTGGTGTAGTCGGAAGGATTAACGAAATCTTTGACGACAAAAACTTGCCAATCGGCACAATTTAAAAAAAGCAACAATAATTACTAGTTTAAAAAGCACCTCCTTGTACAAACTAAAAATAGAACAGGTGACAGGAGGTGAAATTTTTGGACAATTTAACAGGCAGACTAGGCGGAGGTGGCGGGACCACCGGAGGCACTACGGGCACAAACCGGACTATTTACCCGGAGGCCAAAGAAGCGCTGAACAGGATGAAATTTGAAGTGGCTTCCCAGTTGGGAGTTAATCTAAAGGACGGTTATAACGGAGACCTTAAGGCCCGTGACGCAGGGAGTGTTGGTGGAATTATGGTAAAACGGATGATTGAGCAGGTAGAAAGGCAAATGAGCGGCAAATAAAATTATACTTAAAAAAGGAACGGTTTTCCGTTCCTTTTAGACTGCGGAATAAGATAAATAGTATATCAAAAGCGGTTTATCAAGTTATTTTAAGAAATAATTGCTAGTTTAAAATAAACCTTAGTGGTTAAATTAATATTACAAAGGCGAACAGGAGGTGATAGACAAGTGGCAAGGAACAATAACAGAAAAGTAGTTCCAGAAGCAAGAGGAGCCCTTGACCAGATGAAATATGAAGTAGCCGGTCAGGTAGGCGTTAACCTGAAAAAAGGATACAATGGAGACCTTACCTCCAAGGAAGCTGGTTATGTTGGAGGATATATGGTGAAAAAGATGATTGAACAGGCGGAAAGACAAATGGCCGGCAAGTAGTTCTTATTAATATAAAAAAAGGAAGGACCCCAGGGTTCTTCCTTTTTTCTTACCATAATGCAGGGATATAAAAAATAGTACCGGTGAATGATACACCGGTACCGGAGGGGAGAAGAAATTTTCAGACAGGCTCTTAAGGGAATTTTCTTAAGGTTTCTATATATAGATTTACCTCGTCAGCAATCTATTATTCCAAAACCTTTTGTCTAAGATTGGCTGTTGTGCTAAAATATTAAAATGGAGGATAAATAAATGAGAATTATTGCTGGCAGTTGCCGGGGGAGAAAGTTAGTACCGCCCGGGGACAACGAAATAAGGCCTACCAGTGACAGGGTAAAGGAAGCAGTATTTAGCATGTTGGGGTTCGGGATACACGGCTCCAGGGTGCTGGATCTGTTTGCAGGAACGGGAAGCCTTGGGCTGGAAGCCCTGAGCAGGGGAGCAGATTTTGCCACCTTTGTAGAAAAGAGTGCAAAATCAATAAAAGTTCTAAATGAAAATATCAACCTTCTTGGATTTGGGGAGAGATGCGAGGTTTTTCCGGCGGATGCCATGGATCAAATAGTCAGGCTGGGCCGGGACAGCGCAACCTTTGACATTATTTTTGTCGATCCGCCATATATGGAAAATTTATATGAAAAAATCCTTACTTCTATTGCAGAATATGGTATTATTAAAAACGGAGGGCTTGTTATAGTCGAATATCCGGCAGCTCTTAATATAAATGAGAGGTATCATTCACTTACTCTAATCAAGAATAAAAAATACGGCACTACACGGGTAAGCATTTTTACTAAGGGGGATGACAATGAAGACAGCAGTGTATCCAGGTAGTTTCGACCCTATTACCTATGGGCATATAGACATAATCGACAGGGCTTCCAGGCTGTTCGACAATGTAATTGTGGCGGTTTTAAACAATCCATCCAAGGCTCCGCTTTTTACTGCATCCGAAAGGATGGATATGATAAAAAAAGCTACCATGGAATTAAAGAATGTGGAGGTTGACAGTTTTTCAGGTTTGCTTATCGATTACGTGGAAAAAAGGGATGCCAACACCGTACTAAAGGGTTTAAGGGCTGTTTCGGACTTTGAATACGAGCTGCAGATGGCACTTATGAACAGAAAGCTCAACAGGAATGTGGAGACGGTTTTTATGATGACAAGCAGCAGATATTCCTTTTTAAGCTCAAGCCTTGTAAAGGAAGTGGCAAGACTTGGCGGATGCGTGAAGGACCTTGTGCCCGACTATGTATTTGAAAGACTTGTTGAGAAGAACAAAGGTTAGTATTTAAAAACAGATACGCCGGAACGAAGGGGGAAACCAGATGGAGATTAGTGAATTGCTGGACAGGCTGGAGGGAATAGTACATGAAGGTTTAGCGGTACCATTCTCGGATAAAACGCTGGTGGACAGGGAAAAGGTCCTGGGAATAATCGATTCAATCAGAGATATTTTACCGGAGGAAATTAAACAGGCAAACTGGATAAAAGAGGAGAGAAACAGAATACTTATAGAGGCCCAAAAGGAAGCGGACCTTATGATAAAAGAGACCGAGGAGCATATTAAGGGCATGGTGGAGGAGAGCGAAGTTTTAAGGCGTGCCTATATGCAGGGAGAAGAGATAATAGAAAATGCAAAGAAAAATGCCAGGGAAATAAGGGTAGGTACAAAGGAGTATGCTGATAATCTGCTTGCGGAGCTTGGAAAACAGCTTAAGGACTATATACAATTGATTGAAAAAAACAGAGAAGAAATAAAAAATCTAAGAAGCTAGACCATATATTACTTTTTCATTGTCCAAAAACCTGTAACAGACACCAACAGCTTGCAGAAAAATGCAAAAACAAGCATTATAAGGACTATTACAATAAAAAACCCGGCAGAGGCTAAAAGTCCCTGCGAGAAGCTAAGGGCAGCCGGAAAAGGGGTTTCCGGTAAGAATACGTCCCTGGATGCTCCTGATAATACAATTTTACATATTAAAAACGAAGTTGCACACGACAGGATGCCGTGGCCCAGTTTTGTAAGCATATAAACAGCCGGGCTGAGGTCGGTTCTGCTGATAAAGCTGATTGCCTGTGCATGTATCGAGAACCCGCTCCATCCTATAATAAGACTGGCAGAGGCTATTATAAAGACTAGCGGCAGGGTTTCTACCTGGGAAATTAGCCTGCTGCCTATGGTGATTTCCAGCATACCGCTTAAAACCGGCTGTACCAAAGCGGATGGCAAAGCAGTGCTGCGGAGTAAATCTTCTATGGGACGGGCGATGTATTGCAATGCTCCCGTAATATGAAAGAGGCGAATTACCACAGAAAACATAATAATAAACCCGCCTACAATCAAAAGAGTATTTATGCTTTCCCTGACCGCGTCGCCAAGCAGGGTTCCGATAGGCCTGCCATCCCGGCTTCTTTTTTTTAGCATGGTATCAAGTGCATTTTTCAGGCTTGGCATTTTAAGGTTGTCAAATTTCCGTTCGTTTCTGTCCTTGAAGAGGATACCTGCCATAATCCCTATTAAAACGGCGGCCAGATAGTGGGAGATGGCAATTATGGTGCCGGCCGAACGGCTGCCAAACATTCCTATAGAGACTGCACCAATCATAAAAAGGGGCCCTGATGTGCTGCAAAAGGCCAGCATTCTTTGCCCCTCAGCCCTTGTACACATGCCCTTCTCCCTGAGATTGCAGGTTAACTTAACACCCACCGGATAACCGGATGTAATACTCATAATAAATATAAGGGCGGAAAGGCCCGGTGTTTTAAACACAGGACGCATAACAGGTTCCAGCATGGTACCGGCAAAATCTATTACTCCCAAACCAATTAGCAGTTCGGCACCGATAAAAAACGGTAACAGTGCAGGCAGAACTATATTAATCCATGTGTCCACGCCTTCCACGGCTGCCTGATAGCATTCCTCAGGAAAAAATAAAAGGCTGATAACGAAAATTGTGACTGTAAGGGCGGCAATAAAGTTTAACAAATCGTTTTTTTTGCGTTTATTTAATTTGCGGCCAGATATTTTTAAGTATAAAAGGGTAATTACAATAATAAGGATAATTACAATTGTATAGGGGAAACGAATATTTAGCATATATATACTCCTAAGATTTTTTGACTATTGATTCAATATATTTATAAAAGCCCGATAATATGAATGACGCAGGAGGTAATCCTATGAAACAAAAAAAGCTTGGTCTTGCATTAGGTTCAGGTGCCGCCCGGGGGTTTGCCCATCTGGGAGTATTGCAGGCCTTCGAAGAAAAGGAGATACAAATAGATTATATTTCGGGGTGCAGTATCGGGTCGTTGATAGGGGCTTTGTACTGCTGCGGAATGTCGGTTGCCGAGATAAGCGACTTGGCTTTGGATCTGGTACCCTGGGAGTGGATAGATATTTCGGTGCCCAAAACAGGACTGATACAGGGGCGACGGCTGGAACAATTAATAAAAAAATACACCGGTAACAAAAGGTTCGATGAGCTCGAAAAACCCTTTGCGGTGGTTGCGTCCGACCTCTCGACGGGGGAAAGGGTGATACTGGACCAAGGTTATGTCTACAAAGCAGTCAGGGCAAGCATCGCAATACCCGGAATAATAGCGCCGCTGGAACTGGAGGGTAAAATCCTGGCCGACGGTGGAATTGTGGACCCGGTACCCGTTGACCTTGTAAAAGAGATGGGTTCCGAATATACGGTTGGCGTAAACTTAGGTTCCTGGATTGAAGGCAAAAAAATGAACAGTATATACGATGTGATTATCCAGAGTATTGACATATTGCAGAACGAGATATTAATGCTCAGGGGAATAGAGGCGGATTTGCTTATAAGCCCTTACCTGAAAGAAATAAATCCTGTAACCTTCAATCAGGTGGAAGAGTGTATCCATGCCGGAAGGAAAGCTGCCCTTGAGGTAATGGATGAGCTGTGTGCAGGCTTAACCTCTACAGATAAACGGGGCTGGTTACAAAGTCTTGTCCAGCGAAAGCATATTCCCCGTTAAAGTATCCCATTACATATAGGTCGGTGGCCAAAATATCCCTTTGAAAAATTTCAGGCAGGGGGGAATTTTCTCCGAAGCTGTAGTGGGAAGCCTTTGTTATAATAGGTATACATGACCGATCATTGGCTTTCTTAAGAATTTCCCTGCCCTTTGTATTAAGGGCAAGAACCCTTGCATAGCACGGGTATTTTTGTTGTTTTAGCTGTTCCAGCAGGTCCTTGTATATACCCAGCATTATATAAGTTGATATTCTTCTGATCCGTGTATGGGTATAACGTTTGGTTTTAATCTGTTTAAGCATATCGGTAATTGTTATGTTTTCCCTGGCTGCGCTCAGGATCCTGTTTTCAAGTCCTTCGGTAACTTCCGGATATTTTTTTAAATCTTCGCCCTTTAGTTTTCTAATCTCTGCAATAACCGGAAGGCTGAACCGGTCACTGTAAACGGGCCCCCGGCCCATGACAAGTTCCCGTTTAAGAACGCCTGATGTGGTTTTAGGGATGGACATGGTGGCTTTTTTTGTCAGAGAGTTTCTTTTTAAAATTTGCTTCCTGATTGCCGATGCGCCGGCAATGCTGGAATTTATTGAAGTGGAGTGGTAGTCGGCTGCAAATCGCTTAATAGTGAAAGCCTCAATCCTGCTGCCCAGACGTTTTATAGCTTTCAGGTATTCAATTGCCAGTATATTATTGGGGGATAAAAGAAGCCGGCGCAGACCTTCGGCGGAAGGTCCGAGGTATTTTTCCAGGGCATTTCCTCTGGCCGAGGGGAAGCTCTGACCCTTTGACAAAAAAGTTTTCAAATGGTCCTTGAAGCCCTCTGGCTCTTCGGCAAGTATAGCCGATATATGCTCCAGTCCATGCAGGTCTCCGGATTCGCTTCCAAAACAAATGCAATTCACAGTACCAATTCCGTCAAGTATATTCAAGGCACCCATGGCAAAGGCCTCCGCACTTCGGCATGCATAAACCACCGGCAGCTCTATGACAAGGTCAACACCTGCCTTTATCGCCATTTCGGCCCTGGCCCATTTGTTTACTATGGAGGGTTCACCCCTTTGCATAAAGTTGCCGCTCATAACAGCCACAGAATGGGTTGCGCCGGTAACTCTCATGGATTCTTCAAGATGATATAAATGCCCGTTGTGAAATGGGTTGTATTCAGCAACTATACCCAAAACCTTCAAATCCGACGCCTCCTTCCGCATTATTTAGATCATAGATCACAGGTCAGAGTATTATAAATGTGTGTCCCTTGACCCGAAAGACTATCAATCGGGGACATTCCTTATTATATATTATTTTAGGCTTTTTGGCAGGATATTTAAAAAATATGAAGAAATTTATAAAGGTTTGATTATTTGAACTTATGGGGGAGGAAAAAAAATGAAAATATTGGTTGTAAATTGCGGCAGTTCTTCTGTAAAATACCAGCTACTGAACATGAAAGATGAAAGTGTGATGGCCCGCGGACTGGCAGAGAGAATAGGAATCGAAGGATCCAGGCTGAAGCACCAGGCCCGGGGGAAAAGTGAAGTGGTAATAGATAAAGCAATGTCTGATCACAAAGCTGCGCTTAAAACTATAACCGATGTGTTGATAGATGAGGAAAACGGAGTAATTAAGGATACCAAAGAGATTTTCGCAGTGGGACACAGAGTAGTGCACGGCGGAGAAAAGTTTTCGGGTTCTGTCAGGATAACTGATGAGGTTATGGATACGCTGCAGGAGTGCGCGGATTTGGCGCCGCTTCATAACCCGCCTAACATTATGGGAATAGAAGCCTGTCAGCAGTTAATGCCCGGGATACCGATGGCCGGAACTTTTGATACGGCTTTTCATCATACAATACCGGATTTTGCATATATTTATCCCCTTCCTTACGAATACTATAAAAAGTATGGCATAAGGAAATACGGATTCCACGGGACTTCACACAAGTATGTGGCTGAAAGAGCTGCGCAGATTGTAGGTGCGCCGCTGGAAAGCTTGAAGATAATTACCTGCCATCTGGGGAATGGTGCCAGTATAACTGCGGTAGACGGCGGCAAATCCGTTGAAACCAGTATGGGCTTTACTCCCCTTGAGGGCCTTGCCATGGGGACCCGCTGCGGCAGCATAGACCCGGCAATTATTGCATATATAATGGAAAAGGAGCAGATGACCATAGAACAGGTCAACAATATGCTCAACAAGCGCTCCGGAGTACATGGTATATCAGGAATAAGCAGTGATTTCAGAGACTTGGAAGAAGCTGCCGAAAAGGGCAATAAGAGAGCCGGATTGGCCATCGATGTATTTGCATATAAGGTTAAGAAATTCATAGGTTCCTACTCGGCGGTTATGAATGGAGCAGACGTTATAGTGTTCACCGCTGGCCTTGGTGAAAATTCAGTTTCAATGAGGGAGAAGATTTGTGGCGGTTTGAAGTATCTCGGGCTGGAGTTGGACAGCACTGCCAACAACGTAAGGGGTAAGGAAACAATAATTAGCAAACCCCACTGCAAAGTCAAGGCAGTGGTTATTCCCACAAACGAGGAACTCATGATTGCCAGGGAAACGGTCAAAATCATCGGATAGCTTGAGTATTGACAAATACCCCGCTGCTTTGTATAATAAACTTTGTTGACTATGGAGTGTGCCAATAATGATAATATATGTAAACAGGCTGCTTTGGGACAGCCAGGGCCATGCAGCTTATGAGCTGGCAGAAAGCCTCGGACAAATTGATTACAGAGGCGAAAAGTTAAGTTTCAACGGCCCTGTATCAGTAACAGGCTGTGTGGAGAAGGACGGGGATTTATTTTCTGTGACAGGAGATATCAATGCCCGGGTTATACTTGCGTGTTCCAGGTGCCTTGGCAGTGTCATATACCCGGTGAAGGCCACCTTTAAACAAGAATACCCGGAGCCCGGAACAGAGGAAGAGAAGCCGGCAGCGTACCGAGGCAGAATTGATTTGGAAGAACCGGTTATCGCAAGCATTCTTCTCGAACTCCCGATAAAGGTGGTATGCAAAGAGGAATGCAGAGGTCTTTGCCCCGTGTGCGGCTTGGACAGGAATATAAAAGAATGCAGCTGCATCCAGGAGGAAACAGATCCGAGGATGCTAAAGCTGAAAGAATTGCTGGAAGAGTAGTAAGCGCAAGGAGGTGTTATTATGGCAGTACCAAAAAGGAAAATTTCCAAATCAAGAAGGAATAAAAGGTTGTCCCAGTGGAAGCTAAAAAAGCCAGGCCTTGCCGAATGTCCGCAATGTCATGCTCTTATGATGCCCCATAGGATATGTAAATCCTGTGGTTACTACAAGGGCAAGGAAATATTAAAGGCAGAATAAAAAAAGGCCTGCGGGTTAAGTTGACCCCAGGCCTTTTACTCTAACTTAAACGTACTGCTTATTTGCCACTCGTTTTACCCGGGCTGTTTGCAGGAACCAGATTCCCGTTAATACGGCAATACCAAATATATCCGAATAAATGCCCGGAATAATCAACGTAAGTCCGGCAACGAAGAACAATATTCGTTCATACCACTTATCATTGGTAACAAAGTAGCCTGTTGTCGAGGCGCCTATACAAACCATACCAACAATGGCTGTAATTATCGCCAGGGCAACACTGAAGGTAAAGGCCATGGTTGTGGTTCCCTCCGGCCTTACCAAAACCAGTATAGGCGACAGGGCAAAGATATATGGCACCAGGTAAGCGGCAAATCCTAACTTGAAGGCTTCAAAGCCTGTTTTAAGCGGATCGGATTGGGCTATGCCCGACCCTGCAAAGGCGGCCAGGGCCACCGGAGGCGTAATGTCAGCTACAATACCGAAATAGAATACAAAAAGGTGAGCTGCTATGTGAGGCACGCCCAACGAGATTAATGCAGGAGCAGAAACTGTTGCCTGGATGATATAGTTAGCTGTCGTCGGCACACCCATACCAAGGATTATAGAGCCTATCATGGTAAACAGCATAGTCAGGTAGATGTTGCCGCCTGCTAATTTTACAAGGCCTCCCGACATCTTCATACCTAAACCGGTAAGGGTGATAATTCCAACTATTATTCCAGCGGTGGCACAGGCTGCCACAACCGGTAAAGCCGATCTGGCGCCCTCTTCCAATCCTTCAATTATCTTTTTAAAAGACATGCGGGTCTCTTTTAGTATCATTGAGGCGGCAATACACAATATGATTGCATAAAATGCAGCCAACATCGGAGTGTAGCCCTTTACAAGAAGGTAAATAATACCCGCTATGGGTGTGGCAAGAAACCACTTCTTCTTTAACAGCTGTTTCCAATCAGGCAGCCTTTCCTTTGGAATTCCCAGCAAACCGGTTTTTTTAGCCTCAAGGTGCACGGTAATAAATATTCCCGTGAAATAAAGCACTGCTGGAATTGCTGCCGACAGGGCAATTGTTATATAGGGGATATTCAGGAACTCCACCATTATAAACGCTGCCGCACCCATTATGGGCGGCATTAACTGACCACCGGTTGAAGCAGCCGCTTCGACGGCGCCGGCAAATTCCTTGCGATATCCGATACTCTTCATAAGGGGGATAGTCACAGACCCGGTACCCACCGTGTTAGCAACCGAGCTCCCCGAAACAGTACCCTGGGCAGCACTTGCAATTACGGCTGCTTTAGCCGGTCCGCCAATAGAGCCTCCTGTTAAACCTACTGCCAAATCGGTTAACCAGTCCCCGATACCGGTTTTCTTTAAGAAGGTTGCAAATAACATAAACAGAAAGATAAATGTTGACGATACCTGAATTGGAATTCCCAGAATTCCCTCGGTGCTAAGCCACTGGAAGACAGCTATCCTTTTTATACTAAGGCCGGGGTGGGCCATAAAGGATGGGAAATACCTTCCGAAGTAGGCATAAAGCAGGAAGAATGTAGCCAGCGAGATAATAACAGGCCCTGCCATTCTTCGGGTGGCTTCAATAATCAATAATACCGCGATAATTCCGATTATCATGTCCACATTGTTGTATACCCCTGCCCGCCAAACCAATTCTTCGTAATATGCAATGTGATATGCGGCCACAGAAAAACCTAAGAAGGCAAGCATGTAGTCATACCAAGGGACTTGGTTGTTTTTACTGCCTCTTTTGGCCGGATAGAGTATAAAAATCAATACCAGGGCCGTACCCACATGGGGAGCTCTTTGCAAAGTTGAGGGAAAAACCCCAAAGGCCGCGGTGTATAATTGAGCTAATGACCAGACAACCGCCAGGATAAAAATAAATTTGGCGACCGGTCCCTCTAATCGCCGGAAAGCAAATTCTCTGTCATACTTGGCAAGAATTTTTTCGGATTCTTTCTCGTCTATCTTTATATTATCTTTTATAAGGTTGTCTTCCTTTTGCCTTTCTGCCATATTTCTACCTCCTCAATTAAGTATTGGCTAAAGGTTTTTCTCATAAGACCTATATGCACATACCCGCCCGGGCGATACACATCCTTTAACGGGGTTGTCAGTCCGTCATAGATTAGCGTATGATTTGCGATAACCGCGCCTATGGTTACCGGTACCCTATCAAATACAAGTTCATAGCCTAATACATAAAATTTACCGCCCTCAATAACCCAGTATTGGTTAAACTCGGGGTGGGCAGGTAAATTGGGACCGAATTCATCAAAGGTCATTTTGACTATGGGAATCCTGCCCGGAGCTTCAAGCCGGTATGTTTCGACAACAGGCTGTAATGTCACCGAGTGTATCCAGTGAATATCAAAAAGTCCACCGGTTTTGGCCCTTTGTTGATAAACCAGCTCTTCCGAACCGTCAACCCTTACTTCCAAAACATGGACCGGCAGTAATGCAACAGACATCATTATACCTGCAATTATTATAAATATGTATAATACATATAACTTTTTCAATAAGGAAGGCCGAGGACTGTACAGCCGCCCCGGCCTTCACCTCCCGTTGATTAGTCTATGGGTTTAATCATATCCGGAACATCAAGGCCTATTTCGGTAAAGTACTTGTATGCACCGGGATGCAGCGGGGTTGTAATGCCGTCTATCATAATTTCATTATTCCCTGCAGCCAGTTCATCGGTAAGCCACTGGGCTGCCCCGTGGGCCGCTGCAGTATGGGAAGTTTGTTCGAACCAGACCTTGGTTATATCATATACTATATCCTCCGGCATGTCGGGTGCCACGTATAAAGCCGCTACGCAGTTGATGGTAAGTTTGTCTTCCTCGTTGCCATAGGTACCTGCGGGTATAACGTATTGGCTGAAAAATGGATATTTTGCTTTTACTTTTTCGTACAGTTCGTCGCCTATTTCGATTACTTCTATATCACGGGACGTCATAATATCCTGTATTGCTGCGGCGGGGACTGCCAGTACGTTAAATGCGGCATCCAGGTGACCGTCCTTCATCTTGCTGGCGGCATCTCCAAAACCGTCATATGCAGCCTTTACATCGTCAAAGGTCATGCCTGCCTCAGTCAGTACTGTCTCTGTCATTACAACGGTTCCGCTGCCGACAGGGCCGACCGCCACCCTTTTACCCTTAATATCTATCAATGACGTAATACCACTTTCCTTTAAGGCCACGCCCTGATAAACCTCCGGATAAATGACGCCTATTGCCCTGAAGTTCTGCTGTTTGCTTTGGAAGGCACCGGTACCGTTCCAGGCATCATCGGCTATGTTGTTCATAGCCATGCCCAATTCCACCTCGCCGGCATGAACCCGGTTTATACTTTCAACCGAGGCTCCGCCAGGCTGACTTGTTACCTGCACACTGTCAAGATACTCGTTCCAGGTATTGGCCATTGCCCCTCCCAGAGCGAAATAGGTACCGCCGGTTGAACCGGTTATAATATTGATCTGCATTTTTTGAGCCGGTGCCGGTGCTTCTTCTTCACCATTATCCGGTGCTTCAGCCTCTTGTGCCGGCGCACATCCGACTAATAAACTGCTCATGATAAACAGTGTCACCAATAAAAATGCCAGTTTCTTCCTCATATATAGACCCCCTTTTAATTTGATATTTCTGGCAATCATTCATTACCAAAAATATTTTAAATTTTTATTACCCTTAATTGTATAATGAGTTACGGGCCATCCGGTCGCTATTCAAAGTCAATTTCGGCATCCTTGTTCGGATACCTGATAATCTGTCCTTCCCAGGTTCTTATGGTTATTGTGTCTCTGCCCTGGGAAATCAGGTATTCGGGCAGCATGGGCGTTTTGCCTCTGCCCTCCGGAGCGTTAATGATAAAAGTCGGGATTGCCAGGCCTGAGGTATATCCCCTCAGGTGTTCCATTATTTCAATTCCTATATCCACGCTGGTTCTGAAGTGAAGCGTACCTATCACGCCCTTGGCGTGGAATATATAGTAGGGTCTGACTCTGATTCTGAGAAGTTCCTGGCAGAGTTTTTTCATTATATACGGGTCATCGTTTATACCCCTTAAAAGTACTGTCTGATTGCCAAGGGGTATTCCTGCGTTGGCAAGCATTTCACAGGCTTTTTTCGATTCTTCGGTAACCTCCATCTGGTTATTGAATTGAAGGTTTATAAAGAGCGGATGATGTTTCTTAAGCATTTCACATAGCTTGGGAGTTACCCTCTGGGGAAGCGTTACCGGCATTCGTGTGCCGATACGCTTAAATTCAAGATGAGGAATTCTGTCAAGTTCCCCCAGCAGCCAATCCAGTAATTCATCTGATAATGTAAAGGGGTCGCCGCCGGTAATAAGAACATCCCTTATCTCAGGCGTATTTTTTATGTAGTTGACGGCTTCCTGCAGGTGCTCTTTAGGCTGTGGCGTATCTATTTCGCCTATATTTCTTCTTCTCTGGCAGTGACGGCAGTACATGCCGCACTGATTGGTTACATTGATAATAAGTCTGTCGGGATATCTGCGGGTTATACAGGGGGCAGGATTGGTAAACTCCTCCGCCATTGGATCGGCGCTGCTAATACCTTCTATTAATTCGAGACCTGTAGGAATTGACTGCAGATATACCGGGTTGCGGTAATGGTCGCCTTCCGGGTCAATTACAGACAGGAAATAGGGTGATATAGCCCATCTGAATTTATCCCCTACTTTATTAATATCCTGTTTTTGTTTGGCACTTAGTTTAATAAATTTCGAAAGTGTCTCTGAATCGGTTATTCTGTTTTTTATCTGCCAGTGCCAATCGTTCCAGTCGTCTTGGGTAGCTCCAAGTATTTTTTTTATGTTGGACTGTCTGGCCTCAATCTCATCCTTAAGGTCCAAGCCGGTAAAGATCTTTTCTCTGGCTTCCAAATAGGGATCAATACGGCTTTTTAGTATCTCTGCCCTTTCGAGGGATATTTGCCGGGAACTCTTTTTAGAAGGATCCATCTTTAGACCTCCTCGCGAATTATTGAAGTTCTGTTGTATTATGTATATATACTCAGATGTTAATATATGACGTAATGCCCAAATTGCATATAGCGTGTACCGGGATTTTTACTGCATACCGGCATTATTAAGAAGGACGAAGTGTTAATATTACAGATACGCAACTGTAAGCCAATGCGAAATGATGAACCAAAAGGAGCAAACAACTTATAATCCCTTATAGCGGGATGTATAACTGGCAGTTTCCACCTCCACAAACAATCTTGCTGATCAGCTATATGTATTTAAATGCAATATACATGCCAAATACATAATTGGATATATGTGGTATTAATAATAATAATAAATCAAACAACCAAACTGTGTCAAGAACGGAAAAATTAGCCCTATTTGGGTTTTCGGGTTGTTCCCGACGGAATACCTGTCGGGTTACTTTTTCAATAATTGAGTTAAACTCCGATTAATTGTCAGTATTATGGTTGCTATAGGGTCTTCGATAGTAACCATTTAAAACCAAAAAGAATTCTGGTATAATGTCTTTACAGCAGATCTTACGTAAAAACACAGGAAGGTGGGTAATATAATGAGCAATACTCAACCGTTCGGCCTTTCGATTATCACCCGTTCAGAAAAGCATAAGGAAAATGTTATAAATCAGCTTACAAATCTGTTGGGGCCGGAGATATCAATAAAGGGATATTCGATTTTGGAAGGAATAAAGGAAAAGATATATGATAGGCTGGTACTAATAAGCCATGAATACCTTAAAGAAACAGCCTACAGATATATCGATCCAAGGGCCGAGGTTCTGGTGGCGCGAAGAGCCCTTAATCACTCTAAGCTTGAGGATGTACTGTGCATCCCCCATGATGAAGATGTGCTGTTTGTCGACGTTAATAAATACCTTGCGGAGAACTCCATTTCACTTCTTGAAGGACTGGGTATCAACCACATAAGAATGTATCCGTATTATCCCGGGCAAAAGTTTTCCCAGCAGGCAGATTATGCAATAACAACAGGTGAAACACACATGGTTCCCGACTGCATCAGGAATGTTATAGATTTGGGTTACAGTAAAATCGACCTGACGACTATTACCGAAATAATGCTTAAATTAAGTATACTCGATGAAAGAACCAATCTGTTATCTGCAAGATTTCTCCAGGATTTTGTATATTCGGGCAAGAAAGTTGTAAAGGCCCTGGAAACCACAGACAATATGAAGAAGCAGCTAAATACTATATTAAACGTTATCAACGACGGGATAGTAGGTATTGATAATAATGGAAGAATTATGTTCAGCAATGAGAATGCAAAAAAACTGTTCAATTCAAGGGTTAAGGACAATAAGGACAAAAATATGGAGATTAATCTGGATGACATCCTGGATTTCGACGCAAAGGCGCTGTTGGGGGGGAATTTCGGATTATACAGGAAAATCCATGAAATAATGGGCAAGAAGATACTTTTGACTATGATGCCAATTATCAGAAACGGTGAGAATAACGGAGTTATCATCACTTTTAAAGACCTATCCGAAATAATTGAGATGGAGAATATAGTAAGGGCAAACCTTATGAAGAGAGGGCATACGTCAAAATATGAATTTTCAAATATTGCCGGAAAAAGCAGGATAATATCTGAAACAAAAGAGATTGCATGTAAGCTTGCCAAAAGCAATTCAACACTTCTGCTGATAGGTGAAAGCGGAAGCGGCAAGGAACTTTTTGCCCATGCCATACATAAGGCTTCATGCAAACAGCATGGGCCCTTTGTGGCTGTGAATTTTGCGGCGCTGCCTGAGAACCTTCTGGAAAGCGAGCTGTTTGGCTATGAAGAAGGGGCATTCACCGGGGCAAGAAAAGGAGGGCATGCCGGACTGTTTGAACAGGCCCATAAAGGAACCATATTTCTTGATGAAATCGGAGATGCCTCCATGAGAATTCAGACCCGTTTGTTAAGAGTGCTTCAGGAAAAGGAAGTGCTCCGTATAGGCGGCACAAAGATCATACCTATAGATGTCAGAATAATAGCAGCTACAAACAAAAACCTAGAGGAGCTGGTGAGGGCTCAAAAATTCAGAGAAGATTTATTTTACAGATTGAAGGTGCTGCCAATCAGAATACCTCCTTTAAGGGAACGAAAAGAGGATATCCCTTTACTAATTAAAAAAATGCTGGAAAAGTTCCCGCCGGAGAAGGAAATGATAATAAGCGATAGAGCTATGGAGAAATTTATGGAATATGACTGGCCCGGAAATATCCGTGAACTGGAGAATGTAGTTGAGTACCTATTTCATATCGTAGGCGACGGGGAGGTAAGAAGCAAGGACCTGCCGTTTACTTCAAATGACAAATCTTTGCAGCAGGAAAAAATATTAAAAGCCATTGAAGAGGAAATGCCGATGGAAGAACTAATGCTTATTCTAGATACCCTGAAACGTGAAAAAGATGCGGGGAATGCCTATTTGAACAGAAAAAAACTCGCAGAGCTATGCAGCAGGGAAATTCGAATGACAGAGCAAATGGTAAGGAACCGGCTTAATATACTGTCGCAATATGGCCTGGTAATAACCAGGAAAGGGCCTAAGGGAACCAGATTATCCTTAAACGGCGAAGATTGTATTGGCATTATTAAGAAGCGCATGGATACAGACAAATTTGCTTTCGGCAACAAGGGTTTTGAATAATGCGGTTTGAGGAGGAATGATTTAACAAAACGGTTTGCCATATGTTCCAACGACTGCCTTGAAGGTTTGCCCCCGTACCATTGTTGCATAATAGTGGTGCGGGGGTAAATTTTAGTTGATTTGCCCTTAAGTATAATATATACTTAATATTAGTATCTGGTACTAAATCCAAGTCATAAAACGATACCGCATTACACGCAATATATTCCACTTATGCGACAGACCTGCTAATATACAGCAGAACTAACCGGAGTAAAGAGGTGATTTCAATGTCGAATAAAGGTATGGGGAAAAAGGAAAGACAGAAAAGCCTTTCGGATAAAATTATTAAGGATCCGTTTCTGACCGACGAAGAGCTAAGCGATCACTTCGAAGTAAGCATACAAACCATAAGACTTGACAGGCTGGAACTTGGTATTCCTGAACTGAGGGAAAGAATAAAAAGCGTGGCAGAGGGTACATATGCAAAGGTCAGAACAATATCGGGCAAGGAAATTGTCGGAGAGCTGCTGGATATAGACCTTGGCAAGAAAGGGATTTCAGTACTTGAAACCAATGACTCCATGGCTTTTGAAAAAACCAACATCGTGAGGGGCCAATTCATATATGCACAGGCAGAATCCCTTGCCATAGCTGTAATAGATGCTGATGTTGCACTGATTGGAGTGGCCAATATTAAATACAAACAGCCCGTCAGGTCCGGACAAAAACTGGTAGCCCAGGCTGAGATTGTAAGGCAAAGGGGAAACAAATACTTTGTTTGGGTCAGAATTAAGCTGAGAATGCAGGAGGTTTTCAGGGGAAAGTTCATTCTGGTGGCTCTGGACGATTAGGGAAGGGGATAAACAGATGAGAATTGCGGTTGATGCAATGGGCGGCGATTACGCACCTGTGGAGGTTGTAAAGGGCTGTATAAGAGCCCTGGAAAGGGAAAAGGGCCTGCAGATTATTATTGCCGGTAAACAGGAAAGCATAAAGAGTATCCTTGAAGGGTACGATACCCAAAGAATTACCATAATAAACGCTGAGCAGGTAATAGGCAGCGATGAACCGCCGGTGCAGGCCATCAAAAAAAAGAAGGGTTCATCTATGGTATTGGGGCTGGAAACAGTCAAAGGCAAGCAGGCCGACGCATTCATCTCTGCCGGCAATACCGGCGCACTTCTGGCCGGCGCACTTTTGAAGATAGGCAGGATTAAGGGAATAGACAGACCGGCATTGGCCCCTATACTTCCCACTGTAAACGGTGGTGCGATGCTCATAGATGCAGGGGCAAACGCCGATTGTAAGCCTCTGAACCTGTTACAGTTTGGCATGATGGGCTCTGCCTATATGAACGGTGTGATGGGGATAGACAATCCAAGGGTTGCCCTGGTCAATATAGGTACAGAAGAGGGCAAGGGAAATGCTCTGGCAAAGGAAGCCTATACACTGCTTCGGCAATCCAGGCTCAATTTTATTGGTAATATTGAGGCAAGGAGTATTCCGGAGGGGGCTGCCGATGTACTGGTTTGTGACGGCTTCGTCGGAAATGTTATTTTAAAGCTTACTGAGGGTTTGGCGATGTCGCTGTTTTCACAGCTTAAGAAGGAATTTACCGCAGGCACAGCTTCAAAGATGGCTGCAGCCGTACTGAAACCGGGACTTAGGAGGTTTAAAGCCAGAATGGATTACAAACAATACGGCGGAGCCCCCTTTCTTGGTATAGCCGGGGGTTGTATAAAGGCCCACGGAAGCTCGGATTCACTGGCAATCGAGAATGCAATAATGCAGGCGGTAAGGTATGTGGATAAGCAGGTAACAGAAAAAATATCTGATAACATACAATTGGAGGGAAAAGATGGATAGAATAGTTAAGTCAGTTGGTATTGTTGGTACGGGCAGATGTCTTCCGGAGAAAATTCTTACCAATCACGAACTGGAAAAGATTGTGGATACCAGCGACGAGTGGATAAGAACACGGACAGGTATTTCTGAACGCAGGATTAGTGAAGCAGATACCGCCACCTCCGACCTTGCGACCGCTGCCGCTTTGAAGGCAATGGAAAACGCCGGCGTCAGCGCCGAAGAGGTTGATATGATTATAGTGGCAACGGTAACACCGGATATGGCTTTCCCGTCCACGGCCTGTATAGTACAGTCAAACCTTAAGGCTGTAAACGCCTCGGCCTTTGATATAGAAGCTGCGTGTACGGGGTTTATATATGGGCTTTCGGTAGGGGAAAAATTCATTTCAACCGGTGATGCTAAGACAGTTTTGGTAATAGGAGCAGAAACACTGTCCAAGGTATGCAACTGGAAGGACAGGAACACATGCGTATTATTCGGCGATGGCGCAGGGGCTGCCGTACTAAGAGAAGTCGGAAAGGGCGAAGGAATACTTGCCTGCGCTTTAGGCGCCGAAGGCTGGAAGGGTGAAACCCTTACGCTCCCTGCCGGGGGTTCAAGAATGCCTGCGAGCGTTGAGACGGTAAAGGCCGGTAAACACTTCATACATATGGACGGCAGTGAAGTGTATAAATTCGCTGTCAGTATCATGCCTAAGGCTACACTGCGGGTTATTGAAAAGGCAGGTCTAAATCTGGAGGATATTGACTACGTTGTGCCCCATCAGGCAAACAGCAGAATTGTTGAAGCAGCCGCCAGAAGACTCAAAATGGATGGCGAAAAAATATTCGTAAACCTGAACAAATACGGTAACATGTCCTCGGCTTCTGTGCCTGTAGCGCTGGATGAAGCTTTGGAACAGGGGCGCATCAAAAAAGGGGATAATGTGGTGCTGGTAGGATTCGGGGCAGGGCTTACCTGGGGTTCCTGTGCTATGAAATGGATCAAATAACTCTAATAATGGAATGGGAGTGGCAAAAATGATACATACTAGGGTGTGTGAAATATTGGATACGCAGTATCCGATTCTTCAGGGGGGCATGGCATGGGCAGCCACCGCCGAACTGGCAGCTGCGGTATCCAATGCAGGAGGACTTGGTATAATAGGTGCCGGGAACGCTCCCGCAGAAGTTGTAGAAAAAGAAATTATAAATACACTCAAGTTGACGGATAAACCCTTCGGAGTTAACGTCATGCTGCTGTCCCCCTTTGTGGACCAAGTCATGGAGGTAATAATAAAGCACAAAGTCAGGGTGGTGACCACCGGTGCGGGTAATCCCGGCAAATATATAGAGAATCTCAAGAAAATATCGGCGAAAATAATCCCGGTGGTTCCCAGTGTAGCCCTTGCAAAACGGATGGAGGCCCTAGGAGCCGATGCTTTAATAGTCGAGGGAACCGAAGCGGGAGGACATATCGGGGAGCTAACCACAATGTGTCTTGTACCACAGATTGTGGATTCGGTTGAAATACCCGTTATAGCTGCCGGTGGCATAGCCGACGGCAGGGGGCTGGTGGCGGCTTTTGCCCTGGGAGCCGAAGGGGTGCAAATGGGTACGCGTTTTGTCTGCTCTAAGGAATGTACAGCCCATGATAATTATAAAAAAGCGTTTATAAAGGCAAAGGACAGGGACGCAATAGTGTCAGGCAGAAGTACCGGACACCCGGTCAGATGTCTTAAGAACAAGCTGACCCGGGAATTTGAGGCATTGGAAAAGGCGGGGACCACGCTGGAAGAACTGGAGAAGCTGGGTGCAGGCAAACTGAGGGAAGCAGTGGTGGAAGGGAACACACAAACCGGCTCGGTTATGGCGGGTCAGATCTCAGGACTTATTAATGATATTAAAACGGTTGAACAGATAATTGAACAATTGGTGGAAGAGGCGCAGCAAGTAATATATAATACAGGCCGGATTTTAGGGAGGTAAATTATGGGGAAGATTGCATTTATATTTCCGGGACAGGGAGCACAGTATATTGGTATGGGCAAAGACCTGTACCAGGGACTTCCGGATGCAGCGGATGTTTTTGACAGGGCCGACGACGTTTTGGGATTTAGCATCAAAAAGATAATTTTCGAAGGACCTGAACAGAAGCTCTGTGAGACTGAAATCACACAGCCGGCAATACTTACTGTAAGCACGGCTATTCTGGAGCAGTTGACAAAGCATGGGTTAAGCCCTGATATAACAGCGGGCTTGAGCCTTGGTGAATATTCCGCCCTTATTGCGGCGGGCTCCATGGAGTTCGAGGATGCAGCGGTGCTGGTTATGAAAAGGGGAAGGTATATGCAAAGGGCTGTTCCCGTGAATACCGGCACAATGGCGGCAATCATCGGACTTGACAAGGAAAGGGTAGAGGACTGCTGCCACCGGGCTTCGGATTTAGGTGTGGTAGAAGCTGCAAACTATAACTGTACCTGCCAGACAGCCATATCGGGAGAGACAAAAGCTGTGGCAAAGGCTGTTGAACTGGCAAAAGAAATGGGTGCGAGAAGAGCAATTATTCTGCCGGTAAGCGCCCCCTTCCACTGCAGCCTGTTAAAGCCGGTGGAAGCGAAGCTGAAACTGGAACTGGATAAAATCAATATAAAGGATGCGTCGGTACCGGTAATTGCAAATGTAACGGCTATGGAAGAAACACGCAGCCGGTTTATTAAACAAAACCTGATAAAACAGGTAAGCAATCCGGTATTATGGGAAGAGAGCGTCCGGCGGATGCTTGCCCTGGGTGTGGATACCTTTGTTGAAATAGGACCGGGTAAGGCTCTAACTGGTTTTGTCAGGAAGATAGACAAAGGGGCAACTGTCATGAATATCGAGGATTTGGAGACACTGGAAAAGGCCCTTATTAAATTGGAGGGGATAAAATGCTGCAGTTAAACGGAAAGACCGCCGTTGTTACCGGGGGCTCAAGGGGTATAGGGAGTTCAATAGCCAAAACCCTGGCGCAATTAGGCGCAAATGTGGCAGTAAACTATGCCAGCAATTCCGATGCGGCCCAGGAAATTGTGAGAGAGATAACCGGTCTTGGAGGGAATGCCACAGCCATTGGTGCGGATGTGGCGGATGCAGGAGCGGCGAATGCCCTTATTCAAAACGCTGCAAAGCACTTCGGGACGGTAGATATTCTGGTAAACAGCGCAGGAATAACCCGGGACGGCCTTCTAATGAGAATGAAGGATGAGGATTGGCAAAGGGTCATACAGACCAACCTGACAGGAGTATTCAACTGCACCAGGGCGGTGGCGAGAATAATGGCAAGGCAAAAATGGGGCAGGATTGTGAATATATCGTCTGTGGTGGGCATAAAGGGCAATGCAGGTCAGGCCAATTACTGTGCTTCAAAGGCTGGGGTTATAGGCCTTACAAAGTCGGTGGCAAAGGAACTGGGAAGCAGAGGTATTACGGTAAACGCCATTGCTCCGGGCTATATACAAACGGATATGACAGGGAAGCTGCCCGAAAATATAAAAGAAGAGATGCTAAAGAGGGTAGTTCTGGGTAGGCCGGGCACCCCGGAGGATGTTGCATGGCTTGCTGCATTCCTGAGCAGCGACTTAAGTTCATACATCACCGGACAAATAATTAGCGTTGACGGTGGAATTGTTATGTAATATATTTAATATATATTTTATAGCTAAGCTTGGAAGGAGGTGACAAGATGATTATTGAAAAGGTTAAAGAGATAATTGCAGATCAATTAGGCATTGACGAGGAGGAAATTGTCAGCGACGCTTCCTTTATAGATGATTTGGGAGCGGATTCCCTAGACCTGGTTGAGCTGATTATGGCTTTGGAGGAAGAATTCGATATGGAAATCCCCGATGAGGATGCTGAAAAAATCAATACTGTGGGGGATGCGGTAGATTACATAAAGAATAACAGCTAATCCGAAGGTCCCGATTGAAATCGGGACTTTCTTGAGCAGTCTGCAAATCTGTGGGATTTGTTAATATAAACTTATTTTTTGGATAGGAGGTCACCGGATTGGAAAAAAGAGTTGTGGTTACAGGATTAGGGGCGGTAACTCCTGTTGGATTGGGAAAGGACAAGTTATGGTCCTCGCTTAAGAACGGGATATCCGGCATTGGTGAGATAACCAAATTCGATGCGGATGGGTATGAATGCAGAATAGCTGCTGAGGTCAGGGATTTTGTGGCAGCAGATTTTATAGATAAAAAGGAAGCCAGAAGGATGGACACCTTCACCCAGTATGCGATTGCAGGCGCCAAAATGGCGGTGGAGGACGGTCTGATTGATATGAAAAGGGTTGATAAAAGCAGGCTTGGAGTAGTGCTTGGTTCGGGTATTGGAGGTATAGAAACGCTGGAGAACCAATTCAGGGTTATATTTGATAAGGGTCCCTCCAGGGTAAGCCCATTCTTTATTCCCATGATGATTTCGAATATGGCTGCAGGACAGGTATCCATAGTGTTTGGAGCAAAGGGGCCGAATGAAACGGTTGTAACTGCCTGTGCTTCGGGGACAAATGCCATCGGGGACGCTTTCAGGATTATTGGGCGGGGAGATGCAGACATGATTATTACCGGGGGCAGCGAGGCTGCAGTAACCCCTATTGCGGTAGCAGGATTTTGTTCAATGAGGGCTCTCTCTACCAGAAATCAAGACCCAGAGGGCGCCAGCAGACCCTTTGACAAGGAAAGGGACGGGTTTGTACTGGGAGAGGGTTCCGGTGTATTAATCCTCGAAGAACTGGAGCATGCTCTCAGAAGAGGGGCAAAGATTTATGCTGAGGTTGCAGGCTACGGGATGACTGCCGATGCGCATCATATAACTGCCCCTGCGCCGGGAGGAGCAGGAGCTGCTGCTGCTATGCAAAAGGTTATAGACGATGCAGGAATTACAGCACAGGACATTGACTATATAAATGCCCATGGCACCTCCACCGAGTATAATGACAGGTTTGAAACCGAGGCAATAAAGTGCATATTCGGCGAACACGCCTATAAGCTTGCAATAAGTTCCACAAAGTCAGTTACAGGCCATCTGCTGGGAGCGGCAGGGGGAGTGGAGGCGATTGCGACAATACTGGCAATACACGAGGGATTTGTACCGCCTACCATAAACTACAATACCCCCGACCCCGACTGTGATTTGGACTATATACCAAACAAAGGAGAGAAGAGGGATGTAGCCTATGCCATATCCAATTCTCTTGGGTTTGGCGGGCAAAACGCCAGCATTTGCTTCAAAAAATTTAAATAGAGTGCCGTCAACCCCTTTGGTTTTCAGCAGACAAAATATGCTATAATATAAAAAGAAACAATTTTCAACAAAAACAGCATTACGAAAGGGTGTTGGCCTTGAGCACCGATCCCAAAAGGCTGGCGGAGCTTCATAAATTACAGACAAGACTTGGCTATCGGTATAAAAAATTAGACCTTCTCAATACTGCATTAACCCATAGTTCCTATGCCAATGAAAGGAACCTTTCGATGGAGCATTATAACGAAAGGCTTGAATTTTTGGGAGATGCCGTACTTGAGATGGTAACCAGCGAATTCCTGTATAAAAGGTTTAAAGAATACCCTGAAGGGACCCTGACTCAAATTAGGGCTTCCCTGGTCAGGGGTCAGGCATTAGGATTATACGCAAAGGAATTGAACCTGGGCACCTTCCAGTTGATGGGAAAAGGCGAGGAAGCCGGAGGCGGCAGGGAAAGGATTTCCATCCTTGCGGATACATTAGAAGCTGTCATTGGTTCCATATATATTGACGGTGGTTACCGGAAGGCCTGGGATTTCATTATAAAGTATATTGAGAGCCGTATTGACAAACTGACAGACGATAATTATACCAGAGACTACAAAACTGCACTGCAGGAGAAAATACAGTCAAAAACCGGTCAGAGGATAGAATACAGGCTTGCCGCCCAGGAAGGGCCTGACCACGACAAAACCTTCCACGTACAGGTTTATATTGGAAACAAAGGTTTTGGGGAGGGTATTGGCAAGAGTAAAAAGGAAGCCGAACAGGATGCTGCGAAGCGGACTCTGGAAAGGCTGGAGGGATAATATGTCCAAGACCCATTATATAATACCCTTTTTTATTCCCCATATTGGATGTCCGTATAATTGCGTATTCTGCAGCCAGAATAGAATTACCGGAAAGGAAAGTTCAATTTCTCCGGAGGAGATTCTCCCCACAGTAAAGCAGTACCTGGCTACTTTCCCCCGGGATGCCGCCGGGGTTGAAGTTGCTTTTTTCGGAGGCAGCTTTACAGGGATACCCGTAAAGCTGCAGACTGCTTTTTTGGAAAAAGCGCACTATGCAAAAAAGAATGGGCTTATTGACGGGATAAGACTGTCCACAAGGCCGGATTATATCGACGGTGCTATACTTGACAGATTGAAGGAATTCGGGGTGGACACCATAGAACTGGGTGTCCAGTCCGCCAACAATAAAGTGCTGGCACAAAGTTTAAGAGGCCATACCTTCGAGGATGTTATGCGTGCTTCAAAGCTAATACAAAAAAGCGGATTTGTTCTTGGACTGCAAATGATGATAGGGCTGCCCGGCTCTGACAGGGATACCGAGATGGAAACCGCAAGACAGATTTGCAGGATAAGACCGCAAATGGTAAGGATTTATCCTGCACTGGTCATAAGGGGCACCGCCCTTGAGGCAATGTACAGAAACGGGAAGTACACACCGCTTTCTTTGGATGGGGCGGTACAAACCTGCGTGATTTTATCCGAAATGTTTATACGGGAGAACATAGATATCATAAGGATGGGACTGCAGCCCACCGAGCTGATAAATACGGGCAGAGAGGTTGTTGCGGGTCCTTTTCATCCTGCCTTCAGGCAACTGGTTGATTCACGTCTTCTGCACAAAACCGTAAAAAAGGTTATTGACCAAAGGGGTATAGAAACAGAAGCCGGACTGGTCATTGAAGTAAATCCTTCTATTTTATCTACACTGCAGGGGAGCAGGAAAGAAAGCATTAAAGCATTGAGGGCAGAGTATCCCGGGCTTCACATAAGGGTATTACAAAACAGCAGCCTGGACAAAACCGTAATAGGGTTTTGTAACGGGGATGCCCGTTATGAAATAGATTACCGTCAGGTTATAAGCAAAACCCACTAGCATTAATACCGGAGGTAGTACCTATGTATCTTAAGAGCATTGAAATGAAGGGTTTCAAATCATTTGCAGACAGAATTAATCTTGCGTTTGACAAAGGCATTGCAGCTATCGTAGGGCCTAACGGGAGCGGTAAGAGCAATATCGCCGACGGCGTAAGATGGGTGCTGGGGGAACAAAGCGTAAAAGCTTTGAGGGGCAACAGGATGGAGGATGTTATCTTTGCCGGGACCGACAGCAGAAAAGCGCTGGGGTTTGCCGAGGTTTCCATTACCATCGATAACAGGGACGGTTTTTTGCCTATAGAATACTCCGAGGTTATGGTTACAAGAAGAGTGTTCAGGTCCGGGGAAAGTGAGTATTATCTCAATAAAACCGGTTGCAGGCTTAAGGACATAAATGAACTGTTTATGGATACGGGTGTGGGCAAGGAAGGCTATTCAATCATCGGACAGGGAAGGATAGATGAAATACTCAGCTCAAAAGCCGAGGACAGGCGAAAAGTATTTGAGGAGGCTGCAGGGATAGTCAAGTACAAAACCAGAAAGGAAGAAGCCGAAAGAAAGATGCAAAGAACCAGGGAGAATCTTTTGAGGCTTGGAGACATTATCGAAGAGCTGCAGAAACAGATCGGCCCATTACAAATTCAGAGCGAGATTGCAAAGTCATATATCGAAATGCGCAATGAACTTAAGCGCCTGGAACTCAGTATATTTGTCAGGAGCATAGAAAGGCTGGACAGTCAAAAAACCAAGATTAACGAAGATATAAAAGAATCCCAGAGAATGGTATACGATAAAAATGTTACGGTAAACCGCCTGGAGGCAGATTTTCACAGTTTGGAGACCAGGATACAGCAGATTGAAGAGGAGTTAAAGGAAATTCAGGATAGAATATACCTGCGGCTCAACCTGACTGAAAAAAAAGAGGGAGAAATAAAGGTACTTGTGCAAAAAATTCAAAGCGAAAACGAAAGCATTAATATGCATAAAAAAGAACTTGTAAGAATTGAGCATGAGACCGAAGGAATTGAGGAAGAAAAACAAATAAGAAACCGGGAAATCCAGGATCTAAAGCTGCAGTTGGAAGATAAGAAGCGAATAATAGAAGCTTTTCAGGCCAATCTGGATTCCATAGGTGTCCAGGTGGGTGAGGAAGAGGAGAGGGCGGAACAGATTAAGGCCCAGATCATCGAAAACTTAAACGGCATATCGGATTTGAGCAGTAGGGCAAACAGCCTCAAGACCCTGAATGAGACCATATATAAGCGTAAAGTACAATTGCTGGAGGAACTGCAAACCGCCGAAGAACAGACAGCCGGATTAAAGCACGAGAGGGAAGAGCTTAAAAAAAGACTGCAGGGACTGGGTAGGAAGTCGGAGGAAAAAACAAGGCAAAGGGACAGGCATATTAACAAACTAAGGGACCTGCGGCAGCAACGCCAGGGGCTTGAAAGAAAGCAAAGATCCCTGGAAGAAAGAATAGGTTCAGACAGGTCAAAATTGGTTTTGTTAAAGCAAATGGAAAAGGACCACGAGGGATACTCCAGGAGTGTGAGGGGGCTGATTGAAGCCTGCGGCAGTCAGAGAAGTTTTTCTAAGGGTATAATCGGGCCTGTGGCGGAGCTGATTAATGTAAAGCCTGGCCTCGAAAAGGCCATAGAGATTGCTTTGGGTTACAGCCTTCAAAGCATAGTAACCAAAACCGAAGAGGATGCCAAATCGGCGATAGAATTTTTGAAGAGCAATGCCCTGGGACGGGCAACGTTTTTGCCGGTAAGTTCAATAAAAGCAAGATACCTTAATAAACATGAAGAAAAAGCGATGAGAATGAAGGGATGCATAGGGAGTGCAGCAGAGCTTGTGGACTGTCCGCGGGATGTGCAAAATATTGTTGACAACCTGCTGGGCAGAGTAATAATTGTTGATTGCCTTGACAGCGGCATACAAATGGCAAGGTCATATAAATACGGTTTTAGAATAGTAACCGTGGACGGAGACGTAATAAACACCGGAGGCTCCATGTCGGGAGGAAGCAGTTACAGCAAAGAAGCAGGGCTTTTACAGCGAAAGGGAGAGATCCAGAAGCTGGACGGCACCGTTGACAAAATGGCAGAGGCAATTGATAGTTTGGAAAAGTCAATAAAGACGCTGTTGGATGAGGAACAGGACATTGACAGGGAGATACAAACCACAGCCGCAAGTTTACATGGTTTTGAACTTGAGATAACACGGCTAAAAGAGGTGCTGGAAGCAAAGGATAAAGAGATGGCAGAGAAGGAATCAAAAATATTGCAGTTGGAATCCGAGAAAACAGTATTGGAAACCGACTATTACGAAACCCAAAGCAGTATTGAAAAAATTTACGAAACAATCAAAGAGAAAGAAACGGAAAACAGGGACAGGCAGGAGATCATAAAGAATCTGCAGAGAATAAGCTCTGAAAGAAAACAGGACAAAGAATACATAGCGCAGCAGATTACAGCCAACAGGGTTGAGGCTGCCCGGCTGGGGCAAAAACTTGAGGATGTACAAGCCGGGTTTCAAAGGGCGGTTTCAATTCTGCAGAGGATGAGGGCATCGGTTATTGAGAGAGAAAAGGAAATAGAAATAAATAAGAAAAACATACTAAAACTGGAGAACGAAATTTCGTCCCTGCGTCAGGAAATAGCCGCTCTTGCCCAGGAAAAGGACAGGGATAACGAGGAAATGGTAAGGCTCCAGCAGACAAAGGCAGAATCTCAGCATAGGATAAAGGAAAAGGAACAGGCAAACAAAGAAATGGGCAGTGAAATATCCGAACTTCAAAAGAAACTTCACAGGCATGAAGTACAGCTGACAAAGGTGGAGATGGAGCTTAACAGCCTGCACGACAGAATGTGGGAAGAATATGAACTCACCCATATCCAGGCTGTTGACTACAAATGTGATATACAAAACGAAAAAAAAGCCCGAACCAGAATCAACGAGCTCAAGGGAAGTATAAAAGAACTAGGGAACATAAACATGAATGCCATAGAGGAGTATGCAAGGGTAAAGGAAAGGTTTGATTTTTTAAACACCCAGAGAGAGGACTTGGAAGAAGCCCGGGATTCCCTTAACAAGATTATAGACGAAATGCTTGATATAATGAAAAAAAAGTTCAGCGAGCAGTTTGAAATAATAAACGAGAGTTTTAACTCGGTTTTCCGTGAGCTGTTTGGAGGGGGAAAGGCACAGGTGATTCTTGCCGACCGGGATAATATATTGGAATCCGGGATTGATATAATAGCACAGCCGCCCGGCAAAAAGCTGCAGCAGCTTTCTCTGCTTTCGGGGGGTGAAAAGGCCCTTGCGGCAATTGCGCTGCTGTTTGCAATTCTTTCGGTAAAGCCATCACCTTTTTGTATGCTGGATGAAATAGAGGCAGCCCTTGATGATGCGAATGTTGAAAGGTTCGGCGCATTCCTGAAAAAACTGTCCGCCGATATACAGTTTGTTGTCATAACCCACAGAAAAGGGACCATGGAAATTGCAAATAATCTGTATGGAGTGACCATGGAAGAAAAGGGTATTTCTAAACTGGTTTCCGTTAAACTGGAAGACATGGTTAGTTAGGGAGGAATAATGAATGGCAGAAAAACACCAAGGTCTTATTTCAAGCATGAGGGAAGGTCTGAAAAAAAGCAGGCAGGATATAAGGAGAAAGGTTGACCGGATATTCCCTCTGGGGAACAAACCCGATCCGGAAATGTTGGAGGAACTTGAGGAGGTTCTTATCACTTCAGATGTTGGGATAGGCACCAGCCTTGAAATAATAAATACCCTCGGCGAGAGGATAAGACGCGACAAAACGGTCAGCGGGGAAAATGTAAGGAAAGAGCTTAAAGGAATACTTAAGGAAATGCTTGATACAAAAGCCCCGGAAACTGCCAATGAACAAACACCTATGGTTATATTGGTAGTGGGGGTAAATGGCGCAGGAAAAACCACCACAATCGGTAAACTTGCTGCCCTTTACAAAAGCAAAGGCAGCAAAGTGCTGATAGCCGCCGCCGATACTTTCAGAGCGGCGGCGATAGAGCAGCTCGAGATATGGAGCCGGAGGGCCGGGGCTGATTTAATAAAGCACACAGAAGGCTCGGATCCCGCCGCCGTGGTATTCGATGCACTAAACGCAGCTAAGGCCAGAAAATCTGAAATACTCATCTGCGACACCGCCGGCAGGCTGCAAAATAAAAAGAATCTGATGGAGGAACTAAAAAAGATACAGAGGATAGTAAACAAAGAAGCCGAAGGCTTCAAACGGGAAACCTTTCTTGTACTGGATGCCACAACGGGACAAAACGCCCTGATGCAGGCAAAAACGTTCAGGGAGATAACGGATATTACCGGAATAATACTCACCAAGCTGGACGGCACAGCTAAGGGCGGTATTGTAGTGGCCATAAAAAAGGAACTGGATATTCCGGTAAGATATGTGGGTATAGGAGAAGGCATGGAGGATTTACAGCCCTTTGACGGCGATGCCTTTGTCGATGCATTACTGGGATGAATATTGGCACCGGCATTTTTTTTAGTGGGACTGTTGACAACCTGATAATAATAATATAAAATACGCCTGTAAAGCATAATGCCTTTACAGGCTTTTAAGGTGATGGGAAAATGGATGATAAATTTGTCGAGATGGCACTTCTGTATGACTTTTATGGAAAAATACTGACTGCGAAGCAGCAGGAAATAATTGACCTTTATTATATGAGGGATTTTTCCCTGGGTGAAATTGGGGAACTGCTAATGACAAGCAGGCAGGCAGTGTACGACAACCTAAAAAGGGCCGAAAAGCAGCTGAAAGACTTGGAAGACAGGCTGGGGTTGATACGGCGGTTCAAAAGGGATGAGAAGCTTTGGACCCAAACCATTAAACGCCTTGACGGGGTAATAAAGGCCCTTGATAAGGAGCATAGTAACAATGATACAGTAACAGAACTGCAGGATATAAGAGAGTTTATCCGTTCTATAATAGGAGGGTAATATATATGGCTTTTGAAGGATTAACCGAAAAGCTGCAGCAGACCTTTAAAAAGCTGAAGGGCAAAGGCAAGCTATCCGAAAAGGACGTCAAGGAAGGCATGAGGGAGGTAAAAATCGCTCTGCTAGAAGCGGATGTCAGTTTTCTTGTGGTGAAGGATTTCATAAAGAAGGTTACCGAAAGGTCGGTGGGCAGCGAGGTAATGGACAGTCTGACCCCCGGTCAGCAGGTGATAAAGATAGTAAACGGGCAGCTTGTTGAACTGATGGGGGGGACCCCGAGCAAACCGGTATTTTCCCACAGGGACGTAACAAAAATTATGATGGTGGGTTTGCAGGGAGCAGGAAAGACAACCACTGCAGCAAAAATTGCAAAGTATTTTGAAAAGCATAACGGCAAGCATCCGATTTTGGTGGCCTGCGATGTCTACAGACCTGCAGCGATAAAACAGCTGCAGGTTGTGGGAGAGAAGGCAGGCATACCGGTGTTTTCGATGGGTGAAAAAAGCAAACCTGCCGATATTGCAAAGGCTGGAATAGCAGAGGCGGGAAGAAGCGGCAGGGACGTTGTTATTTTTGATACGGCCGGAAGGCTGCATATTGACGAAGTGCTGATGGACGAACTGGAAGTTATGAAAAATGAAATTAAACCTGACCAGGTGCTGCTGGTTGTGGATGCCATGACGGGGCAGGATGCGGTCAATGTGGCCGACAGTTTTAACAACAGGATTGGTATAGACGGGATTGTTCTTACAAAGCTTGACGGTGATACCAGGGGAGGGGCCGCCATCTCTGTAAAGGCCGTCACCGGTAAACCTGTCAAATTTGCCGGTACCGGCGAAAAGGTGGAAGACATTGAACTCTTCCACCCCGACCGTATGGCATCCCGTATTCTTGGGATGGGTGATGTGCTCACCCTTATAGAAAAGGCTCAGGAGAGCTTTGATGAGAAAAAGGCTTTGGAACTAAGCAAGAAACTTAAAAACCAGCAGTTTACACTGGAAGATTTCCTGGAACAGCTGCAGCAGGTTAAGAATATGGGCCCCATAGACCAGATTATGGGCATGATACCCGGCATGAAGGCCGGCAAGGCAGGGCCTGTGGAAATAGACGAGAAGGAACTTGTCCATGTGGAGGCTATTATTAATTCAATGACACCGGAAGAAAGAAAAGAGCCGTCAATGATAAACGGAAGCAGAAGAAAGAGGATTGCAGCCGGAAGCGGTACAAGAATACAGCAGGTAAACAGGCTGTTAAAGCAATTTGAGCAAACCAAGAAGCTGATGAGACAATTTGCCGATATGGGGAAAGTACCCAAAAAAGGAAAGTTCGGTTTCCCATTGATGTAATAAATTGTCTTGAAAAAATTAAGGAGGTGAAAAAATGGCAGTAAGAATACGATTAAGAAGAATGGGAGCAAAGAAAAGACCCTTCTACAGGATTGTTGTTGCGGATTCCAGGTCTCCAAGGGATGGAAGGTTTATTGAGGAGATTGGGTATTATAATCCCATATCCCAACCAAAGGAGATAAAAATAGATTCGGAAAAAGCAGCGGAGTGGCTGAGTAAGGGCGCAAAGCCTTCAGATACCGTTAAAGCATTGTTCAAATCCAACGGTGTCTTTGAGCAGCTTGAAGATCAGGGCAAAGAGGAGTAACCGGAGGTGCATTTATGAAGGAACTTGTTGAATATATCGCCCGTTCCCTTGTTGACCATCCAGAAAGCGTACAAGTCAAGCAGGTGGATGGAGAGCAGTCAGTAATAGTGGAGCTGAAGGTAGATCCGGAAGACATGGGTAAGGTAATAGGCAAACAGGGCAGGATTGCCAAGGCTATCAGAACCATAGTTAAGGCTTCGGCGATGAAAGAAAACAAAAGGGTTGTAGTCGAGATAATTGAATAAAGGGCCGGATATGCCCGGTTCTTTGTTCAAAAAGCCGGTGGTGACGTAGTGGAATATTTTAGAATTGGGTATATAGCCAACACTCTGGGTGTAAAGGGAGAACTTAAGGTAGTTTTGCTTACCAGTATCCCCGACCGTTTTGAAACCCTGCAGACCTGCTATATTGATACCGGTACCGGGAAACTGCAGGTAAGGGTGGAAAAACAAAGGCCCTATAAAACCAACAGCATTGCGTTGAAACTGACAGGATATGATGACATTGATTCTGTAACGGGGTTTAAGGGAAAGTACCTGGAGGTGGACAGGGACAACCTTGCCACACTGGAAGAGGGTCATTATTATGTGTTTGAAATTATTGGATGCAGTGTAATAAATGCCGATGGTTGTGTACTTGGCGAAGTGGTGGATGTACTTTCGCCCGGCGCACACGATTTGTATGTTGTTATGGGAAAGCACGGAGAAATACTAATTCCTGCGGTCAAAGAAATGGTAAAGGATATTGATATCAGGGAAAAGACCATAAGGGTCAGCCTGCCGGAGGGGTTGATAGAATGAAAATTGATATTCTTACGCTTTTCCCGGAAATGTTTCATGGAATTCTAAACAGCAGTATAATAGGAAAGGCTGTCGAAAAGGGTATCATACAGGCTAGCCTTGTTAATATCAGGGATTTTTCCCGGGACAGACACAAAAGAGTTGACGACTATCCCTACGGCGGGGGCGCCGGCATGGTTATGACTCCGCAGCCACTGTATGATGCCGTAAGTTCAGTCAAAAAGGATAATCCAGAGGCCCGGGTGATACTCACCAGCCCCCGGGGAAAACCCTTTGTACAGGAAAAGGCGCTTAAGCTGAGCCGGGAAGCACACCTGATTATTATATGCGGACACTATGAAGGTATAGATCAGAGAATAACGGACAGCGTGGTGGACGAGGAAATATCCGTCGGTGATTATGTACTGACAGGCGGCGAACTGCCTGCCATGATTATAGTGGATGCAGTAACGCGCCTGCTGCCGGATGTCATTGGCAGCCCCCTGTCATTGGAGGAGGAATCCTTTAATGAGGGATTGTTGGAGTATCCCCAGTATACAAGGCCTGCAAAGTTTATGGGGATGGAGGTGCCGGAGGTTTTGCTGTCCGGCGACCATAAGAAAATTAATGAATGGAGAAGGGAAAAGGCCCTGGAAACAACAAAGAGCCAGAGGCCGGACCTGCTTGAGCGGAACCGATAGAAACGGCAGGAGACCGGCCGGTCAAGAGGGAGAAATAAATTGTTATATAATAAGCAATATGCTATAATAGCATGTGGTATTATCGGCGGTCCTCTTCTGCTTAAGGCAGTACGAACGTCTAAAAGGAAAGGAGGTACAAAATGGATCTGCTAAAAATGGTGGAAAGCCAACAGATAAAAAAGGATATTCCCGATTTCCGAATAGGGGATACAGTAAAGGTACACGTTAAGATTAAGGAAGGAAACAGGGAAAGAATACAGGTCTTTGAAGGAATTGTGATAAAGAGACAGCACGGTGGTGTCAATGGAACCTTCACAGTAAGAAGGATATCGTACGGTGTAGGGGTTGAAAGGACTTTCCTTTTGCATTCGCCTAAACTGAATAATATAGAAGTTGTGAGAAAGGGAAGGGTAAGACGGGCAAAGCTCTATTATTTAAGGGACAGAGTGGGAAAAGCAGCCCGGGTCAAAGAGAGAAAAAAATAGTCATTATGGGACTGCTGTCAGTCCCATAATTTGTTTTGCTTAAAGCTCCGTTCAAAATGCGTTAAGACAGTATTCATCCTGTTACAGGCTTTAATAAATATACGGAAGACGCAAAAAATATTCCGGAGGGTAAGATATGACCGAAAGCACCAAAAGTCAGAAAAGAGAATGGATAGAATCCATAATAATTGCGGTTGTAATTGCCATAATAATTAAATCCTTTATATTTGAGACGGTTTTGGTTGATGGATATTCAATGCTTCCAACCCTGACGAACAATGACAGACTGGCCGTAAGTAAAATTGGCTATATGTTTAACGGTCCAGAACACGGCGATATTGTAGTGTTTAAATATCCGGCCAACCCAAAGCTGATATTCATAAAAAGGGTTATAGGGGTTGAGGGGGACAAAGTAGAGATAAAAAACCATAAAGTGTATGTTAACGGAACAGTGCTTGACGAGCCCTATATAAATGAAAGACCCCTTGCGGATTTTTCCGAAGTTGTTGTACCTTCGGATACCGTATTTGTTTTGGGTGATAATAGAAACGACAGCAGAGACAGCAGATACTCGGATGTAGGATTTGTGCCCCGGGACAATATACGGGGAGAGGCTGTAGCCAGGATGTGGCCACTGCCTCCGCAAAAAATTAATTGATAGAGGTATGTATACAGTGAGAATTCAATGGTTTCCAGGCCATATGGCAAAGACCCTGAAGCAAATAAAGGAAAACCTGAGGCTGGTGGATTTTGTAATCGAGGTGTTGGACGCAAGGATACCACGCAGCAGCAGCAATCCTGAGCTGGAAAAACTTATCCCGGCAGAAAAAAGGATTATAGCGCTGAACAAATCCGACCTTGCCGACTCTAAAACAACCAACCTGTGGATAGAATACTACAAAGGCAAGTCGATATCAGGGCTGGCTGTCGATTCCCTGAGAGGGAACGGGGTTAAGGAGTTGTTGGCAGAAATATCCGCCCTTGGGATAGGAGTCATGGAAAAATGGAAGCGACGGGGTAGAATTAAAAAACAGATAAGGGTTATGATAGTGGGCATCCCAAACGTCGGCAAGTCTTCGCTGATAAACAGAATTACAAGAAAAGGTACCGCAAGAACCGGAGACAAACCAGGTGTAACCAGGGGCAAGCAATGGATAAAGGTAACCGACCGTATAGACCTTTTGGATACTCCGGGCATATTATGGCCAAAGTTCCGGGACGAGGAAGTGGGAATAAACCTTGCCATTACAGGGGCTATCAAGGAGGAAATAATAGACAGGGAAGCGCTGGCAATAAAGCTGATAGACAGGCTGATGGTTATTGATCCTTTCATAATAGGTAACTACTACGGCATTGAAAACATGGATGACACCTCCTATGGGATATTGGAACAGGTTGGCAGCGTCAGGGGCTGTCTTTTAAAGGGAGGGAAAGTAGATACCCTAAGGGCTTTGGGAATTCTGTTAGACGATTACAGAACGGGTAAACTGGGAAAAATATCACTGGAGTCACCTGAAAGCACCTGGGATTAAGGTGCTTTTGTCGTATAAATCCAAAGACAGGGGGGGTTGACGTTTGGATTTGAAATATGAAGAAATTAAGTCCTATACAAAGGGGCTAAGCAGAGAAAGACTGCTGGAAATCATACCCCGGCTTCTGGAGGATGAGAGGTCTACCGTCAGGGCTCTTGGGAAAAAACTGCAAAACAGAATAAAGAAAGAGGCTAAAGAGTACGAAAGAATCAATAGAATGAAAGAAATTGAAAGGGGCCTTAAACAAGAGGGATACATATTGATTGCAGGTATAGACGAAGCGGGCCGGGGTCCCTTGGCCGGCCCGGTTGCGGCTGCCGCAGTAATATTGCCGGAGGGTTTTTATGAGCAAGGGGTTAACGATTCAAAAAAACTGTCTCCTCAAAGACGGGAATACCTGTATCATAAAATAATTGAGAAGGCGGTTGATTACGGGCTGGGCATGGTGGACAGCCATGAGATCGACAGAACAAACATTCTCAGGGCAACCTACAGGGCAGCAGCAATGGCGGTGGATAAGCTGAGTAAAAGGCCTGACTGTTTATTGCTGGATGCTATTGTTTTGCCCGGTTGTGACCTGTTCCAGAAAAGCGTCATTAAAGGAGACTGTAAATGTTTATCTGTTGCAGCGGCCAGTATAATAGCAAAGGTCTCCCGGGACAGGTTTATGGACGATTTGCATAAACGCTATCCTCAATACAATTTCAGCCAGAATAAGGGCTATGGCACAAGGGAGCATATAGGTGCAATAATAAAGCATGGTCCGTGCCCTTTTCACAGGGATACCTTTATACAAAGCATCCGGGGGTAGGAAAAATGGAACTGAAGCCTGTAACGCTGGAATTCAAAACACAAAATTTTACACAGGCTCTGCCTTTAAAGGTGGGCGAGTTTATTAATGCCCGGATAGTACAAATCAAAGACCAAATGCTGCTGCTTATGGTCAACAATAATACGCTGATCCAGTCAAGGCTGGCGCAGGATTTGAAACTGCAGCCGGGGCAGGAGTTAGTATTACAGGTCAGAGGAATAAAAGCGGATGAAATAGTGCTTGGCATAGCCTCTGTACAGGATTATAAGGAAAGTGTCTATAAGAGCATTTCCCGGGAATACGGGATTGTGCTTGATAAAGAAAGCATATCCATTATAGAAAAACTTACCGAGAACGGGATGCCGGCTACGGCGGACAGGATTAAGGAAGTGCAAAAAGCGGTAAAATCCGTCAAGTACCTGGTTGAAAATTTGGGTTTGGTTGAAACATATCCAATACCGGCGGACTGGACCGTTAAAAAAACAGCTCTGGACGAAATCGTCAAGTGGATGGTATTAAATAAGGAAGAACCGCCGGCCAAAACACCCGGCCCTGCAGAAAAATCAGTTGAAAGCGAAAAGTTTCTTATTTTAATGAAGGAATTTGACCGTATTATACCCGAGGATATAATACGGCTTAAGAAATTTACCCTTGAGATAACTCCCAATAATATTATTCTGGCAAAAAACTTGCGGGAAAATAAAGGATTTTTGGATATACTGTTGAAAATACTTTATGGAAATGGAGAATTAGAAGATACAGGCAGTACCGAAGATAAAAGATACCAAAACCTGAGGCAGGGAATGAATTGGGAAGAAAAAACAGAAGTTAGCCATATCCGGAATGCAAAGGGTCACGGTTCCCGAATAAAGCCTGTTGATATATTTGAACTGCTTGTAAAAATAAGTGAGCAGGAAAGGTCTGAACGGGGGAAAGCTTTGGAACACAAGTGGGCTGCTCCGGGATTAAAGGCGGCAGCGCAGCTTGTTTCGGAAAAACTCATATTTCTAAACAAAGCCTTGGAAAATCAAAACTATTGTATTTTCCCTTTTTTATTCAATCAACAGGTCCATGAGTGTATAATAGGCATCAACAGGAAAAAAGACAGTTCAAGGGAACGGCAGCCGGATGTTTTAGAGCTTGATATAGACACACAGTTGTCATTTTTGGGCAGGGTAAAAGTAAACATAAAAATAAGCGGTAAAGATTTGGGATGCATCTTTTATGTGCAGAAGGAAAGTATACAAAGGTTGATAGACAAGGATGCCGAAACATTAAAGCGCAGTATTGAAAAGAATGGTTTCAGGGTAACCGGCATAAGCTGCCGGAAGCTTGCAAGTAAGACACAGCAGTCGGTAGACAGGTTTGTTGATTTGAGGGTGTAGCTATGGATAAAAAACGTATTGCCGCAGCTATTGAGTATAATGCCGAAGACAATGCTCCAAGGGTATCGGCCTATGGAGAAGGGATTGTTGCCGACAAGATACTTGAGTTGGCCGCCAAGGCGGGGGTGCCGCTGTACGAGGAAGAAAATCTTGCAAGGCAATTGGGAAGCATAGGGATAGGTAAGGAGATACCTCAGGAACTCTACGGCATAGTTGCCGAAGTTTTATCCTTTATATACCGCCTTAATCAGGAAAAAGGGGATGAAAAATATGACCTCGGGCAAGACAATCGGTAAATTGGGGGAAGAAGCGGCAAAACAATATTTGGAGGATATGGGGTATAAGATAATAGAAATAAACTATCGGGACAGCCTGGGAGAGATAGATCTTATTGGTTTTGACAATAATGTTCTTGCGTTTATTGAAGTAAAAACCAGAAGAAGTACCAGATACGGAACCCCCAGGGAAGCCGTTGACGAAATTAAACAGCGGAAACTTACAAGGGTTGCCCGTTCTTATCTGGCACGAAACAGGATATTGTACAAGCAAATACGCTTTGATGTGGTGGAAGTAATAGCGCAAAGCAGCGAGGTCAGGCAGATACGGCTTATCAAGGATGCATTTGAAGCAGTAACATGAAAGCTTATCAATCGGGGACATTCCGTAGTAAGGAATACCCGTTAACAACGGTGTGTCCCCATACCTCTATAAAAAGGTGGTTTATATGCTGTCAAAGATATTCAGCTGTTGTTTTTTGGGTTTGGAGGGTTATTGCGTTGAGATAGAAACCTTTATCTCCAACGGACTGCCATCCTGCTCGATAGTCGGTCTGCCGGATGCTTCAGTAAACGAATCGAAGGAAAGGGTAAGGTCGGCTGTCAAGAATTCCGGTTATGAATTTCCCCTAAGCAGAATAACCGTTAACATGGCGCCGGCGGATATAAGAAAAGAGGGAGCGTTTTATGACTTGCCGATTGCACTGGGGATACTGCTTTCTTCAGGGCAGATTTCCCCTGCATGTTCCCTTGAGGACACAGCCTTTATCGGGGAGCTTTCTCTGGGTGGTCAGTTAAAGAGTGTAAAGGGTGTGCTCACCATGGCGATTGCCCTTAAGCAGATGGGATTTGCCAAGATAGTGCTGCCCGAGGAAAATGTTGAGGAAGCCTATATGGTTGAAGGCATGAAAGTATATGGGATAAAATCATTGGCAAATGCTGCCGACCTGCTGCAAAACCCGGACAGGTTTGTCAGCGGCAAGGTTAAGGACAAGGGGGCGGGAAATGCTCCGCCCTCAGGGCCGAAGTTAGACCTTTGTGATGTGAAGGGTCAGGAAAATGCAAAAAGAGCGTTGGAGATAGCCGCAGCCGGCATGCATAATATAATACTAATAGGCCCTCCGGGCTCAGGAAAGACCATGCTTGCAAAGAGGCTGCCGACAATTTTACCGGATTTAAACCCGGAACAGGCCCTTGAAGTAACAAAAATCTACAGTATAGCAGGCAAGCTGAAGGGAAAATCTGTTATAAAGATTCCTCCCTTCAGAACACCTCACCATACCATATCCGCAGCTTCGCTGGTAGGTGGAGGTGCTCTTCCAAAGCCCGGTGAAATAAGCCTCGCTCACCATGGTGTTTTATACCTGGACGAAATGCCGGAATTCCCCAGAAGGTCCCTCGAGGCCCTTAGACAGCCTGTTGAAAATGAGACGATTACCGTGGCAAGGGTTAACGCAACCTTTTCCTTTCCGGCTAAGTTTCTGCTTGCGGCCAGTTCCAACCCATGCCCCTGCGGACATTATGGAGACAACAAAAGGGAATGCAGGTGCTCACCCCGGGATATACAGAGGTATTTTGGCAGGATATCAGGGCCATTGATGGATAGAATTGACCTGCAGGTTGAAGTTTCAAGGGTGGAACTGGAGGACCTGGAACAAAGAAGCAGCGGTTTAACCTCCTCACAGGTAAAAGAAAGAGTAATCAGAGCCCGTAAAATACAATATAATAGGTTGAAAGACAAAGGTATTATGTATAACTCACAGCTTTCAATAAAGGATATAGAAGAGATTTGCGCGGTAAGTTCTGCTGCCATGGAGTTTGTAAGCAATGCATACAAAAAACTGGCCTTAAGCGCAAGGGGATATGTGAAGGTACTCAAACTGGCCCGGACAATAGCCGACCTTGAAGGCAGGGACAGCGTCGGGGAAGCAGACATTGCAGAAGCTCTTCAATACAGAATTTCCGGTTAAGAGGTGAAAACTATGGAACAGGACAAATATCTGATTTGGCTGACCGGTATAAAAAATCTGGGCAGCATCAGAATAAAAAGACTTATTGAACACTTTGGATCGGCATGGGCGGTATGGGAAGCAGGCCCGGAAGAATTAAAGATGGTAAAGGGAATTGACAGAGGGCTGGTAAGGCTGATTATTGCAAACCGAAATGAGGAAAAACTAAACATCTGCATAAATAATCTTAAAAGGCATAATATTTCTACTATAGCCATTACATCCGAAGACTATCCGAAGCTGCTCAAGGAAATATATAACCCTCCATACCTGCTATATATCAAGGGTAACAGAAGCCTGATACTGCAAAACTGTATAGCTATTGTTGGTTCAAGGAATGCCAGCTATTACGGTAAGAAGGTAGCCTTTAAACTGGCTGAACAGCTGGCAAGGACAGGGTATACAGTAGTGAGCGGTCTGGCGAGGGGTATAGACAGCTATGCCCATAAGGGCGCATTGGCTGTGGGTGGATCAACTATAGCAGTGATGGGCAATGGGCTGGATGTTATATATCCAAGGGAAAATTATAACCTGATGAAGGAGATAGCAGACAGCGGCCTTTTGATAAGCGAGTATCCCCCGGGAACAAGCCCGCTGCGGGGAAACTTTCCTGCGCGCAACAGACTTATCAGCGGACTGTCGGCAGGAGTGGTGGTGGTGGAGGCCTCTGAAAGGAGCGGCGCCCTTATTACAGCCGATTTTGCCCTTGAGCAGAACAGGGAAGTGTTTGCAGTGCCGGGGAATATCAACAGCATAACAAGCGCCGGAACCAACAGCCTGATAAAACAGGGGGCCAAAATAGTCAACCGGGTGGAAGATATTCTGGAGGAGTTTCCGGAAGTATGTTTAGAGAGGAATCTACATAAATCTCAGGTCTTCGGGTTAAACGACAACACCGCTGGAAAAACTGAGAACAAGGTAATGAAGCTTATAGGGGCGCAGCCCGTTCATATAGACCAACTGCTTACCGAAAGCAGTATGCAAATAAACGAATTAAATGCTATACTTACTTTTCTTGAAGTAAAGGGCTATATAGAAAAGCTGCCGGGTAATTATTATATAACCAAGGAATGACGGAGGTGTAAGGAAATGACAAAATGTTTGGTTATTGTTGAATCCCCAGCCAAAGCTAAAACAATCAAAAAATTCCTTGGCAGGGGATATAGAATTGAAGCATCCATGGGGCATGTACGGGATCTGCCAAAGAGCCAGATGGGCGTTGATAAGGAAAGGGGTTTTGAGCCCAAGTATATAACCATAAGGGGAAAGGGACCGGTTCTGGAGAAAATCAGAAAGACCGCAAAGGAAGCCAAAAAGATTCTGCTGGCAACCGACCCGGACAGAGAGGGTGAGGCTATTTCGTGGCATCTTGCCTATATACTGGATATTGACACACAGTCATCCTGCAGAATAGAGTTTAACGAGATAACAAAGGATGCGGTAAAAAAGGCGGTTAAGAATCCCAGGCCCATTGATTTAAAGCTTGTGGAAGCCCAGCAGGCCCGGAGAATAGTGGACCGGTTGGTGGGCTATGAAATAAGCCCTCTGCTCTGGAAAAAGGTCAAGAAGGGGCTTAGTGCGGGGAGAGTGCAGTCGGTTGCGCTGAAACTAATTTGCGACCGTGAAGAATCAATAGAAAAATTCGTGCCCGAAGAATATTGGAGGCTGTTTGCGGTATTATACAAGGACAAAAAAAAGGACAGCTTTAAGGTAGAACTTCACTCCCGCAGCGGTAAAAAAGTTGCCGTTAAGAATAAGGAGGAAATGGAAAAAATTCTGGAAAGCATAACCGACAGAGAATTCACTGTATCCGGGATAAAACGGGGTACCAAATCCAGAACACCAAATCCACCCTATACAACAAGCAACCTGCAGCAGGACGCGCATAACAGACTGGGTTTCACGGTTAAAAGAACCATGGCTGCCGCTCAACAGTTGTATGAGGGAATTGATATAAAAGGCCAAGGGACCGAAGGGCTTATTACCTATATGCGAACAGATTCTGTGAGGGTTTCAGAAACGGCATTAGGCCAGGTGAGGGACTTGATAAAAACAGAATGGGGTAAAGGTTTTATGCCCCAAAAGCCGCGGTACTACAAGGGTAAAAAGGGAGCTCAGGATGCCCACGAAGCCATAAGACCCACCTCGGTTTTCAGGAAACCCGAAAGCTTAAAGGACTCCCTGACAGCCGATCAGTATAAAATATACAGCCTGATCTGGAAGAGGTTTGTCGCTTCCCAGATGAGCAACGCTCAGTACGATACGTTAAATGTCAGCGTAAGCTGCGGTGATTTTTTGTTTAAAGCCTCTGGCTCAACGATCACCTTCAAGGGTTTTTTGCAGGTAATTGGCGATGAGGAAAAACAGGAAGACAAAATTCCTCCTCTTGACGAGGGCGATGTGTTAAGGTTGAAAAAACTGGAAGACAAACAGTACTTTACACAGCCGCCGGCAAGGTACACAGAGGCTTCGCTTATTAAGACCCTTGAAGAAGACGGTATCGGCAGGCCAAGCACCTATGCTCCCGTTGTTTCTACAATACTTCAAAGAGGGTATGTGGAAAAGGAAAAAAAATCACTGTTGCCTACTTACCTTGGCAGGATTGTCAATGAAGTGATGACCGAATATTTTAAGGAGATAGTAGATGTTGAATTCACAGCCGAAATGGAAGAAAGACTTGACGAGATTGAGGAAAACGGACTTGAATGGAGGCAGGTTGTGGAGGATTTCTATCGTCCCCTTGAGACAATGGTAAAAATGGCTGAGAAAAAAATGGAAAAGATAATAATACAGGATAAGGAAACCGATGAGGTATGCGAGCAATGCGGCAGAAATCTGGTAATAAAGCATGGTAGGTACGGTAAGTTTCTGGCCTGTCCGGGTTTCCCCGAATGCAGAAATACAAAGCCATATCTGGAGAAAGTGGGTGTGCAGTGCCCTAAATGTCAGGGAGATGTTGTTCTTAAGAGAACAAAAAAAGGAAGAATTTTTTACGGCTGCAGCAGGTACCCCGATTGCGATTTTATGACCTGGAACAAACCAATCGAAGCAAAATGTAAAAGCTGCGGGAACATACTGTGGGAAAAGAAGGGCAAAAAAGAAACGGGGCCGGTTTGCCTTAACGAAAACTGCGAAAATTACAATAAAGATTAAAGAAAGGATTCTCTATAGGGTGGTGTTAAAATGCTGAAGGGAACTACAATTGTGGCAATAAGAAAGGACGGCAAGGCTGCCATAGCGGGGGATGGGCAGGTAACCCTGGGCGAGAGTACAATAATGAAACATTCAGCAAAAAAGGTAAGGAGAATATATAATGATAAGGTGCTTATCGGATTTGCCGGTTCGGTGGCGGATGCCATGACACTTACCGTGAAATTGGAGGGTAAGCTGGAACAGTACGGCGGAAACTTAAAAAGGGCTTCGGTTGAGCTGGCAAAGGAATGGAGAACCGACAAAATACTCAGGAAACTGGAGGCAATGCTAATTGCAATAGACAATGAATCACTGCTGGTTATTTCAGGAAACGGTGAAGTAGTCGAACCGGATGACGAGGTCATTGCTGTGGGTTCGGGAGGCCCCTATGCCATGGCTGCGGCAAAGGCGTTATGTGAGAACACCGGCATGGAAGCAAGTGATATTGCGGAAAAGGCGTTAAGAATAGCATCCAGCATATGCGTATATACCAATGATAACATATCGGTATTGGAATTATAGTGTCAGAAAAGAGGTGCAAAGTGTGATGACGAGAGAATTAACCCCCTCCGAGATAGTAAAGGAATTGGATAAATATATTATAGGTCAGGACAAAGCCAAGAAATCGGTGGCGGTTGCCCTTAGAAACAGGTATAGAAGGAGACACCTGCCGCAGGAACTGCAGGAGGAAATAAAGCCTAAGAATATACTAATGGTAGGTCCCACCGGCGTGGGGAAAACCGAAATAGCCAGAAGGCTGGCAAAGCTTGTGAATGCTCCCTTTGTTAAAGTTGAAGCGACCAAGTTTACAGAGGTTGGCTATGTAGGAAGAGATGTGGATTCCATGATAAGGGACCTGGTTGAGACCTCAATAAGAATGGTAAGGGAAAATATGATTAAAGGGGTACAGAGCAAAGCAGAGGCGGCTGCCGATGAAAGGATTGTGGAATTACTGGTGCCTCGGCCCTCAAAGGAGTCTTCTTACAAAAACCCCTTTGAAGCACTGTTTGGCAATCCGGCCGAAGAGGATAAACGGGATGAGAATAAGGAAGAAACTAAGACAATAGAAGAGGAAAGAAGGATAATAAGGTCAAAACTGAAAATAGGCGAACTGGAGGAAGAAACGGTAGAAGTGGAAGTTGAAGACCGGGGTGGGACGGCGGTGGAATTCTTTACCGGGATGGGTACCGAGGAAATGAATATCAATTTCCAGGACATCCTTGGTGGTATGCTGCCAGGCAAGAAAAAGAGAAAAAGGGTAACGGTCAGAGAAGCAAGAAAAATCCTGGCCCAGGATGAAGCAAACAAGCTTGTGGATTCCGAGCAGATTACCTCAGAGGCCATTGCCAAAGCGGAGCAGACCGGCATCATATTCTTGGATGAGATAGACAAGATTGCTTCGGGAGAATACAAGGGAGGCCCCGATGTTTCGAGGGAAGGTGTACAAAGGGACATACTGCCGCTGGTTGAGGGTAGCACAGTAATGACCAAGCATGGACCGGTCAGAACCGACCATATTCTTTTTATATCTGCCGGAGCTTTTCATATAGCCAAGCCTTCGGATTTGATACCCGAACTGCAGGGCCGCTTCCCTATAAGAGTCGGGCTGGACAGTCTAAGCAAGGAGGACTTTAGAAAGATACTCACCCAACCCAAGAATGCCCTTATTATGCAGTATAAAGCCCTGTTAAAGACCGAGGGAATAAACATAAACGTTAAGGAGGATGCGCTGGAGCGGATTGCAGAGATTGCCTATTATGTAAATCAGTCGGAAGAGAACATAGGCGCCAGAAGACTGCATTCTATTGTGGAAAAATTGTTTGAAGAGATTTCATATTCAGCTCCGGACTTTGACCAAAGGAGCATAGATATTGACTGTAATTATGTTACAAAACAGCTCAGGGAGTTTATTATGGAAAAGGATATAAGCAGGTTTATAATTTAACAAAAATTACATACCGCAAGGAGGAATTAGTAGAAATTTGTAGAATAATAATAAAAATATAAAATATTCCGAAAAAGGCAAACCTTTCTAAAGTCAGGGACGCAAAACCACGGGCCTAAGGTATTCTTAATGCTATGGCAGCCGGGTTGCCGGAGGGGGAACAAATACCTATTACCGGCTTCCAGAAATAGGTATTTTTGTTTTGAAAGGAGAGTGACAGCCTTTATGAAAATTTAGGAAATAAGGTGAAGTTGATATTAAAAACTAGAATAATGGGATAATTTTAGAAAACTATGAAGGAATATGATGAAAACTATCGAATATCTATTTCTATACGGGACAATAAAAATTGGACAATATTGCGAAATTTCAATCACAGGTGTGGGCTTTCACCACAGATGTTTAGCCCCGCAAATCAAGGTGCCGGCGTCGGCTATCCATGGCTTACAGTATTGAGAAAAGATCTTGCCGACGGCTGTACCGGTGAAAAAGCCCGGAGGTGAAAGATATGTCAAATGAAACTGATACCATAAATATACTGCAAAAAGCTTTGGATGCATCCTGGGTCAGGAACGATGTGATAGCCAATAATATTGCGAATGTTGATACCCCGAGTTACAAGGCTTACAGGGTTGAGTTTGAAGAGCTTTTGAAGAAGGCAATTGACAGCAATCAAATGCCGGTTACATCGACCAATCCAAAGCATATTACAATAGGAAGCGGAAGCCTAAACAGGGTTACCCCCAGAATAGTAAGGGACAGAAGTACCAGTACGCGCCTGGACGGAAACAATGTGAACATTGATGTTGAAACAGCCAACCTTGCCAATAATACAATAATGTATCAAGCTCTGGTCGACCAGTTGTCTGCAAAACTGGCAAGGCTAAGGACGGTAATAAACGAAGGCAGGAGGTAATTAAATGGGAGTTTTTGGTTCGATAAACACCAGTGCAACGGGACTTACGGCCCAAAGGCTGAGAATGGATGTAATAGCAAAAAATATTGCCAATGCCAATACTACCAGGACTGAAAACGGGCTCCCTTACAGGCGTCAGGTGGTTGTTTTTGAAGAAAACCGCAGCAATACACCCTTCTCGGGATTTCTTTCGAATGAAAGCCGCAGGCGCTTTCTTAAGGACGGTGGGGTAAAGATTACAGGAATAGCAGATGACAAAACTCCATTCAGGCGAACCTATGACCCGGGTCATCCCGACGCCGATCAGGAAGGCTATGTGCTTATGCCTAACGTGGATACGGTTATTGAAATGGTAAATATGATATCGGCTGCCCGGGCCTATGAAGCCAATGTAACTGCCCTTAACGCATCAAAGGGAATGGCGATAAAAGCGCTGGAAATAGGAAAATAAAAGGGAGGTAGAGACATATGAGAATTTCGATTCCCGGTTCAGTACCGGCATCTAATGGCATAAGCAGTAAGCCGGAAAAAGTTGAAAGTCAGGTCTCTAATTTTTCCGATTATTTATGGAGCGCACTGGACGAGGTGGACAAACTGCAAAAAGAGGCGGACAGTTCCGCTGTTGCCCTTGCAACCGGGGAAATACAAAACCTGCATCAGGTTATGATAGACGCGGAAAAGGCAGAAATCGCACTTCAGTTCACTATTCAGGTCAGAAATAAAATAATAGAAGCATACCAGGAAATCATGAGGATGCAGGTATAAACCGACTGCAAAACTGACAATAGGAGACGGGGTGACCATAATGGGAGAAACCCTTGAAAGAATTAGAAATCAATTAAATGAGTTTTGGCAGGGGCGAACCAATAAACAAAAGATAAAAATCGGAATAAGTGCGGTTGTTCTTATAGTTAGTGTGGCTCTGCTGGTTTTCCTTACTTCCCGGCCAGAAATGGTTCCCCTGTACAATGAGCTTGATATTAAGGATGCAGGGGAAATAACAAAAAAACTGGATGAACTGAAAATAAAATGGGAAATTGACGACAGTGATTCCAGCATCCTGGTCCCAAAACAGGAAGTTAACAGGCTGAGAATGCAACTGGCAACCGAAGGCCTGCCCAGAGGCGGATTTAGTTTGGTAGAAGCCCTGGACAATACTAGTCTGGGCACAACGGACATGGAAAGAAGAGAAAGGATACGGGTTGGGCAGGAATATGCAATAGCCCAGGCTATCGAAACGATTGACGGCATAGAATATTCACAGGTTAACCTGTATATACCCCAGGACAGCCTGTTCGCAATGAGCAATACAGAATATGAAGCCAGTGCGGGAATACTCTTGAAACTTGAGCCTGGTGCAGAACTTAGCCAAAATCAGATAGAAGGGATAGTACAGTTTGTATCAAAGAGCGTAAAGGGACTGGAAAAGGATAATATTTCCATTATCGACCAAACCGGAGGGGAGTTGTCGGCACAGGCAGATTCTCAACAGGGGATACTGCTTAAACAGCTGGAGATTGAGCACAATACCCAGGACAGGCTTCAAAAAAGTATCAGGGAATTTTTAGAGACCGCTTACGGCAAAAACAATGTGGATGTCAGGGTAAACCTGAAATTGGATTTTGACAGCAGAGTAACCAACATAGTAAGATTTGAGCCTCCCATACCGGGAGAAGCCGAAGGTCTCGTGTCAAGCATGCAGGAACTTGAGGAGCATGCTTCTAATATGGGCAGCGGAGGTATACCCGGTACCGACAGCAATATAGACGATGTAGTGAGCTATGCGCAAATCGATGGCCAGACCTCCAAGTATGATACGGTAAGCAGAACAGTAAACTATGAACTCAATCAAATTAAGGAAGAGATAGTAAAGGCCCAGGGACAGGTGAAAAATCTTTCGGTGGCGGTTCTTTTGAACAGTACTTCCCTAATGCAGGAACTGGGTCAGCAGGATAGGGACAATATAGTAAATATGGTTGCTGCAGCTGCGGGTATTGACAGCGAGGTCGTGACAGTACAGTCGCTGCCCTTTGATACAAGCTTAGCGGCTGAAATTGCACAGGGTTTTGAAAACAGGGAGCGAATGGAAAAGACCAAGCTTTATACCTATGCGGGCAGTATTGGAGCTTTATTGCTAGCAGGGATTATTGGCTCTTTTTTAATTGTACGCGGCAGAAGGCTCAAAAAGGAAGATATGCTAATTTCAGAAGCACAGCCGGTTACAAGCGATGAAATAGAAGAAATCAGCCTTGATCAGGATAAACATGGGACACGGAAACAGGTGGAGAAATTTATAGCCAAAAAACCTGAGACTGCGGCTCAGCTACTGAAAACCTGGCTTAACGAATAGTGGGTGATATTACTATGACAAGGGGTAAAGGAGAATTATCGGGCAGGGAAAAAGCAGCGGTTTTACTTATAAGTCTTGGCCCGGAGAATTCGGCAAAAATATTCCAACATTTAACAGATGAGGAAATTGAAGAACTTACATTGGAGATTGCCAATATGAGGACGGTAACTCCTGAGTCCAAAAACAAGATAACTCAGGAATTTTACCAAATATGCGTTGCCCAGGAGTATATTTCGGAGGGTGGGATAGATTACGCGAAAGAGGTTCTGGAAAAGGCCCTCGGAGGTCAGAAAGCGCTTGATATTGTGAACAGACTCACATCGTACCTGCAGATCCGTCCCTTTGATTTCGTTAGAAAAGCCGACCCCAGCCAAATATTCAATTTTATACAAAATGAGCATCCACAGACAATATCCCTTATACTGGCATACTTAAACCCACAGCAGGCATCGGTTGTTTTGGCTTCCCTTCCTTCCGACAAGCAGGCAGAGGTAGCAAAACGTATAGCCGTTATGGACAGAACTTCTCCCGACATAATAAAAGAGGTTGAAAGGGTACTTGAAAAGAAAATCTCTTCATTGCTTAACCATGATTATACATCTGCAGGTGGGATACAGGCCATTGTAAATATACTGAATTCGGTTGACCGGGGAACCGAAAAGAATATTATTGAGACTCTTGAAGTGGAGGACACGGAATTAGCCGAAGAGATTAAGAAGAGGATGTTTGTCTTTGAAGACATAATGAGTCTTGACAACAGATCTATACAGAGATTCTTGCGGGAAGTGGAAAACGATATGCTTGCTGTTGCCCTTAAGGGCGCAAATGATGAGGTTACAGACGTGATATTCAACAATATGTCAAAACGTCTGAAGGAAATGATCACTGAGGATATGCAGTTTATGGGTCCGGTGAGGTTGCGCGATGTTGAGGAGGCGCAGCAAAAAATAGTCAATGTTATATGGAAACTAGAGGATGCAGGTGAAATTGTAATTTCGAGAGGGGGAGGGGATGAAATAATTGTCTAGATTATATAAGTCCCAGGCAGTAGTAGTAGGAGATCCCCTTGAGATAAAAAACGAAACAGAGAAACAAAACAGCATTGCTGTAAGTGAGAAGCAGGTCGGGCAACATAATGAAAAAGAGGATATTCTTGATATAAAGAGCAGTGAAATAATAAAAAGGGCCCAGGATAATGCGGTGCAGCTGATAGACCAGGCAAAACAAAAAAGTTTGGATATGTACGCCAAAGCACAGGAAGACGGTTATAATACAGGATTTGAAGAAGGGTATACAAAGGGAATTGAAGAGGGGCAAATAAAAGGCAGACAGCAGGGGCTGGACACAGCCCAGGAAATGATTGAAGAAGCTTTGGAAATGAGGCGCAGGGCCCTTGAGACTAAGGAGCAAATAATAAAGGAAGCCGAAGCCGAAATAATACGCATTGTTTTGGAGGTTTCAAGAAAGCTGATTGGAGAGCAGATGAAAATTGACAGGGAAGCAGTTTTGTGGCCTGTCAGAAAAGCTTTGGAGAAATGCGCATTTTCAAGCAAGGTCATAATGAAGGTTTCTTCGGAAGACTATGACGTTGTGGAATTGTCAAAGAATAGGCTGTTGGCCGAGCTGGAAGGGATATCCCAACTGGAGATAATAGCAGACGATGCCCTGCCTTTGGGAAGCTGCTTGCTGGAAACAGATGCGGGCTATATTAATTCAGGTTTGGAAGTGCAGCTGAGCAGAATAGAAAAATCCTTCCGGGAGTTACTGGGCCATGAATAGCATTAAACTTGACAAGTACAGCGCTGCTTTAAAGGAACTGGATACTTTAAAATACAGTGGCAGGGTGAGCAAGGTAATAGGCCTTACCATCGAGGCGATAGGCCCATCGGTAAATATAGGGGAAATATGTGATGTATTTTCGGTAAAGAACAAAAATCCGATAAAGGCTGAAGTGGTAGGCTTCAAGAATAATACAGTGCTTCTTATGCCCCTGGGAGACATGGAAGGGATAGGACCGGGGAGCGGAGTAGTAGCCACGGGGGATACACTGAGGGTGCCGGTTGGGGAAGGCCTGCTGGGTAGAGTACTGGACGGTCTTGGGAATCCCATTGACGGGTTGGGGCCGTTGCAGTTTAGCAGGATGTTTCCGGTGACCAATCCACCTCCAAATCCCCTGTTAAGAAAGAAGATAAACGAAGTACTGGAATTGGGCATAAAATCCATTGACGGACTGCTTACCTGCGGCAAGGGCCAGAGAATAGGCATATTTTCGGGAAGCGGTATAGGGAAAAGCACCCTTTTGGGTATGATTGCAAGAAACACTTCTGCCGATATAAATATAATAGGGCTTATTGGTGAGCGAGGCAGGGAAGTAAGGGAGTTTCTTGAGAATGACCTGGGCCGGGAGGGATTGAAAAGGTCAGTGGTTGTAGTGGCAACCTCAGACCAGCCGGCGCTTGTGCGGCTGAAAAGCGCACAATTGGTTACTGCAATTGCCGAATTTTTCAGAAGCATGGGCAAGGATGTGATTTTAATGATGGATTCTCTTACAAGATTTGCCCTTGCCCAGAGGGAAGTCGGTTTGGCCATAGGGGAGCCGCCTGTCACCCGGGGATATACGCCTTCGGTATTTGCAGTGTTGCCTAAACTATTGGAAAGGTCAGGCACGGCAACATCCGGGTCAATAACAGGGCTGTATGCAGTTCTGGTAGACAGAGATGATTTGAATGAACCGATAACGGATGCGGTAAGGGGAATACTGGACGGACATATTGTACTGTCCCGGAGCCTCGCCAACAAGAATCATTACCCCGCCATCGATATACTGCAGAGCATCAGCAGGCTTATGCCAAACATAGTTGATACCGGTCATCACACCAGTGCCCTGAGGATTAAGGATACTATGGCGGTTTACAAAAACGCAGAGGATTTGATAAGCATAGGGGCATATAACCGGGGAAGCAATCCGAAAATAGACTATGCAATAGATAAAATCGAAATAATTAATAATTTTCTGAAGCAGGGGATAAAAGAGAAGGTAAGTTTTGAAAGCACCATTGAAGAATTGACCAGTTTGCTTGACTAAGGAGTGTTTTCGATGAACAGCGGATTTAATTTCAGGTTGCAGAGGGTATTGGATTACAGGGAACATTTAAAAAAGCAAAAAGCAGGGGAACTCACTGAATACATAAGTCATCTGGAACAGGAAAAAAATGCCCTGAGCTGTTTGGCGGATACAAAAAACAGCCTTGTCGATGATATGGACAGCAAATGCAATGAGGGAATACAGGTTGGGTACCTGGTACAGTGTAACAAGTACATAGATCAGCTAAACAGGTTTATCGACAAGCAAAGGGAGAACGTATCAGATATTGAAAAAAGGGTAGAAGAATGCCGCGAAAATGTTGTGGAGGCCTCAAGGAACAAAGAGGTTATTGAAAGGCTCAAGGCAAGGCATTATGGAAGGTTCTCATACCACCTGTCAATGGAACAGGAGAAGGAAGTAGAAGACCTGGTAAATAACCGAAATATAAGCCTTTAGGAGGTAACCATGGCTAAGGCGAAAAAGACAAAGGAGAAGAAACCGAAGGATAAAAGGAACTACAAAATATGGAGAATACTCCTTGTGATAATAATAGCAGTGGCATTAACCCTTGGTATTGGCATAGCATTCAATCTGGGAGGTATGGGCGTAAAGACAAATAATTTTCTGGCAGGTATCCCTATAGCTAATAGTTTCATCAAACCGGTACAGCAAGCAAAAACCGCAGAGGAGCTGAAAAAGGAAAGCCAGGAAAGCGCCATGAAAATGCTTGAGCAGGAGCGGACAAATCTTGAGGAATTATCCGACAATCTGGCTGCATGGGAACTGCAGCTTAAGGCAAAGGAAGAGGAACTCATGGAACAAAAAGAAGCTGTTGCAGAACTGCAGCAGAGGCTGGATACCCGCTTACACAATATAGAGGAACTGGTTTCCTATTATGAGAGTATGGATGCATCCGATGCGGTAAATATATTGAACAATATATCCGATAATGAACTTATAATAGTAATTTTGAAAAATATGAAGCAGCAGAAATGCTCCGAAATCCTTGCTGCAATGGAGCCGAGAAAGGCGGCAAGGCTTATAGAGATAATGTCTGTCATGTAACAGGTATTTCGGGGATAAGACATCCCGTGTACATAAGCATATAAGGAAGGGAGGTGAATAAATGCAAATAGCAGCGGTGGAAACTGCCGGCGGGATGTCGGCAGCAGGAAAGGGCGGTCAGGTTCCGGAAAAGGACCAAAACCTAAAGGAAACGCCTTTTGCAGGTCTTCTGGGAGAATTGCTCATGATAGAGACCGGAAACAAAGAACAGGAGGCCGCGCAGGAAGAAGAAATGGAAATTACGCAAATGCCACGGGTTTTATACCCTTTAGGTTTTTGTGTTCAACCGGAAGAAGAGCAGACACAGGAAATCCCTGAGGGTAATTATGCAAAGCCCCTTAACAAAGTCCCCGCAGGCATTGAGAATACCGGCGATGTAATGCTGCAGTCCGGCATACCGGAGAATACAGACGATGAAGAAATACCAGTTCTTTTTCCACAGACGGATGAAGAAAACCAGGAAAACCTTCAGGCAAAGCCTGGCCAGACCGGTAACGGTGAGCAGCTGCAAAGGGGCAGGACAGACCGGCCGGGCAGCGAACAGCAGGCGGACAGCAACAAACCGATTGAGGGGCATTCTGATGAAACACGTGGGGAACCTGCGGCTAAACTGACTGCCAACAATGAAAGAGGCCGTAACCAGGGGGAAGGTATTAGTGAGGACAAGCCCATACCATATGAACCCCGGCTCAATGACAAACTCCCACCCGTTGAGGAGAGGAGTCTTGTTTCAGGAAAGAATAAAGGCGAAGAGATTGGTGATTTAAAGCACAGGCCGGAGAGCAACAGCCCGGGAACGGATTTTTGGAACCAACTTGAGAGCAAAATCACATATGACAGGTCGGAACATCAGTCTAAACCTCCGGAAGGCAGGGATTTTGCTCTAATAGACCAGGTGGTAAACAAAATGAAGATAATGATAGGTTCCAGAAAGACAGAGATCAGTATGCAGCTAAAACCGGAAAGCCTTGGCAGGTTGAGTCTTAAATTGACAGTGGTAGATGGGGTGCTTAATGGAAAAATGATTGTACAAAACAACCAGGCTAAGAGCTTAATACAGGCAAACCTCGCCGAACTACGGGAAAGCCTTGAACAGCAAGGTATCCCGGTTAGCAAATTTCAAGTAAATGTGGGAGGGGGAGGCGAATATAAACAGCAGCAGTTCTTCCAGGAGAACCGGCAAACCTTTCACGGGAAACCCACGGCCGACCCATACGGGGAAATTGAAGAGGAAGAATTCATAAGCTGGAAAGGGGAAGGAACAATCGAATTACTGGCGTAGGAGGTGAAATATATGCAGGTAAACGGTACGGCCTCATCAAACGGATATGGAGAAACCTACAGCAGCGAGCTGCAAAAGAACGATGCGATGGGTAAGGATGCTTTTTTACAGCTCCTTGTCAATCAGCTCAGGAATCAGGACCCGCTTAATCCGGTGGATGATAAGGAGTTTCTGGCGCAGATGGCCCAGTTCAGTACCCTTGAACAGGTACAGAATTTGAATGAAAGCTTTAATGCAGGCCTGAATAATCTGCTCGAAACGGTGGACGGGGGACTGTATGACAATTATAAGGCCCTGGTCGGCATTAACAGCAATCTTATAATGCAGCAGAACTTCCAGGCCATGAATTTGCTGGGGAAGGATATAACTGCGGTCGTAGAAACGGATGGGCAAGAGGAAACCATACAGGGTACAGTCCAGAGTGTCTCCTTTAAAGAGGGCAGAGTGCAAATTGAAGTTGATGGCAGTCAGATCTATATGGACGAGATTACACAGTTTGATATAGAACAGTAACTGTCGCAGCAGAAATCAAGCCCATAATGGGAGGGGCAATGATGAGCGGAATAAATCAAATCAACAACAAAATACTGCCTGCAACCAGCGGAACAGTAAAAAAGCCTGGCGAAACAAGGGTCAAACCTGACGCAAGCTTCAAGGAATTGCTGGATACTGCGAACAGCAGCCTTAAGGTCTCTGTGTCAAAACACGCCCAGGTTAGGATGCAGTCAAGGAACATAATGCTTGATAAGGGTCAGGTGGAAAGGTTAAATCTGGCGGTAGAAAGGGCAAGACAAAAGGGGATCAGGGATACCCTTGTACTTATGGACGATAAGGCCTTTGTGGTAAACGTCAAGAATACCACCATAATTACCGCGGCAAACCGTGAAGCCTTAAAAGACAGAGTATTTACAAATATAGACGGAGCTGTAATAGTGTAGCCGGACCTTCACAGGGGGCACTGCTTTCCCGAACGACAGAAGGAAAGCGTTACAGCTATAAAAGGAGGTCACGCAATATGATGCGTTCGTTGTTTTCTGGTGTTTCGGGCCTAAGGGCACACCAGACCAGAATGGATGTTATAGGTAATAATATATCAAATGTCAATACGGTGGGATACAAGTCGTCAAGAGCAACGTTTCAGGAGATTTTCAGCGAAACACTGAAGGGAGCCGGAGCGCCGGAAGGCGGAAGGGGAGGTACAAATCCACAGCAGGTGGGACTTGGAATTAGCCTGGCATCAATAGATACACTGCACACAAGAGGCAGCATTGAGTCTACCGGCTACCCACTTGACCTGGCGATAGAAGGGAATGGCTTCTTTGTGGTATCCGATGGAGGCGCCCCCAAGTTCACAAGGGCGGGTAATTTCACAAGGGATACCGAGGGTAACATAGTAAACGGCAACGGGTTCAGGGTGCTGGGTTGGATGGCGGATCAATTAGGAGATATTGATACCACCGTTTCTCCCGGCGCAATTCAGATACCCAAGGATTTACAGATGCAGCCCCTGGCGACAAGCGCGATAAAGATAATCGGGAATTTGGACGCAGACACTGCTGTAGATGGTATTGTACCCTTTGAAACAGAGATTTTCGATGAACTTGGAAGAAAGAACAAGCTGTCCTTTGAACTGAGAAAAACCGCTGATGATACGTGGGAGATATGCTCGGATGGAAATTCCGGCAGAGTAAAAGTCACTCCTCCAAATGGAACTGCTCAGGAGGTAACCCTTACTGGGGCTCCTACAATAGTGTTTGACGACGGGAGGCTGACATCGGCCGGAAGCTTTACCATAGACGGATTAGGGCCGATACCTGATGATATAACCGTTGATATATCGGATATCCACCAGTTTGCAGCGGAATCCGGTGTAGACCCCCTGGAGGTGGACGGGTATGCCTTAGGAAGTCTTGAAACCTTCAACTTTGACGCTTCAGGGGTTGCCACGGGGGTGTTCACAAACGGACAGGAAAAGGTAATAGCCAGGGTAGCGCTGGCCAGCTTCAACAACCCTTCCGGTTTACAAAAGCTGGGCACCAACCTGTATGTTCAGACTCCCAATTCGGGACAACCTTCGGTTGGTATAGCGGGGGACCACGGAAGGGGCACAATAAATCCGAGTTCCCTTGAGATGTCCAATGTGGATATTTCAAAGGAATTTACCGATATGATAATAACCCAGAGGGGGTTTCAGGCAAATTCAAGGATAATTACCACCTCGGATGAAATGCTTCAGGAACTGGTTAATCTGAAGAGATAAATAGACCGGCGGGGATTCCTGTATTGTAAAGGGTATCTCCGCCGGAAAAAAAGAGGGGGCTTATCATGATTAAGGTTACAAGGATAAACGGGAAAGAGTTTGTAATAAACGCAGAGCAGATAGAATTTGCCGAAGAAACGCCGGATACCGTGATTTCCCTGATATCCGGCAAGAAGGTTGTAGTGAGCGAAAGCATAGACGAGATTATCCGGAGGGTTGTTGAGTATAAGAGCAGCATTCTTCGCTCATTTCAATGAACAAGTGAGGTGTAGACAATGGATATTTCAACCGCGTTGGGGATAGCACTGGGGATTACCTTCCTGATAATAGGGATTTTAATAAATGGCGCACTGGGCACCTATTATGACCAGGCTTCAATTATGATAGTGCTAGGAGGCACTATTGCAGCTACCCTCATCAGCTTTCCACTGCCTAAGTTCAGGGAAACGTTAAGAAGCGTAAGGCATATATTCTTTGGTAAGGAACTGGATGCCGCCGAGGCTATAGAAAATATCATTGAATTGGCCAACGTTGCCAGAAAAGAAGGCCTGCTTGCCTTGGAAGAGGCCGCCTTGCAATTGGATGACGATTTTTTAAAAAAAGGTATTTTGCTGATAGTCGACGGTACAGACCCGGAGCTTGTTAGGAATATACTTGAGACCGAGCTTGCCTTTGTGGAAGAAAGGCACAGTATGGGTCAGGGACTTTTCGAGACAATGGGCAGTTATTCGCCGGCCTTTGGTATGATAGGGACCCTTATCGGTCTGATAAATATGTTAAAAACCCTTGAGGATCCTTCCACTGTGGGTCCCAATATGGCGGTGGCACTTATAACTACGTTTTATGGCGCAGTATTAGCGTATTTATTCTTCCTGCCAATGGCACGAAAACTTAAGGTAAGGAGCAAGGAAGAGATACTGCTGAAGGAAATCCTTGTTGAGGGTATGCTTTCGATACAGGCCGGTGAAAATCCGAGAATTATTGAAGAAAAGCTTATCGCATTCCTGGCACCGAAAATAAGGGAAAAGGCTAAGAAGGAAAAGGAGAAGGAAAGCGGGGAGGAAGCCAATGCGAACGCGGCAGAGTAAAAACGGCAATGGTGACGCCGGGAACGGCGACTGGATTACAACCTACAGCGACCTTGTAACATTGCTTCTGTGTTTTTTCGTTTTACTTTTCTCTTTCTCTGAGATTGATGCGAGAAAGTTTGAGGCAATAGTAAAATCCTTTCAGGGGTCGGCCGGTGTGCTGGATATGGGCAAGACCATTGACGAGGACAGGTACATAAGTCAGGCCCTAAGCAGTGACAAACTCTTCATGGACCAGATTGAGGCAGAAAGCCTTGAAAAACTACACATGAAGCTGGATGAGTACATAAAGGAGAATAACCTTGAGGCGACTATTGTGCTGGGCGTGGAGGAACGGGGACTGCTTATAAGATTTACCGATCAGGTACTCTTCGATTCAGGGAAGGCGGTAATTAAGCCGGAGGCCATACCTATTATGCTGAACATTGGGGAGATTCTTATGACAAATAACCGTTTTATAAGGGTCGAAGGCCATACCGACAATGTCCCTATAAGTACGTTGCTGTATCCTTCCAACTGGGAGTTGTCTACCAGCAGGGCGGTAAACGTGGTTAAGTTTTTTCTGGAGGAGGTTGGCATTGCCCCTGCCAGGCTCTCGGCGGCAGGATACGGAGAATATCATCCTATCGCTTATAACGACAGCTACGAAAACCGCCAGAAAAACCGCAGAGTGGATGTGGTTATCCTAAGAGAAATACATGCAATAAACGAACCTAATTAGGACGGGGTGAAACTATGAATACAAAGAAAATTCTTTTAATATTCCTGTTAGTCATTCTGGCAATCGTAATAATAATTGCAGCTGTCTATTATTTAACCGAAGCAAAGTCAGGAGAAAAGAAACTGGAGACTGTGATAATACCTACCGGAGGAAAGTTCCAGACAAATCTAAAGGACAGCAAAAATATTATTCTGCTTAATTATCAGATTGAGGTACAGGACGATAAAAAGCTGCTGGCGCTGATAGATGAGAGATGTACGGAAGTAAGGAGCAGGGTACTTGATATTTTAAGGGATAAGACTATGGAAGAGGTGGATGGAACCCAGGGAAAGGTTAACCTTGAAACGGAAATTTTGCAGTATTATCGTTCTCTGTTTGGCAGGGAGGAAATAATAGACGTGTTTATTGACGATTTAGTGGTTCAATAGAGGGGGGAGAAAATATGCCGGATGTACTTACCCAAACCGAAATAGACGACCTTTTAAAGGCTCTTAGCACAGGAGAACTGGACGTTGAGGAAGTAGTACATGACAGCAACGAAAAGCGAATCAAATCCTATGATTTTAAACGTCCGAACAAATTTGCAAAGGACCAGCTGAGAACTCTTGAGATGATACATGAAAACTATGCAAGACTGGTTTCCACTTTTTTCTCGGGTTATCTGAGGAGTTTTGTAACTGTGGATTTGCTGTCGGTGGAGCAGCTTACCTACCACGAATTCACCAATTCTCTGTCTAACCCTACTATATTGGCCCTTTGTGAAACACCTCCCCTTTCGGGCAATATAATATTTGATGTCACTCCTTCCCTGACCTATGCGATTATTGACAGAATACTGGGTGGGTGCGGAAATGGTGATATGAAGGCGCGGAATTTCACAGAGATTGAGATTTCGATAATGAGGAGTTTACTGGAAAAAACAGCGGCTTTGCTTGTGGAACCGTGGAGCAATGTTGTTGAGTTTTCTCCCCATGTAGTAAAAATTGAAACGAACTCACAATTTCTACAGGTGATGTCACCAAATGAAATTATAGCACTGATAACCATGAGACTCAAAATCGGCGAGGCGGAGGGCATGATGAATATAGCAATTCCTCATCTTTCGGTGGAACCCATTGTGAACAAAATATCCACCAGATACTGGTTTACAACAAACGGTGAATCCAGAGGGGACGGAGATGAAAAGCTGCTTGAAAAGAGAATTGAAAATGCCAGTGTTTTATTGAAGGTGGTTCTCGGAGAATGTGAGGTAACGGTTGAGGAATTCACCGATTTGCAAAAGGGAGATGTTATGCGGCTGGGCAGGTTAACTGAACAGCCGATGGAGATGTACGTGGGTAATAAACACATATTCAGTGTCAAACCAGGGGTGAAAAAAAATAGAATTGCAGTTAAAATTGTAGATATCGTAAGGAAAGGAGATGAATCGGATGAATGAAATGCTGTCCCAGGAGGAAATTGATGCACTGTTAAAAAGAGAAGCGCCCAGGCAGGAACAATTCCTAACAGCAGAGGAAGCCGATGCCCTGGGGGAAATTGGTAATATCAGCATGGGAACCTCAGCGACAACCCTTTATTCACTGCTTAAAAATAAAGTAACCATTACCACACCCAACGTGGAGATTACCGATGCCGGGAAGGTAGTCAGGGAGTATCCTGTACCCTTTTTGGCGGTAGACGTCAAGTTTACCGAAGGCATAGAAGGAACAAACCTGCTGCTAATCAAGGAAAATGATGCCAAAATTATTGCAGATTTGATGATGGGAGGAGACGGAAAGAATCCGCCGGAAGAGATGGAAGATATGGCGATAAGTGCTGTCAGTGAAGCCATGAATCAAATGATAGGTTCCGCTGCAACGTCCCTTTCCACTTTGCTGGATATACCTATACATATATCACCGCCAACGACAACCAGAGTAAACCTCGGATTGGAGGCCCAGAACATTGAATTCTTCGAGGACAACGAAAAGTTTGTCAGGACTTCCTTCAGGATGGTGGTTGGCGAACTGATAGACAGCGAAATAATGCAGCTGCTCCCAATCGATTTTTCCAAGGAGATGGTAGCCGGCCTGATAAATAAGGAAGATATGGAGGCAAAGCATTCAGTCGAAATATCAGCCTCTGAAATAGAAGGGGAGGCCTATACGGATGAAGCATCGACATCCCAAACGGATGAAAGTCTAGCCTTTCCTCCGCTTCCTGACCAAAACGATAAGGAAAAACCGGCTGACAACCTTGCCGGTGAACAGGAAATCAAGATACAGCCGGCAAGCCTGAAAAATTTTGAAGAAACCCCATCGTTTGCAGGGAAAGAGAATATTAATCTAATTCTGGATGTCCCGCTTAATGTTACCGTGGAGTTAGGAAGGACAAAGAAACAGATAAGGGAAATTCTTCAGTTCGGGGTAGGTACAATCGTAGAATTGGATAAACTGGCAGGCGAACCGGTGGAGCTTTTAGTTAACGGCAAATTTATAGCCAAGGGTGAGGTTGTGGTTATTGACGAAAACTTTGGCGTAAGAATAACCGATATAGTACATCCTTCGAAAAGGATAAACAGCATATCACAGTAACTGAAAAAGAAGGAGGAAAGGGTCCATATGGCAAAGGAAGTTTTGATAGTTGACGATGCTGCCTTTATGAGAATGATGATTAAAGATATCCTGGGCAAAAATGGATACCAAGTGGTAGGAGAGGCAGAAAACGGGATAAAAGCGGTGGAGAAATTTGTTGAGTTAAAGCCGGATCTGGTAATCATGGACATTACAATGCCTGAAATGGATGGCATACAAGCGGTTAAAAAAATCAAATCCATGGATGCCGGAGCCACAATAATCATGTGTTCCGCTATGGGACAACAGGCTATGGTAATAGAAGCGATTCAGGCGGGAGCTAAGGATTTTATAGTGAAGCCATTCCAGCCCGACAGGGTACTGGAAGCTGTTAGCAAGGCAATCTGAGAAGGTGGGTTATTAATGGACAGTTTCTTTTCTTTATTCTTTAAAGCTGTTTATTTCCTGATAGTATTCGGTATTATTGTTGTACTTGCATATTATTCAACCAGGATTCTGGGAAAAAGAGTATCGGCAAATTCAGGAAAGTATATGAGGATAGTCGACACCCTGTTCGTAGGGAATGACAGAACCCTGATAATTGTACAGGTGAAGGATGAATTTCTGCTAATGTCCTCCTCTGTAAAGGGAATAGAAATTATTAAAGGATTGGACGATTTTACCGAGGATGAAGATATTGCCGGGGACAGCTTTGATGGTTATCTTAAGAAATATGGAACTTCTTACAACAGGGGATTCTTCAGTTCTCTACGCAAAAAAGTAAGTGGCAGGGATGAAACCAATGACAAATAAAAGAAAATTAATAATGCTGATTTTGATACTTGCAGGTGCGGTTTTGTTGCAAACAAATACACAGGCTGCACCGAATATACCTATACCCAGTATAGGACTGGATATGGAGCCGGCAGAAACGCCTGAGGATGTGGCCTTAAGCCTCCAGATTTTGTTCCTGCTGACAATACTGAGCCTTGCACCGGCGATTCTTATAATGACCACCAGTTTTACAAGGATAATAATAGTGCTTTCTTTCATAAGAAATGCACTGGCAACACAGCAAACGCCACCCAATCAGGTTCTAATAGGCCTTGCCCTCTTCTTAACCCTCTTTGTAATGTCTCCGGTGATTTCTGAAGTCAACCAGGAGGCATACAGTCCATACATGGAGGGAGAGATCGTGTTTGAGGAAGCATTAGAAAGGGCAATTCAGCCTTTAAGGCAGTTTATGTTCAGACAGACCAGGCAGAAGGATCTGGCGTTGTTTGTTAATATATCGGGTCAGGAGGGGGTAAACGATATCAATGAGATAACCAGCAGGGCGCTTATTCCCGCATTTATAATAAGCGAATTAAAAACCGCCTTTCAAATGGGATTTCTGTTATTTGTACCCTTTTTGGTTATAGATATGGTTGTAGCCAGCACATTGATGTCAATGGGAATGATGATGCTGCCACCGATAATGGTTTCGCTGCCCTTTAAAATACTACTCTTCATTATGGTGGATGGATGGAATTTGGTTGTACAATCCCTGGTAATGGGATTCAGATAGGGGGTTAATCATGGGAGAAGGCATGGTTTTGGATATTGCCAGGGAAGCGCTTTATACAATTTTGGTTATTTCGGCACCTATACTCGGGCTGGCTTTGCTTGTCGGGCTGCTTGTTAGCATTTTTCAGGCTACTACCCAGATTCAGGAGCCCACACTGACCTTTATCCCGAAAATTCTGGCGGTATTATTTTCAATAATAGTATTCGGTCCGTGGATGCTTGGAATAATTATGGATTTTACAACAAGACTCTTTGGCAATATTAATTCGTTTGTTTTTTAGGGTGTTCTAATGGAGAATATTTTGTATGACCTGACAATTAAATTTGAGGTATTCCTGTTGATACTGGCCAGGAGCTCGGCAATATTTTTAATAACCCCAATATTTGGCCGGAGGAACCTGCCCGTTATATTCAAAATAGGATTAGCTTTTATGATAAGCATAATCCTTGTAAATATAGTTGAAGTTCCGCTAAACCTGTTTAATGGTTTTGTGCAGTTTTTGTTTCTTATAATAAAAGAGGTTATAGCAGGGCTTGTTATAGGTTTTGTGACCTACGTTGTTTTTGCTTCCATATACTTTGCCGGGCAGATAATTGATATGAAAACCGGCTTTGGTATAGTTAACGTTTTAGACCCTCAGACCAATACGCAGGTGCCGATAATGGGCAACTTTTTGTACGTATTTACCCTGGTGGTCTTTATAACCATAGATGGCCATCATATGCTACTGTCTGCATTGATAAAAAGCTTTGAAATTGTGGCGGTCGGCAAGCTGCAAATTACCGCCCTGGCGGTTGATGCGATTACAAAAATCATGATGGATACCTTTATTATAGGTTTCAAGATAAGCGCCCCCGTAATCGCCGCTATACTGCTCACCGATGTTGCCCTGGGAATTTTGGCAAAAACAATGCCGCAGATGAACGTGTTCATGGTTGGCATGCCTCTCAAGATACTGGTGGGAATATTTACATTAATGATTATGATGCCGGCATTCTCTTCAATAATTGAGGCTCTCTTTAGAAATATGGCGGATAGTATATATGAAATTCTGTTGCAGTTAAGATAGGGAGGCCCCCTAATGGAGGATTATTTCGATTTACAGCTTTTCGCCCAGGAAAAAACCGAAAAAGCGACCCCGAAAAAGAGAAGGGACGTCCGGGAAAAGGGAAATATTCCCCAAAGCAGGGAACTCAATTCCGCTTTGGCGCTGATAGGCTGTTTTGCGGTATTGTATATATTTGCATCCTTTATAGTTAATACATTAAGGGAGCATGTTCAGTATATGCTCACCATATCTGTAAACGACGGACTGTTTTCTGTTGAAGGTATCCAGGGTTTACTGATAAGCAGTGTGACCGGATTAATAAAGGCATCGGCTCCGGTGGCAGGAGCCGCCCTGTGCCTTGGTATTATTGCAAGCTATGTTCAGGTGGGCTTTGTGTTTACCACAAAGCCGCTGATGCCCAATTTTAACAGGCTTAATCCTGTGGAAGGCTTCAAAAGGATATTTTCCCGGAGGACCCTTGTGCAGCTGCTTAAATCGCTCATAAAAATAGGGGCAGTGGGTTATTTAACTTACAGGTACCTGATAGCCAGATATCCGGAAACTCCAAAAATGTTAGACATGGAACCGGAAAATATTATGGGAATGATTGGCGTAACGGTAATAAGGGTAGGTATTTTAGCGGGTGCGGTGCTTCTGGCCTTAGCCATAATGGACCTTTATTATCAGAGATATGAACATGAAAAAAGTATAATGATGACTAAACAGGAGATCAAAGAAGAGTATAAGCAGATAGAGGGTAATCCCCAAATAAAATCCAAAATAAAGGAAACACAGAGACTTATCTCTATGAGAAGAATGATGTCAGAGGTACCCAAGGCAGATGTTGTAATAACAAACCCTACCCATTTGGCGGTAGCTTTAAAGTACCAGCCGGATTATGCCAAGGCTCCCTATGTGGTGGCAAAGGGCAAGGACTTGATAGCTTTAAAAATTAAGGAAATAGCCACGGAAAACGAAATACAGCTGGTAGAAAATGTAGGTCTGGCAAGAAGTTTGTTTGAAACCACCGATATAGGGGATGTAATACCCCCTGAGCTATACCAGGCAGTGGCGGAGGTTCTGGCATTTGTTTATAGTATCGGCAATAATAGCTGAAAATTCGAGGTGTTGGTAAATGAAGTTTGGAGATTTGATAGTAGCCATTATGGTTATTTCAATAGTAATAATGATAATAGTACCATTGCCTACAGGTATGCTAGATTTCCTGCTGACATTCAATATAACCCTGTCGCTGCTTATACTGCTTATTGCGATGTATGTCACAGAGCCGCTGCAGTTTTCAATATTTCCATCCCTTTTGCTGCTGACTACTCTATTGAGATTATCCCTTAACGTATCCACCACCCGGTTGATATTAAGGGATGCCGATGCGGGAGAGGTTATCAGAGCCTTCGGGGATTTTGTTGTGGGGGGCAATGCTGTTGTTGGATTTATTATATTTCTTATAATAGTAATTATTCAATTCGTCGTAATCACCAAGGGCGCGGAACGGGTAGCGGAAGTTGCGGCGAGATTTACACTGGATGCTATGCCCGGTAAACAAATGGCAATCGATGCCGATTTGAACGCCGGACTTATAAATGAAATAGAGGCCAAAGAAAGAAGAAAGAAGGTAGAAAGGGCTGCGGATTTTTATGGTGCTATGGATGGCGCGACCAAATTCGTCAAGGGAGATGCCATTGCCGGGATTATTATTACGCTTATAAATATTGGCGCCGGGCTGGTTATAGGAATGGTGCAAAGGGGCATGGATTTTCAAAGCGCTATATCCACATACTCGCTGTTGACGGTGGGTGACGGGCTGGTAAGCCAGATACCTGCGCTGCTAATTTCCACGTCAGCCGGTATTGTAGTGACAAAAACAGCGTCCGAATCCAATCTGGGCAGCGAGGTCACAAGACAGTTAATAGCACAGCCAAAGGTGATGCAAATATCAGCCGGGGTTCTGGCAGTACTGGGAATGGTACCTGCCCTGCCACAGTTACCGCTTTTTTCAATGGCCATATTACTGGCAGTAATGGGCTATGCAATTAAAAGGGCAGCTGATGTCAAGGAAACGTCGGAGCAGGAAGAGATTGAGCCTGCACGGCTGGAGGAAATGAGAAAACCGGAAAATGTTATGGGTTTACTTCAGGTAGACCCTATAGAAGTGGAGTTTGGCTATGCAATCATACCCCTGGCGGATGTCAACCAGGGAGGTGACCTTCTGGACAGGGTAGTAATGATAAGAAGACAGTTAGCCCTTGACCTTGGAATGGTGGTCCCTATAATCCGTCTGCGGGACAATATACAGCTGGGACCTAATCTATACAGGATTAAAATAAAAGGTATAGAGGTTGCGGAAGGGGAATTGGTGATGGACGGGTTTCTTGCTATGGATCCGGGAACAGCCGAAGGGGATATCGACGGAACCGAAACATTAGAACCGGCCTTTGGTCTGCCTGCTAAATGGATTGACGAGGAGCAAAGAGAGAAAGCCGAGCTCCTTGGTTACACTGTGGTTGATCCGCCTACGGTAATTTCAACCCATCTTACTGAAACAATAAAATCCTATGTACATGAGCTGCTTGGCAGACAGGAAGTAAAAAAATTAGTGGATAATATCAAGGAAAACTATCCGGCCCTTGTGGATGAATTAGTACCAAAACTAATGACCTATGGAGAAGTGCAAAAAGTACTGAGCAATCTATTAAAGGAAGGGGTTTCAATAAGGGATCTGGTGACTATTCTGGAAACTCTGGCGGATTATGCAAACGTATCCCGGGACCCGGATATGCTGACAGAGTACGTCAGGCAAGCCCTTGCCCGTACCATTTCCAGGAAGTTTATCCCTGACAAAAAGGCAAGAGTGGTTACGTTGGCCCAAAATCTCGAAGATAAGATAATGGATTCGATTCAGCAAACCGAACAGGGTAATTACATAACCCTTGATCCGGCCGTAACCAATGAGATAATTAACAGTCTTTCAACACAGTTGGAAAAATTCAGTCAATTGGGAGAACAGCCCATAGTACTTACTTCACCGGTTGTAAGGCTGTATTTCAAAAAGCTTACCGAACAGTTTGTGCCAAAACTGGTGGTCCTTTCTTACAATGAATTGGATCCCGGCATAGAAATTCAATCGATGGGGATGGTGAGCGCTTAATGAAAGTAAAAAGGTATGTAGGTCAATCCGTCGAAGATACACTGCAAAAAATCAAGGATGAAATGGGAAACAACGCTATAATACTAAATAAAAGGAGAATAAAGCCAGGCAAGGGTATATTAAGGATTTTCAAAAAACCCGTGTATGAGATACTGGCAGCAATAGACGAGTATGAGTATAAGGCCGATATTGCCAGTCAAACCACCGACGGTGGATATCGGGTGCTGGAAGAAAAGGTAGACAAGCTTAACACGACGATAGATACAATCATAAATAAAATGGCACCCGACAACCAAGAAGAGCTTCCGGACATATTAGCGCCTTACTATGCATTAATGAAGGACAACGATATAGATCCGGAAATCATTCACTTCATAATGGAGGGCGTAAGAAACAAAATTAACTTGAATACCACCTACGACCAGGAATATTTGTACTACAAGTTCAAACAGGAGATAGCGGCATGCTTCAAAAAGATTAAACCCATCGAATTATTGACCGGAGAGCCGGCAATTGCAGTATTTGTGGGGCCTACCGGAGTGGGAAAAACAACTACCCTTGCAAAACTGGCGGCACACTACGCGGTTATTATGAAGAAAAAGGTTAGTATCATAACCTGTGATACTTATAGAATAGCTGCAGTTGACCAGCTTAAGACCTACAGCGAGATTATGAACGTACCGATAAAGGTAGTATATCAGTACAAGGATATTGAGGATGCAATACTTGAATATAAGGATATGGACGTCATACTAGTCGACACGGCAGGAGGAAGTCACAGGGATAAAATGAAAATTATGGAACTGAAAAAGATGCTGAAATGTTTAGGCAAACAGCAAACCTTTCTGGTTATAAGCGCCACAACAAATTACAAAAATTCAATAGACATTATTTCAAGCTACAGTTTTCTGAAGGATTACAGGATACTGATAACCAAGGTAGATGAGAGCATAGCGAATGGTTTAATATTAAACCTTGCTGTAAAGAGTTCCAGAGCATTGTCCTACATAACAACCGGTCAGAACGTGCCGGACGACATTGAAAAGGTTGACGGAGACAGAATAGCTTCCCTGATATTAAGCAGGCAGTAGATAAGAAACGGGGGTGCAGGCATGGCTAAAACAAGCACGGTGGTGGACCAGGCGGACAATTTGAGAAGAATTGTCAGTGGTTTAAAGGAAAAGTCTGAAAAAATTATCGAACGCTCTGTGAGAAAATCGAAAAGGAGCGCCCGGCTGATTGCAGTAACAAGTGGTAAGGGGGGAGTGGGCAAAACAAGCCTAACGGTAAATCTGGCCATACAGCTTAGCTGCAAAGGGTACAGGGTAATTGTTATTGATGGGGATTTGGGGCTTGCAAATGTAGAAGTAATGCTTGGTATAGTGCCTAAGTACAGTTTATACGAACTGGTCAATTCGGAAAAACGCCTTTCGGATATTATTACCGAGGGTCCGGCAGGCATAAAGTTCATTTCGGGCGGGACAGGCATTATCGAAATGGCCGGTCTGGAAAAACAGAAGTTTGATAAGATATTATTTACACTGACTGCCCTTGATAATTATGCCGATTTTATACTGATTGATACGGGCGCAGGGATTTCCCGGAGCGTTACAGACTTTGTGCTGGCTGCCCAGGAAGTAATACTGGTCACAAACTCTGAACCCACTTCGGTCACCGATGCCTATGCGATACTTAAGATAATAAGTGTTGAAAACAGGGACTGCAGGGTGAAAATAATTGCCAATATGGTGGAAAGCCCCTCAGAGGCGGAAGATATATTTGGACGGTTAAACACAGCAGCAAAAAAATTCCTGGGAACGGAAATAGAAAATTTGGGTTACCTGCAAAGGGATTCAATTGTGAGTAAGGCAATAAAGCTGCAAATTCCTTTTATGCTCGGTTATCCCAGAAGTCTGGCCGCAAAAGGCGTCAGACAAATTGCCGCAAGACTTGTTGAAAATACCGAATTAATTAAGGAACCAAAGGGTGTAAAACAATTTTTGGCAAGGATATACACGTCCTTGAGTTCTTCTTAATGAAAGGCAGGGATCAGTAAAAATGTACATTCCGATTAAAATTGGCGAAAAACTCTGTATAGCTTTAGCCGGTAAAAATGCGAAGGATATAGGATTGCCGGTGAGTCAGCTAATAGAAAATTGCGGAACCGGTAAGTTTGTAATAGCCATGCCAATTTTGAAGGGGAGGCTGGTTCCATTACATATAGGCAGCGAAATTAAACTTGTGTATTACAGGAAGAACGGCATATATAGTTTTAGAGCAAAGATTACAGGAAGGAAAGGAGGAAGACTCCCGAATTTAAGGATACAGGCCCTGTCGCCTCCCAACAAAAACCAGCGGAGAGATTACTTCAGATTGAACATGGTTTTGACGACAAATGTATTTTATAAGCCCGAACCTGAAAGCCAGAGACTTTCAAATATAAAATGCGTTACCCTGGATATTAGCGCCGGAGGCCTTAGATTGGCTTCAAACGTTGAAATAAAAAAAGATGACTATATTATATGTGAAATAAACATTATGGATAAAGTCCTGTCGATAAATGGCAGAACAGTAAGAAGTACTGCCGTCTATAATGAAGAATATGAATATGAAATCGGGGTACAGTTTATAGGATTACATGAAAAAACAAGATCGGAGCTTATAAGCTTTATATTTGAGGAGGAAAGAAAACTTAAAAGAAAAGGGCTGATATAGTTGCACAAAATAAGAGTTATGATAGTAGACGATTCAGCTTTTATGAGACAGCTTATTGATAGAATTTTGGCAAAGCATGAAGCCGTAGAGGTCGTCGCAAGGGCCGGAAATGGGATGGAAGCCCTGGAGAAAATCAAACAAAATAAAGTGGATGTAATAACAATGGATGTGGAGATGCCCGGTATGAACGGGCTGGAGGCTTTAAAACAGATTATGAGTACAAAACCAACCCCCATAGTAATGATAAGCAGTTTTACCAAAAACGGGGCGATGGAGACCATAGAAGCATTAAACGTAGGAGCTGTTGATTTTATTACCAAGCCTTCAAATATACTTGATTTAGGCACAAGACAATTTGAAACCGAGCTTATAGAAAAGATAACCGTTGCTTACAAGGCAAGGCTGAAAAGCTGTACACCCTACAGGCAGTCGAATGAAAGGGTATACGGGGATGCAGGGATAGGCAGTTCGCCCATAAGAAGCTTAATTGCAGTTGGTGCTTCAACGGGAGGCCCCAGGGCGCTGCAGGAGGTAGTGCCGGTAATACCCGGATGTTTGGAGGGTGCAGTACTGATTGTACAGCACATGCCTCCGGAGTTTACCAAATCCCTGGCCGAAAGGTTGGATACATTAAGCCAGATAAGGGTGAAGGAGGCGGAGAATGGAGAGATAATAAAATCAGGATACTGCTATATAGCGCCGGGGGGGCTGCACATGCGGGTTATACAGGGAAAAAGGGACAGGGAATATCTGATAAAGCTGGACAGGGGAGAACCTGTTTCAGGACACAGGCCTTCGGTGAATGTATTGTTCGAATCCTTAAGCATGGTTGATATTGAAAAGGCTGTGGCTGTCATAATGACTGGTATGGGAAGCGATGGTGCCCGGGGTATCGAAAAGCTGAAGCAGGAGCGAGGATGGATGACAATCGCACAGGATGAAGATACCTCGGTTGTGTTTGGGATGCCAGGTTCTGCCATAAAGCTTGGGGCCATAGACAAGATAACAGCCCTTTGTAATATCGGAAAAGAAATACTGAAAAGTCTGGAGGTGTCGTGACGTGGACCCAAATCAATTCCTGGATATTTTCCTGGAAGAATCAAACGAGCACTTGGAAAGTCTGGGTAACTGTCTGCTTGAATTGGAGAAATCCCCGAAGGATAAGGAAACGTTGGACGAGATATTTAGGGTATCCCATACCCTTAAGGGCATGGCTGGTACTATGGGGTTTAACAGGACCGCAGAGCTTACCCATGAAATGGAAAACCTTCTGGATGCGATCAGAAAACAAAAAATTAATGTGGATACGGGTCTGATAGATCTTTTGTTTGAATGCCTTGACGGTTTGCAGGTCTATATTAATACAATTGCCGTAGAGGGAGCCGAGGGGGACAATGACACGTCATTATTGGTAAATCGGTTACAAAGAATTCTAAACCCGGAAGAAGCCAATAAGAAGACGCAGAGTGCGGATGTTAATGAGGATGTAGAGCTTAACACCCATGAAACAGGGGTTGTCAGCAAGGCTAAACAACAGGGGTTCAACTGTTATATAATACAGGTGAGGCTGGATAAAAGCTGTATGCTCAAAGCCGCAAGGGCCTTTATAATATTTAATACCCTTGAAAAAAAAGGTGACATAATTAAATCCGTTCCGAGTGTTGAAGATATAGAAGACGAAAGGTTTAATGATTTAATAAAAATGGTTCTTATAAGCAACAGCAGTATAGACGAAGTCAGAGACAGTCTTAACTCAATTTCTGAGATCGCCGGGGTAGAAATACGGGAAACCGGTATTCCCGACGAGATTGATAATTTTTGTATTGAAGAGGAGCATGGAGATGCTGCCGGGGCAGATTCCGGACAAACAAACCTTACAAAAAAAAGCATCACCGGGAAAACCGTCAGAGTTGATATCGACAGGCTGGACAATCTGATGAACCTGGTCAGCGAATTGATAATCATCAAAACACGGCTGGAGGAGAATAAGGATAACCATGAAAATTCCAATAACGTAGAAGCTCTCGAGTATTTGGAGAGAATTACAACCAACCTTCATGATGCTGTGATGAAAGTAAGGATGGTGCCAATAGAAAGGGTATTTAACAGATTTCCCAGGATGGTAAGGGACCTGTCAAAGGACCTTGGCAAGGAAATTAAACTTTCGATGTACGGAGAAGAGACAGAGGTTGACAGGACCGTTATTGATGAAATAGGAGACCCGTTAATACACCTGATACGAAACTCGATAGACCACGGGATTGAGCAGGTGGAGGCAAGGAGACAGCTTGGAAAACCAGTAGAGGGAAAGGTAACCCTCAGGGCCTTTCATGACGGAAATACGGTGGTCATAGAAGTGGAAGACGATGGCAAGGGGATAGATGTAGGTAAAATAGCCAAGAAGGCAATTGAATTGGATATACACAGCCGGCAGGAGGTTGAACAGATTAGCAGTGAAGAACTGGTAGGACTGATTTTTTCTCCCGGTTTTAGTACCGCCAACGGTGTTTCTGACCTTTCAGGCCGGGGTGTCGGGCTTGATGTAGTTAAAACAAAGATTGAATCTCTTGGTGGAATGGTGGAGGTAGAAAGCAACCCGGATACAGGAACCAAGTTTATTATCAGACTACCGTTAACGCTGGCTATTATACAGGCGCTGCTTGTCAATATAGGAACCGAGAACTATGCAATCCCGTTAAACTCCATAAAGGAGATAGTAACGATGGAGCATTCCGGGATAAAAAATGTACAGGACAGGGAAGTAGTACTGCTAAGGGGTGACCTGCTGCCTGTTATAAGGCTCGGCAAAGAACTTGATGCAGAAGACAAGCCAAATAAAGAAAGCCAGATGACGGTGGTGGTGGTCAAAAAAGGCGATAGATTAGCAGGAATGGTAGTTGACGGTCTAATTGGCCAACAGGAAATCGTAATAAAGTCCCTCGGGAAATACCTTGTGGGAATTAAGCATATTGCCGGAGCGACAATACTAGGCGACGGACGGGTTTCATTAATTCTGGATACAAATCAATTTTTCTAGCGATAAGGGGTGGTTTTGATGGCTGAAAAACAGTATGTGGTTTTTGATATCAATGGGCAGGAGTTTGCAATAGACATAAACAGGGTAAAAACAATAGAAAAGATTACTCCGGTAACACGGGTTCCGGGAGCCCAGGACTTCATAATAGGGGTTATAAACCTAAGGGGCGAGGTAATACCTGTTGTGGATATGAGAAAGAGAATGGATATGGAGCCCAGGGAATTTGACGATGAGAGCAGGATTATAATTGTCACAGTAAATGAAATGGAAGTAGGAATGACAGCCGATTCCGCCACCGAGGTAATTAACATTGAGGACGAACACATAGACAACAACCTGGATTTTACACGGAATATCGAGCACAGCTTTGTTGAAGGGGTGGGGAAAGCCGATAACAGGATAGTGGTAATACTAAATCTTGAAAAAATACTTAGAATCGATTAGTTGACTGGGGGTGCGGCTTATGACAATAAACTATGACAATCTTAATTCTATACAGATAGACGTATTCAAAGAACTTGGCAACATTGGGGCAGGCAATGCAGTGACCGCCCTGTCAAAGATGCTGAATAAAAAGGTCAATATGGAGGTTCCAAAGGTCAGAATACTGGAATTCAAGGAAGTGGCGGAAATACTGGGCGGAGCAGAAATACCGGTGGCAGGGATATACTTCCGCGTACAGGGAGATATTTCCGGGAACATTATGTTCCTTATACCCACGGATTCCTCAAGGATTCTTCTGGATATGCTGATGGGACCCTATCGGGACGGAAATGAATTTGGCGAAATGGATAAATCTGCTCTTGAAGAAATAGGCAATATTCTTGCCGGATCCTACATATCCTCTTTATCTACGCTGACCGACATGAAAATTAAAATATCAGTACCTGCCCTTGCCATTGACATGGTAGGTGCTGTATTAAGCGTTCCGATAATCCAATTCGGTCAGATGGGGGACAGCGTAATGCTTATTGAAACACAGTTTTTTCAAGGAGACACACAGGTTAAGGGTTACTTTTTACTTATCCCCGATGTGGATTCCTTTACTAAACTATTGGAAAAGTTAGGAGTAGCATAACTATGACAGCGAACGTTACAAAGATAGGTATGGCCGAAGTGTGCACAGCAAATCACCCAGCTGTCCTTGTAACCTTAGGCCTTGGTTCATGTGTAGGTATATGCCTGTACGATAAAACAAAAAAAATCGTAGGAATGGCGCATATTATGCTGCCTTCCAGTAAGGACATTAAGAATAACAGCAACAGAGCCAAGTTTGCGGATACCGCAGTGGAATTATTGATAACCGGCATGGTCAAATATGGTGCAGAGAGGCGCAGGATTACCGCTAAAATCGCCGGTGGCGCACAAATGTTTTCCTTTAGCTCGGCAAATGAGCTTATGAGGATAGGGGAACGAAACGTCCATGCGGTCAGGGAAGAATTAAAACGTCTGACAATCCCTATACTGGCTGAGGATGTTGGCGGCAATTACGGCAGAACCATAGAATTTTATTCGGAAAACGGGGCCTTGGGCGTAAAAACCATAGGTCACGGAATCAGTGTAATATAGGTGATAAACAATGATGAGAATAAAAAGAATACCACAATACTTTTCGTTAATGGCTGTAATACTGACAATAATAGTATCCCTGTTGAACAGGATAAGCTTAGTAAGGGCTATCTGCAGAATTCTACCGGCAGCTTTGATCTTCTATATGCTGGGCCTTTGTATTTCAAGGATGCTTATAAAGGACATGAGCACTAAGCCCCAACCACCCGGGAGTATTGATTTGATAGCTGATAACGATGAAGAGTTTGCAGAGCTTGATCTACCAATTATTAATGAATCTGAAAACGAAGTTATTGGCAGGGGGTAGACTGTATGGATATAAAAAAGGCGTGGCTGGAATATAAAAAAAGCGGTGACCGTCAGGTAAAGAATATTTTGATAAACAACTATATTCCATTGGTACAGATAACCGCAGGCCGTCTGAAGAGCACCATAACATCCGGCAGTGTTGAAATGGATGACCTGATAAGCTATGGAGTTCTCGGACTGCTTGATGCTATAGATAAATTTGATTTAGAAAAGAACGTAAAATTTGAGACCTATGCGCAAATGAGAATACGCGGGTCGATGATAGACCAGTTGAGAAAGAACGATTGGGCGCCCAGATCAATGAGGCAGAAAGCAAAGCAGATAGAAAACGCATACAGGGAATTGGAGAACAAATTTGGCAGGAATCCTACCGATGAAGAGGTGGCTGAACTTATTGGCATAGAAACCGATGAGTTCCTCGAATTGCTTGGACAGGTAAGTACACTGTCAATGGTTTCCCTTGAAGAGATGCTGGAAAACAAGATGGAGGCCAGGGTTGGCGCAATAAGCAGGGAAGGAGAAGATTTCCGGATAAGTGAACCTGAAAGGCTGGCCCAGGCGAAGGAAATGAAGAGGATTTTAAAACAGGCAATCGATGAACTTCCGGAGAGAGAAAAACTGATTATTACATTATACTATTTTGAGGAACTTACATACAAGGAAATCGGGATTATCCTGTCTGTCTCGGAGTCAAGAGTATCCCAACTGCATACAAAGGCAGTTATGCGAATGCGAAACAGTCTTTCGGAACATAGAAGGGATTTATCTATATAGGGGGTGGAGGTTATGTTATTTGAGGGGAAAACAATGGATGAAGCCGTAAAAAAAGGACTTGAGCATTTCGGAATAACAAGGGAACTGGCTAAAATCACTGTATTAAAGGAAGGAAAAACCTTTAAGGGCATTTGCATTGAAAAGTTCTCAGTTGATATAGCACCGAAGCCGAATTTGGAATTCGCAGTGGATGGAAGTTATAAGCTTGTGTACAAAGATGACGGGGTATATATAGAAATAAACCCGCCGATTGGAAACGGCAGAAAAATAAAGCTTGAAGACGTTAGGGAAAGGCTTGCCTACAAAAAAGTAACGGATATAGACGAAACAGCTGTAGCCGAGGCAGTAGAAACAACGAAGAATAATACTTTCAAAATTGCCCCGTCTCAGCAGGAAATTGAATTCGATGCCTCCCTGACAGTTGAAGTGAGCAGGGATGGAAGCGAAGCCTATGCCACAATGATACCTCCGGACGGAGGGAAACCCCTGACTTTGGAAAAAGCTGCGGAAATACTTAAAAGTAATGGAGTTGTAGCCGGCATTCATCAAAAAAGCCTGCAGGAAATGATAACAGAAAATATTTATGGTATACCAAGACAGATAGCCGCATCCCTGCAACCAACAGATGGAGAAAACGGTTATGTGGAATACAAGGTTGATATAAACAGAAAAACAAATCTTAATGTCGAAGAAGACGGCAGCGTGAATTTCCACGAGCTGGGGCTCATAGAGAACGTAAGAAAAGACCAGGTCCTGGCTAATATTTTTCCACCTACCGAGGGAAAGGATGGACAGGATGTAAGGGGGAATACCTTAAAGGCAAAGGACGGTATCCCGGCAAAACTTCCAAAGGGAAAGAATACCGAGTTAACCGAAGATAAGCAAAGATTAATAGCATTAATAGACGGACAGGTTAGCGTAACCAATGGGGTAATAAACATTCTTCCAATATACGAAGTAAAAGGCAACGTTGACAACTCCACAGGCAATATCAAATTTGTGGGGAAGGTTATAATACGGGGTAATGTATTAACGGGGTTTGAAATAGACGCCGAAGGGAATATTGAAGTGGATGGGGTGGTGGAAGGAGCAAAGCTGAAATCGGGCGGCGATATAATACTAAAAAGAGGAGTCCAGGGCAGCGGCAGGGGAGTACTAATGTGTGAAGGGAATCTGGCTTCCAAATTTATAGAAAATTGTACCGTTATAGCGGGGGGAGATGTAATAGCCGAAGCTATAATGCACAGCAATGTAAGCAGCAAAGCGAAGATACATGTAAAGGGTAAAAAGGGGCTGCTGGTTGGAGGTATTACATCTGCAAGGAATGAAATCAGAGCCAGGACAATCGGTTCGCATATGGCAACCTTAACACAGGTTGAAGTGGGCGTGGATCCGCAAATGCGGCGGAACATAGAGATTGAAGGCAAAAGTCTCGAGAAGGAAAAGAAAACTCTGTCACAGGTGAATCTCAATATTGGACTGGTTGCCAAAATGGCAAAACAAGGTTATGTAACACAGGATAAAAAAATACTGCTCAAAAAAAGCGTGGCTTTGAAAGAACAACTGGAAAAAACCATAAGTCAGAGGGAAAAACTATTGGCTGAAATGAACAGTCAGCTAAACTATATTTCCAAAGGATGCGTGAAGGTGGAAAAAGCTGTTCATCCGGGGACCATAGTAAATATCGGCTCGTCCACCATGCATGTGAAGGATCTTATTGAGTACACGACCTTCTACCGGGAAGGCGGAGAAATCAGGCTTGGTTCCTTTGAAGGATAACGGGGGGTGGTTATATGACGGTAAGGTCTGTGGATCTCCAGGTGGTTGTACAAAAATCTGCCGAAATAATGAGAAGTCAACAGAATGAAAATTCAAAAACCCGACTCCAGCTTCAGCATCAGGCACAGCAGCTTCAGCAAAAAGGAGAAATCGATAACCGTCAGGTAAAAACATTGCAAAGGCCTGACAAAAGCGCAATAAACGAAAACAAGGAACGGGGCGGCAAAAAGAGACAGAACAATGAAAAGGGCGGTAAAGCAAAAGAAGGGCGACAGGAAAGTAAGGGCAGCGCTTCAACTATAGATATCAAGATATAAGAGGTGTACTATAAATGAATTACTTACTGCTGTTTTTCGGTATAGGATTGGTAATATTTGCACTAGGATTGTTTATACTGGACAGAAAAAAGACCAACTCTGAGATTAGGGATCTGGAAAGGGCCAATGCCCAAACCGAATACCTTATTGAGGAGTTAAACGAGCTTTCATCCATAATAATGGACGAAATGGAAAAGAAATATAATAAAATGCTGGATACATATCAAGAGTTGCTTTCGGTATCGGCAACAGAACAGCAGGAACAGGAAGAATCCGGACAGGATAAGGTGTTTAATGACCAAACCGGGATGAAGAATAAAAGGAAGAGCATAGTTGAGTTGCATAAATCGGGGATTTCTCCGTCGGAAATAGCAAGCAGAATTGGCATAGGTACAGGAGAGGTAGAATTGGTGCTGAGGTTTGCCGGACAGGAAGTTGGTAACAACACCTTCGCAAAATAATATTGCTAATAAATAGGAACTGTGGTATACTACTCAAGGCAATAAAACTACACACACCCTCTGAAGAAAGGATAGGTGCCAAAGGGCTGTCCTTTCGAATGAAGAGAGTGGAGGTAAAAACCATAGGAGGCGTTGGGAAATGTCAGTAGTAAGTATGAAACAGCTGCTTGAAGCAGGAGTTCATTTTGGGCATCAGACCAGAAGATGGAACCCCAAAATGGCAAAGTACATTTTTACCGAAAGAAACGGCATCTATATCATCGATTTGCAAAAAACCGTTGAGAAAGTCGAAATTGCATACCAGTTTATAAAGGATGTTGTGGGCGAGAATAAAGAAGTAATGTTCGTAGGCACAAAGAAGCAGGCTCAGGAATCCATTGAGGAAGAGAGCAAACGCTGTGAAATGCCCTATATCAACCAGAGATGGCTGGGAGGAACGCTGACCAATTTCAAAACCATAAGAAAGAGAGTTGACAGGTTGCACCAGCTTGAAAAAATGGACGAGGACGGAACCTTTAGCCTGCTCCCCAAAAAGGAAGTAATAAAGCTCAAGCATGAGCATGAAAAGCTAAACAAATTCCTGGGAGGCATCAAGACTATGAAACAGCTTCCGGGAGCTCTGTTTGTGGTAGATCCAAGAAAAGAAAAAATTGCAGTGGCAGAAGCGAGAAAATTAGGAATACCACTGGTTGGTATTGTTGATACTAATTGTGACCCGGACGAGATTGACTATGTAATACCGGGTAATGACGATGCAATCAGAGCAGTAAGGCTAATAACTTCAATAATGTCAAATGCGGTCCTTGAAGCTAAACAGGGCGAACAAACTACAGAGGAGCAAGAATAAAGGTAAGGGTTCGCCCTTGCCTTTTATTTTTCAATTTAAAAAACGAGCTAGGAGGTAGTTATAATGATAACAGCTAGTATGGTAAAGGAATTGAGGGAGAAAACAGGAGCTGGAATGCTGGACTGTAAAAATGCCCTGGTTAAGGCAGACGGAGATATAGATAAGGCTGTAGACCTGCTTCGTGAAAAAGGGCTTGCAGCTGCGGCTAAAAAATCAGGCAGAATTACCGCCGAGGGTATAGTTGAATCGTATATACATATGGGAGGACGTATTGGGGTATTAATTGAGGTTAACTGTGAAACGGATTTTGTAGCAAAAACTGAAGAGTTCAAAGGCTTTGTAAAAAACATGGCTATGCAGGTTGCCGCTTCCAATCCTGGATATATATCAAGGGACGAAATTCAGGAAGAAACAATAGAAAAGGAAAAAAAGATACTAATGCAGCAAGCTTTAAATGAAGGGAAACCAGAGCATATTGTAGAAAAAATGGTGGTGGGAAGGATTGAAAAATACTATAAGGAAGTATGTCTCCTGGAGCAGCCCTATATCCGTGATCCGGAAATTTCGGTTGGGCAGGTTCTTACCGAAACCATTGCAAAAATAGGGGAAAATATATCCATACGAAGGTTTGCAAGATATGAAATGGGAGAGGGAATACAAAAAAAAGAGGATAATTTTGTTGAAGAGGTAATGAAACAAGCAAAAAAATAAGCCTTTTAAAGTGAGTTAATGGGACACTATTGTGTCCCATTAAAAAAATAAAGGATATTAGCCCACCGGGTAGAAACTACAAAAGTGGAGGTAGTATAATGCAAAAAACAATATTCAACAGAATTATACTCAAACTAAGCGGGGAGGCTCTTGCCGGACCCCAGGGCTTTGGAATAAATTCCCAAACAATTAACCTGATAGCACAGCAGATAAAAGATGTTGTTGAATTAGGGGTTGAGGTAGCAGTAGTAGTCGGAGGTGGGAACATTTGGCGTGGCAGGACTGGAAAGGGCATGGACAGAACAACCGCCGACCATATGGGGATGCTGGCAACGGTAATTAATGCATTGGCCCTGCAGGATGCGCTGGAAAACAGGGAAGTTGCCACAAGGGTGCAAACTGCAATAGAAATGAGACAGATCGCCGAACCCTATATAAGAAGAAGAGCGGTAAGGCATCTTGAGAAAAAGAGGGTGGTAATATTCGCAGCCGGTACCGGTAATCCTTTTTTCTCAACGGATACCACTGCAGCCTTAAGGGCGGCGGAAATAGATGCGGAAGTAATCCTTCTTGCCAAAAAGGTTGATGGGGTATACGATTCGGACCCTGCGGAAAATCCGGATGCACAAAAATTTAACAAGCTCAGCTATTTTGACGTTTTAAGACTCGGGTTGAAGGTTATGGATAGTACAGCCACCTCGTTGTGTATGGATAACAGGATTCCCATTATTGTATTTGGACTTGAAAATCCGGATAATATTAAAAGAGTTATTATCGGGGAAAAAATTGGCACGTTAATCGGGGACATTTCGTAAAAAGGAATTCTAATAGGGACATCCCTTGGCCATTAAGGAATACCAGCTATGAAGGTGTGTCCCCTGACCTTATAGGCAGCGGTGTGTCCCCATACCTTAAAAAAGGAGGAATCAATATGCATTTGGAAATCCATGAGCAAGCCGAAGAGAAAATGAAAAAGACTCTAAAGGTACTCAGGGAAGAACTGACAGCGGTAAGAGCGGGTAGGGCAAACCCGGGATTGCTGGACAAAATCAGCATAGAATACTACGGCACACAGACGCCGTTAAGTCAGATAGCGGGCATATCCGCCCCCGAACCAAGACTCCTTCTGGTACAGCCTTACGATAATAATGCTATACAGAATATAGAAAAGGCAATATTAAAATCCGATTTAGGACTTAATCCAAATAGTGACGGAAGGGTTATAAGACTGGTAGTACCGCAGCTTACCGAAGAAAGGCGTAAAGAACTTGTGAAACTGGTGAAAAGGTATGGTGAAGAAGCAAAGGTGGCAATACGGAATGAACGAAGAAACACCAAAGACCAGTTGAAAAAAATGAAAAAAAACGGTGAACTAACCGAGGATGATGAAAAAAGAGCACAAGAGGATATTCAGAAGCTTACGGATAAACATATCGAATTGGTGGATAAGGAAATCGAGAAAAAAGAAGGGGAAATAATGGAGGTCTAGAATGTTATTACTATTGAGTTCATTATATGTTTAACGCCCCCTGACCAGGGGGTTTTTTCGGGTGGAGGTAGCACAATGAAGAACAGGGAAAACTATCCCAGGCACGTTGCAGTAATAATGGACGGAAACGGGAGATGGGCAACAAAACGCGGACTACCCAGAGTACAGGGCCATAGGGCCGGTGTTCTTGCGTTAAGGAATATAATTAAATATGCCCGTAAGATAGGGCTTGAATACCTTACTCTGTATGCTTTTTCTACAGAGAATTGGAAAAGACCCCCATTGGAGATAAAAAATCTAATGGATTTGCTGGTGGAATTCATTAATAAAGAAGTTGATAACTTAAGGGCTAACAATGTGAGTATAAAGATCTTGGGAGATATTTCACCCCTCAGTCCCATCGTAAAGAGGGAATTAGACAAAGCAGTGGCTAAAACATCGGGCAATGACGGATTGGTATTATGCGTGGCCATAAACTACGGCGGACGGGATGAGATAATAAGAGCGGTTAATAATATAGCAAGGGATGTTTCGGAAGGGAAGGTCAATATACAGGATATAAATCAGGGATTATTTGAATCCTATCTTTATACAAAGGATATCCCACATCCGGATTTAGTAATAAGGCCAAGCGGAGAATTCAGGATAAGTAACTTCCTTCTTTGGCAGATTGCCTACTCGGAACTCTGGTTTTCAGACTGTTATTGGCCCGATTTTAATGCTGAACTGTTCGAAAAGGCGCTGGAAGACTATGCTATCAGAGATAGAAGATACGGAGGAATAAATAATGCGGACTAGGATAATCACCGCGCTTTTAGGGCTGCCAATATTAGTGTTTATTCTGAATACAGGAGGAATATACATAACCGGTGCTTTAATTGTTGTAACCCATATTGCCCTCATGGAATTTTACAGTGTGTTCATAAGGGCGAACATCTTTCCCTTTAAGACGGCCGGATTGTTTTCCAGCGCTGCAATAATATTTATAGCCGGATACTATCCGGGTAAAGCACTTGAATTTACGACAATAATACTTGTTGCATGTACTATGTTGTGTTTTTTTCAGATGATACTGCAAAACAAGGAACGGCTTAATGATCTGGGAATTACGCTGCTCGGTTTGGTATACATATCGGTACTTATGGGTATGATGCTTATGCTATATAACCTTGACAAGGGGAATCTCTATATCTGGCTGGTATTTATACTGGCATGGATTGGCGATACCTTTGCTTATTTTATTGGTATTACATTCGGGAAACATAAGCTTTGTCCTGCAATCAGCCCTAAGAAGTCCATTGAAGGATCGGTTGCAGGACTTGTGGGAAGTATTCTGGGTTCGGCTTTGTTTGGCTATATCGCATGGAGACTGTTTGGCATAAACTACAGGATAGTGGATTTAGCATTGGTTGGATTGACAGGAGGAGTATTGGCCCAGCTGGGGGATTTAACCGCCTCGCTCATTAAGAGACATACAGGTGTCAAAGACTATGGGAATATAATGCCCGGACACGGCGGTATTCTGGATAGATTCGACAGTGTATTATTTGCCATACCGGTGGTATATTATTACACTAGGTATTTTATTTAATGTAAATTACCGGCTATTGGCCAGGAAGTACTTGAGGAGTTGAAATATGTGAAGAAAATTGCTGTTCTGGGTTCTACAGGCTCCATAGGCGTGCAGACCCTGGAAGTGGTTAGAAGAAATAAAACAGAATTTGATATTGTGGCCATTGCTGCAAACCAAAGCCACCAGGTAATGCTGGAGCAGATACTCGAGTTCAAGCCTGAATTGGCAGCCCTGCAGGACCGCAACAGTGCGGAAAACTTAAGAAACAGTCTGGGGAGCAACGTTGATACGGTGGTGCTGGACGGACTGGACGGTATCATTAAATGTATTACGGAAAGCGGCTGCGACATGGTGTTAAACGGAATGGTCGGCATATCGGGGCTGATACCAACCCTTAGGGCGATAGAAGCGGGAAAGGATATTGCACTGGCCAATAAGGAGACCCTGGTGGCGGGGGGACAGTTGGTTACCGACTTTGCAAAAAAGACGGGAGTAAACATACTGCCGGTGGACAGCGAGCATTCTGCTGTTTTTCAGTGTATCGGACGCACGCCGACCCCTCAGATAAGCAGACTTATACTGACCGCTTCGGGAGGGCCCTTCAGGGGGAAAACATCCGCACAGCTCAAAAAAGTAACCCCGTCGGATGCATTAAAACACCCGAATTGGAATATGGGCAAAAAGATATCTGTTGATTCTGCCACCCTTATGAATAAGGGCCTGGAAGTGATAGAGGCCAGGTGGTTGTTTGGACTTACGCCGGACAGGATAGATGTGGTAATACACCCGCAAAGTATAATACACTCTATGGTGGAGTTTATCGATGGTGCCGTTTTGGCGCAGCTCGGACAGCCGGATATGATTATACCCATACAATACGCCTTGACCTATCCGGAAAGAATGCCTTCGGGCGTATCCAGGTATAACCCCGCCGAAACAGGAAAACTTGAATTCTCAAAACCGGATTTAAGAACTTTTCCTGCACTGGGGCTTGCCTATGATGCTCTGGAATCGGGAGGTACAATGCCTGCTGTTCTTAACGGAGCCAACGAGGCTGCGGTAGAGTTGTTTTTAAACGGAACATTACCCTTTAATTCCATACCTGTGGTCGTGGAAAGGGTAATGGAAGGGCACAAGGTCTTTAATAATCCGGACATTGATGATATTATTTACTGGGATAGATGGAGCAGGGAAGAAGCAGCCCGAATTGTTAAAAAGGACGGTGGAGGGATTTGTTAACGACAATAAGCACAATAGTCGCATCCATAGTTATATTTTCACTAATGGTGTTTTCCCATGAGTTTGGACATTTTATCACTGCAAAGAAATCCGGGGTAAAAGTAGAGGAATTCTCAATCGGTATGGGGCCTAAGATTGTATCCTGGGAACGCAGTGATACCAGTTATTCAATAAGAGCCTTTCCTATAGGCGGATATGTTAAAATGCTGGGTGAAGATGGTTATGCGGAAGGAGAAGGTTCCTTTCACAATAAATCCATCGGAAAAAGGCTGGGTATTCTATTGGCCGGACCCGTAATGAATATTATACTGGCAATACTTCTGTTCAGCATTATATTCTTCTTTATAGGGACACCTACAACTGTTATAGATACGGTAATGGATGATTATCCGGCACAGGTCGCAGGAATAGTACCCGGGGACAGGGTGGTGCAAATAAATGATATCAGGGTGAACAGCTGGGACAGACTACAGTCTGCTATCTCGGCCTTTGAGCAGGAACAAATGGAAGTATCGGTAAACCGGAATGGACAAATACTTTCGTTTACGGTAATTCCGATAACCGACAGCCAAACAGGCCAGCGGGTAATAGGAATTACACCGCGGTTTGAAAAGAGCTTAATCGCATCGGTGCGTACCGGAATTACAAGAAGTTTTACAGTTATATGGTTAATGGTTAGCTTTCTGGCTGACCTTGTAACGGGTAATGCGGTTGCCGGTGAGGTAGTCGGCGCGGTGGGAATTGTACAGCTTGTGAATGAAGCTGCCAAAACGGGAATACTCAACTTAATGTTCCTTGCTGCCTTTCTAAGCCTTAACCTGGGGGTTATAAACCTTTTACCCATTCCAGCCCTGGATGGTGGAAGAATAGTTTTTTTATTGATAGAAGGATTGAGGGGCAAGCCCATCGATGTAGAAAAGGAAGGGCTGATACACTTCATCGGCTTTGTATTTTTGATACTGCTGATTATAGTAATCACATGGAATGATATCAGCAAAATCAACCTTTTTTAGTATAAAGGGGGATAATGGCTTGGCAAAGAATACAAAAACCGTACTTTTGGGAAATACCCCCGTGGGAGGCGGAAATCCCATAACCGTGCAGTCCATGACCAATACCAAAACCTCTGATATTGGGGCAACAGCAAACCAAATACTGCAGCTCCAGAAAGAAGGGTGCGATATAGTAAGAGTTGCGGTACCCGACAACAATGCAGCCTGCGCTTTGGCGGAGATTAAAAAAGCTATTTCAATACCTCTTGTAGCAGACATACACTTTGACTTCCGTCTTGCCCTGAAAGCCATCCAAATGGGAGCAGACTCCCTGCGGATAAACCCGGGAAATATTGGCTCCCCGGATCGGCTGGAACAGGTGGTTAAGGCGGCAAAAGCAAAGGGTATACCAATAAGGATTGGAATAAACGGTGGTTCACTGGAAAGGGATATAATTGAGAAATATAAAGCCCCCTGTGCGGAAGCCCTGATAGAGAGTGCTGTGAGGAATGTCCGGTTCCTAGAAAAATTGGGATTTTACGATATAAAGTTATCCCTGAAATCCTCGGACGTTTTAACCACCATAAGGGCGTACAGGACAATTGCGGACAAGACCGGCTATCCGCTCCACCTGGGTGTTACAGAAGCAGGTACCTTTGTATCGGGGACGGTAAGGTCTTCGGTTGGAATAGGGAGTCTTTTGTTGGATGGGATAGGGGATACAATAAGGGTTTCCCTGACCGATCATCCGGTAAGGGAGGTAGAAGTGGGAAAGGAAATACTCAGATGTCTGGGCCTTTATAAGAAAGGTGTGGAGATAATATCATGTCCCACCTGCGGCAGGTGCGAAGCAGACATAATAGAACTGGCTAACAGGGCCAGGGATTTGCTCAGTGACCTGGATAAGCCGCTTAAGATAGCGATAATGGGATGTGCCGTCAACGGACCGGGGGAAGCCAGGGAAGCGGATATTGGAATCGCCGCGGGAAAGGGCAAAGGCATTATATTTAAGAATGGGAAAATAATCAGGAATGTTGAGGAAGACAAACTTCTTGATGCGCTGATGGATGAAATAGATAAATATTGACAAAGACTTTAATATTTATTAATATTAAGTATAACTTCAGATATTTACGCTGCTACGGGGAATAGTAAAGGTAATATGGCCCACAGAGAGGGGGAGAAGGTGGAAACCCCCGGTTTAAAGCTTTGAACCCGCCCCTTAAGCGCCAGTAACGGCGGTGTGAAACCGTTATCATCTTTAAGAGGGCTTATTAGCCAAAAAGGGTGGTACCGCGAATCCTTCGTCCCTTTGGGGGGGAGGATTTATTTAGTTTAAAGGAGTGATAAAATGGCGAAAAAAAATGATGAGTTTGTAACCCATATCACGAAGCAGGAGGAAGATTTTTCCCAGTGGTATACCGATGTTATACTAAAGGCTGATCTGGTTGATTATACGCCGGTAAGGGGATGTATGGTAATAAAGCCCTACGGCTATGCAATATGGGAAAACATGCAACGGGAAATGGACCTTAGGTTTAAGGCCACCGGGCATAATAACGCCTACTTTCCGCTGTTTATTCCCGAGAGCCTGCTGCAAAAAGAAATAGAACATGTCAAGGGGTTCGCTCCGGAGGTTGCCTGGGTTACTGCCGGGGGTGATGAACAGCTAACCGAAAGGCTGGCGGTAAGACCAACATCAGAAACTCTTATTTGCAGCATGTATGCAAAATGGATTAAGTCCTACCGCGATTTGCCCGTTTTGTTAAATCAATGGGGTAATGTGGTAAGATGGGAAAAAAGTACAAGACCCTTTTTAAGAACTGCCGAGTTCCTGTGGCAGGAGGGGCATACTGCCCATGCAACCGAGGAGGAAGCGGAGGAAGAGACACTGAAAATACTGGAGGTATACAGGGACTTCGCAGAAAACGTACTCGCTATTCCTGTGGTTGTAGGGGCGAAATCCGAGAAGGAAAAATTTGCCGGAGCTTTAAGAACATATTCAATGGAGGCTATGATGCTTGACGGCAAAGCACTTCAGGCGGGCACCTCCCATAACCTTGGACAGCATTTCGCGGAAGTGTTTGACATACAATATCTCGATAAGGACGGAGAACTTAAATATGTATGGTCTACATCATGGGGTACCTCCACGCGAATGATTGGCGGTATAATAATGGTACACGGCGATGACAGGGGGCTCGTGTTACCCCCTAAGGTAGCACCGTATCAGGCGGTAATAGTGCCTGTTGCACAGCATAAGGAGGGAGTGCTGGACAAGGCGGAGGAGCTTTTTGACAGCCTTTCGGGGCAGTACAGGGTTCGCCTGGATGCAAGGGACACCTACAGTCCCGGGTGGAAGTTTAATGAATGGGAGCTTAAGGGAGTACCAATAAGGATTGAAATAGGGCCCAGGGACATTCAAAAGGGTGAGGTTATTGCCGTGAGACGGGACACCGGTGAAAAAACTGCCATTATGATAGATGAGCTGGGAGAAAGAATAGGTGTCCTTCTTGAGGATATTCAAGGCAGCATATATCAAAAAGCCCTTGAGCACAGGATAAATAATACCCGTACCGCTGCCGATATGCAGGAATTGATTTCCCTGATAGAGAACGAAATGGGTTTTGTCAAGGCGCCCTGGTGCGGGGACGCACAATGCGAAGCGAATATTAAGGAAAAGACCGGGGCCACTCTACGGTGTATACCCTTTGAACAGGAACAACCCGTCGGACGGTGTGTGGTATGCGAAAAACATGCCGAAAGAATTGCATATTTTGCTAAGGCGTACTAGAATTCTTGTGGAAGGCTTCATGAAACTTGCACCTGTTCAATAATGAAATTTAAAATATTGTTTTCGTGAAGCCCCATTGTTCTTATATTGTCCATAAGAGTTTGTTGTAGATGCGGAAATTATGGTAATATTTATATAAGACAGTTTTTTGTAGTACCAGGGAGGAGAAATAATGGAAGTTACAGCGATAATACCGGCCTTTAACGAAGAGGAAAGAATAGCCAATGTGTTAGAGGCAGTTAAGGCATCAAGTTTAGTGAATAGAATAATAGTGGTTGACGATGGATCCGAAGATCGTACCGCCGAAGTTGCAGAAAAAATGGATGTAATGGTTATAAAAAACGACAAAAATATGGGTAAGGGAGGGGCCCTGTGCAAAGGCCTCAGGAATTGCACTTCGGAAGTAATACTCTTTCTGGATGCCGATCTTTGCGGTCTGGAGCCGAAAGATATTGATGCGATGCTTATTCCTGTAATTTCCGGAAATTATGATATGACCATCGGTATTTTTGCAAACGGCAGATTAACCACTGACCTTGCTCAGAAAGTGGCACCCTTTTTATCCGGGCAAAGAGCCATAAAAAGAAAAATTCTAAACGATATAAGCGGATTGGAAATAAGCAGATACGGTGCGGAGGTTGCCCTAACCAGGTATGTTAAGAAAAACGAAGTACGGCTTAAAGAAGTAACCCTGGAACATGTGTCACATATAATGAAGGAAGAAAAACTGGGAATAATACGCGGGTTTACAGAGAGGCTGAAGATGTACTGGGACATAGTAAAAGCTTTAAGGATAAAGTAAGTGTAAAGCGATACTTCCGTTGGAGAGATGGTTTTGCGCTCTGACGGTTAGTAGAGCAAACCCTGGTGCCTAGCGACCGTTTGAGCCGGAGGCGAAATTACGGACGCTTGCATCGAGTGTAAAGCGATACTTCCGTTGGAGAGACGGTTTTGCGCTCTGACGGTTAGTAGAGCAAACCCTGGTGCCTAGCGACCGTTTGAGCCGGAGGCGAAATTACGGACGCTTGCATCGAGTGTAAAGCGATACTTCCGTTGGAGAGATGGTTTTGCGCTCTGACGGTTAGTAGAGCAAACCCTGGTGCCTAGCGACCGTTTGAGCCGGAGGTGAAATTACGGACGCTTGCATCGAGTGTAAAGCGATACTTCCGTTGGAGAGACGGTTTTGCGCTCTGACGGTTAGTAGAGCAAACCCTGGTGCCTAGCGACCGTTTGAGCCGGAGGCGAAATTACGGACGCTTGCATCGAGTGTAAAGCGATACTTCCGTTGGAGAGATGGTTTTGCGCTCTGACGGTTAGTAGAGCAAACCCTGGTGCCTAGCGACCGTTTGAGCCGGAGGCGAAATTACGGACGCTTGCATCGAGGGCAAAGAAGGGGATGTGACTATGATTTCAAGTCAGGAAGTCCTGATAAGAATACTATTAGCCTTCCTTTTAAGCGGAGCTATCGGAGTGGAAAGAGAATATGGAAACCGGCCTGCCGGGCTGCGTACCCATATTCTGGTCTGCGTGGGTTCGACTCTGGTTATGCTGGTTTCTTTTCATATATTTGAACTCTATAAGGGTCAGACCAGTCTGGACCCTGCAAGGCTTGGCGCGCAGGTAATAAGCGGAATAGGTTTTCTTGGTGCAGGTACAATTTTAAAGGAAGGCGCCACAATCCGCGGTCTCACCACCGCTGCAGCACTTTGGGTAGCAGCCTGCATTGGATTGGCGGTTGGAGCAGGGTTTTACTTCGGAGCAGTTATAGTTACGATGGTGATAGTAGTTACTTTAACAATCGTTAACAGGCTGGAAAACAGAATAAACAAGGAAAAAAACAATTATTCCATAACACTGCATGCTCAAAATGTACCTGGGCAGCTGGGGAAAGTAGGCAGTGCATTAGGCGCAAGGAATATATCTATTAGAAATATTCAAATGGCGGAATTGGATAATTGTCTGGTTGAAATCATCCTGCTGCTGAAACTTCCCGACCCTATGGGACTGGAGGAAGCAATACAAATTCTCGATGAGGTAGAAGGTGTTGAAAAAATAGTTGAGGCAAGCTAGTGGGGGGTAAGACTACATATGCAGGAATTATCAAAGCAAATAGAAAAGGTGTTAATAAACGAAGATAACAAAGGAATTATAGTGATACTGAAGCAAGACAGCAGTTTTGCAAAAGACACCGAGGCAGCCGCTGCCGAAATCAAAAAGAGCTTTAAAGGGAATAGCAATATTAATGTAAAAGTAATCAGGAGACCAGAGAAGACTGACTTGGAAAAGTTACTTAAAACCCACTGGGCTTTTTTTTGCGATCTCTGGACAGCAACCTATCCTGCCAATAGGCAGTGGATAGGGAACTGCAGCTATAAGCTGCAGGGTAATCATATAAATATACTTTTTGAAAATGAGATAGCCGTCCATACATTAGAAGATAAGAGCTTCAAAGGACTGACGCAAAAAATTATAAGAGCACTGGGAATAGAGGATGTAAATATTTCGCTGGCCTGGCGGGAGGATATACAAAATTCTTCAGGCAGTGATAATCAGGACCCGAAAGAAGACCGTGAGGAACTCAAAGAAATAAGAAGGATAGTAAACCGGAATGCTCATAGGGAAAGTTCAAAAAACAAATCCCACGTACTGATGGGCCGCTCCTTTAAAGGTACGCCAAAGCCAATCAGGGAAATAGTTCAGGATGCCGGTACAGCAATGGTTGAAGGAGAAATTTGCAGGATTGAAACCAGGGAGATAAAGTCGGAAAGGTTTTCGTCTTTACTGTCATTGTTTGTGACAGACTATGAGGATACCATTGAATGCCGGTTCTTTATTGCAAAGGGAAGTAAAGCCGGGATAACAAATGCTCTTGAGATTGGGGACAGGATAAGGATTAAGGGAGAAGCGCAATATAATAAATATTCCAAGGAAATAACAATAGTGGGCAGGGATTTGATTAGAGTTCCGGGCAGTTGCAGAACAGATGACTGTGAACAAAAAAGAATAGAACTGCATACCCATTCCCGTTTCAGCGTACTTGACGGGGTTGCGGCGGTGGAGACCCTGGTAAAAAGGGCAGCCGACTGGGGGCATAAAGCGATAGCAATAACCGATCACGGCGTGGTACAGGCGTTTCCCGAGGCCTATGAAGCCGCACAAAAAACCGGTGTTAAGGTGATATACGGAATGGAAGGATATATGGTAGATGACCTCCCGGTTGCTTCAATGGAGGTCTTTGACTGGGACAAAGGGCAGGAATTTGTGGTCTTTGATATAGAGACAACGGGTCTTGACCCTGCAAGGGATAAAATAACAGAAATAGGCGCCGTGAAAATAAAGGACAAAAAAATCGTGGACAGCTATCATACTCTCGTTAACCCCTGTATACCCATACCGGAAAAAATTGTTGAATTAACCGGTATAAATGATGATATGGTAAAAGACAGCCCTACCATTCGGCAGGTAATACCAGCTTTTTTGGATTTTGTAAAAGAATCAATACTTGTGGCCCATAATGCATCCTTTGATATGGGGTTTATCAGTACAAATTCGGCCAAAATGGGATTAATGCCGGACAACAGAGTATTGGATACCCTTGACCTTACAAGGAGGCTGTTTCCCTTTTTAAAAACCCATAAACTTTCCGCCGTTGCAAAATACCTTGGGATAGAGATGGACAGGGCCCACAGGGCGGATGACGATGCAAGAGCTACGGCACAAATATTCCTGAATTGTCTGGACAGAATCGGCCAGGATAGCGGTAATAGTTTAACGGATAAGGGACAGCAGCAGATAGTTAAGGAGACACTCAACAGGCTTAAGTCACATCATATTATAATATTGGCCCAAACCCAGCTGGGTCTTTACAACCTTTATAAAATCGTAAGCAAATCCCACCTGGAGTATTTTTATAAAAGGCCCAGAATACCAAAAAGCCTGTTGTTAAAATACAGGGATGGATTATTATTGGGAAGTGCCTGCGAAGCCGGTGAGCTTTTTAGAAGCATAATCGCAGGAAAGAATGACAAAGAACTGGAACGTATTGCTAATATTTACGACTATCTTGAAATACAGCCCCTTGATAACAACAATTTTTTAGTGAAAAATGGGGTCCTGGAAAGCCGGGAACAGCTCGAAAAAATTAATACAAAGATATATGAACTTGGCAGGAAATTAGATATACCCGTTGTGGCTACCGGTGACGTTCACTTTTTAGATCCCCAGGACGAGGCGTTCAGAAGAATAATAATGGCGGGCAAGGGTTTTGATGATGCCGACAAACAAGCACCTCTTTATTTAAAAACTACATCAGAGATGTTGAATGAGTTTATGTATCTTGGCGAAGACGCTGCCAGAGAGGTGGTTGTTACAAATCCAAATGCAATAAACAGTAGAATAGACAATCTGCTGCCGATACCGCAGGAGACCTTTCCTCCCACAATACCCGGCGCTGAACTGGAGCTTAAGGAGATAACCTGGAAACAAGCAAAGATAAAATATGGGGATCCGCTGCCCGGAATTGTCAAGGACAGACTGGAACGGGAGCTTGGTGCCATAACAGATAACGGATATGCGGTTATGTTTATTATTGCCCAAAAACTCGTTTCAAAATCCATGGGAGACGGTTATCTTGTAGGCTCCCGGGGATCGGTGGGTTCATCTCTGGTGGCAACCATGAGCGGAATAACCGAAGTAAACCCCCTGCCTCCCCATTATCTCTGCGGCAAATGTAAATACAATGAATTTGTTCAGGATGGAAGCGTAGGAGCGGGGGCCGACCTTATTGACAGGATTTGCCCTGTATGCGGCAATCAACTGATTAAACAGGGTTTCTATATACCATTTGAAGTATTTATGGGCTTTGAAGGGGATAAGGAACCGGATATCGATCTGAATTTTTCCGGCGAATATCAGGCAAAGGCCCACAGGCATACCGAAGAACTTTTTGGAAAAGAACAGGTTTACAGAGCCGGTACAATATCGACACTTGCGGACAAAACCGCTTACGGTTTCGTAAAGGGTTACCTTGAAGAAAGAAATTTAACGGTGCACAATGCGGAGATAAACCGTCTGGTGAGAGGATGCGCCGGTATCAAGAGGACCACCGGACAACACCCGGGCGGAGTCATGATAGTTCCAAGGAACATGGATATATACCAGTTCACTCCGGTACAAAGGCCTGCCGACGATTCCGCATCCAATGTTACAACTACGCATTTTGACTATCACGCTCTCAGCGGAAGGCTGTTAAAGCTGGATATACTGGGTCACGATGATCCTACTATGCTCAGGATGCTGCACAAACTGACGGGTAAGGACCCGCAGGATATTCCACTGGACGACAAAAAAACAATGCAACTGTTTAACTCAACCCATTCGCTGGGTGTCAGCGGGGAGGATATTGAATGCCCTGTGGGCAGTCTCGGTATCCCTGAATTCGGGACAAGGTTTGTACGGCAGATGCTGGAGGACACAAAGCCCACCACCCTGGCGGAGCTTGTCAGAATAAGCGGCCTGTCCCACGGAACGGATGTATGGCTTAATAACGCACAGGAATTGATACGTAACGGAACAGCGACCCTGAAGGACGTTATTTCAGCAAGGGATGATATCTATATATATCTGGTACAAAGGGGCATGGAACCTAAAAGAGCATTTGCCATAATGGAGCGGGTCAGAAAGGGCAAAGGACTTACCGACGAGGATATCATAGATATGAAGTCAGTGGATACCCCCGATTGGTTCATACAGTCCTGCCGCAAAATTAAATATATGTTCCCTAAGGCCCACGCTGTTGCCTATGTAACTATGGCCTTTCGCATAGCTTTTTATAAAGTACATTATCCATTGGCATTTTATGCAGCGTATTTTACGGTGCGGGCGGATGAATTTGACGCACAACTGATAGTTTCGGGGAAAGAGCAGGTAGTAAAAACCATAAAGGACTTTGACAATAGAAAGAACGACTTAACACAAAGGGAAAAATCCCTTCTGACTATACTGGAAATCGCCCGGGAGATGTACTGCAGAGGCTTTGGTTTTCTCCCTGTTGATCTGTATAAATCGGACAGAAAGGAGTTCATAATAGCCGGGGAAAAACTGCTGCCGCCGCTAAATTCTTTGCAGGGTCTTGGCGAAAACGCTGCGGAAAATATCGTGGAAGCGAGGCAGGAACGCCCCTTTATTTCGGTGGAAGACTTGCAGGAAAGGGCGCGAATAAGCCGTACAGTAATAGACATACTGAAAGAGCATCGCTGCCTCGGGAATTTGCCGGAGTCCAACCAGATTTCGCTATTTTAGGCTTGTAATGAAACTATGTATATGATATACTATTTCTGGAAAGTGAATGCCTGTGGAACAGGAGTGGGTCAAAACCCACTCTTTAATGTTATAAAGAGCCAATACCTATAGAATAATATACCTGCGGGTATGGGAATTATAAAAATACCGGCTGCAGAAAAGCTGTGGGGAGGAGTAAATTTGGCAAAGCTTAAAACAGAGGATATAGCGAAGGAATTGGTAATCCCAATAATCAACGCTAATAATCTTAATCTGGTAGATATTGAATATATAAAGGAAGGACCAAATTGGTACTTAAGAGTGTACATAGATAAGGAGAAGGGTGTAACCGTCGAGGATTGCCAGAGGGTAAGCGAAGCATTAAGCGATGAACTTGACAGGGTAGACCCTATTGATCACAGTTATATATTGGAGGTATCATCTCCCGGTATTAACAGACCACTGAAAACCCAAAGAGATTATGATTACTACAAGGGACACCGGGTGGATATAAAGCTTTTTTCTCCGATAGACCGGCGAAAGGAATTCACCGGAACACTGGTCGGGCTGGAGAACGGTATTGTGACGGTAGAGCTTCCGGAAGGAAGGATTTCTATTCCCAGGGGAAGTATTGCATCTGCCCGATTGGCTTTTAAGTTTTAGAGGGAGGTTTTAAGAGGAATGAATCAGGAATTTATTCAAGCATTGGAGCAGATAGAAAAGGAAAAGGGTATAAGTAAGGCTGTTCTCATAGATGCAATTAATGCGGCCCTTGTTTCGGCTTACAAAAAAAATTTTGGTTCGTCACAAAACGTCGAAGTTAGCATTGATGAACGAACCGGAGACGTTAAGGTGATCTCTAGGAAAACGGTGGTTGAAGAGCCCGAGTGTAGTATTACCGATATCAGCCTTGAGGAAGCAAGACTTATTTCTCCTGACATTCAGTTAGGGGAAACGATAGAAAAAGAGGTTACTCCCAAAAATTTCGGGCGCATTGCAGCCCAGACCGCAAAACAGGTAGTGGTACAGAGAATAAGAGAAGCTGAAAGAGGTATAATTTACGAAGAATTCATAAATAGGGAGAACGAACTGGTTAACGGTATGATACAAAGACGGGAAAAGAACAATATTATGATTGACCTCGGCAGAGTGGAGGCGGTACTTCCGCCTACGGAACAGATAACAACAGAGGACTATAACCCGGGAGCCAGAATAAGGGTATATATTGTAGAAGTAAAAAAGACCACCAAGGGACCGCAAATAATAGTCTCAAGAACACATCCCGGCCTGGTTAAAAGATTGTTTGAACTGGAAGTGCCCGAAATACATAGTGGGCTGGTTCAAATCAAAGGAATTGCCAGGGAAGCGGGGGCAAGAACAAAAATTGCAGTTCATTCACTGGACGAAAACATAGACCCCGTCGGCGCTTGTGTAGGTCCGAAAGGCGTCCGGGTACAATCGGTCGTTAATGAGCTTAAAGGAGAAAAGATAGATATAATCAAGTGGAGTACAAATGTAGAGGAGTTTATTGGTAACTCCTTAAGCCCGGCAAAGGTTATAAAGGTAATAACCTTCGATGCGGAAAAGGCAGCCCAGGTAATAGTAAAGGACTACCAGCTTTCGCTTGCAATTGGAAAGGAAGGCCAGAACGCAAGGCTTGCAGCTAAGATTTCAGGATGGAAGATAGATATAAAAAGCGAAAGCCAGGTTTCCGAACCTTTGGAAGACGACAATGCGGAAACCTTGGAAGAGACAGTTGGAGACGACAGTGAGGAAATTATGGAAGAAACAGTTGGGGACGATAATAAGGAAATCGTGGAAGGTATCATGGAAACCGAAGCCTTTACTGACCGGGAATAGAGGTGGTTAAATCATGAAGAACAGGAAAATACCGACCCGGCTGTGCCTGGGTTGTCAGCAGATGAAGCCGAAAAAGGAGCTTATAAGGATAGTTAAAAATAAAGAAGGAAACATTTTCATAGATAAAACCGGGAAACAACCCGGAAGGGGAGCATATATCTGTCCCAGTAATGAATGTTTCGAAAAGATCAGAAAAACAAAAAAGCTCGAGAAATCCCTGGGCGTTAAAATAGATGAAGATATTTACAGACAAATGGGAGAGGAGTTATCTCAGGGTGGAGAATGAACAAAGGCTTAAATCCATGCTGGGCCTTGCCTACAAAGGCAGAAACCTGGCAGCGGGTACGGAAATGTGCAAAAAAGCGGTTTTTGACGGAAGGGCAAAACTCGTGCTGCTGTCAACGGATTGTTCTGATAACACTAAAAAGCTGTTTAATGATAAATGTGCCCACAGGGGTATACCGGTAGCTATTTATGGTAACCGGGAATTTCTGGGAAGTGCAGTGGGAAAATCAGAGAGGGCTGTACTGGCAGTTCTCGATGAAGGCTTTTTTAAAAAAATTGTAAAACTTATTGGAAGTTGAACGGAAATTATACCAGGGGGTGATAGATATGTCTAAAATCAGGGTATACGAACTGGCAAAGGAACTGGATATATCAAGCAAAAAATTAGTAGATATACTCAAGGATTTGGGAGTAGAAGTAAAAAATCACATGAGTACTATTAACAAAAAAGAGGGAAAAGCAGTCGAGGAAATACTTGCTGAACAACAAAAAGGGAAAGAACAAACAGAACCGGCAGAAGTGGAAGACGATGAAGCGGCCGAGGCAAAGGTTAAGATAAAAAAACATAAAACCAAAGAGAGCGTGGAGAAGGATATTGATAAAACCAAAAACAAAAAAAGAATAAAAACGGCGGATAATATAACAAAACAGGATAAGCCAGACAAGCAGGCCCAACGAACAAAACAGAGGGTCATGGAAATAGCGGAACAGATTACAGTAAAGGAACTGGCGGAAAAAATCGGAATTCCTGCAACAGAAGTGATTAAAAAGCTAATACCAATGGGGATTATGGCGGGACTTAACCAAAATATTGAAGGCGGTACTGCTGCGCTGCTGGGACAGGATTATGGCATAAAGATGACAGTAAACAAAACCGACACGGGATTTGACTATCTTGCCGATGAGGAAGACGATACCGGTAAACAGGTACCAAGGTCCCCGGTTGTTACGGTTATGGGTCACGTTGACCATGGGAAGACATCACTGCTCGACAAAATACGCAAGACAAAGGTAACCGAAAAAGAAGCCGGAGGTATCACACAGCATATAGGAGCATACAAAGTAGACATCGAGGACAGAACAATTGTATTTTTGGATACCCCCGGGCATGAAGCCTTTACTGCAATGAGGGCAAGGGGCGCTCAGGTTACCGATATAGCCATACTGGTGGTGGCGGCAGACGATGGGGTAATGCCGCAAACCATAGAAGCAATAAATCATTCAAGGGCGGCCAATGTACCCTTGATAGTAGCAATAAACAAAATAGATAAACCAAATGCAAATCCCGAACGGGTAAAACAGGAACTGGCTGAACAGGGGCTGCTTTTGGAGGAATGGGGAGGCGATACCATTGGAGTGTCGGTGTCTGCCCATACCGGCGAAGGCATAGATGACCTGTTGGAAATGGTCCTGCTTGTTGCCGACATGTTAGAACTGAAGGCAAATCCCGACAGAAAAGCAATCGGTACGGTTATAGAAGCTAAACTGGACAAGGGAAGGGGTCCCGTTGCTACGGTACTGGTACAAAAAGGCACACTAAAAATTGGAGATTCAATAGTTACCGGTGCCGCCTTTGGTAAAGTGCGGGCTATGAACAATGATAAGGGGAAAAAGATTGTTAAGGCAGGCCCGTCCACACCGGTAGAAGTGATAGGTATTTCTGATGTGCCTAATTCCGGCGACAAACTCGCTGTTACTGATGACGATAAAACGGCAAGACATATAGCCGAAGACAGAAGGGACAGGATACGTTCAGCCCAGTTGAAACCAACCCAGAGAGTATCCCTGGATGACCTGTTCAACCAGATAAAAGAGGGAAAGGTAAAGGAACTGAACGTAATAATTAAAGCGGATGTATATGGGTCTATCGGAGCCATAAAACAATCCCTTGAAAAAATAAGCAATGAAGAAGTACGTATAAACCCGATACACAGCGGAGTGGGTGCAATTACCGGTACGGACGTAATGCTTGCCGCCGCATCAAATGCAATAATAATTGGCTTTAATGTCAGACCGGACAGCAACGCGGTGCAGATGGCAAACCATGAAGATGTGGATATAAGAACTTATAGAATCATATATGATGCAATTAATGACCTGGAAGCAGCTATAAAAGGAATGCTGGAGCCTAGATTCAAAGAGGTGGTAACCGGCAAGGCGGAGATCAGGGCTATATTTAAAGCATCTTCGATAGGAACAATCGCAGGCTGCTATGTACAGGAAGGAAAAATCCAGCGCAATGGCGGCATCAGAGTAGTCCGGGAAGGCATCGTGGTCTATGAGGGCAAAATTGAATCGCTAAAAAGGTTTAAAGATGACGCAAAAGAGGTGCTGCAGGGATATGAATGCGGCATTAGCATTGAAAATTTTAACGACATAAAAGAAGGGGATATACTCGAGTGCTTTATTAGTCAAGAGGTGCCCCGATAGAGAAAGGTGATTTTATGAAAAGGAGAGCCCAGAGACTTTCTGAAGAAATAAAACGGGATATAAGTGGGATTATAAGAAACGAGATTAAGGACCCACGTATTACTTCCCTGTTGAGCATTACACAGGTACAGGTAAGCAACGATTTAAGCTATGCTAAAATATTCGTAAGTGTATTGGGTGATGAGGGTAAAAGAAAAGAAACCCTTGAAGGGCTCAATAAAGCCAAGGGTTTTATAAAAAGAGAACTGGGAAAAAACCTAAGGCAGAGAGTCACCCCCGATATCACTTTTTATTTGGACGATTCAATCGAGCATGGTTCCCATATAAACCAACTGCTAAAAAAAGTTATGGGTGATGAGGAGAAAATAAAAGAAAATGATGCTGACTGATATAGTTAACCACCTGTTGACAAGTCAGGAGATAGGCATAATTACCCATACATCGCCCGACGGTGATGCCTTGGGTTCTTCTATGGCCCTCGGCCTGTCGCTTATAAAAATGAATAAAGATGTATTCATTCTCAAAAATGACCAGGCTGCCGGCAAATATGATTTTCTGCCGGGGGAGCACTTGATTAGGGATATAAACAAGACACCCCCTTGCAGCCAGACTTTGGTCGTTTTGGATTGCGGCGACCTTGAAAGACTGGGCAGCGGAATAAAGGCCTATGAAGGAGCATCCAACGTTATTAATATTGACCACCATATCAGCAATACCATGTTTGGCAACTTAAACCTGGTGGATACCAACGCTGCTGCAACAGCCGAACTGATATATCAGATAATTAAGCTTATGGGTATAAGATTAGACGTTGACATTGCCACATGCCTGTATACGGCAATAGCAGCCGATACCGGCGGGTTTAGATATGATAATACTACTTCGGTAACCCACAGCATTGCGGGGGAACTGATTAATATAGGAGTAAAAACCAGTTGGATATGCAACCGTATATTCAACTTAAGAACCCAGGAACAAACAAAACTGCTGGGAAAGGCAATAGAGAGCATAAGGGTTTTCCACCAAGGCAAAACTGCCATCATGTCTTTGACAAAACAGGATATTGAAGACTGTAAATGCGGGCCACAGGACCTGGAGGGGGTAATAGAATTTGCCAGGGATATACAAGAGGTGGAAGTGGCTGCCCTATTGAGGGAAACAGAGGATGACGGAATAAAGGTTGGCTTAAGGTCAAATGAATATGTGGACACTACGGCTATTGCCGCCACCTTTAACGGCGGAGGACACAAAAAAGCCTCCGGGTGTACCATAAACACTACGATTGAAAACGCATATGTAATGCTGCTCGAAGAAATAGAAAAGAGTTACAGGTAAAAAAGTATGGATGGATTTATAAATTTGCTAAAACCAGTAGGACCTACTTCATCCCAGGTGGTGAATAGGGTCAGGAGGCTGACCGGGAATAAAAAGGTCGGACATACCGGCACCCTTGACCCGGGTGCATCAGGGGTATTGCCAATATGCCTCGGCAAAGCAACAAAACTGTCTGCGTTAATAACCAATTCGGGCAAGGTTTACAGTGCAGAGATTACCTTTGGAGTAACGACCGACACCCAGGACAAATACGGAAAAGTTTTAAAGGAGTGCAGGGCAAACATTAAAAAGGAAAGAATAGAAGAATTGCTGCAGGAGTTTAAGGGACCGCAGCGGCAAATACCGCCTATGTATTCCGCAATAAAACAAGGTGGCGTAAAGCTTTATGAACTGGCCCGAAAAGGGATTGAGGTTGAACGGAAAGCTAGGGATATTGAAATTTACAGGCTGGAACTTGCAGACTATTTCCCGCCCGACAGGGCAGTTATAGAAATAGAATGTTCAAAGGGCACATACATAAGAACTTTATGCCATGACATAGGAATTATGTCGGGTTACGGTGCCATAATGAGCAGCTTGACCAGGCTGTCCGCCGGCGAATTCCGGCTGGACAATGCCGTTACCCTTGTTGAGCTGGAAAATGCCAAAAGCCAGGGGAAGCTGGATAGGATGATGCTGCCAATAGACTACCCTCTTAAGCATATGCCCAAGGTTTTTGTTAAAGACAGTTCCCTGAAGTATGCTTTAAACGGTAATCGATTATATGCCCACAATTTAGCAACTAACTCCGTGGATTATAACCATGGGCAGCAGCTTCGGTTGTATAACGGACATACACTGCTGGGTATATACAGTTACAACTGCGATACGCAGCCGCCCTGTTTCAGAATACAAATGCTTTTAACTGATGCTGATGCACAATCTGTAAAAAAACCTTAATTAATAGCTGTGAAGGGGATTTGAAATGACTGCCAATGGCTGGGCAATAGCCCTCGGATATTTTGACGGAGTTCATATAGGTCACAGACAACTAATAAAAAAGCTTTGCGACCAAGGCAGGCTGTTGGGCTTAAAAACAATGGTTTATACCTTCGACCGGCACCCACTGAACGTTATAAATCCCGATAACCCCATACCGCTTATTTACACATCCGAAACAAAGTATAAAATGCTTCAGGAACTGGGTGTGGACAAGGTAGTAATGGCCCCGTTCAACATCCGCGTATCAAGGATGGCTCCTGAGGAATTTTTGGAAGAGGCCCTTTTACAAAAATACGATATAGGTTATGTGGTTGTAGGATTTAATTTCAGGTTTGGGTACCGTGGAGCAGGAGATGTAAATCTGCTCAAAAGGGCAGGGGAGCAAAAAGGTATACGGGTAGACGTTATTAGCCCGGTGGAGTTAAACGGTGAAGTTGTAAGCAGCAGTTTTATACGGGATTTGATAAGGAATGGCGATATTGAAAAGGCAAATTCGCTGCTCGGGAGTAAATATACCGTATCAGGCAGGGTAATAAGGGGAAAGGGCCGGGGTAACGGAATGGGAATTCCCACTGCTAACATCAAACTTCCGCAGGATGTTTTGTATCCGGCAAGGGGTGTATATATTACAAATACCGTCTATCAGAACAGGCGGTTTTCCAGTATAACAAATGTGGGTACAAACCCTACCTTTTCGGACGGGCAAATGGGTATAGAAACCTATATTAACGGGCTTAACTCCAGCCTGTACAACAGTTTGATATATCTGGAATTCTTCAAAAAAATCAGGGACGAAAAAAAGTTTGAAAATAAGAAGGAGTTGAGAAAGCAAATAGAATTAGATATAAAATATTTGGAAAACTATTGTTATCAAAATGAATAGAGGAGACAACCCATCCCAGGTTAATGTTTACAATTCCATATATAGTATGATAGAATTTAGATGTCATATGAACCTTGAACTAGGTTAAAGGAATCTCCAACCTTCTGCTTGGTTCCAGGGGTTACTGAATGAGGAGGTGAAACAGTATGAATAATGAAGAAAAGCAAAAAATAATTGACGGTTACAGAATTCATGAAACGGACACCGGCTCCCCGGAAGTACAGATTGCTATACTTACCGAGAGAATCAACCAGCTGAACGAACACCTGAAGATTAATAAAAAGGATCATCATTCGAGGCGGGGGTTGCTGAAGATGGTTGGAAAAAGGCGGGGGCTGCTGAATTATCTCAGGGATAAGGATATAGACAGATACCGGAAATTGATTGGTCAACTGGGTCTGAGAAAGTAACATGGGGCGGGTCATACCGCTCCATTATATTTGAAATGCAAGATATAAAGGAGGAATACAATGGAGAATTTATACAGGCTGGAAACCTATAAAATGCACTTGGGTGGCCGAGATCTTATTTTAGAAACAGGAAAAATGGCAGGACAAGCCGGTGGAGCAGTCCTGGTAAGGTATGGAGATACAGCGGTACTGGTAACTGCAACCGCCTCCGAAAAGCCAAGGGAAGGAATAGATTTCCTGCCCTTAAGCTGTGATTACGAGGAAAAGCTGTATTCGGTAGGCAAGATACCAGGGGGCTTTATTAAAAGGGAAGGAAGGCCCACAGAAAAAGCTGTGCTTACTTCGCGATTGATTGACAGGCCTATAAGGCCGTTATTCCCCAAGGGTTTACGAAACGATGTACAGGTTATTGCAACCGTTTTGTCGGTGGACAGGGATAATTCCCCCGAAATAGCGGCTATGATTGGTTCTTCCGCTGCCCTTTCAATTTCGCCGGTTCCGTTTTTCGGACCTACCGGGTCGGTGGAAGTGGGACTGGTAGAAGGAGAACTGGTACTCAACCCCAATATAAAACAGAAGGAAAACAGTGACCTGAACCTGGTTGTATCAGGTACCAGGGATGCAGTTATGATGGTTGAAGCAGGAGCCAACGAAGTTTCAGAAGATACCATGCTGCAGGCTATTATGTATGCCCATGAAGAAATAAAAAAGATAGTGGGTTTTATTGAGGATATAGCATCTAGGGTTGGCAAGGAGAAAATGGAACTAACGCCGGCCGGGAACGACCCGGAGATAGAGAAAGAAGTTAGGGAGTTTGCAACTTCCCGTCTTATTGATGCAATACAGACGCCGGATAAGCTCGAAAGGAATGCAAACATAGACAGGGTAAAGGAAGAAACACTGCTGTATTTTGAGGAAAAATATCCCGAAACAAACTCAAATGTTTCGGAAATATTGTACACAATTACAAAGGAAGAAGTAAGAAGGCTGATAATTGAAGAGGGAAAAAGACCGGACGACAGAAAACCGGACGAGATCAGGCCTATAGCATGCGAAGTTGGGCTGCTGCCCAGAACCCACGGATCAGGACTGTTTACCAGAGGCCAGACCCAGGTCCTTACCATAGCAACCCTGGGAGCGATGGGAGATGTACAGATACTTGACGGCCTTGGACTGGAAGAGTTTAAAAGATATATGCATCACTATAATTTTCCGCCCTACAGCGTAGGAGAAACCAGATTCCTAAGGGGACCGGGAAGACGGGAGATTGGACACGGAGCACTGGCCGAGAGGGCACTTGAGCCTGTAATACCCGACGAAGATGAATTCCCCTACACAATACGCCTGGTATCCGAAGTATTGAGCTCAAACGGTTCCACTTCCCAGGCGAGCGTATGCGGAAGCACTCTGGCGCTGATGGATGCGGGGGTACCGATAAAAGCACCGGTAGCGGGTATAGCTATGGGACTTATCACAGACGGAGAAAAAGTTCAGATACTATCTGATATACAGGGAATGGAAGACTTTCTGGGAGATATGGACTTTAAGGTGGCAGGTACCGAAAAAGGCATTACGGCAATACAGATGGACATAAAGGTACTGGGTATCGGAAGGGATATAGTAAAAAAAGCATTGGAACAGGCAAGACAGGGAAGACTGTATATTCTCGGAAAAATGCTTGAAGCTTTACCTGAACCCAGAAAGGAGCTTTCCAGTTATGCTCCCAAGATTATAAGAATGCTTGTTGACCCGGAAAAAATACGCGATATAATAGGTCCCGGCGGCAAGACCATCAACAAAATAATAAGTGAAACCGGTGTTAAAATAGACATTGAAGATGATGGAAGGGTGTTTATCGCTGCTCCAGACAAAGAATCCGGCGAAAAGGCAGTGAAGATAGTGGAAACCCTTACAAAGGATATACAAATCGGGGAGTTCTATATGGGCAAGGTATTGAGAATCACAGGATTTGGAGCCTTTTTGGAAATAGCCCCCGGAAAAGAAGGAATGGTGCACATTTCCAAGCTGGCCCATAACAGGGTGGAAAAGGTGGAAGATGTGCTCAAACTGGGGGACGAGGTTTTGGTAAAGGTAATAGAAATAGACAGGCAGGGAAGGATAAACCTGTCCCGGAAGGATGCACTGCCAAAGGAAGAAAAACCCCAGGAGGGCAAAGATAACAAAAACAAAAGTAAGCACTAAAAACATAAACAAAGGGTTTATGTTTTTCCCAAATAGTATTTATACCGGAACAGACCTGTCAAATATAAGGCAGGTCATTGTTTTTTTTGTTCTTTTTATAATCTTCCGGGGTTTTGAATATGCTTTATTATAAGTAGAGAGGGGGATTAGTATGAGGACACGTATTCAAAATTTAACCGGCAGAAAAACCATTATTATAACGGCACTTTCATTAATCCTTTTAACTGCAGCAATATTCAACGCTTTCAAATACTATATGAAGGTTCAGCCTGTGTTTGGTCAGCCGATATACCAAGGTTCCGACAAATCGAAAGGGGTGGCGATTACCTGCAATGTAGACTGGGGCAGTGAGTATTTACCCGGTATGCTGGAAGTCTTTAAAGTTGCGCAAATTAATGCTGCCTTTTTTGTTACCGGGAAGTGGGCGGAAGAGAACGCACAACTGACCAGACTTATTGCAGACTACGGGCATACCATAGGTAACCACGGCTATTCCCACAGGGACCATTCAAAGCTGGATTACCGGCAGAACGAATCCGAAATTGCCAAAGCCCAGCAGGTGCTTCAGGAAATTACCGGAATAACACCAAAATATTTTGCTCCGCCTTCCGGGGCCTATAATAAAGATACAGTAAGGGCCGCCGAGGATTTGGGCTGCAAGGTTATATTGTGGAGCATTGATACAATTGACTGGAAAAGGGATGGAGTTGACAGGATTGTTTCAAGGGTAGACAAAAAACTTCACGGGGGAGGCATAATTCTCATGCATCCTACCGACCAGACACTGGAGGCGCTGCCTGACATAATCAATAATATAACAGAAAGGGGGTTTGAAATATTATCCCTGGAGGATATTGTGAATTCAATTGAAAATTAGCATAGGCCGCTATATAATAGAGAAGACTTGCAGCCCCATATAATTTAAGAATTAGTATTGATAAGTCAAACCAGGAGGACAGATATGCAGTATAAAAAAATTGTGTTACCTAACGGATTGAGAATTGTCTTTGAAGAGATTCCCTATGTACGGTCAGTCAGTATCGGAATATGGACAGAGGCAGGCAGCAAAAATGAACTGCCGGAATGCAACGGAATTTCCCATTTTATTGAGCATATGGCCTTTAAGGGCACCGGCAAAAGAAGCGCAAGGGATATAGCAGAAGAAATTGACAACGTCGGCGGCCAGCTTAACGCTTTTACCGGGAAAGAGTGTACCTGCTATTATGTAAGGGTTTTGAACGATCACATGGCTCTTGCCTTTGACATACTTTCGGATATGCTTTTCGATTCTTCCTTCACAAGTGCCGAAATAGATAAAGAAAAGAATGTGGTTATTGAAGAAATAAATATGTATCAGGATAATCCGGAGGAAGTTGTCCACGATATATTTGCATCCAATGTGTTTAAGGGACATTCCCTGGGATACCCGGTACTGGGAAGCCAAAATACCGTTAAGGGTATCGAAAGGGAAGATATTTTAAGATATATAAAGGCCAACTACCGTCCCGACAATACTGTTATTGCGGTTGCAGGAAATGTTACGCTGCATGATATTGAAAGGCTGGCCCTTGAGTATTTTTCGGACTGGGGCGACAAAGACCGGTCAATAGCGGCCGCCGGTAAGCCAACTATGAGTTTTGAGCATAAAATAAAACAAAGGGACACAGAGCAGGTGCATTTCTGCCTTGGGTTTAAGGGACTAACCCAGAGGGACAAAGGCCTGTATTCCTTCCTTGCGCTCAACAACCTGTTGGGTGGAGGTATGAGTTCAAGGCTGTTTCAAAGAGTAAGGGAAGAATTGGGACTTGTATACTCGATATACTCCTATCCTACAACCTACAGGGATATCGGAATGCTGACCATTTATGCAGGAACAAATCCGTCACAACTAGAAAATGTGTTAGGGGCTATTATGGAAGAATTAAAAGCATTAAGGAAAAATGGTGTGCCGGAAAATGAGCTGGCAAGAATTAAAGAACAGATGAAGGGAAACTATATATTAAGCCTGGAAGGCACGGGAAGCAGGATGTCTACCATGGGGAAATCGGAGCTGCTGTTGGACAGAATTTATTCCCCCGGAGAAATATTGGATAGAATAGACAGAATAAGCAGCTGCAGCATAAAGGAAATCATAAATCATACCATAGATTTTGAAAATATGGCGGCAACTATACTTGGCAAGGCCGACCATGATATTTTGAAGACCCTGGAGATGATTGTATGATAAAGGTTAAGGTGTACCAAAGTGAAGAGGCGAGAGATTTACCGATGCCCCGTTATATGAGCGCAGGGTCCTCCGGACTTGATGTATGCGCTGCGGTGGCCGATACAGCCACAATTCCCAAGGGGGGTTTCGGGCTGATACCTACCGGCATACATTTACAGATACCCCCGGGATATGAAGGCCAGGTACGGCCCCGAAGCGGGTTGGCAGCCAAACACGGGGTAACGGTTTTGAATACCCCGGGCACGATAGACAGCGACTACAGAGGAGAAGTCAAGGTAATACTTATTAATCTGGGAGATAAACCCTTTATTATTAAAAGGGGTGACCGGATAGCTCAGTTGGTAATTTGCCGATATGAAAGGATTGACCTTGTTAAGGTGGAAACCCTCGATGTCAGTGACAGGGGCAGCGGTGGATTTGGACATACTGGTCTATAGCTGCACAATGCCGCATAGAATTAAATAAAGGGGGTAGTCTTATGCGGCTGAGTCAGATTGGCGGAAAGGAAATTGTTAACCTCAATACCGGAGAAAGGCTTGGCATAGTTGCGGAAGCGGATCTGGTTATAGATGAAAGGACAGGTAATATTGTAAAACTGCTGATACCCGAAGAAAGAACCCAATTCTCCCTTTTTGGGGAAAGGGATTACATTGAAGTTCCGTGGGAAAATGTCAAGAAAATAGGGAACGACATGATAATCATAGAGCAGGACGAAAGGAAAAAAAGAAAAATATTTTAAAAAGCCCGTTAAGTGTAAGCCCCTAAAATAAAGGGGTTTTTTTTTTCACCAATAATGTTATCATTAGATATAATGAATTATTATCAGTTTAATCCAAACATATTTTTCGCGGTTAAGGAGGATATCTATGAAAATAATTGTGCAGAAATTCGGCGGCACCTCTCTTACGACACCCGAGAACAGGAATAATGCAATAGAAAAAATAAAAAGAGCAAGGAAGGAAGGTTATTTTCCTGTGGTAGTTGTATCTGCAATGGGAAGAAAGGGCCAGCCCTATGCTACCGACACCCTTTTGCAGCTGGCGGACGAAAGGGATAAGGATATTAAACCGAGGGATCAGGACCTGCTGATTTCCTGTGGAGAGATTATATCGGCAGTTATGATGTCTACCCAGCTTAATGCAATAGGCATTGATGCAGTGGCAATGACGGGCCAGCAGGCAGGAATAATTACCGATAATAACTATGGAAATGCTTCTGTGTTAAAGGTAGAGACCAAAAAGATTTATCAACATATAGAGAGGGGCCGGGTACCCGTTATTACAGGCTTTCAGGGGGTAACCGAGTACGGTGATATAACAACGCTGGGAAGAGGCGGCAGCGACGTCACGGCGGCTGTATTAGGCGATGCTCTAAATGCTTATTCAGTAGAGATATATACCGATGTGGACGGGGTAATGACCGCCGATCCAAGGATCATTAACAGTGCAAGGGTAATAAAAAGTATGGATTATAACGAAGTATTTCAGATGGCCGATTACGGAGCCAAAATTATTCATCCGAAGGCAGTGGAAATTGCAATGAAATCAGGCGTTCCCCTTGTGATAAAAAACACTTTTTCTAATTCCCCCGGAACCATAATCACTCAGTTCAAAAAAGACGGTGATACAATTTCCATGGGGGACAGGGGGCTTCTTACCGGCATTGCCCATCTCCATAACAGGACCCAGGTTGTTATAGATTATTCGGATAACCCGGAAATAAGCTTAAGGGATAATATACTTGACAGACTGGCCGATATGGACATCAGCATAGATCTAATCAATATATTTACAGACAAGAAGATATTCACAATAGATGACAGGGACTGTGACAAGGTGGCAGTCCTTCTTAAGGAAGAAGGAGCAGTATTCAGTATTACCAGAGACTGCAGCAAAATAACTGTAATAGGCAGTAGAATCAGAGGGGTACCCGGAGTTATGGCAAGGATACTCAAAATATTGAACGAAAATAGCATAAGAGTATACCAAACGGCGGATTCCCATGCCACAATTTCGGTGCTTGTTAAGCGGGACCAGGCCGAAAGGGCGGTAATGGTACTTCATGATGAGTTTAAACTATAAGTAAATCTGGCATATACTCTTAATAAAAAAACATATGATATATTTATGCGCACCTTTTCGGTACCGGGGAAAAGGTGCGCATTTGTTAATTAAATAATATTTTATTGGTTAAGGTTAATAATAATAGCTAGAGATTCGGAAGAATGGGGAGGAAAAATTTGCAGAAAAATAAAAGAGTTAACGTCAAAAAAACCAAAACCAAAGAAGCTGATAAAACACAAAAAAATATCGCAGAGGAGATAAAATCCCTGGGGGTGTCTAATATCCCTCCTAATCCCACCAGCCCTATACATACCCTTACCATAATTGGCCAGATAGAGGGACATGTCCTGCTCCCTACACAAAACAAGGCAACAAAATACGAACATATAATGCCACAGCTTGTTAATGTAGAGGAAAATGACCAAATCAAAGGGCTTATGCTTCTTCTAAACACAATCGGCGGAGATGTGGAGGCTGGACTTGCACTTGCAGAAATGGTGGCGAGCATTTCCAAACCCAAGGTTTCACTGGTACTGGGAGGGGGCCACAGTATCGGAGCACCCCTGGCAACTGCAGCCGACTATTCCTTTATTGCCCCTTCGGCAACTATGACCGTACATCCCATAAGAATGAGCGGCCTGGTGATTGGAGTACCCCAGACCTTTAGATACTTTTACAAAATGCAGCAGCGTATAACCGAGTTTATTATTAAACACTCAAGAATTGATGCAGAAAAGCTTCGCGAATTAATGTCGGCCACCGACGAACTGGCTAATGATATAGGCACTATACTTGTAGGCAAGGAAACGGTGGAACACGGAATAATCGACGAAGTGGGAGGGCTTAAGGAGGCCTTCGGGAAATTAATGCAACTGATTGAGGAATATGATAAATCATGATATAATTGCAATGGTTTTCAGAGAAAAGCTGCTATTTGTTTTGTAGAAGGGGGATATTGCTTTTGTCTTTGCTTCAGTCAGTGATTATGGGTATTGTGCAAGGTCTTACAGAATTTTTGCCGGTAAGCAGTTCGGGTCACTTGGTGTTATTTGGCAGCATACTCGGAATTGAAACGGATACCGGCATCGTTTTTGAAGTGATGCTGCATATAGGGACGCTTGTTTCAATAGTATTCGTTTTTTATAAGGATATACTTCAGATGATAACAGGTTTTTTCGGTATGGGTCTTGATATCATCAGGGGCAGGGGGTTAGAGCTAAAAAAAAGTCCGCACAGGGTAATGGTATTGATGGTAATTGCGGCTTCAATACCAACGGGTATAATGGGTATCCTGTTCAACGATTTTTTTGAAATAGCCTTTAGCTCGGTTAGGGTAGTATCAGTTACGCTAATGATTACCGGTACGCTTTTGTACATAGCAAACAAAATTAAACCCGGCTTAAAGGGACCGGCGGATATGAAGATATCCGACGCCCTTATTGTGGGAGTGTTCCAGGGTCTGTCCATAACCCCCGGTATATCCAGATCCGGCTCTACCATTTTCGCCGGTCTGACCCGTGGTTTTACAAGGGAACTGGCTACACGGTTTTCCTTTATAATGTCGATACCTGCGATATTAGGAGCTGCAGTGCTGGAGCTGGCGAAATATTACGATCGCGCCACCTTCACCGATGGTCTTACAATATCCCTTGCCGGTATGCTTGCGGCAGCGGTGGCGGGAACTATAGCTATCAGGTTCCTGGTGGAAATGCTCAAAAAGGGAAAGCTCCATTATTTTTCTTATTACTGCTGGCTTGTGGGAGCAGGAAGCCTTATCGCCGGTTTGTTCATGGGTATATGAATTCCTGTTCCTTGACGGGTTTTAAGCAAATCACCGGATAGTCAGAAGGCGGCTGCGCCTTCTTTTGCATAGGTCGTATAAGAGGATTCTACCTCTATATGTAGAAATAACAATTGGGGTGATGCGGATTGGCAGCCAGAAGAACCAGAAAGAATACCAAAAAAAATAAAGAAAGAATAAGATGTGAGGTTATAGGCATAGGCCTTATTGCTTTATCCGTCCTGGTTCTGTTAGGGCTGCAAAAAGGAGGGACCGGTGTCTTTGGAAGCATGTTCAGGGACTATGTTTTCGGCCTGTTCGGTATAGGAGGCTATGGGATACCGCTGTTTATAATGTTAACGGGTGTTATATATATTATGAGAATTAATATCAGGGACATGGAAAACAAAGCAATAGCCCTGTTTCTTCTGTATTTTTCGATACTGATACTAATTCATATTATTTCCGGGCATGGACAGCTGGTTGCAGTAAGGCAAAATTTAAGCCTGTGGGAGAACCTTAAAGAAAATGCCCAGATAGCATTTCTTAACGGAATGGAAAAAAGGGGCGGAGGCATAGTAGGAGGGGTTTGTGCAGTACTGTTGTATAAGGTGTTTGGCTCGGTCGGAAGCAAAATACTGGCGACGGCCATTGCTTTAATATCCGCTGTGATTTTAACCGACAGGTCCATCGTTTCATTGCTTATTAAGCTCTGTAAGGGAGTACTGAAAATAGCCAAAAACAGTGCGGTGGCGCTGAAGGAATTCATAATGGTTCCAGAGGAGCAGCAGGAGGAAATAGAAATCAGCACAATCACTGATGCAGACAAACGCAATGATAATACTGAGCCTGAAAGAAAGCAGGAGGACAGGATTAAAATATTTGATTCCAAGGATGTACTTAAGGGCATTAATGAGAGCGCAGCCGCCGGCCAGGCAGCTGCCGCACAAATAGAGGAATTAGAACTACATAAGACAAGCTTTACAAACGAATTCATTGGCTACAGGCTTCCTCCCGTAAGCCTTCTTTCCGAATACGAAAGCAAGGCCGGCGGGAATAGAAAGGAACTGCTTAACAACGCAAGAAAGCTGGAAGATACGTTAAATACCTTTGGAGTAGTTGCCAAGGTTGTGCAGGTCAGCGTTGGCCCTGCCATAACAAGATACGAACTTCATCCAAGCCCCGGCGTCAAAGTAAGCAGAATACTAAACCTTTCCGACGATATAGCGTTAAGCATGGCGGCCACCTCGGTGAGAATAGAAGCCCCAATCCCGGGAAAATCGGCTATAGGGCTCGAGATTCCAAACAAGGAAACAGTACCGGTGACCCTCAGAGAACTCATTGAAAGCGTTCCCTTTAAAAACAGCGGATCAAAAATAACCGTTGCCTTAGGCAAGGATATTGCCGGAAACCCAGTCGTTATAGACCTTTCGGGGATGCCTCACCTGCTAATAGCCGGAGCCACGGGTTCGGGGAAGAGTGTTTGCATAAACGGCATTATAACCAGCCTTTTATATAAGGCTTCGCCTGCCCATGTAAAGCTGATTCTGATTGACCCAAAAATGGTGGAACTTAGTCATTACAATGGCATACCTCATTTACTGGCACCGGTTGTTACTGAACCAAGGAAAGCAACGGGTGTTTTGAACTGGGTAGTTCAGGAAATGACTAACCGGTACAAGGAATTTGCACAAATAGGCGTTAAGGATATACATCGCTATAATCAGGTAAAACAGATTGAGAACTCGGATGAATATCTGCCCCAAATAGTTGTCATAATAGACGAACTTTCTGACCTTATGATGGTATCACCGGCTGAGGTAGAGGATGCCATATGCCGGATTGCCCAAATGGCAAGGGCTTCCGGAATACATCTGGTAATCGCCACCCAAAGGCCTTCGGTTGATGTCATTACAGGAATAATTAAAGCCAACATCCCGTCAAGGATCTCCTTTGCGGTATCATCCCAGGTGGATTCCCGGACCATCCTCGATATGGCGGGAGCGGAAAAACTGATGGGAAGAGGGGATATGCTGTACCATCCAACAGGGGAATATAAACCCGTAAGGGTACAGGGTGCATTGGTGGAAGAAGAGGAAATAGAAAAGATAGTAGCATATGTCAGGGAACAGGTTGATACCCAGTACAGCGAAGAGGTATTGGAGGCGGCCCAGCCCAAGGAAACCAGTCATGATGACTGTGACGAACTGCTGCCGGATGCCATTGAAATAGTATTGGAATACCAGCAGGCTTCCGCTTCACTTTTGCAGCGTAAGCTTAAGGTAGGTTATGCAAGAGCTGCCCGTATGGTTGACCAAATGGAAGAAAGGGGTATTATAGGACCCTTTGAAGGAAGTAAACCACGCAGGTTACTGGTAAGCAGGGAAACAATTAACCAGACAATCAAGGGCGACAGCTAAGGGAGGAAACAAAAACATGCTAAGGGTTGCAGTTGTTACACTGGGTTGTCCCAAGAACGAGGTGGACAGCGAAATTATTAAAGGACTGCTCTGCCAAAACGGGTTTGAAGAGGAAAAGGATCTATCCAGGGCCGATATTATAGTTGTAAACACCTGCGGCTTCATAGAGGATGCAAAACAAGAATCCGTCAATACTCTTTTGGAAATGAGCGGGTATAAAGAAAACGGCAGCTGCCGGCTGCTGGTGGCCGCCGGCTGTCTTTCGCAAAGATACGGCAAGGAGCTAATGCAGGAAATATCCGGAATTGATGCCGTGGTCGGCACAACAAGTTTTCCCGATATAGTTGATACTATAAAGGATTCGCTGCGGGGAAACAGGGGATTTCGTATAAGGGATGAAAATATGGATATCCCGGAAGGTTTGCCCCGGGTACAAGGTGAAAACCTGCATTACAGATACTTAAGAATCGCAGAGGGCTGCGATAATTACTGCAGCTATTGTATTATCCCAAAGCTGAGGGGCAAATACAGAAGCCGCAAAGAGAAGGATATAATAGAAGAAGCAAATACTCTGGTGTCCGGCAGAGCCAGGGAAATAATACTGGTTGCCCAGGATATAACAGGATACGGCAGGGATTTGTACAATGAGAAAAGACTGCCCGCACTCCTTATAAAGCTTTGCAGCATAGAAAAACTTGATTGGTTAAGGCTTTTGTACTGCTATCCCGAAGGCATAACAGAAGAATTAATAAATACCGTGAGGGACCAGGACAAAATATGCAAGTACCTTGATATACCCATACAGCATGCCAGTGACAGTATCCTTAAACGTATGAACAGAAAAATAACCGGCGTTGAGATTGAAAGGCTGCTGTATGAATTAAGGGAGCAGATACCCGGTCTAGTTATAAGAAGCTCTGTTATTGTGGGCTTTCCGGGTGAAAGCAGTGAGGATTTTGATAGTATACTGTCGTTGGTCAGAAAGGGCTATTTTGACAGGCTTGGGGTATTCACATATTCAAGGGAAGAAAACACTCCCGCTTTCCGCATGAAGGGACATATTTCTCCCGAAGTGTCCATGGAACGAAGGGAAATACTTATGCTGGAGCAGCAGGGAATTTCACTTAGGAAAAACCATTCCAAAATAGGTATGGAGATAAGGGTTATTGTGGATGGGAAGGAAAATGAACTATATTACGGAAGGACCTACGGTGACGCCCCCGAAGTTGATAACCAGACACTCTTCACCTCCGACCGCATATTAAAGGCAGGAGAATTTGTTAAGGTACGAGTTGAACATGCTCTTGAATACGATTTGATTGGGAGAGTGGTAGGATGAATTGGGCAAACAGGCTGACACTTTTACGTATTGTACTGGTACCGGTGTTTATGGTTTTTCTGCTAAACAAAATAACCCATGGGGAATATATTGCAGCAGCGGTGTTTATTCTGGCAGCTCTGACCGACAGCTTCGACGGCTATATAGCCAGGAAGCACAACCAGGTAACAAAACTGGGCAAGCTTATGGACCCTGTCGCAGATAAACTTTTAATAACCGCCGCCCTGATTTCACTGGTACAGATGGGCAAGCTGTCCGCGTGGATAGCTATGGTTGTTATTGCGCGGGAATTCGTCGTAACCGGGCTTAGGGGCGTAGCTGCATCTGAGGGTCATGTGATAGCAGCAAGCATCTGGGGAAAATTGAAAACAATCGCTCAAATCGTTGCCATAGTTGCAATAATACTGAATAATTTCCCTTTCCAATATTGGGATATACCCTTTGATGAAATAGCAATATGGATTGCGGTAGCTTTGACAATATTTTCGATGATTGACTATCTTTATAAAAGCAGAAAAATATTCATTGATTCCCGTTAAGTATTAAAAAATTTGTTATAAATAATTAAAGAAAGGACAGTTCCTATGAAATCAGAAGTTATATCTATTGGCACCGAATTATTACTGGGAAACATAGTTAACACAAATTCAGCCTTTCTATCCTCAGAACTGGCCATGCTTGGGATAGACGTGTACTATCACATTACAGTGGGGGACAATCCGGCCAGACTGGAAGATACATTCAACGGAGCTCTTGGGCGGTCTGATATTCTTATAACCACCGGGGGGCTTGGGCCTACCACTGATGATATTACCAAGGAAACCGTAGCGAAAATTGCGGGCAGGAAATTGGTAGCCGATGAGGCGGAGCTTGAAAAGCTGGAAAATTACTTCAAAAGAATGAAAAGGCCGATGACTCCCAACAATCTCAGACAGGTATATATACCCGAGGGAAGCATAGCTGTACCAAACGATAACGGAACGGCTCCTGGCATTATACTGGAACTGGACAGGGGAACAATAATTATGCTGCCGGGACCGCCGTCCGAAATGAAGCCTATGTTTCTGGAAAGGATTGTACCGTACCTGCGTAAAAAGTCAGAACAAACACTGGTATCGGTAACCTTAAAGTTCTTCGGTATTGGAGAATCCGCACTGGAACATGAATTGTCCGATTTGATAATAAACCAGTCGGATCCAACCATAGCTACCTACGCCGGCGAAGGGGATGTCAAAGTGAGGCTGACAAGCAGAGCCAAGGACAATCAGGCAATACCACCATCCATTACCGAACTGATAAAGGCAATTGAGAAACGGCTTGGCAATTACATTTACTCCTATGAAGACAATACCATCCAGCAGGTTACTGCAAATGCCCTGCTGGAAGGGGGAAAAACCCTGGCAATAGCAGAATCCTGCACAGGGGGCAGGATAAGCAGTCTGCTAACCTCGATACCGGGCATTTCTAAAGCCTACAAGGGGACGGTCGTGAGCTACAGCAACGATATTAAGGAAAACCTGCTGGGCGTTGCCAGACAAACCCTTGACCAGGCCGGAGCGGTAAGCGAAGCTACGGCGCTTGGGATGGCTTCCGGGGTAAGAAAGGTGTGCCATTCGGACATAGGCCTTGCTGTTACGGGAATTGCCGGACCGGAGGGCGGTACCGACGAGAAACCGGTAGGCCTTGTATTTATAGCCCTGTCGGCAGATGACTGTTCTAAGTGCTGGGAGATCAGATTTGGAGGCAACCGGGAAAAAATAAGCACCTACGCTGCTAAGAACGCATTAAACCATCTGAGGCTTTACCTGCTCGGGGCATATAGCAAGTATTGACAAATGAATTATATGATATATAATACTAGATAGAACATTTGTTCTTATATTTAAAAGGTGGTGTTTTATATGTCCAATGAAAAAATAAAAGCTCTTGAATTGACTATAAACCAGATTGAAAAACAATTTGGTAAGGGCTCGGTGATGAAACTGGGGGACCAAAAGGCCAGCCTTAATATATCAAAAATTCCTACCGGGGCCCTGAATCTGGACATAGCCCTGGGTATAGGAGGAGTCCCGCGGGGAAGGGTTGTTGAAATATTTGGCCCGGAATCCTCCGGAAAGACCACCGTTGCACTGCATATTATTGCAGAGGCTCAAAAAACCGGTGGTAATGCGGCATTTATTGATGCAGAGCATGCCCTGGACCCGATTTATGCGGGAAACCTCGGCGTAGACATTGAAAACCTGATTGTTTCTCAGCCGGATACCGGGGAACAGGCCCTTGAGATTGCCGAAGCCCTTGTACGTTCCGGTGCTTTGGATGTGGTGGTAATAGATTCCGTTGCTGCTCTTGTTCCAAAGGCCGAGATAGAGGGCGAAATGGGGGATGCCCACGTTGGACTACAGGCAAGACTCATGTCACAGGCCCTCAGAAAACTGGCAGGGGCAATAAACAAATCAAGAACCACAGCAATATTTATTAATCAGCTTCGTGAAAAAGTAGGAATAATGTTTGGAAACCCTGAGACCACTCCCGGAGGAAGGGCTTTAAAGTTTTATGCCTCGGTGAGACTGGATGTCCGCAGAATAGAAATACTCAAGCAGGGCGACGAAAACATAGGAAACCGCACAAGGGTTAAGGTTGTTAAGAACAAGGTAGCCCCTCCGTTCAAACAGGCAGAGTTCGATATTATGTACGGAAAGGGGATATCCCGGGAGGGAGCAATACTTGATGCTGCTATCAGTGAAGGAATTGCCGCAAAGAGCGGTTCATGGTACTCTTATGAGGATATAAGACTTGGACAGGGCAGAGAGAATGCAAAACAATATCTGTCTGAAAACCCTGAGCTATGTCTTCAGATAGAAAACAAGGTAAGGGAAAAATATAATCTGAACGCACCGCCTAAGGAAAAACCGGAGGATAAAAACCCAGGCAAGTAAATGAGACTTCAATAGGTGGATTGGAAATAACAGGGGCTGTCCATAGTACGGGGATGGCCCTTTATTAAAATATTACTGATAATGCGTTGAATAGAGGTGCAGTTGATGGTTGAATTCAACAAGGGGTATGGCACAGCTCTCAGGTTTATTGCAAACAGGATGAAAACCGAAGCGGAAGTAAGAAAAAAACTCAGATCACTTTACAGTGACGAGCTTGCTGAGGAAGTCATAGAAAGGCTAAAGGCGCATAACTATATCGATGATGATAATTATATTTCATGTTATATTAAGGACAGAATGAAGTTTAATCCTATGGGACGGTTCAGAATAAAAAAAGAACTGGAGGAAAAGGGTGTTCAGAAAAACCTTATAGAGAATAACCATGAATATAATTGCATTGAAGAAATCCCTGTTATTGAGGATTTAATAAACAGAAAATTAAGCCGGTACAACTTAAATGACAGCAAGGATAAAAGAAGGATAATCAATTATTTAATCAGAAGGGGTTTTGGTTTTGAAAATATCAACTCTGTATTGGGGCATCATAATGAATTTTCATAATCATTAATGGAAAGATGTCCCTGCTTTACTTGACATAAATAACAAAAAAATATAAAATTATTACGATACGGTAGTATTAAAGTATTACTATTTCCGGTAATCAAGAACCTTTAAGAATATAACCACAAAAACTGAATAGAGGAGGTGTTCAGGCATAGATATTCTGATAATAGCATTCATAGCATCTCTGGTAGCTTTTTTTATTGGGTATTTGGTAAGGAAGATAATTGCGGAAGCAAAAATTACCAATGCGGAGGAACTGGCTAAGAAACTGGTTTCCGATGCTGAAAAGGAAGCAGAAACCCTTAAAAAGGAACAACTCCTTGAAGCAAAGGAAGAAGTTCACAGGCTGAGAAACGAGTTAGAAAAAGAATCCAGAGAAAGAAGAAATGAACAGCAGAGAATTGAAAGAAGACTTATTCAAAAAGAAGAATCCCTTGACAAAAAAATCGAAACCATCGAAAAAAAGGAAGAGCTACTTAATCTCAGAGACGAAAACGCAAAACGACGCCAGGAAGAGATTAATAATATTTATGAAAAACAAAAGAAAGAACTTGAGAAGATGTCAGGCTTAACCTGCGAGGAAGCAAAGGAGATTCTTTTTAATGATATAAGGAAAGAAACCGAGAAAGATGCAGCTGCTATGGTTAAGGAAATAGAAGCACAGGCTAAGGAAGAAGCCGACAAGAAAGCAAGGGAAGTAATAACCTGTGCAATACAAAAATGTGCGGCAGACCACGTTGCAGATACTACCGTTTCTGTAGTTCAATTGCCGAATGATGAAATGAAGGGAAGAATAATCGGGAGGGAAGGGAGAAACATAAGAACCCTTGAAACCCTGACCGGGATTGACCTGATAATAGACGATACTCCGGAAGCGGTAATATTGTCCGGGTTTGACCCTATTAGAAGGGAAGTTGCACGGATTGCCCTGGAAAAACTGATATCCGATGGCAGAATTCACCCTGCCAGGATTGAGGAAATGGTAGAGAAAGCCAAGAAAGAAGTCGATGTGAAGGTAAGAGAACACGGTGAACAGGCAACCTTTGAAACAGGTGTCCATGGAATACATCCGGAACTGGTGAAATTGCTTGGCAGGCTGAATTATCGCACAAGTTACGGCCAGAATGTACTTATACATTCTATAGAGGTATCTCAACTGGCTGCTTCAATGGCTGCCGAGCTGGGCGCAGATATCAAACTTGCCAGAAGAGCAGGCCTTTTACACGATATCGGTAAGGCAGTAGACCACGAAATGGAAGGAAACCATGTACAGATTGGAGTAAGTATATCCAAAAAATTCAGGGAGTCCCAAGAAGTTATTCATGCAATCGGAGCACACCATAACGACATAGAACCAACCACCGTTGAAGCTGTATTGGTGCAGGCGGCAGATGCTATTTCGGCTGCACGGCCCGGCGCCAGAAGAGAAACACTCGAAGCTTATATAAAAAGGCTGGAGCAGCTTGAAGAAATAGCAAGTTCCTTTGACGGTGTAGATAAGTCTTATGCAATACAGGCAGGCAGAGAGATAAGAATTATGGTAAAACCCGAGGACGTCGGGGATACGGATATTACCTTTATAGCTAAGAAAATTTCAAGGAGAATTGAAGAGGAACTGGATTACCCTGGACAGATAAAGATAAACGTAATAAGAGAGACAAGGGCAATTGAATATGCAAAGTAAAAGGGCTGAGTAAGCCCTTTTATTTTGCGCAGCTTTTCCATAAAGCCATATAATCAAATATCGAAAGCTTTACAGTATATAGGATTTACATAAAAACAATGTCGTGTTGTATTCCGGTGTCTAAAATATTGTCCAATAAAAAGGGTTTTTTTGCTATCTGTAGAATAGTTAAATAGTATGTACTAATTTAATTTTAAGGGGGCTTTATTGATGGATATACTAAAAGTATCAGCGAAGTCAAATCCGAACTCGGTTGCCGGAGCATTGGCTGGTGTTCTCAGGGAAAAGGGGAATGCTGAGATGCAAGCCATAGGAGCCGGTGCTTTAAACCAGGCAGTCAAAGCAGTGGCAATTGCTCGGGGATTTGTTGCTCCCAGTGGAATGGACCTTATTTGCATACCCGCATTTACTGATATCCAAATTGACGGTGAAGAAAGGACAGCTATTAAGTTGATTGTTGAGCCCAGATAGATCTGTTTACGATCATTAAAAACCTGCTGTTAAAGCAGGTTTTTATTATGAAAAAACCGAGGAACTCAAGGAGAGACAGGCTAATGAAGAAAATTCTAAGCATAGATGCACATTGTGATACTGTATTAAAGTCATACAGGCAGGGAGTTACCTTCCTGGATAACGGCGGAGTTACGCATATTGATATTGCCGGCCTTAAAACGATTAAACCGCATATCCAGTTCCTTGCACTGTTTTGCGATAGTTTCAAGACCTCAGAGCATTATCATGGGGTAATGGAATTAATAGATTATTTCTACAGAGAATTATCCCAAGGTCAAAGGGACGTGGTTTTAATAGAAAATAACGACAACCTTGCGAGTTGTGTGGAATATGACAGGCTGGGCATTATACTTGCAGTGGAAGGTGCGTATCTTTTAGTTGATAATTTGCACCGTATTGAGGAATTGTACAGGCTTGGAGTACGCTGCATATCCTTTACCTGGAACCCGGGAAACGGATTAAGCGGCGGTATAGGTGACAGTTCGGACAAGGGGCTAACCATGCAGGGTAAAGCAGCAGTTAAGAAAATAAATGATTTGGGCATGTTAATAGATGTATCCCATATATCACGGAAGGGTTTTTGGGATATAATAGAACTAACCGACAGGCCTGTTATTGCTTCCCATTCAAACTGCCTGTCGATATGCCGGCATGTAAGGAATCTGGATGACAGGCAGCTAACGGCACTGGGCAAACTGGGCGGGGTTATCGGTGTCGATTTTGTTCCCGATTTTCTTGGAAGCGACAAAAGCAGCGTTTCCGGAATAGCGGACCACATTGAACACATAATAGAAAAGGCAGGGATTGACAGTGTGGGGCTGGGCAGCGATTTTGACGGTACAGAAGAGCTGCCCCGTGGAATATCCGGAGCGGAAGGTTTTTCGAAAATATATGAGGAATTGCTAAAACGGGGATACGGGGATTTAGAAGCAGGAAAAATAATGGGAGGCAATTTCCACAGAGTAATTAAACAAGCCCTTGCCGGTGATATTCCTCATCAGGGAGGATAAAAATGCAAAAAGCCGACTTACACCTACACAGCAATAAATCAGACGGGCTTCTTTCTCCCACAGGGGTTGTGGAAGAGGCAGCAAAGCTTAAACTGGCAGCGATTGCCCTTACAGACCATGACACAACCGACGGTATCCATGAAGCAATAAGTGCCGGACGGCGGCTTGACGTTGAAGTAATTCCGGGCATTGAGATAAACACCAGTGCAGACAACGGAGAACTTCATATACTGGGCTATTATATTGATCCTTTAAACAAACACCTCATTGAGTTTCTTGAAAAGCTTACTGAAGCAAGGCAGGAAAGAATACGGAAGATAATATGCAAACTGCAAAATCTGGGCTTTGATATTACATACCGTCAGGTGCGCTCTAATGCAGGCAATGCTTCATCCATGGGGAGACCACACATAGCCAGGGTCCTGCAGGAAAATGGTTATGTTTCAAGCATCAGGGAGGCCTTTGAAAAGCATATTGGCCGTGGCAGCCCTGCATATGTGGAAAGACAAAAACTTTTACCAAAAGAGGCCGTTAAACTGATTAAGAATAGCGGGGGAGTGCCGGTGCTGGCCCACCCGGGAATACTCAGCAGCCCCTTGTATATAGAAACGTGTATAGACTATGGGATACAGGGTCTGGAAGCATATCATTCGAGCCACCAGAATTTTCAGTCCAACCGGTTTGAAAGCATTGCAAACCGTTATGGTCTGATTGTTACGGGCGGTTCGGATTCCCACGGAGAATGCGGCTATGACGGCGCAAGGCTAATAGGGAGCGTTACGGTACCCTACAGGGCTGTAGAACTGTTAAAATACGCTTCAGACAATAACCGTAACAGGGCGGAAAAATAACTTGCTGAAAGGAAGATAACCGTCAATGAATACAGAATATAAAAATCCACTGCTTGAAAGGTATGCCAGCAAAGAAATGTCAGAAATTTTTTCGGACCAGAGGAAGTTTTCAACATGGAGAAGCCTGTGGATAGCCCTTGCCGAAGCACAAAAAGAACTGGGGCTTAATATAAGCCAGCTGCAGATAGATAAAATGAAAGAATACCAGTACAAAATAAACTTTTCGGACGCAAAAAAATTTGAGAAAGAGTTAAGGCACGACGTTATGGCCCATGTCCATGCCTTCGGGATGCAGTGCCCCGAAGCAAGGCCTATAATCCACCTGGGAGCTACCAGTGCCTATGTGGGGGACAATACTGACATAATACTGATGCGGGAGGCCCTTTTACTGGTTCAGAAAAGGCTGGTAAACTGCATGAGAAAATTAGCCGCCTTTGCTTTGAAATATAAGAATATGCCTACTCTCGGGTTTACCCACTTTCAACCGGCCCAGCTGACTACCGTCGGCAAAAGAGCGGCTTTGTGGCTGCAGGATTTGGCTATAGACATAGAGGACCTTAAGTATTTAATCGACAATATACCTTTCAGAGGCGTTAAGGGAACTACCGGCACCCAGGCAAGTTTTCTCAAGCTGCTGGATGGCGACCATAACATGGTTGCGCAGCTTGACAGGCTGGTCACGGCAAAAATGGGTTTTGCTTCCTCCTTTCCTGTAACCGGCCAAACCTATCCAAGGAAGCTGGATGCAAGGGTATTAAATATATTAAGCGGTATTGCGCAGAGCTGTCATAAATTTGGCAACGATATAAGGCTTTTGCAGCATCTGAAAGAGATAGAAGAACCCTTTGAGGAAAATCAGATAGGCTCTTCAGCGATGGCCTATAAAAGAAATCCCATGCGGAGCGAAAGAATGAGTTCTCTTGCAAGAATGCTGATTGCGATGTCTGTAAACCCGCAAATAACAGCCTCCCAGCAGTGGTTTGAAAGGACCCTGGATGATTCCGCAAACAGAAGGATTGTCATACCCGAAGCCTTTTTGACCGCCGATTCCATTCTTCTTATCTGTAAAAACATCGCAGAGGGACTGGTAGTAAATGATAGAGTTATAGAAACCCATGTGCAGAGTGAACTTCCCTTTATGGCCACAGAGAATATTCTGATGGAAGCCGTAAAGGGTGGAGGCGACCGGCAAAAGCTGCATGAAAAAATCCGGAAATATTCCATGCAGGCCAGTCGCAGGCTTAAAGAAGGATTGAACAGTAACCTGATAGAATCAATAAAAAACGACAAAGACTTTGGGCTTACCGAAGGAGACCTGAACAGCCTGCTGGAACCCGGAAGGTTTACCGGCAGGTCAGCAGAACAAGTTGAAGAATACATATACGGGCATATTCAGCCTGTGCTGGCGGGATATAAACACATACCCGACACAGAAGAGGGGCTCGAAGTTTAATGAACACTACCATAAGGGAGGGAGCAGTATGATGGAAACAACCATACGGGACCTGAAAGACCACGAAGGCAGCGAAGTATTGATTAAGGGGTGGTTATTTAACAAAAGGTCCAGCGGTAAGATTGCTTTTTTGCAGATCAGGGATGGAACAGGTTTTGTCCAGGGGGTGGCAGTAAAAAACGAACTGCCGGAAAATGCCTTCAGCCTGTGTAAAGAAATAACCAGGGAATCATCTATACAGGTAACGGGAATTGTGAGAAAGGACGAAAGGGCTCCCAGCGGTTATGAAATATCAGTAACAGATATACAACTGGTATCACTGTCGGCGGAATACCCAATCACCATGAAGGAACACGGCGTGGAATTTCTGATGGACCAGCGCCATCTGTGGATGAGACACCCAAAACAGCATGCAATAATCACCATACGGGCAGGTATAAACAGGGCTATACGGGAATTCCTCGACGGAGAAGGTTTTGTTCTGGTAGAGCCTCCGATAATCACGGCAAACAGCTGCGAAGGTACCACCAACCTCTTTGAACTGGATTATTTCGATCAAAAAGCGTACCTGACCCAGACAGGTCAGCTGTATAATGAAGCCGCCGCGATGGCCTTCGGAAAGGTATACAGCTTCGGGCCAACATTCCGGGCGGAAAAGTCCAAAACAAGAAGGCATCTCAATGAATTCTGGATGATAGAACCGGAAATGGCATATTGCAACCATCATGAAAACATGGAATTACAGGAGCGCATGATAGAGTATATTATAAATACGGTTCTTGAAAGATATCCTATGGAGCTTAAAACTATAAAAAGGGATACAAGCAGCCTGAAAAAGGTTAAAGCCCCCTTTCCGCGGATTACCTATGACGAGGCTGTAAAAATGCTTCAGGATAACGGGTTTGACTTCGAATGGGGCGGTGATTTCGGAGCGCCGGATGAAACCTTTATTGCCGAGCAGTTTGACAGGCCTGTATTCGTGGAAAAATTCCCGGCCAAAATAAAAGCGTTTTATATGGAGCCTGACCCGGAAAACGACCAACTGATACTGGGCGCTGATTTACTTGCTCCGGAGGGATACGGTGAAATAATTGGCGGCAGCCAAAGGATTCACGATTACCATCTTCTTCTTAAAAAAATCAAGGAGGAAGACCTGCCGCTGGAGGATTATGAATGGTATTTGGACCTTAGAAAATACGGAACCGTGCCCCATTCCGGTTTTGGGCTGGGATTGGAAAGAACTGTGGCCTGGGTTTGCGGAATTGACCATATAAGGGAAACCATACCCTTTGCGAGAACACTTAACAGAATAACACCCTAGTGTTTAATAATATCAAACTGATAGTATTCTTAATCCACATTATAGTATTTGTGTACTGTCCACAAAAGCTATAATGTGGATTTGTTGTATATGGGATATAGATTTTATATAAATATTTTAGTAATATAAAATTTTTAGCAGGAATTTTGCAATTATTTGAGAATATATACTAAGTAAATTATAAAAAGCATGCAGTTAAATAGATTTAATTTCATACCACAGGATAGGAGGTAAAAAAATGCGAATTGAGAACCATCCAATTCTCACCTTTCAGAAGGGCCGGAAAGTTAAATTCACTTATAACGGAAAGGAAATGGAGGGATATGAAGGAGAACCCATAGCCGCGGCACTGCACGCCCAGGGTGTAAAGGTGCTCGGCTACAGTAATGTGCGTAAAAGACCCAGAGGTTTTTACTGTGCAATCGGTAACTGTTCGTCCTGTTTAATGGTTGTTAATGGGAAACCCAATGTGAGAACCTGTGTTGAAAAGCTGGCAGAGGGCACAGTTGTAGAAACACAAAAAGGGAAAGGTGATTTAAAATGATAAAAACAGAAATCGCTGTTATAGGAGGGGGCCCGGCAGGTATATGCGCTGCCATTAATGCCGCATCATCGGGGGCAGAGGTTATCCTTCTGGACCGGGACAATCATCTTGGAGGGCAGCTTGTTAAGCAGACCCATATGTTTTTCGGGTCTAATGAGCAGCACGCATCAAAAAGAGGTATAGATATACCAATGATACTTAACTCCGAAATGGAAAGGCTTTCGGATAAAATTACAGTCATGCTGGATGCAACGGTTCTTGGACTGTACGAAGACAGGGTTCTGACCGTTGAACAGGCAGGCAAATACATGAAAATAGCACCCGAAGCCATTATTGTCGCCACAGGCGCTTCGGAAAAATTCCCCGCTTTCCCCAACAATGATTTGCCGGGCATATATGGCGCCGGTGCGGTCCAAACATTAATGAATGTGTATGGCGTTGCACCGGGAGACAGCGTATTTATGGCGGGTGCTGGTAATATAGGGCTTATTGTAAGCTATCAATTGCTGCAGGCGGGCATAAAAGTAAAGGGCGTAATATGCAGAAGCCCCAGATATGGCGGGTACGCCGTACACGCTTCAAAGTTAAGAAGGATGGGAGTACCAATTATGCCTCAGCATCGTATTATTTATGCCCACGGAAAAGACAAACTGGAGAAAATTACTTTGATAAAACTCGACGAAAACAAAAAGGAAATTCCGGGCACCGAATTTGATATCGAAACGGATGTGCTTTGTATTTCCACAGGATTAACACCCCTGGGCGAGCTTTTATGGCAAATAGGCTGTGAAATGAAATATGTCCGGGAGCTGAGCGGACACGTTCCCGTAAGAAACAAAGAACTGGAAACCAGCGTACAGGGCATTTTTGTGGCCGGAGATGTGGCCGGCATTGAAGAAGCAAGCAGCGCTATGGTTGAAGGAAGGCTGGCCGGCCTGTGCTGTGCAAAAAAACTCGGGCATGCTAATCCCGATTTTGATGCTCTGCAAGAAAATTATTTTAAACAGCTTCATGACTTAAGGTCGGGCCCCGAAGGCGAAACCATTCGCAGAGGCCTTGCAAAAATTGAAAGATAAGGAGGGGAAAAAATGCTAAAGAGTACCGGTATAGCCACAAATAAGGACCTTGAAACGGTAATACCAGCCAAGGAAAGGCTGTTAAAGGGTCCTGTGGCTGTAATTGAATGCTTTGAAAAAATTCCGTGTAACCCATGCTATACATCGTGTAAAAGAGGAGCCATTAAGGAATTCGCCGACATAAACGACCGCCCGGAACTGGATGTCGATAAATGTAACGGCTGCGGCGTATGTATTTCAAACTGTCCCGGACTTGCAATCTTCGTAGTAGACGAGGCTTATTCGGAAACAGAGGCACTGATAAAGCTGCCCTATGAATTTTTCCCTTTACCGGATGAGGGCGCCTTTGTAACAGGCCTTGACAGGGCCGGTAAACCCGTATGCAGGGCAAAGGTAATTAAGATTCAAAATGGAAAGGCCCAGGATAGAACACCGGTGGTTTCCCTTGCAGTTCCAAAAGAGTTTTCGATGGAAGTAAGGAGCATGAGCCTTGAGGATTATTACAGCGATAACACCATAATATGCCGTTGTGAGGAAATTACCCTTGGAGAAATAAGAGAATATATAAGAAAAGGTTATCAGACGGTGGATGAAATAAAAAGAATCAGCAGAGCCGGGATGGGCCCGTGCCAGGGAAGAACATGCGGCCCGTTGATTATGGAGGAAATAGCCAGAGCGACGGGGCAAAATGTAGCCGACCTGAAAGTGCCTACCTATAGGCCTCCTACGGTACCAATAAAATTAGGTCAGCTTGTCGGGGGTGAAAAAAATGAATAAAACTGCCAGCGCAGTCATTATAGGCGGAGGTATTTCCGGATGCGCCATCGCATACAACCTTGCAAAAAAGGGAATGAAGGATATTGTAATTCTAGAAAAAGAATACCTGTGCAGCGGCGCGACGGGAAGATGCGGAGCAGGTATACGTATGCAGTGGGGAACCGAGATGAACTGCAAGCTCGCAAAATACAGCGTTGAATTTTTCGAAACCGCAAATGAAGTACTGGAATACGAGTATGATATAGGCTTCAAACAGGGCGGTTACCTTATTATTGCCGCTACCGAAAAAGAAGTAACTCAGTTTAAGAAAAACGTAGCGCTTCAAAACAGCCTTGGTATCCCTTCAAAATTTATTACGCCCCTTGAAGCCAAGGAAATAGTACCCCATATGGACGAGACCAAAATTATCGGAGCAACCTTTAACCCAAAGGACGGACACTTAGATCCCTTCCATACAACCCAGGCCTATGCCAATGCGGCAAAGCGGCTGGGGGTAGAAATTATGACCTATACAGAGGTAACCGGCATCAAGGTTGAAAACGGTAAGATAAAAGGCGTACAAACGGATAAGGGCTTTATAAGCACCCCTGTTGTTGTTAATGCCGCCGGCGGACATTCGCAACAAATAGGCGAAATGGTGGGCATAAACCTTCCCATATTCTCCGAAAGGCACCAGATACTTGTAACAGAAGCGGTTGAACCTATGCAGGGGCCTATGTTTATGTCCTTTTCACAGAACATCTACTGTCAGCAGACACCCCACGGCAGCTTCATTATGGGCAGGGGGGACCCCAACGAGCCCCGGGATTTAAGGGTTACATCCGGTTGGGAGTTTCTGGAGGAGATGGCCAAGACCTGCATTAAATTCCTGCCGCCGCTAAAAGATTTAAGAATGGTGCGCCAATGGTCGGGCCTTTATAATATTTCACCCGACCGCCAGCCTATATATGGAACCGTAAAGGATGCAGAGGGCTTTTACCTGGCATGCGGATACAGCGGCCATGGATTTATGTTCGGACCGGTTACCGGTGTGGTAATGGCAGAAACAATATTAGGTGAAACACCGACTATTCCGATACACATGCTGGGTATTGACCGGTTTGAAAAGGGAGAGTTATTACTTGAACCCTCTGTAGTTTAGTAATATTGAAATATTGAAAACATATTAGTAATATAATATAATGAATCCGGATTAGACATATCATTATACATTATATAGTTCCAATCCTTTAAGGCGCCGGGAAAAATGAAAATATAATAATTCTTTCCCTGACGCAGTTCTAATATAACAATGAAGGGGGGCAAGTCAGAATTGAAAATTGTAGCCACAAAACCAGAACTATGTATTGGTTGTAAGGCATGTGAGGAAGCTTGTTCAAAGGTACTGTTTAAGGATACCAACCCTGAAAAGTCCGCAATTAGAATCACACAAAAAAGCGACAGCGGATATGATATCAATGTCTGCAACCAATGCGGAGAATGCATTGACATCTGTCAAGTCCAGGCAATTTCAAGAAACAAAAACGGTACAGTAATGATTGACATGGACAAATGCGTACACTGCTATGCCTGTGTGGGATTTTGCCCGATTCTGGCCATGAGGTACCAGAAAGACATAACCGGGCCGTTTAAATGCATATCATGCGGCGCATGCACCAGAGAATGCACTACCGGTGCTATCTTCATGAAAGAAGTTTAGAGTAAAGGAGGGATAATCTATGGAATGCAAAAAAACCGGTAATATAAGTGTGGAAGAGCTTAAAAAAACGCATAAATTGCTGCAGAGCAGCAGTTTCGAAGCAAAGAAAATAAATAAAGGATATGCCGACAGGTCTTTATATGTAAATCTGTCAACAAACGAAGTTAAGGTAAAACCCATTTCGGAGGATATGAAAGCCAAGTTTACCGGGGGCAGGGGATACGGGATGAAGTACCTTTGGGATGCGGTGAATCCCGACACCAAATGGAACAGCCCCGAAAACGAGATTATTATTGCCCAGGGACCTATAGGGGGTATAACTCAATACCCGGGATCAGGGAAATCCTACGTGGTAACAATATCGCCATTAACCGACATACCGGTAGACAGCAATGTCGGAGGATATTTTGGTCCCCTGGTTAAGTTCTGCGGTTTTGATGCCCTTGAAATACAGGGTAAGGCGGAAAAGGACGTAATTGTATTTATTGACGGGGACAATAACAGGGTTGCAATAGAGGAAGCTCCGGCCGAATGCGTTAACAGCCATATTCTCGCAGAAACCTTGACAGAGATGTATTCGGAATCGGAAGAGGACAAAAGAAACGTTTCGGTGGTATCTGCAGGAACAGCTGCCGGAAATACCCGCATCGGCGTGCTAAACTTTTCCCATTATGATTTGCGCCGGAAAAAATGCAAGATGAAACAGGCGGGCAGAGGCGGAATAGGAACGGTTTTCAGAGACAAAAAAATTAAAGCCCTGGTGGTCAAGAAAACCGGCGTGAAGGGCGATACAAACAATCCCGCAGATTTGGACAAAATAATAAGGACAGGTATAAAGCTGCACAGGGAAATACATGATAACGATGACAAGCAGTGCAGAATGAGGGTACATGGTACCACCCAGCTTGTTAATGCCATGAACGCCCACGACCTTTTGCCTGTTAATAATTTCCAGTTTGGAAAACATCCCGAGGGCGAAAAACTAGGAAAAGAAAGCTTCGAAAAGATGTTTGACCTTGGCAAGCCCGACGGATGCTGGTACGGCTGCACGTTGGCCTGTGCCCATGCGCTGACCGACTTTGAAATAAAAACAGGACCCTATAAGGGTCAAAAAGTGTTTGCCGAGGGACCGGAATATGAAACCCTAGCAGGCTGCGGCTCCAACTGCGGCATATTCGACCCCAGAGACGTTGTGGAAACTAACTTCTACTGCGATACCTACGGAGTTGATACCATTTCCTTTGGTACCCTTTGCGCCTTTGTTATGGAATGCTTTGAAAGGGGCGTCATAAGCAAGGAAATTACCGGAGGGCTTGATTTAAGATTTGGTAACTGGGAAGCCCAGATGGAACTGCTCCATCAGATGGCAAAGGGTGAAGGCTTCGGCGTTGTCGCAGGTCAGGGTGTTCACCGTATGAAAAAAATGTTTGTCGAGCAGTACGGGGCCGACAAGGATTTTCTTAACGATATCGGGATGGAAGCAAAGGGCCTTGAATTTTCCGAGTACATTTCAAAGGAATCCCTTGCCCAACAGGGCGGCTACGGGACCGCCAACAAGGGACCGCAGCACGATGAAAACTGGCTGATATTCTCGGACATGATCAGGAATCTTATGCCTACTTTTAACGACAAGGCCGAGGCTCTTTATTACTTCCCGCTGTTCAGGACATGGTTTAGCATAGTAGGGCTTTGCAAACTTCCCTGGAACGACATAGAGCCCGCAGACAACCATCAGCAGGAGGAACCGGGAAAGGTCCCCGAGCATGTTCAAAACTATGTGGAACTGTTTAAGGCGGTGACCGGCAAGGAGTTTTCGCAGGAAGAAATGCTTTTGCAGTCAGAAAGGGTTTATAATCTGCAGAAGGTGTTCTGCCTGAAGATGGGTAAGGGCCTGCGCAGCTATGATAATATACCCTACCGCGCCGTGGGGCCGGTTACAGTCGAGGAATACGAGTCCCGCAAGGAGCGCTACGACAAACAACTGGAAGATCTAGTAGGAGTCAACCCGGCCGGAATGTCGTTAGAGGACAAGATTAAAGCTTTGAGAGACTACCGGGAAAACAGATACAAAAAACTCCTTGATGTCGTCTATAAAAGACGGGGCTGGACAAATAATGCAATACCCACCGTGGAAAAACTGCAGCAGCTTGGCATAGACTATCCGGATGTTGTCGCGGTGGTTAAACAGTATCTGTAGAATTATATGCAGGGCGGAGGTAATATGGTTAAGGTAAACGATAAGGATATGAAGTGGCAGGAAGGAATGACGGTTGAGGACGCAATTAAGTTTGTTGAGTATCCCAAATACAATTATCCTATACTTGTTGTAACACAAAACGGCGAACACATACAAAACGACATGTTCGATAAAACACCTGTCGCCGAGGGTGACGTAATTAAGATATTACAGCCCCTGGCAGGAGGATGAGAAGCAAAAAAACCCGGCGTTATTAGCATAACGCCGGGTTTTTTGCTGTTTTGGCGTCTATATTCCCTTGCTTTGGCGATAACGCCTCCAAAGGCTTTTTAAGCAGATTATGTCATATTATATACCAAAGATATGCAGCACTATCATTTATCGCCTTATACGGCCGATTAGAGGCCTTCTTTTTCTTTGTAAGTAAAAAAACTGCTTGCAAGATAGATTTTACAATGTGTATTCTGTTTGGAGCTACAAAAACTAGAATATACGAATACGAAATCCATCTGGAGGTATGCTGATGAAGAAAACTTTTTTAATATTCCTGTTATCTTTACTGATATTGTTATCGGGTATATCATGTGCCGGAACCGAACCCGAAACAGAACCGGAAGAACAGCCAGGCCAAACCGAACAGCCACAGGCAGACTATGATGATGGAGTATATTCACTGGAAGACGAATTTGACGACCGTGGCTGGAAACCTATTGTTACAGTAGTAGTTGAGGGAGAAAAAATCACCAAAGCCTATTATGATGAAATAAATGAGGAAAACCAGTTAAAAGGTTTTGACCAGGAATATCTTGAGCGTTGGAAAGAAAGCTCAGGAGAAAACCTTATGACCGCCGGCCCCGAGCTGGCAGATGTTCTTATACAGCAACAAGATCCAGACAAGGTTGATACGGTATCCGGAGCTACAAGCACCTCGGAAAAGTTCAAACAATTAATATCGGATGCCTTGGAGCAATCTCCCCAGTCAAAAAAAGAGGCCGGATATTACGATGGATTACAAAAAGCCGAAGGTGAATACGATGAGCGGGGCTGGAAACCCTTCGTTGCAGTCATAGTTGAGGATGGCAGGATTACAGATGCCTATTACGATGAAGTAAACGATGGGACCCGAAAGTTTAAAAGCTACGATGATGAATACAACGCAAACTGGAAGGAAAGCAGCGGGTCAAACCTGCAGCTTGCAAGGCCACAGCTCGTCCAAGAATTGATAAATGAGCAAAATACCGATGAAATCGATACTGTAACCGGAGCCACGTCAACAAGTGGCAAATTCAAGGAATTAATAGAAGAAGCCCTGGCGCCCTTTGAAGGATAAAATATTAGCTCCGTCCAGGCAGTGAGCCTACAGAGATGTTGGTGTATAATGCTTTTATATCCGGCATCTCATTTTTACTGTCTGAAAGAACCGTAAAGCAGTTTGTTTTTTTGTTTCTTCCTATGAAATATAAAAAGTTTTGATAGGGGCGTAGTTTTACATAATACTATTATTGTATATTAATAGTATTAAACTTTTTCGTCAGGCATTTTTTAGATGGGAAAACTGCTGTAATATATTTAGCACAGCATAGAAAGCATAATAATGTCGCTTATGGGCAGTCGAAAATTGGTGAATACAAAAATCTACAATTTATGTTATAATAGAGAAGGCGCGGTTTATCCACAGGGAAATTGCGTCTTTTGTGTATAACTACCATTATACAAAATATCCATTTTGTATAATTAGGAGGAAGAATATGAACAATATACCCCTACCCCTTATAAGTTTCTTAAATTACATGGAGACCATTAAAGGAAAGTCAAAAAGCACGGTAAAGGAATACTACTATGACCTGCGTACCTTCTTTCGCTATTTAAAGGTTGAACGGGGTCTTGTACCCAAGATTGCCGAATTTGAAAAAATCCGCATAGATGATATTGATATAGAATTCATTAAATCCGTTACTTTAAATGAGCTGTACGGATTTATCTCCTATGTAAGCTTTGTAAGGCACAACAACAACTCGGCCAAAGCCCGCAAGGTCTCTACCCTACGCTCTTTTTTTAAATTTTTGCACACCAAAATGAAAATGATAGATGAGAACCCAACCGATGAATTGGAGACGCCCAAGATTTCATCCCGCCACCCTGTTCATCTTACCCTAATGGAAGCCAGGGAGCTTTTGGATGCGGTAGAGGGCGAATTTCGGGACAGGGACTACTGCATGCTGACACTTTTTTTGAATTGCGGACTAAGGCTGTCAGAGCTCGTAAGCATCAATATAAGCAATATCAGGGGCGATACCCTGACCGTAATCGGAAAAGGCAATAAGGAGCGAACTGTCTACCTCAATGAAGCCTGCCTTAAAGCCATAGAGGATTACCTCAGGGTGAGGCCCAGGAACGGTGTAAAAGACAGGGATGCCCTGTTTATCAGCAAAAGAAAGCAGCGGATAAGCAATAAAACAGTCCAGCATATAGTTAAAAAGTATGTGGAAAAAGCGGGACTGGATACCGAAAAGTATTCTGCCCATAAGTTGAGGCATACCGCCGCCACCCTCATGTACAAACACGGTGACGTAGATATCAGAGCCCTGCAGCAGATTCTGGGGCACTCGAGCATATCCACCACCCAGATATATACCCATGTGGACGATAAAAGGCTAAGGGATGCAATGAAGAAAAATCCCCTCTCAAATGATAAAAAGGATGCAAATGTAAAAAAAAATAATGATGAATAATATAAATATTGTGAACTTTATATTAGTTAAATGTAAAAATACTAATTATACGAAACAGTTCTATTATGTACTATATTTTTAAAAGAAGTGCTTTTTCTTTTGTCTTAATCCCTTACAATATGGACATGATGTCATATGTCTTTTCTGGTAATACACCCTTTGCTTTGGAGACATATAGTATTTGTGATTGCAACCCATACAGTTCCACCAGACCTTATTGGTGCTGTTGGCTAGAATATGGTCTGCATCACATAATAAATAATTATTTATGTAATCCCATTCTTCCATTAAATCAGGATGTTTTACTTTAAAAGAATTGTATCCCGGTAATATCCTTGTTTCTTTGCAGTAAGGACAAGAATCATCACCGACTTCACGTTTGTTTATAGGATAGCTATACTCCCCACCGCATGTCGCGCATAACCATTTAATTGAATATACATTATTTTTGTTAAATTCAGATGGTCTACGCTCTTCGTTTGGGCTGAATTCCTTTGCTAAATCTGGGTTAGTATCAGCTAAACTGTTGACACCTGCATATTCCGGCGTATCCAGACGGCTAAACCGGAATTATCCGGACACTAACTGGCGGTGCTTGCACCCGGTACAGTCAAGAGGTGTAGCGCGCGGCTTCAGCCTTGCTCTCCAGCCCCGTTGCCCCTACTTTTCGCGCCGTGTGGGAAAACAGTGTAGGTGAAGTTGTTCACCATATATTTTGAGGCGGCAGGATGTCGACGCCTCAAAAACCTAAGCCCATTACGGAGGCCCTGTTAACATACGTATAATAAAACCTATCAAAAACTACTTTTAGGTAATTGCATAATTATTAAAATCTAGTATGTCTTCAAAATTATTATCACAACCTGGTATCAATTTAACTTTTAAAATATCACCAGTTTCTAATACATTTATCTTGTTTTTTAAAACATCAATATTATCGAATGTTGCTGATTTCAGCACCCTAGTTAGGCTAGGAACTTCAAACCTTTCATCAAAAATTATTATCTCTATTTTTGCCCTCAACACTATCTCGAAAGGTATCTCATTAATACTTTTCCAAAAATCCATACTCTCTTGAACGAGTTCAATTTCGTTCGTAAAATCCTTCCATTTACCGATTACTTTTCCATCTCTAATTCCAGTTGCTAAATACTCTACACTATTGAAATCATCTTGGTCAATATACTTAGGAATTTTAATCTTCCTTCTATATTTCTCTTCAATTACTATAATATTTTCTAGGAACTTAATTTCTTCCTGAATACTATTGAATCCACTTTTATAATTAACATTATCTAACACACCTGATGCCATAACGATATTTTTTTCAAGCGATATTATGCTCAGTTTATTTCCTTTACCAGCTTGTTCAATAAACTTCAGAAATTTTAGTGTGGCTTTTTTGTCACTATCTTCTTCATCATTTATCGAAAGATTTAGAACGATCTTCTTTAATCTTAGATTTAAAACTAATTCAATACAAAGGTTTGTCTTTTGCTCGATATTTGACATAAATATTTCACTATTGTCACTAATTTTAGTAGTTCTTAATAGTACATAATCAAATGATTCTTCTGAATCTTCTGTTGCTATCCGATATGGCTTTGCTGCCGGAAATTGCTTAGGTTTTATTTTCCATTTACCTCCTGGAATATCTAAAATTGTAGTTATTTCATCTTGATAGGGATCCTCAACTTCACCTAGCATTTTTTTTAATTCAACCATATCTATCTCTATATCTGTTTGAGTTCTATATGAATAACTTAGCAATTCATTAAGATTTCTAAAACCATAATACTTAGTTGGAATATTGAACTTTCCTTTTAATAATGGTGGATATTTTTTTAATGCATGTTTAGATGCTGGTTTGCTGTAAGGGATTTCTTTGTCAAAAATTTTCTTAATCTCAATACTATAATCAGGATAATATGGGTGATATGTACCTAGTATTTTGTTTTGTTGTTTTAATAAATCAATAGCCCCAGTAATATCTCCATTTTTCATCATTTTGTGTATTTCATCTATAGTACTATTCTTAATAATTGTACAGTTTTGAAGCATATCCCCGTCAACTTGATTGACTTTTTGAATATTTATTTCACTCATGTTTTCACCTCTTGTATATTTTGGGGTTTTGATACATATCACCATGCACTTCATGTGATTTTTGAATATTTTTTACTTTCTTGCCTGTAAAAAACCCTCCAATAAAAGAAGCAAATATACTAATAACAAATGCGCCTAAGGTCGTTGATGGATCAATTAAGTTGCCAAATTGCTGAAACAGATTATCCATAGTTCATCCTCCAATATGATTATAATTCTGAACTTCATTGCAATCTCTAATCCAGCGCTAGAACAAGCGGTATCTCCTGCGACCAATTTCATTTAACGTCTATCACTCGTGACGTCCGCCAGCCTTTGATAGCTCTTATTTTTGACTGGTGGATGTGGGCAGAATGACCTCCTGATCAACTCCAGAGCCTTTCCCCCTGCTGTGCCACTTGCACGAGCGCTTTGTTATGCTATGAAAGGATTAATCTTTTTTATTCCAAAAACTTTTCTTTTCTATCAGTGGGTCTGAGAAAACCCCAAAAATTATTCCCAGCGTTCCAATTAAAAATTGAATGTCATGAAAACAATCCGATTGACAACTAATATATTGTGATATAAATTGAGCTAGCGAAAGTAACAAAACACTCAAAATAGCTAACATGAGATTCTGTTGAGCTCTGTAAATGTAGTATAGTTTTTGAGTATTAACGGGTATTAACTGATTGTATTCCCATATTTTCCATTTAACTTCGTAGGCAAGTGCATCTATTAGTTCGAGTTCTTGTATATCATTCACCATTTGTGGAGTTAGTCGTTTGTGATGTACTACTCTAAAACTTGCCAACGTATAGAAAGTTGATTTTGCAAAGAATATTATGGTCGTAGTATATAAAACTCTAATTAATACAATTATAGGACTTGATAATACTCCAATGCTTGTACTGAATCCCAAAATCACACTTGCTCCAATAGTAATAAAGGGTATTAAAATATTAGCACGTGTCTCTGCTGATGCTCCTCTCGTTCTTTCCAATTCTAAGTGTTCATTAATTATGTAGAGAGACCTTTGTAAAACATCTAAATCTCTTGATATTATATTTTTGGTATCTATTCTATAGTCCATTAAATCGCTCCCCTCGTTAGAAAGTTTATAATAGTATCACGAAGGGGATATCCAAGCTTTTCTTCAATCCATGCCCATTGCCCACTTGGGTTCATTTCAAGAAATACATATTCACCATCTACTGTATAAACCATATCGATTGCAGAGAAAGATAAATTGAAATATGTAGTAATTTCTATACACTTCTGAATTATATCGTCAGGTAATACAATCCTTTCATGTCTCAAATCAAAATTTTCGGATAAGTCCCAAGCTCTCCAATCAACCTTGCTAGCTTGGTGTTCTTGCGAAAATAATGCAGTAGAGAATACATCATTACCAATTACTGTTATCCTAATATCATACTTTTTCTCAAGTTTTTTCTGGTAAATTGCTGGGATACTAGCAAACTCGTCCAATTTTGCTATATCACTAAGAGTGATTTCATTCGTCAAAGCTACTTTTATTCTGTTTTTGTATTCATAGAATCCATGTTTAACCGCTTTAATAATAATGGGTTTATTTTTTTCATAGAAATCCCTTATGTAACTTTTACTAGTGGAAACCAATGTGTTAGGAATATTAAACCCTAAGCTTTGTGCAACCTTTAATTGTTCAATTTTATTTCTTGCTAAATAAAGGAATTTCGGATTATTCATCCATATGGTATTATTAAATAACCTCCAAAGACCACTTAATGTTTCAGTTATTTCTCTTTGGGCAAATCCAAGATCATTATCCTGTATTTCTGAACTAAGTATTGGTGGAATTGGGCGTCTAAAGTAAACCCCCTCCACTTCATCTAAACACAAGATATCATTCATGTATTGTATTAAAGCTTTTTGTTTCGAATTTGAAATTTCAATATTAATCAGTGCCTTATGATAATAGTCATCAGTATTAAATCTATAAAATGGTATTTTACGTTCAACTAATCTTATAATTAAGTAATCAGAGGTTAAATCTGATTTATTAGTAATTATTAGTAGCATAGATCATCATCCGGATCATCATCTGATGGCCATTTCATAGTCTTAGAATGTGTTGGTCCAGATGATTCCATTAATACTGTGGGGATACTTCTTTCTCTATCATATGTTAGATTGATATGTTGGATATAATTATAGCTTGTTACTGGTATAATTTCTGTCTCGTATTCCTCAGCTTTACTTAATAGAAACACTCTTTTCTTCATTTTTATCACCATCCATGTATAGGATCATTCTTTCACATAGCTATAGTATCATCGACTATATGCCGTAAAAAGCTCTTATAAGTTGAATTAGCGATACTATGTCGGGAATACTTACTTTAGATCTCCATCTATGAATAACAATAAGGACTTTTTTCAATAATATCTCAATGAGTTTCCATAATCATTTGTATCACTTTACTTTCTCAATAATTTCTTTGTTTAGTCTCGATTATCCTCTATTAATCATATATACATCCAGTGGATATTCCAACCGAATATTATACTTTTTCGATACACCCATCCCAATTATATCACATAATTTCCCATAATAGGCTTTGTGATGCAAGTAATTTACATATAGTTCAAATAAAACCTTCTCTTTATAAAACATATATAATATGTATAGATGTTAAAATGCTACATTTTGCATAGACCTCTTTTTTCTATATTGTTGTCAGGTTGTCGCCAAATAAAAAAAGCCGCATTGTTGAAACCTTGGTTTTACCGGTATGCCTGGCGGGTTTCGAACCTACGGCCTTTTGGTATTTTAGTAAGTCCGTAATCTAAGTTAAATGACTGGTGTTTTACCCAGTTACTCATAATACATCTGTCATCGCCGGAGTGTAATTGAGCCCCTTTCGGTCAAATACAACCTGAAGTTGATATGCGTGAATAATATTGATTTTTTTAGAAGTCTGAAATACAATATAATACTAAACGGAGGCAGAGGATTATGTAAATATTTCGGATATTAAGAACAAACTTGCTCAAATATGCAATGGCACCAAAATGGACTTTTGAAACGGAATGTTTGATGATATTAATTGCAAAAAATATGAACTTTATTTTTATATTTTATAACATCAAAAACATAATAAAGTCTACTCATCCAGAAGTAGACTTTATCAAAAATTGTTAGAATTCATCAACGTTTCATAAGAGTATTTTTAAAATACATATTTTTTGAGTTTATGATAAAAAGGATGCCTCCGAATAAAAAGGCATCCTTCTCCCCTGTCCTCTTATATGAAACTGGCATCATTAAAACCTTATCTCATCAGTTTTCCCCCAAGATTATTGAAGTTTCATTATTTCCAGCTGTGCAGGTATTTTACCTGGCTGCTGTCAAGGCGGTCTATCTTCAAACCCATGCCCTCCAGCTTCATAAGGGCCACCCTGTGGTCTATATCCCCGGGTATTTCGTATACCCTGTTTGAAAGCCTTCCGCTGTTTTCCAATATGTATTTACCGCCAAGGGCCTGTATACCAAAACTCATATCCATAATTTCTATGGGATGTCCGTCCCCTGCTGCAAGGTTTACCAGCCTTCCCTCCCCCAGCAGGAATATATTTTTCCCGTCCTTCAATTTAAAAGCTTCTATATTTGGTTTTACAGACTTTCTTTCAACACACAGGGCTTCAAGCTCTGATATATCAATTTCCACGTTAAAGTGTCCGGCATTGGCCAATACGGCACCATCCTTCATGGATGGGAAATGCTCCCTGTTAATCACCCCGCTGCACCCTGTAACCGTTATAAAGAAATCCCCCAGGGCTGCAGCCTGCTCCATGGTCATTACCCTGTGCCCATCCATGGCAGCCTCCAGGGCCCTTATCGGGTCAACTTCACATACTATAACCCTGGCGCCCAATCCCTGGGCCCTTGCTGCCACCCCTTTTCCACACCATCCATAGCCCGCCGTCACTACGTTTTTACCATTTATCTGAAGATTTGTTGTTCTCATTATTCCATCCCATACCGACTGTCCGGTACCATAACGATTGTCAAACAGGTGCTTGCAGTAGGCGTTGTTTACCGCCAGCATCGGAACCTTAAGGTCACCCTTTTCTTCCATAGCCATAAGCCTTAATACGCCGGTTGTGGTTTCTTCGCAGCCCCCCATCACATTAACCCGCAGGTCCTCCCTTTGGGTATGCAGCATATGCATGAGGTCTCCTCCGTCGTCTATTACAATATGGGGTTTTGCTGACAGGGTGTATTCTATATGCTGCCGGTATTCCTCCGGAGTTGCTCCGTGCCATGCATACACATTGAGCCCTTGCTCGGCCAGGGCTGCTGCTACATCATCCTGGGTCGACAGAGGATTGCTCCCGGTAATATAAACCACTGCTCCCCCTGCTTTAAGGACCAGCGCAAGGTAAGCGGTCTTTGCCTCAAGATGCACTGATATGGCCACCCTTATGTCCTTAAAGGGCTTGTCCCTCTCAAATTCCCTTTTAATGCCATTTAACACCGGCATGAAATTCTTCGCCCAGTCTATCTTCTTTCTGCCGCTTTCCGCAAGGCTAATATCCCTTATAACACTTTCCATAGAATTACCTCCCCTATTACCCTACTATTCGTCCATTATTTCATCAATTTCCACGGATATATAATCGGCATCCCGGTCAATGCAACGGCAGCAGTTATCGCAAATTTTACCGCTGTCAAGGTCGCATATCAAGCACTTACCGCAGTCGTTACAGGGTCTGTCTTCCAAAACGCACTGCTTTATCATTGTATCAACTCTTTCTTTTTCTTTTATTATATCCAATAATTCGTAATTTTTGTAGCATAATTTGTATTGCTGCCCTCCCCCGTTGCATCCGGGACTGAGTATTCCATGGCCCCGGTTATTGTAAATTGATATAAAAAGGAAAGAATAAAAATATATGGGGTTGCAAAAAATACCTGCAGCTAATAAAATGTATATGCGCAGATAAATTACTCCGTTAGGTGAGGTTCCTATACAAATATATGCTACTGCCCGGAAACATCGAAAGATGCCAATGGGTTAGCAGGTACTGCCGGAATAAGGTTTTACCTAATGTAGCTGGGTTTGAACCCTAAGTTGTATAGTGCCAAAGCTCAACGAGTGGGGATCGGGCAGCACCGTTTATAATGCCTTGGATTTGATTCGCCCTTCCCGCTTTTGTGAAGGGCTTTAATATATTACGGGGAGGGATAATATGACACTGCAGCTTAAAGAACTAATAAGCAGTAAAAATCTTCAGGCAGCAAAAAAAGAGCTGGTAAACATGCAGACAGCGGATATAGCAGACATAATAAATGGTTTGGACACCAAGGACAGCCTTCTTCTGTTTCGCTTGCTTGATAAGGAGATGGCTGCAGAGGTATTTTCCCATCTATCTCCGAATAAACAGTCTGAACTGTCGGTACGGATTCGGGAAAACGAGCTAAAATCGATTATTGAAGACCTGTACTTTGACGATATGATAGATTACCTGGAAGAAATGCCGGCGGATGTGGTAAAAAGGATACTTCAGAATACCAGCGAATCGAAGAGAAATCTTATAAACCAGTTTCTAAACTATCCGGATAATTCTGCAGGAAGTATAATGACACTGGAATACGTGGAATTTCAAGCCGATATGACGGTAGAGACAGCTTTAAACCATATAAGAAACACCGGCCCCGACAAAGAAACGGTATATACCTGCTATGTGGTTGACAACAACAAAACCCTGGAAGGAATAGTGTCCCTCAAGGACCTGGTGTTGGCCGAGCCCGGCCTGCTGGTCAGGGATATAATGAACAGCAATATAATACATGTAACTACCTACAGCGACCAGGAGGAGGCAGCAACGGTTTTCAAGAAATACGACCTGTTGACCGTTCCTGTGGTGGACCAGCAAAACCGGCTTGTCGGAATAATAACCATAGACGATATTATAGATGTCATAGACGAAGAGAACACAGAGGATTTTCACAGGATGGCTGCCATTCAGCCCTCGGATGAGGGATATCTTTCGATAGGAATATTCAACCTCGCAAAAAAAAGAATACTCTGGCTTCTTATATTAATGATTTCGGCCACCATTTCGGGCAATATTATAAGAAAATATGATGACCTTCTTCAATCCATGGTTATTCTTGCGGCTTTTATTCCCAGGCTTATGGATACCGGCGGAAATGCCGGTTCGCAGTCATCAACCCTGATTATCAGAAGCATTGCCCTTGGTGAAGTCAAGGCCAGAGACCTTTTAAGGGTAATGTGGAAGGAAATCAGGGTAAGCATTATTGTTGGACTGACCCTTGGAGTGTTTAATTTCCTTCAAATATTTATGCTTGGTTATGGAGACCTTTGGATTGCCCTTACCGTTTCTCTGACCCTTTTTATAACGATAATTACGGCTAAAATAATAGGAGGAGCACTGCCCCTTATAGCAAAGAGCACGGGCATAGATCCTGCTATCATGGCAAGTCCCCTTATTACAACCATAGCCGATGCGGTGGCCTTATTAAGCTATTTTGCCATAGCATCCTGGCTGATAGGAATAGGATAAAAGCTCAGACGTATATCGTTTGGGTGTTATCTAGTGCTCTATAGGTATAAAAATTATCTGGCCGGGCATCAGGTCGGGATTTTCCATCCCGTTTTCCTTCATTATATTGTATATGTACTTCCGTATGTCCTTCTTTCCGTCGGTGTACTCCTTTGCGATGTTCCAAAGGGTATCCCCCGGTTTCACCCTGTATTCCTGACAAGCAGCCACCGTTTCCCCCCTGGCGCTGGTACCCAGGCCAAGGGCACCCAACAGCGTTATACCGAAAACTGTAATAATTATAAGTGCAGCACCGATTATTTTTTTCATATGATCAACCTCCTGAACGTATGTTCGTAATAATTATACCGGAACATATGTTCACTGTCAAGGAAAATTAATGAAATTTACGAACATTTGTTTGATATTGTTTTCTGTATGTGATATAATTTTTTACAAAGCTGGGAAGGGAGTTGTCGTTTTTTTGAAAAAGAAGATTCTTACCGGTAAACAATTGGAAGTTTTGGAATTTATAAAAAGCGAACTATATAATAAGGGCTATCCCCCATCCGTACGTGAAATCTGTGAAGCGGTCAGCCTCAAGTCCACTTCAACGGTACACGGTCATCTTGAAAGGCTTGAGAAAAAGGGAATGATACGAAGGGACCCGACTAAGCCAAGGGCTATAGAGGTTTTGGACAATTCTCCCCTGTCTATAGCAAGGGATCTGATAGAAGTACCAATAGTGGGTAAGGTAACCGCAGGACAACCAATTCTGGCCGTAGAAAACATAGAGGATTCCTTTCCGCTCCCGGCAAATTTTCTGCGGGGTAACGACAACTTTATACTTATAGTCAAAGGAGAGAGCATGATTGAGGCGGGTATTCTGGACGGTGACTACGTTGTGGTAAAACAGCAGAACCACGCAAATAACGGTGATATAGTCGTAGCCCTTATAGGGGATGAAGCTACTGTAAAGCGCTTCTATAAGGAAACAGACCATATAAGGCTTCAGCCCGAAAACCCCTACATGGAGCCGATACTCGTACAGGATGTATCCGTACTGGGGAAAGTAACAGGCGTGTTCCGCAGACTCTAAAAGGGAGCAGCAAACTGCTCCCTTTTTTGATTCGTTGGTTTTTTGCTATACTACCTTTATTTCCTTTGAAGCCTTATTCACTGCCTCGGGGCCGTTTTCCCCCATTACCATTATATTTTCTATTCTTACGCCGAATTTCCCAGGGATATAAATACCCGGTTCGATGCTAAATGCCATTCCCTTCTCGAGAGTCCTTTTGTTGCCCTCTTTTATATCCGGCGCTTCGTGCACACTAAAGCCAATGCCGTGTCCCAGCCGGTTCAGGAAATAATCGCCGTAGCCGGCTTCCTTTATAATATTCCTGGATACTATATCCACGCTTTCCGCGGTTACTCCTTCCTTAACAGCCTTTTCACCGGCATCCTGGGCCTTATATACAATATCGTATATCTTTCTTTCCTCCTCTGAAATGCCGCCGACGAATACTGTCCTTGACATGTCAGAGCAAAGCCCCTTATACTTACATCCGAAGTCCAGTATTATTACATCCTTTTCCTGTATATATCTGTTATATTGATTGTAATGGGGTTTTGAGCTGTTTGGTCCCGAAGCGACTATTGGATTGAAGGAAGCCCCCTCCGCACCGTTTTTTTCAAATAACTCCTGTATTTTTTCCTTTATGTCCTTTTCCTGAAGACCCGGCTTTATGTATCCAAGAAGTTCTTCAAAAACCTTATCCGCCAGAAGGGCTGCTTTTCTTAAGTTTTCTATTTCGTCATTACCTTTGATTATCCTAAGTTCCTCAAGAATCGGCTTTCCGTTTATAAAATTAACATCAATTCTGTTTTTTATATCCAGCACGCTTACTGCGCTTGTGGTGCCGTTCACGCCTATGGTTTTACTTCTCATATTGAATTCCTCAAAGGCTCCCAGCAGGGTATCCATAAAGCCCTCACCGTCGCCCCAGTCATAAACTTTACTGCCTTTCAAAGCATCCTGCATCTCTTCCCTGTTAAGCTGTGGTACTATATAAAACATTTCTTTTTCCTTTGTGATAAAGAGCCCCTGAAATCTCTCGTCCATATGGGGCGAGAAACCCAATAAAAACTCCAAATCCTCAGATGGCGCAATAAGCATCGCATCTACATTTTCTGACTTCATAATACCGGTTAGCTTATCCAGATATTTTTCATTTAACACTGTTACCCCTCCTATTAGTGAAATAAATTAAGAGCTGGCCTTTATTATCGCTTGCATAACCACATCCTTCCCACACTGCGTATTTATCTTCATTTATACTGCGTCCCGAATAAACGCAATTCAATAGACATTCCCGAAAGATTTGTCCAGGTTAATATGTCCTTCATCCTTCATTTGCTGCAGGGTTATAAGTACCCCCAGCCTCATGTGATCCCAGGTTAGCCCCCCCTGCAAATATCCATAGTATGGTTCCCTTATGGGAGCATCCGCGCTTAGTTCGATCGAAGAGCCCTGAATAAACGCTCCTGCCGCCATAATAACCTGACCGCCATAGCCCGGCATATCCCATGGATACGGTGTAACAAAGCTGTCCACCGGGGCGCCTTTTTGTATCCCCCTGCAAAAAGAAATTAGCTGCTCTTTATCTTTAAATTTAATTGACTGTATTATATCGCTGCGCATATCCCTGTATCCCGGTGATACCTCGAATCCAAGGCGCTGGAAAACCCTTGAGGCATACACTGCTCCCTTAACCGCCTCTGTCACAATATGCGGAGCCAGAAATAACCCCTGCAAAAACAAACGGGTAATACCAAGGGTAGCCCCGCATTTTTTGTCCAGTCCTGGAGTGGTAAGGGCTGCTGCCGCCTGTTCAACAAGTTCCTTTCTGCCAACAATATAGCCCCCGGTGGGAGCTATTCCGCCACCGGGATTTTTTATCAAAGAGCCTGCAGCAATATCTGCGCCAACCTCCAAAGGTTCACGTTCCTCCAGGAATTCACCGTAACAGTTGTCAACCATAAACACAAGTCCGTTTTTCAACCCTTTTATGTGTTTTATTGTTTTCTCTATCTGGGATATTGAAAGAGCCGGTCTCCAGTCATAGCCTGTCGAACGCTGGATAAATACCAGCTTAACAGTATCGTCCATTTTTTCGTTAACTGCCTTAAGATCTATCCGTCCGTTATTGAGGTCGGTCTGTATGTACCCGATCCCGAACTCCTTCAGGTTGCCCTGGGCATTCCCCCTAATTCCAAGAACCTCTTCCAGGGTGTCATAGGGCCTGCCTGTAACCGATAAAACCGTATCTCCCGGCCTTAGTATCCCCCTGAAACAGGTGGTTAAAGCATGGGTACCCGAAACCATCTGTACCCTCACCAGTGCATCCTCACTGCCGAATACCCTTGCAAATATGCGGTCGGTTATATCCCTTCCGGTATCTCCGTAACCATAGCCGGTGGTTCCGGCAAAATGGCTTTCGGAGAGCCTTTCCTGGCGCATGGCGTTTAGTACCTTCGCCTGGTTTATAAGCCTTATATTGTCAATCCTTTCGAATTCTTCCCTTATCTCTCCGGCAACCAGCCTGTCCAGCCTTTGTATATCACCGTCAATCTCAATAATTTTGCCAAGCATTCCGAAAACATCCACTGGTCTGTCCATCCTTTCAATTTGCTCCACACCTAATTATATACGACCTTTCAGATCCCTTCAATTAGAATTTACTTTTTTTGTTTATTTCTCCATAGCTTCCATAATGTCCTGCCGTTCAAGCGCAATTAACATTTCCCTGGTAACCCTTTTTTCCTTTGCAAGCCTTACTGCCTGCTTTCTTATGGCCCTTTCTATCAGGTTCCTTACATACCGGGCATTGCCCATAATAAGCTCTCCTCTGTCGGCATTGTCATAAAGTATTTCGCGCACCTTATCCTTTGCCCCGGCAGATAATGCGTATTCCCTGTTTCTGGTCATAAGTTCCGCAATCTCAACAAGTTCTTCTATTTTGTAATCGGGAAACTCCATGTGTATGGGAAATCTCGACCTAAGTCCCGGGTTGGACCTTAAAAATATTTCCATTTCACCTCTGTAACCTGCCAGTATCAATACCAAATCGTCTTTATAATCCTCCATTGCCTTTACCAGGGTGTCTATCGCTTCCTTGCCAAAGTCCTTTTCTCCGCCCCTTGCAAGGGAATAGGCCTCGTCAATAAACAAAATGCCTCCCAGGGATTTTTTGATAACCTCCCTTGTCTTCTGGGCGGTATGGCCTATATATTCCCCCACCAGGTCCGCCCTCTCAACTTCAGTTAAGTGTCCCTTTGACAAAAGACCCATTCTTGCAAAGGCCTTTCCCAGTATCCTTGCCACGGTAGTCTTTCCGGTTCCGGGATTGCCCTTGAATATCATATGTAATACAAGGGGCTCGGCCAGCAACCCCTTGTTTTTTCTCTCCTGCTGTATTGTTATGTAATCTTTTATTTCGCTTACAAGCTTTTTGACTTTGTCCATTCCGATAAGACTGTTAAGGCCCGAAAGCAGTCTTTTAAGGTCGTCCTTGTTCTCTTCGGGCGCGCAGCCGCAGCTGTCGCAGGCATTAGTCCCCGACCCCGCTTGGTACTGCTTTACCTTATACCTGTTATCTATGGAAGGTATTCTTTTAACTATCACTGTCCACCCCTCCAAGCATCGCTATAATTATTGTATGCAGCCGGGGATGGTGCAGTTCATATTCTTTGTCAAAGAGGTAACTTCAAAGGGGATGCGCATAACTACGCATCCCCTTTGGTTTATATGCATTATTTCCCGTTATCTTTACCCCCGTCGGCAAATATAAAGGCCACCGTTTTTAAAGGTGTTATTGTCGATACCGCATGCTTGTATATAAGCTGCTGCCTTCCGTCCATTTCCATAACTATGGTATAGTTGTCAAAGCCTTTAACATAACCCTTTAATTGATACCCGTTTACCAGATATATTGTAATTGGCACATGTTCCTTTCTAACCTGATTAAGAAATACATCCTGCAGATTTATGGTATTTTTATTCATGTTATCCCCTCCGCCAATGTGAATTTATATACTCAATTTGAACCTAATGTGTTCAATAATAGTATTGGCAATGTCATCACTATTTCCAATTCTATCTACATCTACCCAGATTATTCTATCATCTCTTTTAAACCATGTAAACTGCCTTTTGGCAAATCTTCTGGTATTCCTTTTCAGGAGCTCTATCGCATCATCAAGGGAGTAATCCCCCTCCAGGCAGCCGATGATTTCCTTGTAACCAAGCCCCTGCATACTAACCATTTCCCTTTTGCATCCCCTTTCAAGCAAGTCCTTCACCTCGTCCACCAATCCTCCGGCTATCATTTTATCTACCCTCTGCTCAATCTTTTTGTAAAGTCTGTCTCTTTCCATTTTAAGGCCGAAAATGACCGGTTGGTAGGGCAGTTTTCTTTCCTTCGCATCATCCCTTTGTACTGACATGGGCTTTCCTGTACAATGATATACTTCTATGGCCCTTATAATGCGACGTATATCATTTGCGTGCAGTTTGAGAGCGCTGTCGGGGTCGATTCTCTTCAACATTTCATAAAGGTATTGGTTCCCCCTTTCCCGGGCAAGACTGCCAAGATATGTCCTCAGCTCTGGGTCGGATACGGTATCTGCAAAATTTAGGTTATACACCAGTGAATTTATGTAAAGACCGGTGCCTCCCACTACTATGGGAAGTCTACCCCTGCCTTGTATCTCTGTGATACAACTTTTTGCCAGCCTTTGAAAGTCAGCAACTGAAAATTCCTGCCAGGGATGGACTATGTCCACTAAATGATGCTTAACCATTCTCATCTCTTCCTGAGTAGGTTTTGCCGTACCTAAATCCATATGTTTATATACCTGCATGGAATCTGCGGAAATTATCTCTCCGTTGAGTTCCCTGGCCACCAACAGGGCGGCCCCGCTTTTACCTACCGCCGTAGGCCCCACTATCACAATCAATGGCTTATTCATTGGAATACCCCCACCTTCACACGATTCTCTTAAACATCTTTTCCAGTTCGTATCGGGTAAGGGCTATGAATACCGGCCTGCCATGGGGACAGCTGTAGGGCATCTTTGCTTTTCGCAACTGTTCCAGAAGGCTCTGCATTTCCTGTTCAGACAGTCTTTGATTGGCCTTAACCGCCTTTTTGCAGGCCCTTTTAATTATCTCGTCCTGTTTGAGCCCGTCATGGCTGATCTCATTTTGCCTTGACAATCCGGCCGCCAAGTCAGACAAAAACTCCGCCGACTGGGGTTTGCCAAAATATACAGGCACCGCCCTGACAGCTATCGAATTGGTTCCGAATTCCTCCATTTCAAAGCCTATGGCGGACAGCTGTTTTGTATTTGCCCTTAACATCTCCAGCTCAACCGGGCCCATATCTATCACCAGCGGTTCCAAAAGCTTCTGGCTGGCAGCACCGCCTTTTATTATGTCTTCTGTCAACTGTTCATACATTATCCTTTCATGGGCAGCGTGCTGGTCAATGATATACACGCATTCCTCTCCCTCTGCCAGCAGAAAGGTGGACATAAACTGTCCGACTATTTTCATATAGGGTATTTTCCCGTTGTCACCTTCTATAATATTATCCATTTCTATCCTATTATATTCAATAGTTTCTTCGGATAGGCGGTAATTCTGCCCTTCGTCACCGTGGGTTTGTGTACTGCCGGACGGGCTCCACTGCCTGTGTACGGTTTGCGGGAGGGCAGAGCTGTGTGTGCCCTTTATTATTCCTGGCGCAATCCACCTTCCCCTTTCAAGATTTGTCCTTATACAGTTATAGGTGAAGCTCCTTATCCTGGCTTCCTCCCTGAACCTTATCTCCAGTTTGGAAGGGTGTACATTAATATCAATAACACCGGTATCCAAAGCAATATTTAAAAGAGCAACCGGATATCTGTTGACCATAAGAAGAGTTCGGTATGCCTCCTCCAGGGCCTGGGTTATAATTTTGCTCCTTATATATCTTCCGTTTACAAAAAACGTTTGCATGCCCCTGTTTGACCGCGCTCCATGGGGCTTTGAAATAAAGCCGTTAATAATAATGCCCTGGCCTTCACATTTTACGGGGAGCATGTTTTCCAATGTATCCCTTCCGTATACCGCAGCAAGTACATCCCGCAGACTGCCGCTGCCCGGCGTATTTAGGAGTACCCTGCCATTGCTTGTCAGCCTGAAGGAAATATCAGGTTTTGAAAGGGCAAGCCTTGTGACAATGTCACTTACCAGGGATGCTTCGTAGGAATCGGTTTTAAGAAACTCCAAACGGGCCGGCGTATTATAGAAGAGTTCGCGTACTTCTATACAGGTACCTTCGGGGCAGCCCGTTTCCCTGTATTCTGTTTCCCGACCCCCTTCCAGCGAATACACTGTCCCTGATATGGAAGTCCTTGTCCGCGTTGTCAGACTTACCATAGAAATCGCAGCCACCGATGCCAGAGCCTCCCCCCTGAATCCAAGGGTGCACAGCCGGTCCAGGTCCTGGGCACTGCTTATCTTGCTGGTTGCATGCCTAAGGAAGGCCCTTTGTATATCCTCTGCTTCAATACCTTCGCCGTTGTCAATAACTCTTATAAGGCCTTTGCCTCCCCTTTCGATCTCTATCGTTATATTGGTCGCTCCGGCATCCACAGAGTTTTCTACAAGTTCCTTAACCACCGAAGCCGGGTTGTTTACCACTTCACCCGCGGCGATTCTCTCTGAAACCGCCTTTTCGAGAACATTTATTTTTCCCGGCAAGTCCAATCACCTACCAATTCCATTGATTTCTCCCTTAAGCGGCTGAGTAAGTTTATCGCCTGCAGAGGAGTTATTGAATCTGTCTCAATATCGGATATCTCCCTGATTAGTCCTATGTATCTGTAGCTTGACAAATCCAGCTGCTCCGATTTGTTTGCCTCTTTTGCCTTGAAAACCCTCTGTCCATTCTTTGCTATATCAGTCTCCTCCAGTTTAAGCAGAATTTCCTTAGCCCGTCGGATCACCTGCTTCGGGAGGCCCGCCAGACCGGCCACCTGTATCCCGTAACTCTGGTCTGCACCGCCCCTTATTACCTTCCTCAGGAATATTATGTCGTCGCCTCTTTCCTTAACGGCGATACAATAATTTTTGATGCCTTCCAATTTGCCCTCCAGTTCGGTTAACTGATGATAGTGGGTGGCAAACAGCGTCCTTGCCCCTACATTGTCTTTGTCAGCCAGGTATTCTATAACCGCCCATGCTATGCTGAGCCCGTCAAAGGTGCTTGTCCCCCTGCCGATTTCGTCAAGTATAATAAGGCTTTTGGAAGTTGCATTATTCAGTATATTGGCTACCTCGTTCATTTCCACCATAAAGGTGCTCTGCCCCGACGCCAGGTCGTCGGATGCCCCTACCCTTGTAAAAATCCTGTCTGCAATACCCAGTTTGCAGTAGGATGCCGGTACAAAGGAACCGATTTGAGCCATCAGGACTATCAGGGCCACCTGCCTCATGTAGGTCGACTTGCCCGCCATATTGGGCCCGGTTATTATGCACAACCGGTTTTCGCTGCAGTCCAGATATGTATCGTTGGGTACAAATCGGTTTGCATCCATCATTTCCTCCACAACCGGATGGCGTCCATCTTTTATCTCAATACCTTCTCCCTTGTTAACCCTGGGTTTTATATATTTATTATCATATGCACTTTTTGCCAGCGAATATACCGCATCCAATACTGATAAGTTTAAGGCGGTCCTTTTTATACGCTCCACCTGTCCGGCAATTTCCTCCCTTATTTCCATGAAAGCCTGATACTCCAGCAGTACAACCCTCTCCTGGGCGCCGAGTATTTTGTTTTCCATTTCCTTAAGTTCAGGGGTTAGATACCTCTCTGCATTCGCCAGCGTTTGTTTTCTTATGTAATCTGACGGTACCTGATCCAGGTTTGATTTGGTTACTTCAAGGTAATAACCGAATACTTTGTTGTATCCAATCTTCAAAGATTTTATCCCGGTCCTTTCCCTCTCCTGCTTTTCCAGGGAGGCCAACCATTGCCTGCCTTCCCTTGAGGCCCTCCTGAGACTGTCAATCTGCTGCTCATAACCGTCCTTTATAATACCGCCTTCCCTTATACCTGCAGGTGGTTCTTCATGTATGGATACGCCAATCAGCTGCCTTACATCCTTCAGCAGGTCTATATTATCCCTTATCTCTGATAGTATTTTAGTTTTACAGTTTCCGAGCACTTCCAAAAGTCCCGGCAGCACATCCAGGGATTGTTTTAACGCCAGCAGATCCCTGGCATTGGCGCTGCTGCAGGCTATCCTTCCCATAAGACGTTCTATGTCATATACCGATCTTGTATGCTCTTTTATCGCATCCATCAAAAGGATACTGCTCTTTAACTCCTCAACTCCGTCAAGCCGCTTTTGTATTTCTTCGCAGCTTATTAAAGGCCGCTCTACCCACCTCCGGAGCATTCTCCCTCCCATAGCCGTCTGCGTTTTGTCCAAAAGCCATAAAAGGGTGCCTTTTTTCTCCTTACTCCTCAGGGTTTCTATAATCTCCAGATTACGCCTTGTCCAGGAGTCCAAAACCATATACTCTTCTCTATGGTATATATCTATCTTGTCTATGTGTTTCATATCTACCTTTTGGGTATCCGCCAGGTATTGGAGCAGTGCGCCAATGGCCCTGACGCAGTGCGGACTCTCTGCCAGTCCCAAACCTTCCAGGCCCGACACTTTGAAATGCGACTTAATTCTCTTTCCGGCATTTCTAATCGAAAATGCCCAGTCATGGTATTCATTTACGCCTATGTTCAATCTATTTTGTATGCCCGAAGGAAGATTGGTAACCATAATACTATTATCGTTAACAATAATCTCCTTGGGATCTATTTTTACAAGCTCATCTATGACATTTTGCGTTTTGTCATCCCTTATACAGGTAGTTCTAAATTCCCCTGTGGATATATCGGCGTAGGCTATGCCGTAAACTCCCTCTTCGCAATACATAGAAAGTATATAGTTATTGTTTTTTTCATCCAGAAGAGACTGTTCGATTATTGTGCCCGGCGTTATCACCCGTACAACTTCCCTTTTGACTATACCCTTTGCCAGGGACGGGTCCTCCACCTGCTCACATATTGCTACTTTATGGCCTTTTTGTATCAGCTTTGATATGTAGGTGAGAGCGGAATGATGCGGAACCCCGCACATAGGTGCCCTTTCTTCAAGTCCGCAATCCCTTCCCGTGAGGGTTATCTCAAGATCCTTTGAAGCCAGAATGGCATCATCGAAAAACATTTCATAAAAGTCACCCAGACGGAAAAACACAATACAATCGTTATACTGCTGTTTAATTTGAAGGTATTGCTGCATCATTGGTGTCAATTCTGCCAATCCAAATCCCCCTCCTGAAATTTACAATTACGATTTAAAAACATTATATCACAACCCATTTAAAAGTAAAAAAGCACGGACTAATCCGCACCTTTTATATAAGGGTTTATCCTTTGCACCCTCTGCAGCCGCTGCAATTTTCTCTTTTGATCTCAATACTTTCCTGCCCGGTCACATAAAAACCGATTATGCCATTGACATCCTTAAGCAGGCCGTTAAACTCCTTCTGGGCTGATAAAAGTTCGGCTATTACCGGGTTTGCCGGGCTGTCTTGGATATCTTCGCCGCTTACTTGCAGCTGCCTGTATAAACCCTCCGCCTCTTTGTCAAGTTGAAGGGCAGCCTGGGCTTTCCTCAGCCTGAATAGCTCCCCGGAATCCGCAAGAACCCTGCCCAGTTCTCTGGCCCTTTGAAACTCAATTCTCTCCTTCATCATAGGCTGCCTCCCCGTATAAAGACCAACTCTGGGGCTCGGTTATTTTCACCGGAACCAACCTGCCTGTCAGGTCGGTCTTTCCTTCAAAATGGACAATCTTGTTGGTTCTTGTTCTCCCGGTCAAACGGTCGGTATGGGTTTTGCTTGGACCCTCCACTAATACCTCCATAATCCTTCCCTTCAGTAAGCTGTTGTTTTCGGCCGTAATCTGCTGGGTCAAATCAAGCAATTCGTTTAATCTCTCATGTTTCACCCTGTCGGGCACATGGTTTTCCATTTTTTCCGCCGGTGTGCCCTTCCTTTTTGAGTACAGGAATGTAAAAGCTGAATCAAACCTGACCCTTTCAACCACATCCAGGGTATGCCTGAAATCCTCCCCGGTTTCTCCGGGAAAACCAACTATAATATCCGTTGTTATGGAGATATCCGGGATCTCGGCTTTTATCCGTTCTGCCAGTTCAAGGTACTGCTCCTTTGTATATTTTCTGTTCATCATTTTAAGTATGTTGTTGCTACCTGCCTGAAAGGGAAGATGAATATGCTCACATACCCTTTGGCAATCTCTTATTGCATGAATCAAATCAATGCTCAGGTCCTTGGGGTGAGAGGTAATGAAGCGTATTCTCTCAATACCTTTTATTTCGTTAATTTCCCTTAAAAGCGATGCAAAGTCTGCCTTTTCCTCCAAGTCCCTGCCATAGGAATTCACGTTTTGCCCAAGGAGGGTAACTTCCTTATACCCTGCCTGGCCGAGCTCCTTAATTTCACTTAAAATCTGTTCCTTTTTTCTGCTTTTTTCCCTGCCCCTTACATAGGGTACTATGCAGTATGAACAAAAATTGTTACATCCGTGCATTACCGCAACCCAGGCTTTAATTCCGTCGTCCCTGCCAACCGGCACCCCTTCTATTATTTTGCCCTCGGTATCATCTTTTATATCAACTATGGTACTTCCCGTCAGCCCTGCGTTGGCAACATACTCTGCCAGCATGTGTATTTTGTTGGTGCCGAAAACTATATCAACAAAGGGATATCTTTTTGCGATATGCTCTGCCACCTCCCTTTGCTGAGTCATGCAGCCGCATACCGCTATTATCAGATCGGGCTTATCTGCCTTTAACTTTTTCAGCCTGCCAAGGTTTCCATAAACCTTCAATTCGGCATGTTCTCTAACGCAGCACGTATTAAAAACAATCAAATCCGCCTGTTCTTCAGAATCCGTAACGTTATAGCCAAGGGAGGAAGCTACTCCAGCGATTTTTTCCGAATCGTGTACATTCATCTGGCAGCCCCAGGTCTTAATCATATACTTTTTTCCCTTTGATTTGCCGGTCATAATCCCTCTCCTTTCCTTAATATTCTATACCCCGCCCACTCTTAACACAAGAACAGAGTCGAAATATTGTCATTTCCCGGGCACTTAAGTTAAATATGCCTTAAAAAATATTTGTTCTTATGTTAATATATACATAAAATCCTTCAGTTATCAGGAGGCAATCAATGAAAAGATTTTTAACTGCAATAATGGTAATTATACTGATATCATCAATTATGGGTATATCCGGCTGCGGTAATAATGCCGGCAGTGACGCAGCTGAAACTGCCCAGGAGCCTTCGGCACGGCAATACGGCCTTGCTGTCCGGCTGTATGAAGAAGGAAAGTTGGAGCAGGCCCTGGAGGCGTTTAAACAGGTGGATGCGGACGACGAAACCCACTACTCCCTTTCCCGGAACAAAATAGACCAATTGACCCAAACGCTGTTTGAAAAGAATGTCAACCAAGCCAGGGACTATTATACCGCAGAGGAGTACGACCGTGCTGTCTCCTCTCTGGAGACTGCCCTTGGTTACAGGAACAGCCGGCCGGTACGGGATTTGCTGGAGCATTATAAAAGCACAGCGGCCCGCAAGCAGGACAACCTTAATTCCCCGGAGGATATTCAGCAGGCAAAGAAACAGATGCTGACCTACGAGGGAGGCACAGGAGTTTTGGAAATAGCGCTGGACAATATATATACCAAAGAATTTGCAATAGGTAATGTGCCTATAGAGACAAGCGGAAATATAGTATTTTTGAAACTATGGGTAAATATTATAAATGGGGGCGAAAAAGATGTACTGGTAAAGCCCGAATACGTAAAACTGATTACTTCGGATAACACCGCCTATTATTATCACTCCGAATACACAATGCATCTGGACAATCCCTTTGTCGAAACTCTGCTGCCGCCAAAGGGAAAAGCCTCCGGAAGAGTAATGGTATTAATTCCCCTTGAAAGCTTTTACAGTTTTGAATACGACGACAATACGAACCGGGTTGAAAAGACCGTAATACCTTACTGATAATACAACGCACCTTGTTTTATAAGGTGTAGATTATTCCGCCCACTACTCCTGAAACCAGTATTATTAAAACAGGATTAAGCTTGGTTTTAAATACAAGTACTGCGGTAAGACCTGCTATAAGCACCGATTTTATATCTATAATTGACGTCCTGCCAAGGCTTAGAGTGGCTGACGTAATAAGTCCAATTACCGCAGGCCTTATGCCGATAAAGGCGCAATCCAGCATCCTGCTGTTTCTGTACCTTTGAATAGCTGTGGCTGCAAATATGACAATAAAGAAGGCAGGGAATACCAAACCCACCGTCCCGTACGCCGCACCCCAAAACCCTGCCAGCCTGTAGCCAATGAAGGTTGCGCTGTTAATGGATATGGGCCCCGGAGTCATCTGAGACAGGGCCACCAAATCGATGAAATCCTGAGGGGTTATCCAGCCGCTGTTAATTACAATCTCCTTTTCTATCAGGGGAAGTATTGCGTATCCTCCACCAAAATTGAAGGCTCCAATTTTAGAAAAGGTATAGAATAGTTCAGTCAGTATTCTCATTTCCCATACCCCTCCTTTTTGAAGCTATTCCAAGCAACGCTGCTGCAACTATTACGATTATCGGATGTACTCCCAATAGACTGATAAGCGCAAAGGATCCAAGGGCTATCAGAATATTGTAGCCGGTTTTGTCAACCGCCTTGCTCAGCCTGACCGCTGCAGAAAAAATCAGGACTGCTATGGCGGGCCTTATGCCCATGAATACCGCCTGGACAACCGGATTATCCCTAAAAGTCAGGAAGAACTCTGCGGCTGCTATCATTATTGCAAAGGAAGGCAGTATTGCTCCCAGAACTCCAAAAACGCTGCCCCAAAATCCGAAAAGATGATACCCGAGATATATGGCCGTGTTGGCGGCAATTACCCCGGGCATACATTGGGTAACGGCAATTATGTCTATGAATTCCTCCCTGGCCATCCATTCTTTTTTATCAACAACTTCCCTCTCTATTAAAGGAAGCATGGCTAGCCCCCCGCCGAAGGTAAAGGCTCCAATTTTCAAAAAGACAAGGAAAAACTTAAATAGTTGCGTCATAGTCTACCTCCCGATGCTTTTTACACTTACATGTATATTCTATTATCCTTTGGCTTGAATTGAAAGAAAAACTTAGTTCCAAACAGAAAAGCCGGCCTAATGCCGGCCTTTCCCTAATCGTTATATACCTTAAGAGCAGCCTGTATTGCAGCGCCTACGTCCACCTTATGGCCCTGCTGTCCCATACCGTCAGCCAGTGCGGCCAGAAGCAGCAGCACATTATTCCTTCTGGAGGACTCGCCCATTAGACCTATTCTCCATGCCTTGCCCTTGAAGTCTCCAAGTCCGCCTCCTATTTCTATACCGTATTTATCAAGCAGGTGCTTCCTTACCCCTGCATCCTCCACCCCATCGGGTATGTTTACCGCATTAAGGGTGGGCAGCCTGTAGCCTTCGGGAGCAACCATGGACAGTCCCATTGCCTCTGCCCCCTTTATAAAAGCTTCGGAGTTTTGCTTATGCCTTGCGAACCTTACCTCCAGCCCTTCCTCAAGCACTATCTGAAGGGCCTCCCGCAGCCCGTATACCATGTTTATCGGCGCAGTATGGTGGTATACCCTCTCTTTTCCCCAGTAGCCTTGAATCATGCTTAGGTCAAGGTACCAACTCTGTACCTTGGCTTTCCTTTTATTGATTGCTTCTAACGCCCTCTCGTTAAATGTAACGGGAGATAACCCGGGAGGACAGCTTAGGGCTTTCTGTGTCCCGCTGTAGCATGCATCTATTCCCCACTCGTCAACTTTAAGGTCCACCCCTCCCAATGACGTTACCGCATCCACCACGAACAGGGCTCCATATTGTTTTGCTAATTCTGAAATTTCAGTAAGTGGCTGCAGCACACCCGTTGAAGTTTCGGCATGGACTACGGCAACCAGCTTTGCACCTCCTGCCTTTTCAAGAGCCATTTTTACTTGTGCCGGATCTATGGGTTTTCCAAAGGGCGCTTCAACGCTAAAAACTTCGGCTCCGCACCTTCCGGCAATGTCCCTCATCCTTTGACCGAATACCCCCTTGACACAAATTACAACCTTGTCACCCGGTTCGGTCAGGTTTACCAAAGCAGTTTCCATTCCCGCACTTCCGGTACCCGACATGGGCAGAGTGAGCCTGTTTTTCGTCTGAAACACCTTTCTTAAAAGCTCCATGGTCTCATTCATGATTTCTAGGAACTGCGGGTCAAGATGTCCCAACATATTGGATGACATAGCCCTCAAAACCCTTGGCGACGTCTCGACAGGCCCGGGCCCAAGCAAAAGCCTGTACCCCGGTTTTAACTGTTCAAATTCTTTTTGCATAGTAAATCCTCCTCATATTTTATTTATATAATATTCATTAGCCACAAAAACCCAGCCGCCGGGATACTGCCAAAGCTTCGCCTTTAACCTGTTCTATAAAAAGGCCTAATCGTTCTTCCCCAAACCTGGCAGATGGCCCTGAAATACTTATGGATGCAACTATACAGCCGTGTCTGTCTCGCACAGGGGCAGCTATGCACATAACCCCTTCTTCCCTCTCGCCATTGTCCATTGCATAACCTCTATCCCTTACTTTCCTTAATTCTTCCAGGAGCTCCTTCTTGGATAATATGGTGTTTTCCGTATAGCAGGGAAACCCGTTAGCATCAATTATAGACTGAATGCCCTCCTCATCCATCTCAGAAAGAAGCACCTTTCCGGCCCCACTGCAGTGGGGATATACCCAAACCCCCGGTTTGGTGAACATTCTTATCATACGGTCGCTTTCCCTCTGGGCTATATATACTGCCTTGCTTCCATCAATCAGTACAAGATTTGAGGTCTCTCCGGTCTTGTCGGTAAGTTTTTTAAGCGACGGTTCGGTTACGGCAATCAACTCGTTGTCGTCGTGGACAACAAGTCCCAGCCTGTACAGCTTCAGCCCCAGCCTGTATTTTTCGGTGCCGGGATTTTGTTCGAGCACTCCTCTGTTTTCCAGAGTAGTAACAATGCGATGGACCGTACTCTTGTGCAAATCCATTCTCCGGGCAATCTCACTTATACCAAGCTCTCTCTCGTTATACGAAAATAATTCGAGGATATCAAAAGCCCTCTGTATGGAATTAATAAAATAGTTCCCACCCATTGCACGCACCCCCTAGTGTTATCAATAATAGAACGGTGTTCTATTACTTAATTTATTCTATAGCTTTCTTTATATTCCTCTTTTTCGTGCAAAAAAAATCAGCCCGTCGGGCTGATTTTTTTCAGAGGGAGGGTCTGCTTGGTTTTGAAATACTGCTCAGGGCTTCGCCTGCTTCATTCTCATAGATATTTCTTACCGCCAGATCCCCTATTGATACGATACCTACCATCCTGTCCTTTTCCAGTACAGGAAGTCTTCTTATCTGGTTTTGGGCCATCATATCCGCTGCCCTGTGTACATCCATATCGGGTGTGGCGGTTATCAATGATTTGGACATAACTTCATCAACTCTGGTATTTTCAGGAGTTTTCCCGTCCGCAACGTTTCTCATCACAACATCCCTGTCGGTAATTATCCCTACAACCCTGCCGTTTTCCGTCACAGGTATGCAGCCCACATTGAGCTTTTTCATCAATTGGGCGGCCTGTTGTACCGTACTTGTATTTTCTATGCTTTGCACATCCCGTGTCATAATTTCCGATAGTTTCAAAATAGCTCACCCCTTAATATTTTTTAAGCCTTTAAGAATATTATTCTTATTGAGTAGCTAAACTATACAGTAATGAGATAGAGTAAACAAGAATTGGAGGTTTGCCAATGGACAAGACTGTTATAGGACTGTTTCAATCACAAACGCAGATAGACCTGTTAAGGGATGAGCTGAATAATGAAGGAATACCCACCGATACATTATCAATAATCGGTCAAAGGGTTAAGTTTGAGAATGCCACATCCAATCCTAATGCCCGATCCCAGATTTACAGGCAGATAATATCATCCGGGAGCTTTCATGGAAGCAGCTACCAAACTTCAGAGCAGATTTCGGATGAACTTGCCGGTTTTGGTATAGAAAGAGAGCACACTTCCACATATGCAGATAAAATATTCCATGGGGGCATTGGAGTTGTGATAAGGGTAAACGAAGATCAGGCGAGGGTAGCAAGCGGGCGCTTCAGAAATACAGGGGGAAAATATGTAAAGATACAGTAAGGAAAGTCTTTCCTTACTGTATCTTTACAAGGTCTGACAAATTATTCAATAAAAAATCACAATCCACTTCTTTCTTTATCCCTTTGGGGTTGTACCAGCCTGTTTTAAAACCGGCTCTTAATGCGCCCCCCACATCGGTACGAAGGTCGTCACCCACATGAATTATCCGTGACGGATGTGTTTCCAGGAGCCGGGATGTTATTTCAAAGATAAGCGGATTTGGCTTTGCAATGCCCATCTCGTTGGAAAAAACCAGAACATCGAAATGTTGTTCCAAATCATTGTCCTTAAGTATCTTCCTTATCACCCACCCGGGAGTCCGACCGGTATTGCATATAACCGCCAATCTGTACTTTGCCTTTAACTCCTTTAAGATGCCTTCCAAGCCCTCTGCAAAGAAAGGTGGTATATCAAAAAGCGAAGTGGTATAGTACAAAAATAACCTGTTCCACATCGGAAGGGTTGTATTTACTCCAAAGTGCTCCAATATCCAATCCAGTTGTTCCTTAGGCGTAAAATCAATTTCCTTGTCTTCCTGATAGGAATAGCATATTTGTCTGCACTCTGAAAAGGCTTTAAACATATCCTCCCTGCTTATTTTTAAACCGAGCTCCCTTATCCCTGTTGTCATTTTTTCCGCCGCCAGTTCCCGTACCCTCGCAGGTTGACTGTCAACCGCCAGAGTATTCCAAAAATCAAAGGTTATAGCTTCTAAATCCAAAGGATTTTCCTCCCGGTTCATCTATAGAATAGTTTTCCCAATAATGTTTTCTTCCTGCTTCTTTCCTTCTTTAATTGTTCCTTCAGCTCTGCAACCTCGTAGGCCTTTCTCTTGACATCCATTTTGAGTTTTGCATTCTCGCATACAAGTATATCCTTGTCCTTAGACCTGATCTCGTCCGAGAGTTCCCTGATGTTCTGCGTAATTCCCGCCAGCCCCTCCCTGACCTCTTCACTAAACCTATGCAGGCTGTCCTGCAGCTTCTGCTGTGAACTATCCTCCTGCCGCACTGCTGTTCCGGCTACTGCTATCTCCCTGCTGTGGCCGTCCTCCCCTACTATTATTTCAGGGGATTTCAATACTAGCTTTATCTGGTTATTCGTAAGCCCCTTTTCCTGGAGCTGTTTAATATACTGCAACGTTTCCATTTCTTTATAGGAAAAGTATCTGTGCCCTGACTTGTTCCTTGGAATGATAAGATTAAATTCCTTTTCATAAAACCTTATCACATGTGGTTTATAGCCGATCAGCTCAGATACCTGCGAAATTGAAAGTTTCTTCTCATCATTCATAAAACCAAAAGCCTCCTGTCCGGTATCTTATTGTTTTAATTTCTACATATATACATATTTTCCCTCTATGTTTTTTGAACTTTCCAGAAACTACCCTGTCTCCATAAAGGGATGTATACATATTATCGAATAAATTCGCAGGAATCCTAAGCTGTTTAACTATTTATCCGGCTTTTTCTTCTTCCAGAACCCTTTCTATTTCGGTAATCATTTCTTTTGCTTCTCTCATATTTATTTCACCGGATATGAGGCTTTTGTTAATACTGTCCATTGCCTCCATAAACTGTACTTTCATCTGCATAATTTTAACTGTAAGCTCGTTTATCTCAGGTGTTTCTGTTTTGAGCACAGTTTCCCTGATTTCTTTTCTGCCGGCGCTTACGGCCCGTGCAAGTTCTACATCAATTGTCTCTCCTATCTGGGGTACGACTGCGTCAAGGCCTAATTTTTCCGAGATCAGCCCGGCAAAATCTGAAGCCGAGTCCTTTTCACCGTGTACCACAAAAACCTTTTTGGGCTTAACGTCAAATGCCTCCAACCACTTAAAAAGGCCGTCCCTGTCAGCATGGCCTGAGAAGCCTTCAATCTTATATATTTCAGCAGCAACATCGATTTCATCTCCCAAAATTTTAACCTTTGCAGCACCGTCCTCTAAAATCCTTCCGAGGGTGCCCTGGGCCTGGTAGCCCACAAATACAACGCTGGCTTGCGGCCTCCACAGATTGTATTTTAAGTGGTGTTTTATTCGGCCGGCATCACACATTCCGCTGGCGGAAATAATAACCGCCCCGCCTTTTATATTGTTTATCTGCATGGATTCTTCCGCTGCCCTTGTAAAATACAAATCGTCGAATTCAAAGGGATTGTCCCCCGATTTCAGAAGTTTAACAGTATCTTCATCAAAACACTGCGGGTTTTCCTGAAAAATCCTGGTGGCGGAAATGGCTAATGGACTGTCTATAAACACCCTTACCCCTTCAAGGAATTGGTTGCTCTTGTCTTCCTTCAATTCATTCAGGTGATATAAAAGCTCCTGGGTTCTGCCTACGGCAAAGGATGGGATTATGACGTTTCCTCCCCTTTTTACCGTTTTGTCTATTATTTCGCGAAGCCTTTCAACGCTGTCTTCAGCTTTTTCATGCAGGCGGTTTCCGTAGGTGGATTCAATAAAAAGATAATCCGCCTCTTTGATTATTGAAGGATTCTTTAGAATAGGCTGGTTATTTTGTCCCAAATCTCCCGAAAAGACAAGCTTTAAAGTCTCTCCCTTTTCCTTTATCCATATTTCCACTACCGATGAGCCGAGTATATGTCCCGCATCCATAAGCCTTAGGGAAATATCATCGTCTATTTCCAATACATCACCGTAGAATAGATTTTGGAAGCATTGAAGTGACTGCTTTGCGTCTTCTGCGGTATATAAGGGCTGGACCAATTCCTTACCGGCTCTTATTCTTTTCCTGTTCTTCCATTCACTTTCCATCTCCTGAATATGTCCGCTGTCGGGCAGCATAATGGAGCACAGATCAGCAGTCGCCTTAGTTGTGTAAATCGGGCCGTTAAACCCGTCCTTCACCAGCTTGGGTATCCTTCCGCTGTGATCTATGTGTGCGTGAGTCAAAATGGCAAAATCGATTGAATCAACATCGAATTCAAAGGGTTTATCGTTTAGTTCCTCCTCTTTGCCCTGGAATAAACCGCAATCTACCAAAAACTTTTTTTTGTCTGTTTCAATTAAATAGCAGGAGCCTGTCACTATTTCAGCTGCTCCCAAGAATGTTACCTTCATTAATACACCCCCTGCAAAATTTATAAACCTTAATATTCTTCCTATCATATATTATAATATATTATGAAAGGGTACACACCTTTATTTTTGGTATTCTTTAATAATAGCAAGGAACACATTCTTTATATAGATGCAAACAAACAGTATCGCAATATATGCGGTCAGCAATTTCTCCCACTTGACATACCAATATTTTTATTGTATATTATTATTTGTTGTCGCATGTTTGGGGCCTTTAGCTCAGCTGGCAGAGCAACCGGCTCATAACCGGTCGGTCCGGGGTTCGAATCCCTGAAGGCCCACCATGTACGGCCCGGTAGTTCAGATTGGTTAGAATGCCAGCCTGTCACGCTGGAGGTCGAGGGTTCGAGCCCCTTCCGGGTCGCCATATGCCCAGGTAGCTCAGTCGGTAGAGCAGAGGACTGAAAATCCTCGTGTCGGTGGTTCGATTCCGCCCCTGGGCACCAATATATTGCGTGGAGGGATACCCAAGTGGCCAAAGGGGGCAGACTGTAAATCTGTTGTCAGTGACTTCGATGGTTCAAATCCATCTCCCTCCACCATTTTAATGGGGCGTCGCCAAGCGGTAAGGCACCAGACTCTGACTCTGGCATTCGTGGGTTCAAATCCTACCGCCCCAGCCATACGTGACCCATTAGCTCAGTTGGTAGAGCACCTGACTTTTAATCAGGGTGTCCCGCGTTCGAGCCGCGGATGGGTCACCAAAAAAGCTCCGCAGCATCAAGCTGCGGAGCTTTTAATATTAACCTTCTTTGCAGTAAAAAAAGGGTTTTAACGAAACAAAGCCATATTTGCCGGGTACAACTATCTGCTCTGTGCTTCCCACAAACAATATGCCCTTTGACACCAGCGACCTGCCAAACTTATTGTAAATTTGCTGCTTGGCCTGGTCGGTAAAATAGATAAGAACATTCCTGCACAAGACCAGGTGACATCCGGAGGGAAAGGAATCCTTCAAAAGATCCAGCCTCCCAAAGTCCACCCTTCTTTTTACATCCTCCGAAATCCTATATCCGTCAGGAACTTTGACAAAGAATTTTTTTACATATTGCTGTGACAGGTTTTTGAGACTGTTTTCCTTATAAACACCTATCTTAGCCTTTTCAATGGCACCCATGTCGATATCGGTTGCTATAACTTTGATTTTTTCAGGGGCCATAATTTCGGAAAGCATCATCACCAGAGAGTATGGCTCCTCACCGGTAGAACATGCCGAGCTCCATATTTTTAATTCCTTGTTGTTTCCCAGTAACATGGGCATAATAACTTCCCGAAGCGTCTGCCACTGCGCCGGGTTTCTGAAAAATTCAGATACATTGATAGTTATATAATTTACAAATTCATTTAACAAAATCGTGTCTTCATCAAGACGGTGGAAATAATTCGCAAGGTTACTAAAGCCCCTTCTTGAGGCCAGGGCTTCAATCCTTCTCTTCATTTGCTTTTCTTTATAACTTGATAGGTCAATCCCGGTTTTTTTAAAAACCAAATTCTTAAACATGCTGTAATCGTCCATTTTTTCCCCTTTACATTTGTCTGTTTTAATTAAAAAACAACGTTATTTCTCTTTTGGCGCTTTCCCGGGAATCCGATCTGTGAATTATGTTATCTGTGATGGTTGTTGCATAATCAAACCTGATTGTACCTGGAAGTGCTTTGTTGGGATCGGTACAGCCCACCATTGCGCTCATTGCATTTATGACGCCTTCACCCTCAACCACCATGAGTATGGATGGTCCCGAAGTAATATGCCCTATCAAATCGTTATAAAAGGGTTTGCCCTGGTGTTCACCGTAGTGCTCCTGTGCCAGTTCCCTGGAAATATGTCTTAACTCCATACGGGTAATATCATAGCCCTTGCGTTCAATCCTTGAGATTATTTCCCCTGCTACTTTTTTTCTTACTCCGTCTGGTTTAATCATTATAAAGGTTATTTCCTTCATATTAGCTCCCTTCCTAATCCAATAATGTATATTTTACCATAATAAGCGCCTAAAAAAAAGCCGTGATACCGGGTATCACGGCAAAAGAATGTAAAGGGGGTCTCAATGTATTTTGTGAGGTCATTTATATTTTCACCATCAAATCAAAAAATATACATCTTGTTTGCAAAAAGTTCAAAAAAAGTAAAAGTGCGTGTTCTATACATATAAGACACGCACCTAATATTTACTATTCTTGTAATAGAAAGCCTTCATCCCCTTATAACTAAATTACAGATTGGCTACCTTGACGGGCTCTTCGAATAACCCTCTTTTAACCTCTGTGGCGGTCATATGTCTGGCTTTAAACTTATCGGTAAGATAATTACAGGCATCCCACGGATTAACCGCATCCCCACAGGTAAATACGTCCACTGCCGCATATCCTAGTTCCGGCCACGTGTGAATGGATAAATGGGATTCCGAAATTACCACTACCCCACTTACTCCCTGTGGACTAAATTTATGAAATGCAACTTCCCTAACCTCTGCTCCTGCAGCAAGAGCAGCATCTACCATTGACTTTTCAATATACTCCCTGTCGTTCAAAGTTTCAGTATCACAACCATAAATCTCCGCCAGTATATGGCGTCCCAATGCATTCATAATATCATTCCTCCTTACAACCCGTTTTATCTATCCTACGCTTTTATTTTCCTCCAATAAATAAAATTTTAGCAGATAATTTTAAAATGTCAATACTTTAGATGTCGTAATATGGCATAATTTTTGATTAATCAAAATTAGCCTCGGGTTTCCATTCGAATCTCGCATATTGTTTCCTAATGCTCTGTTTTTTATTAATATATATGAAAGTACGGATTAATTGTTACCATAAAAAAATGCCTCTTTTTGAGAGGCATTTTTTTTATTTTTCCTGGTTAAAGATATCCCCTACCAATTCCCCAATTGTAAGAGGAGGATCCTCCGAGTGCACCGATTGGTCCTGACGCTTTGCCCTGTTATCTTCCTGTTTTGGCTTCTCTGTGGTTTCCTTTATGCTGAGGCTTATTCTTCTGTCGTCAGGCTTTATATCCAGCACCTTAACCTCCACCTGCTGGCCCTCCTGCAGAACATCCTCCGGCCTTTCAATGTGCTCATAGGCTATTTGCGATATGTGAACCAATCCTTCAACTCCGGGTTCCAATTCTACAAAGGCTCCGAAATCAACAAGTCTGACTACTTTACCGGTAATAATCTCCCCTGCCGAGTATTTACCCTGAATGTTATCCCAGGGGTGTGGTTTTACTTGCTTTATACTAAGGGATATCCTTTCGTTTTCCGGATCCACATTCAGTACCAGCACTTCTACCCTTTGGCCTGCCTCCAGCATTTCAGAGGGATGGCCTATCCTGTTCCATGACATCTCTGATATATGCACCAAACCGTCTATGCCGCCTACATCCACAAAGGCTCCGAAATCCGTCAGCCTTTTAACTTCTCCTTCGATTTTGTCACCTGTCTTTATTGAACTCAATATCTCGTTTTTCTTTTGTTCTTTTTCTTCTTCCAACAGAGCTTTTCGGGAAAAAATCACTTTTCCTTTGCTTCTGTTGAATTCTATTACCTTCATGGATAATTCCTGATTCACAAAATCCTGAAGTACCTCTACATATCCGATATCTATATGAGAAGCGGGGACAAAACCCTTGATGCCTTCCGAAATAACAATGAGGCCTCCCTTTACCTCCTCCAGTACTTTCACCTGTACAGGTTCTCCTGTTTCGTGTTTTTCTTTAAGCAGTTTCCACGCCTTTTCTATATCTACCTTTTTCTTGGATAGCTGTACTATTCCTTCTTTTTCATCTATTTTCCTAATAAATACCTCTATCTCTTCACCCTCCTTAACAATATCCGAGGGTTTAAGAGAAGGGTCATTGGTCAGTTCATCGCCGGGTATTATCCCATCAGATTTATAACCTATATTTACAATAACATCGTTTTCTCCAACCTGCAGTACCTTACCCTTTACTACCTTTCCAACTTTTATGGTAACCAGAGTATCCTGTAAATCTTCCATGGTATCCGGCTTCTCATTCCCGTCATCTTCTTGCCCACCGGCAATATCTTCTTTATTATCGGGAATGTCTTCCTTGTCTTCGGGAATGTCTTCCCTGTCTTCGGGAATATCTTCCTTGTCTTCGGGAATGTCTTCCTTGTCTTCGGGAATATCTTCCTTGTCTTGCGGAATATCTTCCTTGTCTTGCGGAATATCTTCCTTGTCTTGCGGAATATCTTCCTTGTCTTGTGCAATATTCTGTCCGCTGTCCCCGGTGCCGTCCAAAGCTTCTTGCTCCTCATTATCCCGACTTTCTTCGGTTTTCTGCTGCTCCATCAATTCTTTATCCTCCGCATTTAATCTTACATCATCCATTTCTGTCATCTTGTCAATTACCTCCTTAATAATCCAATCTGGTGTGGAAGCCCCTGCTGTAACTCCTACGCTTTCAGCCCCCTTTATATTTTCAACCGGCAGTTCTTCGGCTGTCTCTAAATGATAGGTCCTTACACAGTTCTCCTTGCAGATTTTATATAACTTTTGCGTATTTGAACTGTGTAATCCTCCTATAACCAGCATGACATCGACTTTTTTGGAAAGTTCCACTGCCGCCTGCTGCCTTAAATAGGTAGCACTGCATATGGTATTAAAAAACTGAACCTCATCGCCTTTGTTTTCAAGTATTACCGTAAGCTCTTCCCATAGTTTAATAGGTATTGTGGTTTGTGCAACTACACACATTTTTTCAAAGTATCCAATGTTTTGCGCCTCCAATGGGCTGTCAACAATAATTGCATTATAATCACACCAACCGTTTACGCCTTTAACCTCGGGATGTTCTTTATCCCCTGCTATTATGATTTGATATCCTTTAGAGTAATATTCCTTAACCTTCTCCTGTACTTTCCGTACAAAGGGGCAGGTTGCATCAACCAGCTCAACCACCTTTTTCCCCACATGGCCGTGTACTTCGGGAGGAGCGCCGTGGGACCTTATAATAACCGTGCCTCCTTCTATTGCATCAAGGGTTTCAATCGCCCTTATACCCTTATGGTTTAATTCTTCCACCACCTGTTTATTATGAATAAGGGGGCCAAGTGTGTATACTTTGCTTTGAGATTCTGCGAACCTTTCAGCGATTTCCAACGCTTTTTTTACGCCGAAGCAAATACCTGAATGCTCTGCAATAATAAGTTTCACTGCTTTATCCTCCCAACCTCTTCTAACATAGCCATTACCATTTTCATGAGATTGTTGCTTATCTCCCTGTGTTCCTCCATCCCGGGTTTCTTTGCATAAAACTCATCAAGGTAAATTGGACGGCCTATTCTCATTCTTATCGGACTAAATATTTTATAGTTTGAGACTATTGCAACGGGTACCACAGGTACCTTGGCCTTAATGGCTATCATGGAAAGCCCGGGTTCCGCATCCATCGGAGCGCCGCTTTTATTCCTGGTCCCTTCAGGATAAAGGCCCAGTATCTCTCCTTTTTTAAGCAGGCGCAGTGAGGTCTTTATTGCATTGATATCAGCTTCTCCCCTGCGTACCGGGAAAGTACCCAGCTTTGTTATTATAAACCCCAGCAGCTTTTTATCAAACAATTCCTTTTTGGCCATATATCTGATGGGTCTTTTAATAAAGCTGCCCATTACAATGGGGTCCAAATAGCTGGTATGATTGGCATACACAATACATCCTCCAACCTCCCCAAGGGAATTATCCCCCTCTATCTCTACCCTGTAAAAAAGTCTAAGGAAGTTTTTGCATATGAAAATTGCTATATTATACAGCATCCCCCTTGCCCCCTATTAGTCCAATCATTTCCTGCAGTACCGCTTCAATGCTCTTACCGCTTGTATCAATTGTCCGAGCATCAGCGGCTGCCCTTAGAGGCGCATATTCCCTTTCGCTGTCTAAAAGATCTCTTCTTTCTATATCTGCCTTAACCTGCGCCAGACTTATATGTGGGTTGTTCTTAACAATATCTTTATATCTTCTTTCTGCCCTCTCCTCTATTCCTGCCGTCAGATAGAACTTAAACTTCGCCTGGGGCAGCACAACCGTTCCTATATCCCTTCCGTCCATTACCACATTACGGGACTTTGCCATTTGTCTTTGTATTTTCACCATCTGTTCCCTTACGCCCGGAATTCGTGCCACCTCGGAAACCCTTTTGTCCACAGACTGACACCGGATTTCCCGGGTAACATCCCTTCCGTCGAGGTAAACCTTTGTGTTTTTGAAGGTAATCTCGGTTGTCATTGCAAGACCTATTACGCTGCTATAGTCCTCCGTTGCAATATCACTGTTAATAACCTTATATGTAAGCGCCCGGTACATAGCTCCCGTATCTATATAAAGCATGTCCAGCCTTTTGGCCAGTTGTTTGGCAATGGTGCTTTTTCCCGAACCTGCCGGGCCATCTATAGCAATATGCATATTATCAAACAAGTTCATTCCCTCGCTAACTGACAAAATTCAATTATAAAGCCACCAGTATTGTTGGTGGCTGTTTTACCAGTCCGAAAGGTCGGGTCTTAACTTTTTCGCATCTTTTAAATACACATGCCTGACCTCTTGGTTTCCGTTTACATTCACCATTACCATCATTCTTATGCATTTCTTCAGGCTTCCTGTTACCGGCATTTCAGACACACAAAGCATGGGTATCTCGGTATACCCTGCTTTTCTTATGCCTGCAGCCGGATACTGGCTGTCCAAATCGGTTGTACTCGTAAAAATAATAAAAACAATTTCTTCCCTGCTCAGGTTGTTGTTAAGGATTATTTGTTCCAGCAGCGTCACAGCAGCCTGTTCTATTTCTATGCTGTTGTTTTGTAAAACGGTAATTGCGCCTCTCAAAGCTATCACTGACATTTTTTTCACCATATATCATTATATATTACAAACAAACTCTTCTCAACCCTTATTTTAGCCTGACCCTTGAAATGACTTCTATTTTGTTTTTGGCTTTTATCCTGAGCCCGACCGATGGCTGCAACACGTTATCGCTGATACCTACCACACTAACATTTACATATTCGTCAACCGCCCGCGCCGCATCCAATTCCAGCAGATCGTTGTTCTTAACCACAACTTCAATCTCCCTGTTATTAAAGGCCGCCACAGGCTCACCGTTAATAAGAAGCTGTGCCCGGGGCATTAACTGCTCATTTTCCAACAGCACATACACACTGCCTTCCTTTGTCAGCATTTCCGTTTCTCCCAGTGGGCCTCCCTCGAGGGCAGACGTATAATTCAAAAACACCCTGGCAGAATCGTTTAACATAATAAACTGAAAGCATATGAGCAAGAATAAGCCTATTGTCACGGCTTTAATCAAAAGCTTTTCTACTTTAAAAGTCAGGCTTTGGCTTTTATTTATATCTTTCCCGGACATGCAAAGGCCTCTCCGTTTCTTTTTTTATATGTTATGCTTATTTTCATTATTTAATGCACTCTATTTGCAGTGCATTCCGGCAAGATAACCGGTGGAAAAAGCAATCTGCAGGTTGAATCCGCCGGTTAATGCATCCACATCCAATACTTCCCCGGCAAAAAAAAGTCCCCTGCATATTTTCGACTCCATCGTTGAAGGGTCTATTTCCTTAGTGGATACCCCTCCTGCGGTGACCACCGCTTCACTGAAAGGGCGGAACCCGGTTATACTGATTCTTAAGCCCTTAAGAAGACTTACCAGAGCCTGTCTTTCCTCTTTGGTTATCTGATTAATATGCTTCTCCGGATTTATCCCCGACAGTCTTACAATAACAGGTGCAAGGCTTTTGGGCAGTAATGCATCAAGGGAATTCTTTACCTGCTTATTGGCGTTTTGCGTAAAATCCCGAAGTATTCTTAAATGAAGCTTTTCCAGACTTAAAGCCGGCTTTAAGTCAATTTCCAGGCGTATACCTTTTTTTATTTGGTCATGTATATAACGACTTAGGGTAAGAATAACAGGCCCCGACACTCCAAAATGTGTAAACAGCATCTCTCCAAACTCTTCCTTTATTCTTTTCCCCCGTGCAGTCATAGCCGTAACCCTTACATTTTTTAATGTCAGTCCCTGCAGCTGCCTTACCCACTCTTCCCCGGTTTCCAGAGGAACCAAAGACGGCCTTAATGGAACTATTGTATGTCCGAGCTTTTGTGCCCATCTGTATCCGTCTCCTGTAGAGCCGGTTGATGGGTAGGAAAGGCCCCCGGTGGCTACAATTACCGAAGATGCTTGGATAAAATCTCCAGCGGTGGTGTATACTCCCTTCACGCTGCCTACATCCGTCATTATATCGGCTATACCTTTATTAAGCTTAATCACTGCATTATGTTTTATCATATAGTCTGTTAAAGCCTTTATAATATCGCTGGACTTATCTGATGCCGGAAATACCCTGTTGCCCCTTTCCACCTTGGTAGGCACTCCCATTTGCAGAAGCATTTCCCTAAGACGGTAATTATCAAAGGAGTTTAACGCACTGTATAGGAACCTGCCGTTACCCGGAGTATTGTTTATGAATTCTTCTATTTCACATTGGTTTGTAACGTTACATCTGCCTTTACCGGTTATGAAAATCTTTTTGCCGGGTTTTTCGTTTTTTTCAAAAACAACCGTATCCATTCCTCTTGAACCGGCAGTTGCGGCTGCCATCATACCTGCCGCGCCGCTGCCAATTACAATAATCCTGCTTTTCATAAACACTCATCCCTTTATATTCAAATGACATGTATCATTAAGTGTATCCAGAACATATCGGTCATTCCTGAACTCAATTATTGATACAGAACAATTATCTAATCTGATTTTTGACAAATTACCAAGGTCTATACCAAGCAATCCAAAAATCAGGCATTTCAGTGTTATACCGTGAGATACCAAAGCGACTCTTTCCCCCTTATGCAGAGCGAGGATGCCATGGGTTACGCTGATTGAACGGCTTTGTACTTCTATCAGTTCTTCACCGCCGGGAATTTTGGCCTTATTCGGACTTTTTATCCATAAACGATGGATATGGGAGTATTCCTTCTTAATACTTTCAAAATCCATGCCTTCCCAGCATCCAAAATCCATTTCACGCAAACCTGCAGATACATTAACATCAACTTTTAAGCCGTCTGCAAGGACACGGGCAGTATTATAAGCTCTTTTCAAATCACTTGAGTATATGGCCGTTATGCTTTCGGGCAGCAGCCTTTCTGCAAGCCGGCCGGCCTGGGCATATCCGGTTTCGCTCAAAGAAATATCCATACGCCCCTGGGTCTTTGCCATTCTGTTCCACTCTGTCTCACCATGACGGACTAAATAAATCCTTGTCAATTTACTCCCTCCAAAACGTTAATAAGCCGTGGAAACTGAATTCCATGGCTTATTATATCAGAGGACATTCATATTTTCACTACTTAAGCCTGTTATGTCCTCTTAATCCTGTAATCCGTTTTTATCTCTGTTTGAATAAATATTATACTGCACCCAAATATCCTCAAGCCTTGTGAATGTATCGGTCAGTTTACCCTTTTCCTTAAGACTGACTGCGATTATCAATGCGTTTATCAGACTTAAGGGAGCTACCATGGAGTCAACAAAAGATGCCATATTACTTTTGGCATAAAGGGCGTGGTCAGCAAAGTTCAATAAAGGAGACAGCGGGCCGTCCGTTAAAGCAATAACAGTGCTGCCCCGTTTTTTTATAAAATCCAAAACGTCGACTATTCTTTTTGAATATCTGGGAAAGCTTATTGCAATAACCAAATCCTCCTGACCGATATTGAAGAGCTGCTCATAGACATCACTTATGCCCTGGGAAACAACCTGTACATTTTCCAAAATAAGGTTTAAATAAAATCCCAGGAACTGAGCCAGAATGGTAGAAGTTCTAAAACCGACTATGTATATTTTTTTTGCACCCATCAATAAATCAACTATATCGTCATATGCCTTTATATCAATCTCTTCGAGGGTAGCTCTTATATTATCTATATCCGATTTAAGAATTTTTCTTATAACGTCATCCTCGTTAGCATAATCGGAGGACATTTCAATCCTCTGCACTGTGGTAAGCTTTATTTTAATAAGCTCCTGCAACGCTTTCTGTAATTCCGGATACCCTTCAAAGCCAAGGGCGATTGCAAATCTTACTACGGTAGACTCGCTAACTCCTACCCTTTCACCAAGCTTTGCAGCGGTCATAAATGCAGCTTTGTCGTATTGATTAGTAATGAATTCCGCGATTAGTTTTTGGCCTTTGCTCAGTTTGGGGAATCTATGCTTTATAAGCTTGATCAGATCTCTGTTTGCATCCTTCATAGTACCAATCCTTTACTCTATGTATTTTTACATATATTGCCCCCTGCCTCCAGGGCCTTCCTGTTAAGCTCCTCGGTCCCCTTCGGTACGCGGTTTAATACGGCTCTTTCCAGCGCCTCCCGGGAGACAAGCTTTGCAATCCTGTTTATGGTTCCCAGAGCAACAATGTTGGCCACCACTGCTTTGCCCACAACATCCCTTGCAGATGCCAGTATGGGCAGACTGTATTTCTCTTTGCACTTAATATCCGATACTTTTACCGATTCGTCTGCTATTATTATACCATCTTCTTTAATACTATTTACATATTTATCATATGCCTCCTGAGTCAGTGCGAGAAATACATCGGGTTTCCGAACCTTTGGGTAGTATATATCGCTGTCGGATATTATTACCTCGGATTTACTCGCTCCGCCCCTTGCCTCAGGTCCATAGGACTGGGTCTGAACCGCATTTTTCCCATCCAGTATTGCCGACTCGGCCAGAACAATACCACACAAAAGCAAGCCCTGACCACCGGATCCGCTTAATCTAATCTCGGTACTAGTCATTTTTTTACCCCCTCTTAAAGGACTCAGTAATTTTCTTATACTCATCGGTATACTCAGGTTGCGGATTGTTATACAGTTCTCCTATCAAAATCTTGCCTTCAAGCTTTTCCTGCGGTAATTTGGCTGCAGCTTTGATATTAACCGCATTGTCCTTTAACCATTGCATCATCTTAACAGAATCGCCTTTCTTGTTCTTTCTTCCATAGTACGTCGGACAAACGCTGATAGCGTCGACCACTGAGAATCCCTTATTCAATATACCATTTTTAATAAGCTTTATGAGCAGTTGTGTATGATAGGCAGTGGCTCTTCCGGTATAGGTTGCCCCTGCTGCCCTGGAGAGGTCGCATATATCAAAACCTTTGTCTATATTACCATAGGGTGCGGTTGTTCCCTTATCCCCTGTGGGTGTTGTCGGCGAGTATTGGCCTCCGGTCATTCCATAAATATTATTGTTATATACCACAGTGGTAATGCCAATATTTCTTCTTGCAGCGTGTATAAGATGGTTTCCGCCTATGGCGGAGCAGTCCCCGTCACCGGAAATTACAATTACCTCCAGTTCCGGATTTGCGTGTTTTATCCCCGTTGCAAAGGGAAGGGCCCTGCCATGGGTTGTATGAAGGGTATTAAAATCCAAATAACCGGGAGCCCTGGACGAGCATCCTATACCCGATACTATACATACCCTGTTCTTGTCAAGCTTTAATTCGTCAATCGCCTTTATTACTGCCCGTGTAATTATTCCATGACCGCAACCGGGACACCAGATATGGGGAAGTTTATCCATCCTGAAGTATTCTTTTACCAAATTACTGGTCATTTATAATACCCCCTTTATCTTATCCAATATGTCTTCGGGTGTAATTATATCGCCATCGGCTCTGTTTACTCCTGCAACTTTGCATTTGCAGGCGGCGGCTCTTTCCACTTCAAGCCTGTATTGACCTAGGTTCATTTCGGGCACAATAATTGCTTTGGCTTTTTCGGCTATTTCTTTTATTCTGTCCCCAGCAAAGGGCCAAATGGTTATGGGCCTGAATAAACCCACCGGTATTCCCTGTTTCCTGGCCATATCCATGGCGCTCTTTGCCGACCGTGCAGTGCTGCCAAAGGCAACCAATACTATTTGAGCATCCTGAATACCGTCTTCCTGATACCTTATAATATCATCAAGGTTATTGTCTATTTTTTTCATAAGCCTGTTTATCAGCTTTGCAGTAACCTCTGCATTATTACTGGGAAAGCCGCTTTCGCTGTGAATAAGCCCGGTCACATGGTATCTGTAACCCTGGCCAAAGGCAGGCATTTCAGGTACACCGCCATCGGGGTCCGCTTTATACGGCAAATACTTTTCCGGTTCAACTGAGGGTTTTGACCTGTCTATAATCTTTATTTTTTTCGCATCGGGAAGTTCAACCTTTTCCCTCATATGCGCTATTACTTCGTCCAACAACAAAATAACAGGCACTCTGTACTTTTCCGCCAGGTTAAATGCGTCTATTGTAACCGTATATATTTCTGATACCGAAGCCGGATAAAGAGCAATTATCGGATGATCGCCATGGGTACCCCACCGAGCCTGCATAATATCAGCCTGTGCCGGTGAAGTGGGAAGTCCTGTGCTGGGTCCTCCCCTTTGTACATTGACTATCACGCAGGGCACCTCGGTCAACGATGCATAACCGATATTCTCCTGTTTCAGCGACATCCCGGGCCCACTGGTAGCCGTCATGGCCTTTTGTCCCGCCAGTGATGCTCCTATAACAGCAGCCATACTGCCTATTTCATCTTCCATTTGTATGAACTTGCCCCCAACCATGGGCAACCGTTCAGAAGCCCCTTCCGCTATCTCTGTCGACGGAGTGATTGGGTATCCTGCAAAAAATCTCATTCCGGCAGTGATTGCTCCCTCCAAACAGGCCTCATTCCCTTGCATCAGCTTCGTGGTCCTACTAGTCATGGTTTTCACCCTCCTCCAGGTAGATAGCATAATCGGGACACCTAATCTCGCAAAGGCCGCAGTTAATGCATGCATCTCTGTTGACTGCCTTAACTTTGTTCCCGTCCAGTTTAAGCACGTCCTTTGGACAAAATGCCACGCATATGCCGCAGCCTTTACACCACTCCTCCTTTATTACCGGTCCCTTAAGTTTCAGCGCCATCTGTTTTGCCCCCTTTTTTATATTATGTATTTTAGTCCTATATAAATATATTGCAATTATAATTTCATTTTACGGTTTCATTTTATTATAATCCCTTCATATGTGCAAGCAAAACTTCATTTTACCGGTTTTATATACCATTATACCTGTATTTCTGTATACATGTTTTTATATTACTAAAATTGCTCACAAAAAAAAATAACAGGGATGCCGGATACCGGCACCCCTGCCCTGAAAATTGCACCGTTTCTATGCATTATATATGCTTATTACGGCTTTATCCTTTCCCTCCAGGGCTAAACCAAAAATTATATCTCTGTCCTTAAGGTTTTTATTCAAAAAGTCCACTATAATATACAGTTCTTCGTTATAAAGGACTTCCTTTGCAGCTAATAGCTCTAATTTTTGATTGCTGTCCATAACGGTTTTCTCTCCTTAAAGCTCAAAACGCCATCGGTTAAGCTTATCAATATAGTCAAACCGGGTAAGTTCAAAATGAACCGGAGTAATGGTAATATAGTTTTCCGCAACAAGGCTTATATCACAGTCACTGCCGTTCTTTTCATCCACCGCCTCACCGGACATCCAGTAATACTCCTGACCCCTGGGATCCAGCCTGGCCTCAAAGGAATTTTTGTACCTTCTGGTACCAAGTCTTGTTACGCGCACACCCTTAACTTTGTCCCCCGGGACACAGGGGACATTTACATTAAGCAGTGTATCGCCGTCCAAACCCTCCCTGTATATATTTTCGGCAAGCGAGAATGCAAATCCTGAAGCAACGCTGTAATCTTCATAGTCATACGAAGCCAGTGACAATGCAGCTGCAGGCACGCCCAGCATCACTGCTTCGATTGCAGCGGAAACGGTACCTGAATAAAGAACATCGCTGCCCAGGTTCGGACCTCTGTTTATACCCGAAAACACCATATCCGGTTTTCTGTCCATAAGTGCCTCAATACCCAGTTTGACACAATCCGATGGTGTTCCGTTAACAGACCATGCCTTAATTTCCCCGCCAAAATATGGGACCCGGTTAGCCCTTAAAGGCTTGTGCATGGTAATTGCATGCCCTACTGCACTTCTTTCCCTCTCGGGTGCCACCACCACCACTTCGCCTTTATTTTTCAGTGAATCCACCAGAGCCTTAATGCCCGCTGCCGTTATTCCGTCATCATTTGTAACCAGTATAAGCACCTAAACACCTCCCCAAAACAGACAGTACTAAACTGTTTTTTATGTCAAAAATAATCCAAAACCGTGACACGGCCAAATAACTTATCGGTAAATATTGGACTATGCTAGGATTATATCAGCAATCATATTTTTATTCTACCCACAGGCATAGTTTTTCCCATTGCCATTTTTTGAATGCGTTTTTAAGGTTTTTGTTTGCATATACTATCCTATGTACTGTGAATGAGAGGTGTTAAAATGATACAAATCGATGATGCGGGCAGCGGCAGCCTATTGGGTGGAACCTGTATAGGCGTTATGCGGATCGGCACCCGGGAGTATATATATGATATTATACCCCTTGAATTATACGGCTGTGAAAACTTCAAGAATAAAAAATATTTGGATTGGGTAGTGGATATGGTCCGAACTTCCCTTTCGGCGTTAAACACAGATAAAAGCGAAAAGATTTATGTGTGCAGGGGCTATATGTTTGACAGGCTGAAAAAATGGCTGAAGGATGAATCCTATAACTTCGAGAGCGTAGGTATACAGGACCCGCTGCAGACCATTATTGAGAATACCTTTGAAAACTACGCAGTTTCCCTTGGACTGCCAAAACGGTACATTAGCTACACCAAATACCCGTTCCATTTCCACCGGCTGTTAAAATGGGTTTACGCCGACCATGAAGCAAGAAAGCATCTCTGTAAACAGGGTTGGGCCAGCTGGCAGAAATACGGCAATCTTGAAAGAAAAATCTATACCGGGACAGCAAAAACCTCAAACTATTTCTGTCTTAAATGCGGTGGGGAGATCTTACAGGGAAGCCCCGTCAGCGTAGTTCAATTTGTAACCAACAGGCTTAACAAGGTATTTCTTCATGAGTGCTGTCCCGATTAAATGCTTATCTTTCTGTTGCCATCTCCACAGCTTTTTTTGCCAATACCCCGGTGGAATCTATATACTCAACACCCTTTGGGTATTTATCGATTATAAGGGGCAGTTCGGTACATCCAAGAATAATTACCTCAACTCCCTTTGCCTTCATCTCTTCTATCACATTGTTTATTCCGGCAGGGTCTACCCTGTTTAAATCCTTTTTGATTGCGTATATTGTCTCGGTTACAGCTTTTCTTCCTTCTTCCGGGATAACAGCCTCGATTCCAAACTTTTCGAGGTAACCGTTGTACAAATTCATGCTGTAGACTCCCTTTGTCGCCAAAAGGCCTACCTGCTCTACTCCGGCCCGTCTGGCGTGTATATCGGCTGCCACTTCTTCAATCATATTAATGAAGGGTATGTTAATAAGTTTTACAATTTCGTCGTAAAAATAATGGGCGGTATTGCACGGCATGGCCAGTATGTCCGCTCCCATAAGCTGTAGTTTCAAAGCAGAGTTTACCAGAAGTTTAAGCGGGCTTTCTCCTTCTCCCAGTATGAATTTGGTCCTGTCGGGGATTTGCGGATTGTTATCTATAACAAGATGTATATGGTCCTGGTCACCGGTTACTTTTGTATTATCCAAAACTTTTTGAAAAAAATCCACCGTTGCCTGGGGCCCCATTCCACCAATAACACCTATGGTCTTATTCAATATAGCTCACCTCACATACATTAAAGAATCCCGATGCTCGTCGGGATTCTTTAATGTTCTTTTAATTTTTCAAATCCGTTTAATGCTATTTAGCCTCAGCCGTTTCCTTCGGTACAGAGAGCTCATTTTCCGTGGCAGCTATAACTACCGATCCGGCCATATCTCCTGTAACGTTAACGGATGTTCTGGCCATATCCAGCACCCTGTCAATACCCGCTATCAAAGCCGAGCCTTCAAGCGGCAGACCAACGGCAGTCAGCACCATGGTAAGCATTATAAATCCTGCACCTGGAACACCAGCGGTACCAATCGAAGCAAGGGTTGCTGTTAATACGATGGTAAGCTGCTGGGCTATACCCAGTTCAATTCCGTAAATCTGAGCCACAAACAAAGCGCAGACACCCTGGTACAAAGCTGTTCCATCCATATTGATGGTAGCTCCAAGGGGCAGAACAAAGCTTGATACGCTTTCGGATACTCCAAGGTTGTCCCGGGCGCTCTTTATGGTCACCGGCAGTGTACCCGCACTGCTGCAGGTACTGAATGCAACTGCGGAAGCCGGGGCAGCACCTTTGAAGAAGTTTAGAGGATTCATCCTGGCGAAAATCTTTACCGCCGATGAATATACCAATGCCGCATGTATAATACAACCTATATACACCGCCAATATTACTTTTAACAGCGGCAGCAATACTGCAGGTCCGTTTTGAGCCACAACAGGTGTTATTAATGCAAAAACACCTATAGGAGCGTAGGACATGATTATTCCTACAATCTTGTACATGACTTCCGCCATGCTTTCAAAGAAATTCAGGAAGGGTTTACCCTTTTCACCTATAAGGGTAATCCCTATACCCAGGAACAATGCGAAGGCAATTGTCTGGAGCATGTTTCCTCCCACCAGCGCCGATAATGCATTGTCAGGAATAATGTTGAGAATGGTATCGGCAATCCTGGGAGCTTCCGCTGCCTGTACCGAAGCATCTACCGGGATGCTAAGGCCTGCGCCGGGATTCATTACATTACCTAGTATTAGTCCGATTATTACTGCAACTGCTGTGGTTGCCATATAGTAAACTACTGTCTTGCCGCCAATTCTTCCCAGCTTTTTGACATCTCCCATGCTGGCTGCACCTACAACCAGGGATGACAGTACCAGAGGAACAATGATCATTTTAATCATTCTGAGGAACAGTGTCCCGAAAGGCTGAATATAATCAGTAGCTATCTGGGGACTGCCTCCAAGCATGAGACCTACAACAATACCAAGAACCAAACCAATGAGTATTTTTGTAGTTAGCCTTGTTTTTTTCAAATGATTCCCTCCTTTTTTATTTATTTCTATGCAGCCGGATAAACAAAATATGCATACAAAACCGCAATTGGCTGCAAAATTCATATGCGGTTATTTCTATTATATAACACATCATTATTGAGTACCATTGTATTATTTGGTAGGAATTAGTTGGCAGCTTCTATTTCTTTCTCTGTACCGCCAATAATCCCGGCGGGCTGTTTTTTTGATTAGCTGCCTGTACCGAAATGGTTATATAGGTGCTTGCATCAAGGGTAGAAAAATAATCCTTCAGCAGTATCTCTTCCTTCTCTCCCTCTTTATGTCCGCAGTATACGGCTATAACAGTTATCCCACCGGGCAAAAGCATCTTAACGGATTTTTTGACCGCAACAAGGGTTGTATCAGAAAGGGTGGTAATTCGGTGGCTGCCTCCCGGCAGGTATCCGAGGTTGAAAACAACGGCTTTGACCTTTTCGGTTATGTAACGGTCCATGGATTCATGGCCACCACAGATTAGCTCTGCCCTTTGTTCAAGTCTTTGGGCTTTAAGACGCTCTTTGGTAAGATCTATGGCCAACTGTTGTATATCAAAACCGTAAACCTTACCCCTGTCACCAACAAGCCCGGCTAAAAACACGGTGTCCCGGCCATTTCCCACCGTTGCGTCAACCACCCTGTCTCCTTCCGACACAACGCCGGCCAAAATACTCCTGATAAGCCCCACCACCGTCAGTGCCATTACCCCTCTTCCCTCCTGCTTCCCATTGCAATGCCAATCAGCGCTTCCCTGATTATTTTTGCTGCAAGCACTCCGGTTATTCCTGCCGGGTCTCCAAAGCCCATCACCTCGACAATATCCATGCCTATTATGTTACAACCACCTAGCAGGTGTACGGCCCGTAAGATTTCAGCCGAAGTGCACCCGCCAGGTTCGGGGGTACCCGTACCGGGGGCGTAGGCCGGATCTACAACATCTATATCCAGGGTGACGTATATGGGTCTGTCGCCTGTTGTTTTGCTTATATTTTGCAGGGGCTCAACCACCTTAAAGGGATAAAAATTTGTGCTTGTTTCTCCCAGGGTGAATTCCTCCTTAAGCCCTGAACGGATGCCAAACTGGTATATGTTCTGCCCTTTCACAAAATCCATACATCTTCTTATAACTGTAGCGTGGGACAAGCCCTCGCCCATATATTCCTCCCTTAAATCGGTGTGGGCATCAAAATGAAACAACAATAGCTGGTCACCATACTTCTCAAAGGCTGCCCTTATTACCGGGAGGCTTATCAGGTGCTCTCCCCCCAGAAACACGGGTAATTTTCCATCCCCGAAGATTTCGGCAGCCGCACCGTAAATGACTTCCAGTGACCTTTTGGCGTTTCCAAAGGAAAGCTCCAAATCGCCATGGTCAAAAAGGGCTATATCACCGATATCTCCCCTTACGTATGGACTGTAAGTTTCCAATACCCCCGACATCCCGCGTATTATACCAGGACCCATCCTCGAGCCCGGGCGAAAGCTTACGGTGAAATCCATCGGAGCTCCAACCATAACAACATCCGCGGAAAGGTAATCTCCCCTGCTTCCTAAAAAACTGCTGTGAATTCCTGCACCATTCCTAAGTTTCTCCATTCAAAGCACCTGCTCCACAAGTTTCTTCACAAAGGGCGGCAGCGCAAAGGCCGCTTTGTGTATATCTTTGCAGTAATATTTGCAGTCCAGGTCTTTTATTTTGTTTTCCGGCACTTCTATGGGATCGAATTTTTTTGATCCCATGGTGAAACACCACATACCGCTCGGGTAGGTCGGGACGTTACAAAGGTACACCTTAACTACCGGGAACACCGACTGTACATCCCTGTATACAGATTTTATCAGCTCATCGTTAAAAAAGGGAGATTCTGTCTGTGCAACAAATATACCGTCCTCCTTAAGGGCATCATGGATGGACTGGTAAAATTCCTTAACAAACAGGCCCACAGCCGGACCCACCGGGTCGGTCGAATCTACAATTATCACGTCAAATTCATTCTTGTGATTTTTGACGAATTCAATGCCATCCTCTATGCATACCTTTGCCCTGCTGTCATCAAGGGCAACGCTTATTTCAGGCAGGAAACGCCTGGCCAACTCCACCACCTTTTCGTCTATCTCCACAAGGAAGGCCTCTTCAACGCTTTTATGTTTCAGGATCTCCCTTATGGTTCCTCCGTCTCCACCGCCTATTACAGCAACTCTCCTCGGGTTAGGATGGGTAAAAAGCGGTACATGGGATATCATCTCGTGATAGACGAACTCATCCCGTATAGTAGTCTGTATGGTGCCATCCAGTACCAGCATTCTTCCAAACTGATTAGTGTCAATAAGTGCAATATCCTGAAACTTACTCTTCTCAACGTGCAGCGTTTTTCTTACCTTGCATGTAATACCCAAATCCTCAGTTTGTTTTTCTGTAAACCAAAGCTCCATCTCAACTCATCTCCCTGTGTATATTTAGATCATACAATTAACAGCCCTTATCGCACCTGTCATTTCCGCAGCAGGTGCAGGCATTGAAGAAACCAACAAGGTTTAACTGCAAAACTTTTAAATCTTCACGGGCTGGTTTAAAGCCAATCCTTTCAAATAACCCTCTGATTTCCTGTGTTACCGGCACTTCAACCCACTCGATATTCTGCCTTTGGGCCGAATATAAAATGCTCCTTACCAGACCGTCGCCTATACCCTGGTTTCTGTTCCCTTCTGTTATGTACAACGAATTTATGATACCCCGCATCCCTTCGATCTCCATACTGCAGCAGCCAATCAGACAATCATCCTCCAATACCACCATCACCAGGTCATGTCTTCCCTCCCGCAGAGCTCCCTTTGCAATAAGTTCCCCGGGCTTGTCCTGCGAAATGGCCTTCCTAATATGTATCATGGCACACACTCCGTTCCCCACTTAGTTTTTTGCTTATGCACAAAGATTAACCATTATACGGCAAAACTCCATATATATTCATTTTACCAAATCCACTAACACCCTTCAATCTGTTTAAACAGCCCTTTCACTTCGTGTTCAGCAAGAAACCTCCATTTCCCTGGGACCAGAGGTCCCAATTTAAGGTTCCCTATTGCTGTCCTTTTAAGGGATATTACGGTATACCCGACAACCTCAAACATTCTCCGCACCTGCCTGTTCCTGCCTTCATGGATAATTACCTTAAACACGGAATTATTGCCGCTTACCTTTACAAGCCTGATATCAGCCGGTGAGGTCATATGCCCGTCAATCGGCACTCCTTTTTTTAGCGCATCTATTTCCCCCCCTGTGGGTTTGCCCGCCACAGAGGCAATATAGGTCTTGTCTACACTGTGCCGGGGGTGCGTTAGGCCATAGGTAAAACTTCCGTCATTTGTGAGCAGAATCATCCCTTCGCTGTCATAGTCAAGTCTGCCAACGGGATATATCCTCTCTTTTATTTCCTTTACCAGATCCAGAACCGTTGGCCTGCCAAACTGGTCGATTGCTGTTGATACATAGCCCACAGGCTTGTTCAGCATTATATATATACGTTTTTCTGCCGGGTTTACTGCCTTACCGTCCACCTCAACCCTGTCTTCACCCGGCTTTATTTTGCTTCCGGCTTCACTGACCGTTACACCGTTAACCCTCACGCGCCCCTCAGCTATCAATTCCTCACACCTTCTGCGGGAGGCAACTCCACAGTAGGCCATGTACTTTTGAAGTCTTTCCAATCCAGGCCCTCCCCTCATCCTTTGTGCAAACCCTTATTTATTATACCAGTTTCTCGCTGAAAATATCTGTTAAATCCATACGGTCCACCCTTCGTTCAATTTCCTGTTTGTCTATGGTGTACATTTTTCTTTCCTTCATTCTTTCAAAGTATTCTGCACCCGCAAAGGTGTACCTTTTCTTGAGCCCTTCCTTTGTTTTTATCCGTTCATTTGCATAGGCAATAATATCACCTGTCACCAGATTTCTTGGCAGTTCCAACAGTGGCATGCCCAGTGTCAGCCTAACACTGTTGTGCCCCGCCAGACTACCGGTGGTAATTGCTTCTGTGTGACCCACAAAAAGCCCTGCCTTTTCTCCCCCGCACAGCAGGTTTTCCAGGCCATCAACCTTCATGGAATTGTTCCTGGGCGCAATTGACAAATACCTTACAGAATTACCCTTGCCCCCTGAGTAGGGATCCTCATACCTTGCATTCTCCATACCGGGTATTTTTCTCAGCTTATCAAGGGGATAAAAGGGTGTCATCAGTTTAGCATGCCCCGTGTCCAGAAGCACAATATTTTCTGCATATTCCTTAAGCGCATACTGCTGGCAAACCTTTACCGACAGCTTTTCTACTTTAACATCCTCGGTTGGGACCTTCAGGACAACCACACCTCTTTGATTAAGCGTTTCCCGGATTTCTTCGCTCAGGGAATCCTTGTTGAGTTTGCACGAACCGCTGAAGGCTCCGTAGCACTCGTCTCCCCTTTGCCCGAGTATATCTTCAACCCCCGCCCTTTGGCTGATACTCGTTCTCGGGCCAAAGGACGGACATCTAAGAATGCACATGGAACAGCCATTACCATATTTAAGGCAGTTGCCCATCGGCCCCGTAGAACCGGTGGTTTCAACAAACACATCCCCTTCCGTCACGGTATCGTCCGCCATCAGTATACCCTTTATTGCATTGCCCTTTTTAATTGTATCTATTGCCCTGGACATAAGGCGTATTTCAACACCCATCTCATACAGCAGTTTCCTGACCATGGGCTCTACCTTGGTTACATCATAAAGCGTTGCATGGCTGTGTCCCGGAAATTCAACCATGGAATGACGTGCAGCCCTGTCGGTAATTCCAAAAAGCTTACCTATTCCCAGGCTTATCATTTCTTCCGCAGCGGTATACCTTCCATTGTTGCGCATGATTCCGCCTACATTTCCCAGCCCCAAAAGCATATCTGTCTTTTCCAGCAGCAAAACTTCGGCTCCTGCCTGTCTTGCAGCCACTGCCGCTGCGCAGCCTGCCCAGCCTCCACCTATTATTACTATATTAACCATTCAGTATCCTCCTTTCAATAACCTTCCGTACATCCAACTGTACCTTACAGGCTTTGACCCTTACACCGCTGTCTATACGGGTAGAACAGCTTCCGCAAATGCCTTCCCCGCAGCATATCTCGTTGTTGTTGGTTACAACAATAAAGGGTTTATTCTCCAACCTGTCAATTTCCTGAATGATGTATAAATGCTGCTTATCCGAACCTCCGCTAAATACCAAGTCATAGCTTTCATTCTTCAGGTACCTGTTAACTACCTTAACCCCCTGCTTCGAATTCAGATCCAGTTCCTCGATTTCATAGGGTAAGTCCTTTATGAATTCATTGCCAAAGACAGCCCCGGCCTTTCCCGGGTCAACGATAATTCTAACCCTGTTATTACCCCTGCTTAGATAGCGTACTACCTTAACAGCGGGAGCCTGCCCGATACCTCTGGCAATAACAAGACAGCTGCCGTCCTTTATACTCTTTAAATACCTTTGACCAAGGATTCCGTTCCAATATGGCCCACGGACAATTATGTCATTTTCCGGTCCGGCAAGCGCCTTTGTCTTTGCTCCCTGAACCTGAAGCGCCACATAGATTTCTCCCTTAATTGTATCGACAGCCATTACCGACATTGGAACATCAAAAAATACTGGTTTTGCTTTATCTCTCATAAATACATAGGCTCCGGGGTTATCCAGCTCCCTGGCCAGGGTTTTTGTGACCTGTAATTTATATACAATGGTATTGGCGGATATATTGTTTTTTTCAATGACAGCAGCAGGATAGCTGCTTCGTATTTCTTTTTTTCTGTGTCCCGCCCAAACGTATTCCTGGTATATACATACTCCCCGCCAATTGCAGTCGCAGAATTCTTTGCCCTGAAGATGGGAACAGGTAATACACTCATTTGCTTCCGCCAAAAAACAAGGACAGTATTCGCTGCCTGCATCTATACATTCCAGCTTTCTACCAATCAAAACTCCACCTCCCAACAACAATAGATGATTCCTATGCAGTAAACCGCAGGAACCACCGCAAACCCTAATAACACATTATTTTTCCGGCCTATAATATGTTCCAATTAATTTGAGGCAATCTTTGTCACAAAATTACCATACAAACTCAAAAAACCTTCAAAAAGTGAAAACTCCTTGAAGGTTTTTGCCTGTAGAATTACCAGGCATATATCCTGCGATAAATATATTGGCCTGTTATTATATCAAGGCCTTAAGTATTTGGGGTAATACGCTCCTAATGCTCTTTTCCTTGACTTCTTCCTGGCATACAAGGTTAGCCTGCATAAGAACTTCACCGTCCAACATCACTTTAATATTTCCTGCTATTTGGCCCTCTGCTACCGGTGCCTTCAGTAAATCGTCCGAATCCTCAACAATGACAACCCTTTCCTGCTCTTCATCGGTAAGGGCTATTTTCAGGTTCCTGTCCGAAACCAGCCTTACTCTTTCTTCCTTTCCCCCTTTTACTGCTATGGTTTTAACAAACTGTCCCTTCTCGTAATAGGTCGCCTGCCGGTAAGCGCTAAAGCCATACTCAAGCAGGGCTTCTGATTCCTCCCACATGGGGCCGCAGTTTAAAACCACCGAAGCCAACTGCCAGTTATCCCTGGATGCCGAGGCTACCAGACACCTGCCGGCTTTATTTGTAAAGCCTGTCTTAACCCCGTCCCCGCCTTCCACCTGCCAAAGTATTTTGTTCTTGTTATTTAGCACCCTTGAATAATCCCTGCCCCACCAGGGTATTTTTTTCTGTTTGGTGGCAACGATTTGCTTGAAAACAGGATTTTTAAGGGCATAAGCAGTAATTTTTGCCAGGTCCCCGGCTGTGGTAAAGTGTCCCTCCTGATCCAGCCCATGGGGATTTACAAAATTTGAGCCAGCAGCCCCTATCCTTGCTGCCTTTTTGTTCATCATATCCGCAAAGCCCTCGCAGCTTTTGCCTATATGCTCTGCAATGGCCACCGCCGCATCGTTTCCCGACTGCAGCATCAATCCATACAGCAGTTCTTCAAGGCTCAGCCTTTCCCCTGCCTGCAAATAAATTGAAGACCCGCCGGTATTCTGTGCCCTGATGCCGGCAGTAACCGTTTCCTGTAAATCGCCTTCCTCAATGGCAGTAATAGCCGTCATTATCTTTGTGGTACTTGCCATGGGCAGCTGCTGCCGAATATTTTTTTGATACAGTATCCTTCCCGATTCAACGTCTATCAAAACAGCAGCCCTGGAATTGGGAGAAAGCTCCTGGGCCGCACAAACAAGCGGGAATAACAAACTTGCCAATACAAATAGAATCACTACAAAAAAACCTGACCGTCTCGACATACTACCTCCTCTTTCTATTGCTCCGTCGAAAACCTCTGCCACTTATTTCTAACCGCAAGCCCTATTGCTCCAGGTACCCGTCCTCGTTCTTGCCGTGGCCTGCTCCAATTCGCATTTTTTTGACAACTCCCTGGAGTTCGTCGATGATCTGCGGAGACATTTCTATTATTCTTTCTATCATTCCACTATTATTTGCGGGCAATAGCTTTATATGTTCCTTGCCAACAACCATAAAAGCAACCGGCTGTACGGAAACACCCGCTCCGGTCCCCCCCGCAAAGGGCATTTTTTCTCCGCCCTGGCCTCCTTTATCGTTTCCCTGCATCTGGTATTCTCCCCCGCCGGATGCAAATCCAAAGGCAACCCTTGAAATTGGGATTATAACCGTTCCATCCACTGTCTCGACAGCATCGCCTACTATTGTATTTACGTCAACCATTTCCTTTATACTTTCCATCGTGGTTTTCATCAGAGCCTCTATGGGATGCTCACTCAACCTTATCACCATCCTTTTTCCTGGCTATTAATCCAATCACTCCTGCAGTAATAGCATGACCGATTTTCACGCTTAATATGCAGTCGATATGGGTCCTGAAAACAGACCCGTCAAAGCAGGGAATAATGCTGATGTCGGGCAGGGATTTGAGTTTAAACACAGTGTTAAGGATGGAAGAAAACAAGGTTTTTACATTCCATAATATACCAATAGATATGCCTGTCAGTGCGGCATCACCGGTACCCAAAACCGTATCCCATTCCAGTTTCTTTATTACAATTCTCTTTCTCAAAAATTTGGCGGTGTTTTGGTACCTGCGGGCATAAACCTTATACTTTTTATAGTATTCAAGGCCGGTCTGGGCATTAACCATGCCTCCGAATTCCTTTATCAGCTTTCCCTTTGCCGCGGCTTCTGCTTCACCTTTCACTTTCAGCCCCGGACGTTTTCTTATCAGCATCTGCATAACATTAAACTCGCTCTTTATGTTTACCAACCCGAACAAGGCTGATAGAATTATTATCAGCTCGTCGTCTTTATTCTCCCTATAATAGGTTATCCTGATATTTACCGCAGAAATCAGAACCAAAACAAGCAGTATTGTCAGTATAAGCACTGCCCAAGCAATTTTCATCCGCCGCTGCCCCCAACGATTGTCTTAAATTATATCTTGCCTTAAATGTAAAAAAAATACACGTTACCGTGTATTTTCGTCCAGATATGTTATTTGCTTCTCTAGTATTTCAGGCAGATCCTTAACGGTACTGAGCCCGAAATACTTTAAAAAATCAATGGTGGTCCCATACAGAATGGGCCGACCGACACTATCCAGCCTGTCAGTCTCCTGAATAAGCTTTCTTTCTATCAGGGTACTAATTGCGGTATCCGACTGTACACCCCTTATGGCATCCACTTCCGCCCGTGTTATGGGCTGCTTGTAAGCTATAATCGCCAGGGTTTCCAGGGCTGCCTGGGATAATCCCTGTTTCCTTTGGGGAGAATGCAGTTTTTGTATATACCCGTAATGCTCAGGCCTTGTGGAAAACTGGTAATGGCCCTCGGCTTCGATAATCTGCAGTCCGCTTCGTTCGAAGTTGTACAAATCCTTCATCTCTTTTATCACAGGGAGTATCTCCTTTGGTTCCATATCCAGCACATGGCATAAATCTTTCAAGCTCACCGGGTCACCTGCGGTAAAAAGTATGGCTTCTATTATTGCTTTAATTTCTATTTTGTCCATTGGTTATCTCCAACCCTTTTTATGTCTTTTTCTTATGATTATATCACCAAAATTCGAATCCTGTTCTATTTTTACCTTTCTATCCTTTATAAGCTCCAATACCGCCAAAAAAGTTGCTACAACATTTTCCCTGGTGGGGCAATCTTCAAAGAGCCTGTCGAATGTAACGTGCCCCTCCTGCATAATTACATTCCTGATATGATTAATCCTGTCTGCAACCGATACCCGTTCCTTTTCCAGGCTCTTTTTGAGATCGTAATCGCTGTTGTACAGATCTTTATATTTTTTCATGGCCTCGGCGAAGGCCCGGCAAAGGTCTGATATACCGATATCCAACACCACCGGATCCCGTTCGATATAAAACTCCGCCTGAGAGGTTTCCCTGAATAGCCTTTTTTGAAAATGCTCTTCCCTTTTTTTGAACTCTCCGGTTACATCCTTATATTTTTTATACTCAATCAACCGCTCGACAAGCTGCTGTCTAGGGTCCGCATCCTCTCCCTGCTCTTTTTCATTTTCATTGGGCAGCAGCATTTTGGATTTAATATATAACAGAGTAGCCGCCATTACCAAAAACTCGCTGGCCACCTCTATATCGAAAAACCTTAGTTCATCTATGTATTCCAGATACTGCCGGGTAATGTCCGCTATTGGAATGTCGTAAATATCCACCTCGTTTTTTTCAATAAGGTGGTACAGTAAATCAAAGGGCCCTTCAAAGATTTCAAGTTTAACGCTATAGGGCATTTTTATTCACTCCGGAACTTAAGATTCATTCTTTCCCTTACTTCCTCCAGGGTAACGGCTGCGGTTTCCCTTGCCTTTTTCGCTCCTTCATTCAGAATATCCTTTACGGTATCCGGGTGTGAAGCAAACTGCTCTCTTTTCTCACTTATCGGCTCCAGGAAGGAAATAAGGTTTTCCGCCAGTTTTCTTTTACAGGCGACACAGCCTATGGTTCCGCCCTTGCACCTTTCTACCGTTTCATCAAGGTCGGCAAGCTGCGTGAATACCTTGTGAAGTGAATAAGCCGAACACACCTCCGGGTTTCCCGGGTCATCCTTGCGTATTCTCTGCGGATCGGTAATCATGTTCCCCACCTTGTGTCGTATATCCTGGGGGGAATCCGACAAATATATTGCATTTTCATAGCTTTTGCTCATTTTCCTGCCGTCCATTCCCGGTAACACCTTGGCTTTGGTTAGCAGGGCCTCGGGCTCGGGAAAAACATCTCCGTATATATAGTTAAACCTCCTGGCTATTTCTCTGCTTAGCTCAAGATGGGGTACCTGGTCCTCGCCAACCGGTACGTATTTTGCCTTAAATACCAATATATCGGCAGCCTGAAGACATGGATAGCCCAGAAAACCGTAATTTGCGATATTCTTTCCTTCCAGCTGCTTCAGCTGGTCCTTATAGGTTGGACACCTTTCCAGCCATGACACCGGCGTTACCATTGAAAGGAGCAAAAACAGTTCTGCAATCTCCTTAACATCCGACTGAACGTATATAATGCACTTATCGGGGTCAAGCCCGGCGCCCAGCCAATCCAGGGCCACCTCCATTATATTGTCCTGAAGCTCCGATGTGTCCTCGTAGGCTGTAGTAAGCGCATGCCAGTCTACAATGGCGTGAAAACTCTTATATTGGTTTTGAAGCTTCACCCAGTTCTCCAAAGCTCCGAAGTAATTGCCCAGGTGCAATTTACCCGTCGGCCTCATGCCGCTCATAATGATGTCCCTTGCCATGTATATTCCTCCCATCCGTTTCAGATTATTATATATTTTTAAATGTCAATAATCAAGCTAAACACAGCCTATAATAATAACCCCACTACCCCGGTTATTATAAAATCGAAAATCCCTATCACAGGATTTAGGATTGACCATAAGAACCGGCTCCCCAGTAGAAGAACCAGTATAAAAACAATCTGAATCTGATTCTGGTATTGTATGAGTTTCATACCCTTATTGTTGGGCAGCAAGCCCTGCAGTATCCTGGAACCATCTAGGGGATATACCGGTAATAGGTTAAAAACAGATATCACCAGGCTGTAAAAATAGATATAGCTGAAGAAGTTCATCGGAATACCTGTCCATCTTAAAATACCCGATGCGGTAATAACCCGTATAACAAGGGCTAAAAGTATTCCCGAAGCGGGTCCTGCCAGGGCAACATAAAGGGTACCCTTCTTCCTGTTTTTATAATAAAGGGGGCTGGTGGGAACCGGTTTTGCCCAGCCCAGCCTGATTAGTACCAGCATAAGCAAACCAAGCGGGTCTATATGGGCCAGGGGGTTTAGGGTTAACCTTCCCCTGTTTCTCGGCGTCGGGTCTCCCAGCATATCAGACACCTTTGCATGAGAGTATTCATGCAGCGTTAGTACTATGATAACGGCCGGCAAAATATAAATCAGATTTCTTATGTCCATTCCCATGGTCCTTACTCTCCCTTCTGCAGCATTTCTTTCAGTAACCAAAGTTGGGCTTGTCTGTCGGTGGCACTTCTTTCCACCATTTTAAACCTTGCCCTCTCCAACAAATCCTTATACCGGGGACCGGGCTCTATACCAAAGGATTCCAACGTTCTGCCGTCAAAATAAAATTTAAAATCCTTTACTTCCTGCGAATATCTTCTCAAATTCTTCCTGAACTGCTCTGATACGGCAGTCACATACAGATATTCAAGCACCTTATCCTCTGTTCCTGTAAACAGTCTGTAAAGCAGCCCGTTTTCAAGCATTCTCTCCTGCACCGGCAACCCCAGGCTGTTCTCTCTTGTCCGGTATGCTTCCAACTCTTTGAAGCAGGCCCTGTAACGTCCAAAAAGAAGCCCTTCGTCCCGTATATCTTCAAGCAATGCCAGCGCCGCAAACAATAGCCTGTTTTTGCGGCTTGTCTTAATTCCTTCAAGTTTTCGATATGTCAAAGGGCTAATAAAGCTCTTGCCGGACAGCATCTTCCAGAGGCCTGTCTCTTCCACTCTGCCCAGCATACTTATAGACCGGGGCTCGGAAAGGATTAACTCCATTTCTGTCAAAATCCGCTCACTGCTTAGCGCCATTGGGTATTTGGCTTTAATGGACTCTTTCATAAGCTTTTCTGTTTTATCATCCATTCTGAAACCATACCGTATTTCAAGCCTAATACCCCGCAGTATCCGGGTCGGGTCGTCCACAAAGCTTATATCATGCAAAACCCTGATCAATCCGTTGCACAGGTCACTGTAACCGCCAAAATAGTCAACAAACCTAAAGTTATCCATTGCTACTGCCATAGTATTAATGGTAAAATCTCTTCTTGAAAGGTCATCGTACAGGCCGGAAGGATAAATTTCAGGCAGGGCAGCCGGATTGGAATAGGTCTCCCGCCTTGCGGTTGCTATGTCTATGCTGTATTGACCTCCGGTATCCAGTGTAACAGTCTTAAAGAAAGGATGTTCCTCCGACCTGTACCCATAGCTGTCCTTTAAGGCTTCGGCAAGCCTTAGGGCATCCCCCACCACCGTAATATCAACATCGGTGAATTTGACTCCCAAAAGCATATCCCTTACTGCTCCTCCGACTATGTAGGCCTTAAAATCAAGGTCGTGACATTTTTGGGATATTTCTTTCAGCAGTTTTTGTAATTCATCCGGTATCCCATCCAACGCCCTTTCAATATCAGACATATTTATCTCCACCATTTGTAATTCGTTATACTGAGCATATAAGCAACAATATAATCTTAACATATTTTCGTTTTTTTGAAAAATAAAAAGCCGGAACAATCCGGCTGTAATGTCATTTTGAAGGATTACGCATCAAAAGCTTTGCATAACAGCGAAGTGTTCAGGCGTTTTTTTCTTGTACCTGTGTTACTGGTATTCTGCAGGAGCCAACCAATCGGCTAAAACCCGTTTTAGTATCTTAATCAATCCGGCTTTATCTATGGCTTTTTCCGCCACCAGATCTACTGTGCTGAGTATCTCGCCCTCCTGCCGTACAATTAATTCTCCCAGTTTATCCCCTTCTGCCACCGGGGCAGTAATCTCGGGAAGCAGCACTGTCTCCTTCTGGAGGCTGCTCTCCTGGCCCTTTAGCACCAGCACCTTCAAATCTCCCTCCGGCTTTACACTGACCCATCTTTCCACACCCTTATTTACCCTCAGTTTGTCAATAACATCTTCCTTTGAAGTTATAGGTACAGAATTGTACTTTGTAAAACCAAAGTTCAGAAGCTTTTCGGCTTCCTTAAACCGTGTTTCGGAGGTAGGACAGCCCATCAGTACAGCTATCAGCCTCATGTTTCCCTTTACCGCCGTTGCGGACAGACAGTATTTTGCAGCATCTGTGGAACCGGTTTTCAGCCCGTCCACGCCCTCATACCTTCTGAGCAGCTTGTTGGTATTAACCATGGTAAAGGTGCTAAACCTTCCCTCTTTGCCGACTAAAATATCCTCCATCCAAATGGTGCTCCAGTCGAATATCTTGCTGTGCTTTACCAGTTCCCTGGACATGAGGGCTACATCATAGGCCGATGTATAATGGTTTTCATCGTGCAAACCATGGGGATTAACAAAATTGGTGTTAACCATACCCAATTCCTCAGCTCTTTGATTCATCAGCTGTACAAAGGCGTCAACCGTACCTGCTGTATGTTCCGCAAGGGCAACGCTTGCATCATTACCCGAAGCCACAACGATGGCTTTCATAAGCTGTTCCACCGTCTTGACCTCTTCCGGTTCCATGTATATCTGGCTTCCTCCCATACCGGCAGCATTTGCGCTGATAACAACCTGGTCTTCCAGTGAAATTTTTCCGCTTTCCATGCTTTCCATGACAAGCAGCGCCGTCATAATCTTTGTCACACTTGCAGGATATAACTTTTCATGGGCATCCTGTTCAAAAAGTACGGTACCGCTGCCTGCATCCATTAAAACAGCCCCCCGCGCATCCGCCGATATTTCGTCGGCACAGACCGGGTAAGGGAATGCAAAGGATAATACCGCCAACAGCATTACTATGCACAATACCCTTGTTCTCATTTTTTTCCCTCCAATTCAATGGGTTCACTATTAGGTTAACCATACTAAATTGGAGTTATTCAAAAACAAAAAAGGTATACTTTTATATAAAAATAAGTTTTTGCTTATTCTATAATTTCCTTGATCATTTCCGGTTTTTTTGACGGGTCTTTCGAAACCGTAATAGCACTCCTTAACAATTCTACCGCCTGTTTTGTATTGTCACCTTTGTTTATATGCAGTGTGGCAACGCTCTCCCCGTCTCTTACCAAATCCCCTAATTTTTTGTGCATTACTATTCCCACAGCCGGGTCAATACTGTCCTCTTTTTTACTCCTGCCTGCCCCCAGCATCATCGCGCTGATACCTATTTTTTCTGCATCAAGGCCGGCAATATAGCCATCGCTATGTGCGGTTATTATAAGTTGCTTATCTGACTTGGGCAGAATTTCCCCGGGACGTTCCAATACTTCCGGGTCCCCGCCCTGATTCTCAACAAACTCTTTGAATTTTTCTGCGGCCTTGCCCGAGGCAATAAGCTGCTTCACCATCTCCCTGCCCTGCTCCAGGTCCTTCGTTTTTTCGCCGAGGACCAGCATGGCAGCCCCCAGTTCCCTGCAAAGAATGGAAAAATCCTGCGGGCCCTTACCCTTAATGGTGTCAATGGCTTCCTTTATCTCAAGGGCATTTCCCACGGCATTTCCCAGCGGTTGGTCCATATCACTTATGACTGCTATTGTCTTCCTTCCTGATGAATTACCGATATTTACCATTGTATTGGCAAGCTCCGCGGCGTCCTTAATGTCCTTCATGAAAGCGCCGCTTCCCACCTTGACATCCAGCAGTATACGCTCCGCTCCCGCCGCCAGTTTTTTGCTCATTATACTGCTGGCAATAAGGGATATGTTATCGACGGTGGCTGTAACATCCCTTAAGGCATAAAGCTTTTTATCCCCAGGGGCAATATTTCCCGTCTGACCTGTAATGGCTACACCAATTCTTTTAACGGCATCTATAAAATCCCCTGTGGCAAGCTCCGCCCTGAAGCCGGGTATTGACTCCAGCTTGTCTATCGTTCCTCCGGTATGTCCCAATCCGCGGCCTGACATTTTTGCCACAGGAATACCCGCCGCCGCTATAAGAGGCCCCAGCACAATGGAGGTTTTGTCTCCCACACCGCCGGTACTGTGTTTATCCACTTTGATTCCCGGTATGGCAGTAAGGTCGATCCTGTCCCCGGATTCTTCCATGCATTTTGTCAGCATAACAGTCTCTTCCATTGACAAGCCCCGTAAAAAGGCCGCCATCAGAAACGCAGCAGCCTGATAATCGGGCACCCTGCCAGCCACATACCCATCAATAAAAAACTTCAGCTCGCTATAGTCAAGGGCCTTGCTGTCCCTTTTTTTCTTTATAATATCATACATTCTCATAGCGTTTCACCTCACTCAATAATGTGACGCAAGAAACTGCTGCCCGCCTTATATCCCTCTATTTTCAAACAGTCTGCAACAGTTGCTCCTATATCCGCAAAGGACTCCCTCGTACCAATATCCCAGCCTTTTTTGATTGATTTACCATAGGCCAGAATGGGAACGTATTCCCGTGAATGGTCGGTACTGGCCGTGGTAGGGTCACATCCGTGGTCTGCAGTCAGTATAAGGAGGTCCTTTTCCCCAAGACAATCCATCAATTCAAAAAGCCCCTCATCGAATTCCCTAAGGGCGCTGCCATACCCTTCAACATTATTTCTGTGCCCGTAATGCATGTCAAAATCCACCAGATTAGTAAAGATAATTCCCTTTGTACCCTCATTAATGAATTTTTTGGTTTCCGATATGCCGTCCCTGTTGCTTTTGGTATGAACATACCGGGATATACCCCTTCCGTTGAATATATCCGATATTTTACCCACTGCAGATACGGTATGACCCTGCTCCAGCGCTAAGTCAAGGAGTGTCTTTTCAGGAGGGGCCACAGAGAAATCCCTGCGATTTGCCGTCCTTACAAACTCCCCGGGTTCTCCGGTAAAGGGCCTGGCAATTACCCTGGCCACCCTGTGCTCTCCGGTTAATAAGCCCCTTGCCTCCTCACAAATGTTATAAAGCTGTTCAAGCGGTATAACCTCTTCATGGGCGGCTATCTGAAAAACGCTGTCAGCGGAGGTATATACTATGGGATAACCCGTTAGTACATGCCTGCTGCCTAGTTCCTGTATTATTGCGGTGCCCGAAGCTGCTCTGTTGCCGAGTACCGGCCGGTCTATCAGCCTTTCAAAGCTTTTAATCAAATCATCCGGGAAGCCTTCCGGGTAAGTGGGGAACGGTCTTTCCAGAACAATGCCGGTCATCTCCCAGTGACCTGTTATGGTATCCTTGCCCTTTGACATTTCCATTGCTCTCCCGTAGCATCCTACCGGTGCGGAATGTTTTTTTATGTATTGTGTTTCCCTGATGTTTCCAATCCCCAATCGCTCCAGGTTGGGCAGCGAAAAACCCTTAAGGTCTCTGTATATATGCCCAAGGGTATTGCTGCCGCTGTCTCCGTACAGATGAGCATCCGGCAGTTCACCGATACCTACGCTGTCCATGACTAATAAAATTACACGGTCAATCAATATAGCTTCCTCCCTTCGCACAATTGCCCATATGCCTATATTATACCAAATCCCTATGTCTGTTTTCACTATGTCAAAAAAACAAAAAAGGGCATTATGCCCTTGGATGCGCTTTGTTGTATACTTCTTTTATTCTGTTTTTGGTAATCTGTGTATAAATCTGTGTGGTTGAGATATCCGAATGACCCAGCATTTCCTGTACCGATTTTAAATCCGCTCCATTTTGAATCAAATGGGCTGCAAAGGAATGTCGCAGAGTATGCGGTGTAATGGCTTTATTTATATTGGCCTTATTCTTATATCCCTTTATTATTTTCCAGAAACCCTGTCTTGTAAGCCTTTCTCCCTTGTAGTTTACATACAGGGCTGTTTCGGATTTATCCCTAATAAGATCAGGCCTTATCTTATTCATATACCTTTCAAGTATCTCTAGGGCGATTGTACCAACCGGTATTATTCTTTCCTTCTCATTGCTATTTGAGCATTTTATGTAACCTAATTCTATATTTATATCGTTGCCATCCAGGGCCACAAGCTCCGAAACCCTTATACCTGTAGCATATAAAAGCTCAAGCATTGATTTGTCCCTGGTTCCCTTTGCATCGTTGCAGTCAGGTTGTTCCAAAAGCAGTTCCACCTCTTTGTTGGTCAATATTACAGGCAATCTTTTTTCTACCCTGGGGGATTCCAGGTCAATGGTTGGGTCCCTTTCAATGACCCTTTCGGAGGCCAGATACTGATAAAAAGCTCTTATGGATGCCAGATTCCTTGATATGGTTGAGGTTGCCCTGCCGTTCTTTTGCAGATATAACAGATAGGTTATTATTGTAGTCTTATTCGTGTTTTTCATACTGGATATATTCTTGCCTTTAATGTATTCTATGTATTGTCTTATGTCTCTACAATAGGATTCAACGGTATTGGCAGAAAGCTTTCTCACCTTTGTTATGTAGTCCATATATTTCTCCAGTAGATCGTTCATATGTGCTGAACTCCTTTACCCTATTTATAGGTTTTATTTATATTTCAACATAAATATGAAAAATCCTCTAATTATTCCTGTAATGTCTTGCGAATAATCTATCATCTATTCTATCCAGTATATGCTAATTCATTCATATCAGTCAAACCGCTTTGTAAGCTTTAAATGTATAGTTATAAAAAAGCTTCCCCCGTGGGAGAAGCTTTTTTTGTCTTTTTAGAGCAAATCGTCTGCGCAGGTATACTCCAGACCCTGATCATCCGCAACTGCTTTGTATGTGAGTTTTCCTTTATACGTATTAAGTCCCCTCTTCAATGCTATATCCGACTTCATTGCTGCTTCAGCCCCCATATTGGCCAGTTTCAGTGCATATGGCAAAGTAGCATTGGTCAGTGCAAAGGTGGACGTCCTTGGCACGGCACCTGGGATATTCGGTACCGAATAATGAACTATACCATGTTTTACAAAGGTAGGATTGGCATGGCTTGTTACCCTGTCAATCGTCATTACGGTACCGCCCTGGTCTATTGCAACGTCGACGATTGCCCCGCCGGTGCTCATGCTTTTAACCATTTCCTCGGTTATCAGTTTCGGCGCTTTGGCTCCCGGTATCAGAACAGCCCCTACCAAAAGGTCGGCACCTCTGAGTGCCTCGGCTATATTGAAGCTATTGGATATCAGGTTCTTAATCTTGTTGCCAAATATGTCGTCAAGGTATGCAAGCCTTTTTATGCTAACGTCAAGGACTGTGACATCCGCACCCAGCCCCACAGCCATCTTGGCAGCATTGGCTCCGACATTACCTCCTCCGACAATTACTACCTTTGCAGGAGCAACCCCGGAAACTCCGCCAAGAAGCATTCCTCTTCCGCCGGACAGCTTTTCCAACAATCTTGCTCCTATCTGAACGGCCATTCTGCCTGCCACTTCGCTCATCGGTGCCAGCAGCGGCAGAGACCCGTCTTGAGGCTGAACCGTTTCATAGGCTATTCCTACTACTTTTTTGTCCAGTAAAGCCTTAGTCAGCTCGGGTTCAGGTGCAAGATGCAGGTATGTAAACAGCACCTGATTCTCTTTGAACAATCCATATTCTGCCGGTAGTGGTTCTTTTACCTTCATAATCATATCGGCCTGGTCAAAAACCTCTTTGGCAGTTTCGAGCATTACAGCACCCGCTGAAGCATACTCCTCGTCGGTGATGCTGCTTCCGAGCCCCGCTGTCTTTTCAACAACTACTTTGTGCCCCGCCTTAGCAAAAGCTTCCACGCCGGCAGGAGTAATTGCCACCCTGTTTTCGTTTGCCTTAATCTCTTTCGGTACTCCGATAATCATATAACACACTCCCCTATGTTAAAATAAACTTACAGTTGAGTATTATATAACTGATATTAACAGTTATATAATACTCTGTTAATTAATTCGCTATTATTCCCGAGAATCCTTTTTTAGTTAATTTTTTTGTCAATTGGAAAACAGCTTCATAAAGACGGGTGTTATATAGCCCTCTATCAGAGAACCTACAACTACGATAGCAAGCACCGGTAAAAAATTTGCCGAGTAGCTAATCAGCTCACTTGAAAAGCTCTTTTTGGATCTGGATTTTCTTCGTCCCAGCATTGTAACCGAGAATGAAATGCCCAAAACGCCGGCCGCTATTATACTTGGTACTATTAACAGGTTTTGAGGCAGAATTGAAACAAGTGCAAGGATTAAGCCCCTAAAGCCCATCCCCTCCACAAGAAAGCTTACCGAAAAGCCAACGATAAAGCCCTTTATACCAACAATCAGCAGTATGAGCGGAATCCCTATTATGGTAATACCCAATACCCAAATCAGCACAATAAATTGTATATTATTTAACAGAGATTGTTTAAACACAGCAGCTGATTGTACGGTTTCGGTATTTAGAACGCTGAAGAAACTTTGAAAATAGTTTATAAGCTCATCCTTCTGAACCGATGATAATGCATCCACCGTAAAGGCCCCTGCAGCAATGCCCGCAATGAAGAATACCAGAACCAAAAAATAAATTAACATATTGCTCTTGATATGTTTTACTATTGCCTTTTTCAGAAACATCGCTTAAGGAGCACCTCCGGGCATAATATTGTCTCTAATCCCTTAGTAAATGTTATGCCCGTTTGTCCTGCTTTATGTCATATCATTTTGTATCAGGTTCAGCATGAGAATGGCGGTCAGGGTTTTTGCGTCCTTTATTTCTCCTTTCAGTGCCATATCCAATACTTTGCTTTTGTCCAGCTCAACAATATGTATAATCTCGTCCTCATCGGGGTTTGTTTTTTCATATTCAAGCCCTGACGCAAGAAAAATATGCATTATCTCGTTGGAAAAGCCGGGTGAAGTATAAAGGCTTGATAAATATCTTACACTAGCCGCCCTGTAACCTGTCTCCTCCTTAAGCTCTCTGGCAGCACAGTCCTTAGGGTCTTCATCTCTTTCCAGCTTACCTGCGGGAATCTCAAGCAAATATTCTTCAACTGCTTTTCTGTACTGTTTGACCAATATTAAGTCTTTGTTATTCTTTAGAGCAATTATGCCCACCGCTCCGGGGTGCTCGACAATCTCCCTCAACGCAGTTTTTCCGTTGTCCAGTTCAACGCTGTCCAGCCTAAGATTGATAATACGGCCTTTGTATATTGTCTGGCTCTCCTGGGTTTTTTCCATTCTTCTTCCTCCCTTATCCTATGGAATAAACGTTACATTAATTGAATACAATATTTAAAACCACCTAAGGAGGCACCGCTTAATGTATAAAATTACCACGGCCAAAAGGCTTTATCTGATAGGCAATATCCGGGATGTGCTGGATTTCCTTGCACAAATAAGTAAGAGCGATCTGTCCCTGAAACAGTTCCTCGAAAAAGAAATGTCTCTATGACAGGAATTCAAGCAGTGCTTCTGCCGCTGCACCAATCGTTAAAAAAAAATCCCTGTCTTGCTCTGTTCCCCTGCCCATGGTGGTAGTCTTAAGGCCGTATTCCTCCATGGCCCTGAATACTTTCTCACCCCTATTAAACACTACCAGATGCTTTTTTTCAATATCATATTCCTGTATCTGGTTCTTTATATATTCAAATCTTTGGGTTTCCAGTACCGGCAGCGGCACAAGGGCCTTTGTTTTTGCAATATCCGCCAATACCGTCAGGGAGTGATGGCTTATTCCCCGGTGTCTTTTTCTTGAGTCGGCAAAGCTTATCCTTGGAACCGCCACAGGCAGGCCCCCAATCGTGTTTATCCCGTCTATAATGTACCCCTGCTCCACCCCCGTAAACCCGTATTTTGTACCGGTGCCGGTTATGCCCGGACCCATACCCACAACAACCAGGCTGCATCCGGCCACCTCGGATGCAGCAATTATACCGGTATAGAAATTAACCGTTTCCAGGTCGCCGCCGAAGGCATTACCCGAGGTAACCGTCACATCCAAAAGTCCCTTTTCCTTAAGTTCGGGCACGGTTTTACTGAAAGCGACAGGCAGCGCTGCTCCATCCGTCATCACATATCCTATTTTTGTACCTGGCCGCAACTTTTTTACCAAAGCGCAAAGGGGACCCAGTATACTATGCAGCGGCGCTGCAACAACCGGCCTGCCCTTTAAACTGTCAAAGCCTTTGAATATTTCGTGGAACTCGCTTTCCTGTTCTTCTGCTGCCAGGCATTTTGCCTGCATTGGCGTGTACCTGAGTTTTATTATATGACCGGGTCCTGTAAGATCGCCGGCAGTTTTGTTAAGGTTGGCTATTACAAAGCTGTAACCGCCGGTCCCAAGTCCCAGATACTCTGCGGTTGTATTGAGCAGCACCCTGTCACCCTTTTTTACGCAGCCGGTCAACGCCGTATAGACAACCGCAGCCGCTTGCTTTTCTTCTACACACACCTCAATCTCCTGGAATCCGTCATTTTCCTCCACACACCTTAATACAATGCCTTCCCTAGCTCTTATCATCAATTCTGCCCAGTCCTCCTGTCCCCAAACCATCCACATACCGAAGAATTTTGTTGCGGTTAATTATACTGCTGAAAGAATACTTTTCCGAAACACACTGCAGCACCACCAGCACAGCCAATATTACTGTTTTTTGATATATTACGGTGCCAAGACAGTAATATAATCCCAGTGCAATGCCCAGCGCATTTGACCCTGCATCCCCCATCATGCCCCTGCCCCTGATATCTGTGGGTATACACGCAATCAAACTACCCGCCAGCGGAAGCAGCAGATAACTGTACGCCGCCGACCGGACGAACAGGTACGAGACACCCCAAATAAAAAAGAAGGATTTTATCGCTCTTCCCGGCCTTAGGTCCAAAAGATTGAGAAGATTTGCAAAGCTCGCAATAAGCAGAAAATTAAGAACACCTTCAATTATGTCTGCCGAGATTACTGCGGAAATCACAGCGGCAGCGCAGCCCCCTACCAATGCCTTGAGCCCTCCGGTTGTAAGTTTACCTGCAGCCAGACGTCCCGCATGTCCTTTAAAACCCTTAACCGATTTGCTGCCCAGCAAATCGTCAATAATGCCGGCAAATCCCATAGCGGTTACGCCCAGCGTGTTCAGAAGAATTAGTTGGCTGTCGGTGCCGCCGGAAAACAGCAAAATAATACCGCCAAGCAGTGATGCGGGTATAAATATTATGCCAAAGCCTGTCGGTATATTCTCTCCACGGTAATTCTTCCTTAAAGCCCCCGGGTTTGTGAGCAGACCCTTGATATAGGGTAAAAACAAGTAAACGGCCGCTGCTGTAATTGGCAGTACTATCATCACCATTTATTGCCCCTCGCTTCCATCAGATAAAACTTAAGTATTTCGACAAACTGTCTTCCCCTGTGAATAAAACCCTTCAGGTTTCTTCCGGTTTCGCGGTGGGCCATATTTACAGGCACCTCCAATACCCTGTACCCCTTTTTGAGTGTTTTTATATTCAATCCTATTTCGGCTGCAAACCCGTCGGGGACGGGGCCAATATCGTACAGCACTTCCCTTCTGAAGGCCCTCTGGCCCGACAAACCAGCCGTAAGCCTCTCACCGGTGCTTGTGAAAACAAGTACCTTAACCAGTGTTTTGACCAGGCCAAACCCCCCTTTTTTTAACGGCGGGGGCAAAACACCTATGGTCATATCCGCCTCACCCTTCAAAACAGGCCATACCAGCTTATCCAGCTCTGATGAGCTCTGCCCGATATCCGCATCAATAAATACCACAATCCCGGATTCGATGTTTTTAAGCCCGCAGTTCAGCGCATGCCCCTTACCCCTGTTGCTTTCCATTTTAAGTACTTCGGCACCGGAAGCCATTGCCACCTGTGCGGTGCTGTCGGAAGACCCGTCATCCACTACAATGACCCTTTTCGCCATGCCGGATGCCTTCATGCCATAAATGGTACTGCCTATGTACTTTTCTTCATTAAATGCGGGTACAAGTACCGTAACTTCCGGCTTCACAATAAATGCCTCCTACCTTGCTGTATTTTCAGCGGGGATAAGCATATCCGCAGTATCCTTAACCCCATAGTGCCCCTCATTGCCCTGTAAAACCTTTACCAGGGAATATCGGCCGATAATGCTGTCTATGTTGTCAACGGTGGATATCTTTAAGCTTTTGTAAAACCGGATACCGGATTGTTCACAGTCGGTCCGCTCCACCCCGACAAGCGGGATATTGCTGTCTTTGATTGCATTTATTATAGGCATATAAATTTTCTCAACCCTTTCCCGGTTTTCTTCCCGGCCGCCTCCGGAAAGTATGAAATAATCCACACCGACGTCATACCCTCCCGACACTTCAATTACTCCCAGGTCCTTCATCTGCTCTGCGAACAGCTTATCTCTGCCGGTAACTATGGCGTTAACCAGCCTTTTGGATATATAGGAATGCATATAAGCGTCCTCAACAAACTCGTCCAGGTTTTCCTTCAGCTCAATTATCAACCGGGGGTTTTGTTCAATGTAACCCTTCGTAATATGCGTAACCGAAGTGACATTTGCACCTGTATCCATAAGGGTATCTATCACCTTTGTATCCACCAATTCATCGTCACATTCAATTACCGCCACTGTAATCCCGCTTAAGCAGCCCTCAACCAGCTTTAAAAAAACTTCGTCTGCGAAATCCCTGTGACTGTTAAGCTCTTTTTCCTTAAGGTCCACCATGGATTTAAGGCTTGTATTTTCATTTTTCAGTTCGGTAAACCTTTGCTCGAGTTCACCTATCAATCCTTGCTGCTGCTGCACAAATATTTCCTGGCCGTCAAGGGAAAACCCGATAACTATTCCTATACCCAGTGCCAGAAACACAGAGGTTATCATTATGACATAATACCTGATGTTTAATAACATTTGCACACTCCTTAAATACCCAGGATTAGCCTTAACCGGATGGACATCAGCCTGTACAGTTGCTGAAGGGGCGGGGACATTGCCCCAACTACCGCTATTGGTATCATGGCGGCCAAAACAAGCCCCACTATGTGCTTGGTTTTGATATTCTCCCTGTAGAGTTTGTTTACTCCCTTTGCATCAACCAGTTTTTCCCCAATCTTGAGGCGGGTCAGAAAAGTGCTTCCCATACCTTTTCGTCCTTTTTCCAGGAAATCTATCATGCTGGAATGGGCGCCAACTGCCACTATAAGCTCTGCTCCGTTCTGATAGGCCAAAAGCATGGCGATATCCTCACTGGTCCCGGGGGCGGACAGTGTCAGCGCTTCAAGCCCAAGTCCTTTTACCCTGTCCATTCCGGGAGCTCTTCCATCCAGATAAGCATGAACGATAATTTCCCTGCAGCTTTTTAATGCCCTGTCGCTTACGCTGTCCATATCCCCTATTATCAGGTCGGGTACCAATCCGAATTCAAGCAGTGCATCGCCGCCTCCGTCCACCCCTATTAGTATTGGCCTTACTTCTTCTATATATGACTGTATGATATTTAAATCGTTCCTGTAATCCTTACCCCTTATAACAACTAATGCATGTCTTCCCCGGAAATCTGCACTAACCTTTGGCAAGCTTAGCTGCTCCAGGATAAACCCCTTTTCCTTTTTTGCATATTCCAGTGTATTATCTATGAAACTGTCCAGTTCAAACTCCACGTTTTGCCTGGCCATGTCCATTTTCCTTTCAACCGTCTCCAAATCCAAAATGTACCCGCTGCCTACCAAATCCTTATCAAGATATATTTCATTATCCCGTATTTCGAGTACATAACCGTCTTTCACCATTTCCATTATACTAACGCCTACATTGTCAATTAACGGTATGCCCTGCTCGCACAGCAGCTTTGGTCCCAGGTTCGGGTATCTTCCGCTTATAGAGGTTTCAGCGTTTATTACCGCTTTAACCTTTGCGTTTATAAGGGAAAGCGCTCCAAGCTCATCAAGGTCCCTGTGGCATATCACCCCTATCTGTCCGGGGGCCAGTCTTTGAACGAGATTCTTCGTTTTCCTGTCTACCACTGCTTTAGATTTAATATACAAGTATTACACCAGCCTTCACATTTTCCGGTTACTAGGGTTATTATTTACTTTTACATAATAATAATTGCCCCTTTCGGAGCAATTATTATATATTTTTATTAAAATACCCGTTTAGCTTAACCTATTCCCATTACAATATTCAATTCGCTTTGCCGGGTTGTATACATAAAATTATTATGGTCGCTCATTATGGTTTATGTGAACATTTCTTCGGGGTTTATTTGTTCCTCTTTCTTATTTTTGCCCAGCTGTCCTTCAACGGAACAATGCGGTTGAATACCGGTCTTCCGGCGCTTGTTGTATCTTTATCTGTGTAAAAATATCCATGCCTTATGAATTGGTACCTGCTTCCGGGCTCAGGGCTTTCAAGCCCCGGCTCAAGCTTACAGGATACCAGTCTTTGCAGGGAATTTTCGTTCACCTTCGTTATAAAATCCACACCCTCTTCGCTCTCCGGCTCCTCGTCGTTAAACAGATTTCCGTAAAGCCTGACCTCGGCATCAATGGCATGGCCTGCCGAAACCCACTGTATCGTACCTTTAACCTTTCTTCCGCTGGTGAGTCCGCCACTTTTCGAATCGGGATCGTAGGTGCAGTGTATTTCGATAACTTCTCCTGAAGCTTCATCCTTTACAACCCCGACACACTTAATTATATATGCATTCTTCAAACGCACTTCTTTGCCTGGGGAAAGCCTGAAGAATTTTGGAGGCGGCACCTCATAGAAATCTTCCCTTTCAATATACAGCTCCCTCGTAAAGGGCAGTCTCCTGGTCCCCAGTTCCTCCCTTTCAGGGTTATTCCCGGCTTCAAGGTATTCCACCCTGTCATCAGGGTAGTTATCTATTACAAGCTTTACCGGGTTCAGCACCGCCATCAACCGGGGTGCCTTTGCTTTCAGGTCTTCCCGTATACAATGCTCAAGCAGCGCTATATCCACAGTGCTGTTGCTCTTGGCTACTCCTATCCGGTCACAGAAATCTCTCATGGCTTCCGGGGTGTAGCCGCGCCTTCTCAATCCTGATATTGTGGGCATGCGGGGATCGTCCCAGCCATCCACATAACCTTCCTCCACCATCTTTCTTAGCTTTCGTTTGCTCATAACGGTATTTGTCAGGTTAAGCCGTGCAAACTCAATCTGTTTTGGATGCACCTCAGGGTCAACATTTTCTATAAGCCAGTCATACAAGGGGCGGTGGTCCTCAAATTCCAGGGTGCAAATCGAATGGGTAATACCTTCAATTGCATCCGAAAGCGGATGGGCATAGTCATACATTGGATAAATGCACCATTTGTCGCCTGTTCTATGATGGGCAGACCTCATTATCCTGTAAATAACCGGGTCTCTCATATTAAGATTTGACGAAGCCATATCTATTTTTGCCCTCAGCACCCTGGACCCGTCGGGAAATTCCCCTGCCCGCATCCTCTGGAACAGATCCAGGTTCTCCTCCGCCGGACGGTCCCTGTAGGGACTGTTCTTACCGGGCTCTGTAAGGGTGCCCCTGTATTTCCTTGTCTGCTCGGCGCTTAAGTCACATACATAGGCCTTGCCCAACCTGATTAGTTTCAAGGCATATTCATACAACTGTTCAAAATAATCCGAAGCGTAATACTCGCGGTCGTCCCAGTCAAATCCCAACCACCTGACATCTTCCTTTATTGACTCCACGTATTCAACTTCCTCTTTGCTGGGATTGGTGTCGTCAAATCTCAGATTGCACAATCCACCGTTCCGGGCTGCAATTCCGAAGTTCAGGCATATGGACTTTGCGTGCCCTATGTGAAGATAACCGTTTGGCTCGGGTGGAAAGCGCGTATGTACACGTCCGCCATAGACGTTGGTTTCAAAGTCCTGGTTTATTATATTCTGAATAAAATTCGTCGGCTGAAAATCCGCCGCCTCTGTTTTTGCCCTATCCCCTTTACAGGCATTCATTATCTTGTCATCGTTATCCTTTTCCACCATTATTAAGATTTCCTCCCTACGCTATAATCTGGGTGAATACGCCCTTGTAAATATAATATACATACAGTTCCGTGTTTTCAACAATTAATCGCCAAACCTCATCAGATCGCCTCTATCAAAGGTCCATTCAGGGGTAATAAGCGTGTCACCAAAGTCAAGCGAATACCACGGGCTAATCGGCTTGTCCTGCAAGTTTTTCAGTATATGAATATCCTGGGCAGGCATATAGCTCTGGGCCAGCAAAAACAGTTTTTCGCCGGTGTCGCAGCTTTGTGCCATATCCACTACAATTACGCAGTGCCCGGGGCTTCCCCCCTGGATAAACACATCGCCAATCTCCATATCCGAAATACTGGCCTTCTCAAGCTCCCTTGACAGGGAAAGGGTTCCGGTATAGGCAAATACCATATCAAGGTATTTTCTAAAGCTTTGGTAATCGTCAGAAAATGCGGCGCTGCTGACCCACCTGGCATCATTCCCGCTGACAGCAATCCTGTTTCCCTGCATCCATTTATCGTACCCGGCATTAAAGCCATTGGTGAAATTAAAGTGAATTCTTTCATACTGCTGCTGTTTATATAAGTATTCGGCCCTCAGCCTTATCACAGCGTCGGCACACTGCTGCAAATCTCTGTCCCCGACATCCATGTCCACCACTGCCTGGTAGACATCCCGGCCCTTTTCCCGTCCGTCATAATATAAGACCTTTGAACCATGGGATTTCAGAGGCAGATTCCTCAAATAATGAGCAAAGGTATCCGCACCTGCGCTTACCCGTTCGTAGCCTTCCGGAACCATTATCCTGTCTGTCACGGTGCCGCCCCGGGGGAAAACCAGCTGTGTTTCTCCAGGGTCTTTATTATTATCATTGCCAGTTTCGCCGACAGGTGTCTTGCCGTCCCCGGGACTTTTGATATCCGGCTGGTTAACCGTCCCTGTACAAGCTGTTAACACAAGTACAATAAATATAATGAATACCTTCTTCAAGTTTTACTCCCCTCTTTGCCCCCAGGCCTCATATTCTGGCTGTGCCTATACTATATAGTCAACCACTGCCCGCGTCTCTGCTACCTTGCCGTTAAAAGCCGCAAGTTCCAGATGCGCAGGATGTTTCTGGTATATTTCCAAAGAGGCCTCATCCTTGAATTCCGAGTACAAAGCCACGTCATAGGCTGCATCGCTGTGGTTGATACTTATACCCGCTTCTATGTGCAAAATCACCGGTATACTGTCCTTCAGCTTCTCAATCCGTTCCTTCATCAGCTTTGCATTTTCCTGCTTGTCCCTTCCCTCGGCGAAATCCTTCACTTTCCAAAACACGATATGTTTAATCATTATAAATCCTCCTCCCTCTCCAACAACTGGTATTATTATACTACATTTTAACCCTGAATATGAGCCTTTTCATCATTTCCGGGGAAAAGCGATGTATTGATAAGCTTTAGTTTTTCTTCCCTCGGAAGCTGTTTGATATGGTATTCACTCTGCATGGCTTCCTTTTTTGTTTCATAACCCCGGGAATATCTTAATACCACCGGCAGCCTGGCCCGTGTGCACTTGGCCCCCCTGCCCCTGTTGTGTTCCTTAAGCCTTCTCTGCACATCGGTTGTCCACCCGGTATAGAGTGATCCGTCTTTGCATTCCAGTATGTATACATAGTACATGTTAAGCCGCCTCCTAGCATATTCAGATATAGGGGCAGGAAGAATACGATAAAAGGGACGCAAAGCCGTCCCTTTTCTTTCCCTGTGCTTTTATTGACATAATACCAAACCAGTATTATGATTATACTATTGCTTTTTATATTGTTCTTTTTATGAATTATATCATACCCAAATTTGGAGGTAAACACCGATGCCTAATATTGCAGCATTTATATCCTATGTCTTAGTTACCACCTTTACACCGGGTCCCAACAACATTATGGCAATGTCAAATGCCAGCAGGTACGGGTTTAAAAAGAGTATAATGTTCAACCTGGGCGCATTCTCGGGATTTTTCATAATAATCGCCCTGAGCAATATATTCACCGTAACCCTTTACAGCCTCATTCCGTCCATAAAGCCGGTTATGACCTATATCGGTGCCGCTTACATACTGTGGCTTGCATGGAAAATCTATAACAGCAAACCGCATAACGATACCAAGGGCCAAAAACGTACAAACACCTATTTTGCGGGACTGCTTCTTCAGTTTGTCAACCCCAAGGCTATTATTTACGCTGTTACGCTGGTTTCAACCTTTATCGTGCCCTATTACAAATCGGTGCCTGTGCTGGCGGCCTTTTCGATATCCCTCGCATTTGTAGGCTTTCTGTCCACCTGCAGCTGGGCACTGCTTGGTTCGGCATTTAATAAATTCCTTGTTAAAAACGACAGGGTGGTCAATACTGTAATGTCGCTGCTGCTCGCCTACTGTGCTGTTTCACTGTTTCTGTAATAAACCCGCCATTTTACTAATTAAAAGCCGGTAATTAACAGGCTTCCTAAAGCCTGGCTTTTTCCCCTAATAGAGCAACTTGTTTATTCAATAATATCCAAGCTCATTATTCCTGACTTCATAATATATCTTCTTAAAAATGAGTTGTACATAGCCGGACACTTTAGATTCTTCACAACTATATTGCCTGTTATAGAGCCAGCTCCCCTTCTGTACCTGGCGGCAAAACCTTCACTTCCCACTTCCAGAGCTTTAGTAAGCTTCATCGCACTTTTAAAAGCATAACTAATCCCTTCTGCTGAACTTGGACTAATAAAACCGGCCGCTTCACCTACTAAAGCAACATTACCTTTCCCGGTACAAATCTGTCTTGTATTCCCGGGTCTCAGAATAAAAGCGCCATTCCTGTGGACGCTCTTACCAAACCTAAAGCCGCAGTCATGTAATTTTCGCTTCAACAAATCAAACCTTTCTCCTGGTTTTTTGTCAATCTCTAATGCACTGCCAACAATAAAATGCTTATCTTTTGGTATAGTCCATGAATAAAAATCAGTAATTTCAGTATCAAATACAGCACCGTAATACGGCATACTATCTTCCGTTTCGAACCACTCTTGAATTGAAATATACCTTTTAGCGTTTTCGCTGCTCTGAAATGCTTGTCTCCTTATTTTTGAAAATGCTCCGTCAGCACCTACCAGTATTTTCGTTTTTTCCTTGCATTCTTTACCTTTATCAAAATATACAACAGTAATTTCTCCATCCTTTTCATTGTATGAATGATAAACACATTCTGTTCTGACTTCTGCCTTTGCAGATGCCAATGATAACAACCACCCGTCAAATTTCTCCCGGTTTACATTTATATAATGTCTTTGATAAAACCTTTCAATATTGTTTTGCATATCAATAGTTCTGACTGCAAAAAGCTGGGGGCTTATTAAAACTGCGTTTGGAATACCAAGACCAAAAGTTGCCAGCATCCTTTGTGCATCCGGGGCAATTAAGCCTCCACAGCATTTTTGGCCGGGGTATAAATTGATTTTATCAAAGCTCCTTTTTTCTAATATTAGAATTTTTAATTTGTTTCCGGCCAATCTGGCCAAAGTTGAACCGGCAGGTCCTCCACCAACAATAATTATATCAAACACTGTTTAACACCTCTCACCTTAATAAGTGACAGCACACCTCTCCCGTATAGCGTCAGGATATAAACAAAACTTTTATAAGGGAAACTGGCAAGGAAACAAGTTCCCTTACCAGTATAATCAGAGAATATTATCTTATCTGTTACCTTTTTTTCATTATATGATAAATATGCTTATAAAATATCAGAGATTTGCTTACAATACGTTTAGCCAGAAACCAGCCGCCAGTATCCCAACGGCCAGTGCCATTTCGCTCACACCCCGGAACCTGCTTGCCTGTGTGCTCTTATTAATGCCCTCTTTTATATCCAGTATAATATCTTCAAAGTAGTATACATGGTCAAACTTCACAAATACTAACTGAAAGTTCTTACCGCTGCCTCCCTTTTGTGTCATTTTCACTGAGGCATCGTATTCTTCCAGAAACACTTCGAAAAGTATTGAATCCGGGTGTTTTTCCTTTACTGTGTATTCCAGTCCATACTTTTCCAACGTCCGCAGCAATATTTCCTTAAGGTCGGTTTTTGAAATATTGTTAACTGTATAATTTTTACCGGTGGAAAAATTCCTGTAGACAAGGAATATCATTAATAAAACCAATACCAGCGATACTATTACAATATCCGTTCCCCTGTCCATACCAGGTTCCCAAACTCCTGCAAAGTCATACAGCAGCAGGACTATACTGATGCCTCCCGTTAAAAGGTTTATCAGCTTCGGTTCTTTGTAGAAGTTTTTATCCTTACGTTTTATAATTGCCATATAAATGTCCTGAAATAACCATAACACACCAATAACGATATATACTGCCTGTCTGCCGCTATCCATGGATACACTCGCTTTCTTCAAAGTAGTCATTCATGTTTGTAAAATAAGTCTTTAATCCGCCTTCTTGGGAGCTTTTGTCCCGTCCTCCGGACCGTACACTCTGCTCCCGTATTGACTATATGTAGGGCCATGCTTGAAACATTCGCCTGCTTAATTAGTGTCCACTAATCACATGCGGAGTTAATCGCTAAGTCCCTTACTAACAAGAATAACACATCCATACGTACTTTTAAACACTTGTGGGAATTTTACAGGGGCAAAATTAAAGCATTACCCCTGCCTGTTCACAGGTGGCTAAGGTTTGAATGATAAATGTCACCCGGTTTCTTTAAAAAGCGATGCATTTAATATTGCAATTCAAGGTCGAAAAATGCTTTTTTATATTCGACTTTTTTTACTTGAAAGACAAGCCTAATAGCGTAATATACAATATATAACGCAAAAAAGGTTTTAAGTCCTTACACATAGCCTATCTATAATAACCTTTGGAACCTTATTAGCAGAAGACATAAAATCTTGAACAGACTCACGTATTGCTTCTGCAACAGGAAAAAATATATTACAGATTACCCCATCCTCAATCCATCCCCATTCCCTTCTAAAAATTTAGTGCAGAAAACGCTCCCTGTTGCATAGTTTAATATTCCTAATATCTTGACACCCTTGTGTTTGCCGTATATAGGGATGATACGATGTTTGTCCTATTCAGTCCTTGTTACTATAAATATTGTCAAAAGTGGTAAAACGGCAGTTATTATATACAAGTGCTGTCTTCCGTATCAATTTTAGGGAAAGGAGGCGCAACGGCATATGCTGCAGATTTTCCGCAGGGTTAACCACGTTCCCGCCGATTAAAAACGAGGCTGAAAATGGAGTTACCATCTCCATAATAAAATGGTACAAATAAAAATATAAGAGGTGGTTTTTTTGAAAAAGACTTTTTCGGTTGTGCTGACGGTATTATTGATAGTCAGCATAATTTCATCGGCAACTATAGCGACCGGCAAAGATATAATCACCCCGGAACAGCTTCTTGCCGCCGCTGAAACGGTCGTGGATTATGAAGATATCGACAAAGAAGAATTCGATCAAAAATCTATGGATAAGATACCCAGCAACGCCCATAAGTTCAATGTTTCCGGCGTCACCTTTGAATGGGTGCCCAAACAGGGCGACGACGGCTATCTGATAGTGGACGAGGAGATATTCGATACCTGCGAGACCTTTAAAATCTTCGTTAAGTGCGCCAATGAGTATAAATATAAAATCATAACCGCCCCGGGCGTGTACCTGATAGAGCAGTTCCAGGCCAACGGCAAAACGCATAAAATCAACATGGTCTGGATCGGCGATTTTACAGAATACACACCTGTTGAAGGTACGATTACGGGTGTAAACCTGATTACGGATAAGGAAATCGAAATCTGTTTCGACGCCCCGGTGAAATGGCAGAATGCTAAGCTGAGCTTCACCGTGTTGTTGGACGGCCAGGAAGTGGATTATGACTATCTCTCTTATTTCGATTTCGGCCCCTACGCTGATCAACCGCGGGTCAATGTACGCTTGAAGGAGCCGCTGGATGTGGGCCAGCTGACCGCTAGGTCAGCCAGAAACGGTGGTCTTTACACGCCGTTTGTAGGTGACGCCCCCACGAAAGGCCCCATTGCCGCCGGCAGAATATCCGTCATTGCAACGGCCACCGGGCAAACGTACGACAGCGCCGATTGGGTACCCTTCTACAATCTGCAACATATTGCCTCCAAGGCCAAAATTATTACCTTCGGCAATACCGCTAACGGCACTTCCGCAGAAAACAGCTCCAACAACATCGCATACGACGGTACTTATGTCATCAATTACTGCGGCGAGGGCATCAACAAGATGGTTGGCCGCGCGGAAATGCTGACCCTGAACGCCGAAGAGAAAGGGCTTTGTGTGAGGATCGTTGGTACGGATCAATCGGTGTACGAGGCCCCGGAATACCGCGAGCTGTATAATCCCAAAGACTATAAAACCCGCACCCACATCGCCGGCACATCGGACAAGCCCATCATCGTAACCACCGCCGGCGACGTAATGCGTCAAGTCAGCACCGGGGAGATGGAACGCCCCAAAAGCGACCGCTTTTATATGGGCGAAGCTTTTGCCAGGCTGTATTGGATGCTCGGCGTAGTGGAAGGCTGCCCGCGCTTTCCATTGAGCGTCTACAACGACCCGGACGACTACCGTTTTGATAAGCATATCGAAGCCGCTTACCAAAACGCCAAGGCCAATAATTTGTGGCCGGGCACCATGATGATGGATAGCGTGGAAGATTACTTCACCTACGGCGCCATGGTGTGGTACGAGTTTATACCGGAATCCCCGGACGGCAAATGGTATCCCGAAGCCTTCCCCGTCAACACGCGAGCCGAACTGAAAGAGTACGATCCGGATTTGTACCGGCCGCTGGTAGGAGTGTTTGGCGAATGGGAATACTTCTCTGGCTACGAAGGACAGACCTTCAGTGCCAACAACGAAACAATTTTCAGATCTAGTATGCCCTGGTTCTGGCATTGCCAGGCAGACAATTACGGCATCAATGGCCAGGCTTATGCACCGCTGGCGGTGGAACACGTCTGGGTGATTGCTCCCGATCTGATCGAGGTTAAGTTCAACCGCGAACTGCGTGACATAAACGCAGCTGCTACCGCAAGCAATTGGCGGGTATTACGGGACGGCACTCCCCTTAATGTCAGTGTCCGAGGCCCATATCAGTGGAAAACTGTAACCCTACGAGCAAGCGGTCTGACCGTCGGCAACTTCGGTAACAACTTCCGTGGGTTTACCCAGGAAGATATCGATGAGCGCAAAGTATCCGCAGGCGGCTGGATATCCAATAGTGAGACCCCCAGCACCACCGCACTGGAAAAGGGCCAATTCATCGGCCTTGATGAGGCGATAGAGCGGGGCGCCGGCCTAAACGGCGTGATCACGGTGGAATTCGCAGGCAATACCGACATTTGCGACTGGGCCGGCAATAAACTGGAGGAAACAATGCATACGGCAGAATTCCGTCCTAGGTATAGTTACTTAATATGCAATGTGCCCAGCCAAAAAGCACCCAGCACAATTCCAACGGCCAGTGCCATTTCGCTCACACCCCGGAACCTGCTTGCCTGTGTGCTCTTATTAATGCCCTCTTTTATATCCAGTATAATATCTTCAAAGTAGTATACATGGTCAAACTTCACAAATACTAACTGAAAGTTCTTACCGCTGCCTCCACTCTGATTCATTTTAACAGAGGCATCGTATTCTTCCAGAAATATCTCGGTATCCATAGCAAGGGGCCTGTTTTCTTCCTTTTTATATTTCAGCTCATACTTTTCAAATGTCTGAAACAATATTGTTTCAAGATTAGCTTTGTCTATGTTGTGAACCGTGTACTTTTTACCTTCAGATAAGTTTCTGAAGATAACGAATAAAAGAACCAGAATAAGTATCCCTAACAATATTATGGCAATATTTGTGTCGCGGTCAGTGCCAAAGCCCCAAACTCTGTAATAATCATACAATAACAGAATTACGCCAGCCCCCGCCGAAAAAAGGTTTATATATGCCGGCTCATGGTAGAAATTTTTATCCTTGCGTTTCTTGATTGCCAAGTAAATACACTGTAGCAGGAAAAACACAGCCGTTACATAGTATATTGCCAGTCTGCCGCTATCCATAGATACACTCGCTTTCTTCATAGTAGTCACTTTTATTATATAAAATGAGACGCCAATTTGCCAGTTTTGTTCCTCAGGTTTCCTTTTCATTGTCCTTCAATTCTTCAATAAAAACCAAACCCATAAGCACACATCCTTTTTTGTATGAAACCTCTGCATAGTTATTAACGACTTATAAACGGCTGTTTTTCAATTTTGCAAAGCCTCATAATTGTATCCTTTCCGGTGAGCACTGCTACCGGCAGCCCCCCCGGCGGTTGCAGCCATTGACCGCTTAAGAAGATATTGTTCAAACCTTTGATTCGCCCGGTGTGGGCCATCATTTTACCGCGAACGGTAGGTAAAAACGACATAAATGCGCCCCGGTAGGCGTTGCAATACCGTTGGTATGTTATCGGGGTAGCAACATCTAATACTTTCAGCTTACCCTTCATATGGGGAAACCGTGTTTCTATTGCCCCGAGAACAGCCTCGCCGATTCTTGCCTTTTCCCGTCGATAAGCCTTGGAAGCTCTATCGAGTGTATGCCATGCCTCGTAATCCGAACGGAATTGATTTATCGCGCAGGTAATCGACGTATGACCCTCCGGGGCGAACTCCGGCTCATAAGAATAATTCGTCATTATTAAACGGCTGACCGGCCTTTTATGAATTTCAAACGGTTCAATCGGAAAGGACAGGCTTCGTGGATGGTCGTCCATCGTACCTTTATACCCTAACGCCACATATATGTTTGAGGCCAACGGATAATCTTCAGGGTTATTGTATCGTTTTTGAAAGGCTCTATCGGGATGCTTTCCTTTTAATAGCCGCTCATAAAGCACGTGCGCGTCACACGCCGCAATAACATAATCGGCTTCAAAGGTTTTACCGTTTTTGCAGACGACACTGTTGACTTTGCTGCAATCAATTACCAACTCAACAGCCTCACATGGGGCTTCGATGGTACCCCCAAGAGCAAGGTAACGTTCCGCCATGCGCATTGAAAACGCTTTGGATCCTCCAATGGGAATAGAGGCCTGCCCTTTGGTAAAGGCTGCAAGCGCAAAGAAAATTGACGAGGCACTGTAGCCTTCCGGTAAAAAGTTAGCTAATACCTCCCGTAGCGCAGGATGCTTAAAGGTTTTGGCATAATCCTTCAAACTGACCTTGCCGAATTTTCGCATGATCATACCTGCCTCTTTCATAGAACTCATCAACCTGATTTTTTCAAGGAACGTCATCAAGTCCTCCGGCTTTTCAACCGGTATTTCAAATGATTGCAGCCCCTCAATTGCATCGCATAGACCGTCAATGGCATCTTCGTCCTGCGGCGATATCTTAAGCCAGCTGGACTTCAGCCGGTCAAGGTCGCGATACAGATTCACCGTGACACCTTCGTACTCGAAGGTCAGAAAACTCTCGGGATGGAAAATCTCAACCCCGTCCAGGGCGCCGACTGTGGTCCAAAGATCGTGCATAGGGGTTCCTTTTTTCGTTCCAACAAGCCAGTGGATACAACCGTCGATATGATAGCCCTGACGGTCCCAACCGGTGCATTCACCGCCTAAACTTTTGTTCTTCTCCAAGATTATACTATCGAATCCATTTTTTTGGGCGAAGATGCCTGCACTCAATCCGGCGATGCCTCCACCAATAATAACCACTTTTTTCATTTTTTGTGCTCCTTTCGCTTCATTTGTTGTGCCAGCAAGAGATCTTCTCCCATTTCTAAAAGCAGTGCTTCAGCGGCCTTATCATCCAGCCAGGACGGCACCTGACCGTTGGCGACCATAACCGATAGCCCCATCTGAAAAATACGCATTTTTAAAAACAGGTGTTTCCGCTCGTCGATAGTCCAACCACGCATTGCTTCATCCTCAGCCAGTGCTTCAACCATAGTATTTTCAACCGTTTCATATGAAGCCATATATTGATTTGGCTTCATTACCAGTTCGCGAAACAGAACCGGGTACTCCTGCGCAAACGTTAAACTGGCTTTGCCGATGTTTTCAAACAGATTCGGTCCTTTTTGTTCTGACAGCAGCTTATCAGAAACGGCAAAAACACGCTCAACCACTGCCGCAATCAAACCCTCAATTGTTTCAAAGTTGACATAGATTGGTGCAACCGAGCAGTGAAGGCGTTTTGCCACACTACGCGCAGTAATCCCGGAAAAACCTTTTTCTCTTGCAATCTCAAAAGCAGCTTCTACAATATCCTCTTTGTTAAATTTAGTTTTGGGTGACATGCAACCCCCCCTTTTTTATGTAACATTAGTTATCTAACATGTGTTATATATTATATCAAAAAAAATTAGCTGTCAAGGGAAATAATGAATTTCGTAACTGTTTGGTATTCTGACCACGTCCAAACCCAGCTCCAAGGCCTTTACTTCTGCTTGGCCCCTAGTGCGAGTTCTTTCTACCCTCCGCCCAAAAAGATTTACAGGAGATATTTGATTATGTTTAAGCCGAAAACCAAACTGCCTCTGGATCTCTTGTAAATAGATTTGATGAAACCATTTATCCAGCCGAATTGTAACAGAAAAACACCCCGTCTTACCGAATGTAAGATACGGGGTGTTTGCATTGCCTAGCTTATTCTTTGTCTTAACCTTATCTTGTCGGCTACCATCGCTATGAACTCAGAGTTGGTGGGCTTCCCTTTATCGTTATGTATGGTGTACCCGAACAGGTTGTTTATGGTGTCGACCTTGCCCCTGCTCCAGGCCACCTCTATCGCATGCCTTATCGCCCTTTCCACCCTGCTGGCGGTTGTATTGTATTTCTTGGCTATGGATGGGTATAGTTCCTTTGTCACCGCGCTTAACATCTCTATGTCATTTACTACCGTCTTGATCGCTTCCCGGAGGTACAGGTATCCCTTAATATGGGCTGGTACTCCTATCTCATGTATTATGTTGGTTATTTCCACATCCAAACTCTGGCCTTCTGTAAAATATGTTTCGGGTTGATTCTTTCTTTTCTTTTCGATGGGCACCACGTTGTTGTCCATAGTCTGCCTTATTCTTTTTATAAAAATTTGCATATCGAAGGGTTTGACAATATAATAATCCGCTCCCAAAGCCAACGCCCTTTGGGTTATTTTATCCTGGCCAACTGCAGATAAAACTATTACATTGGGTGCCTTCTCCAACGCCATTGAATTCATCTTTTCCAATACTCCCAGTCCGTCAAGATGGGGCATTATTATATCCAGAACCAATATATCCGGACAGCATTCCCGCATCAAGTCAAGGGCCTCAAGCCCGTCGTTTGCGGTCCCTACCAGCTCTATGTCCTTTTCCCTCGACAGGTATTCACCAACTATATCGCAAAACTCTTTATTATCGTCTGCGATCATTATCTTTATTCTTTTCTCATTCAAAAGGAGCCCTCCTTCTCATATTTTTTGGTTGACAAATATGTATTCGACAAAGGAAAATCGATTCCTCCTATAATACCAAATTTAATATAGTATGGATATATTTTCTGCATATTGATTTAGTATACCCTATTTTACATAAAAAACTGAGCATACCCCTGCGGGTATTACTCAGTTTTATCAACTTCTGTAGTACTGCCCCGGCTGTCTGTCTGCGCGCTTTGTATCATCCATTCTGCAAAAATTGCATATCCCCTTGTAGGGTCATTAACAAATACGTGGGTGATAATGCCTGCCAGCCTGTCATCCTGTATTACAGGACTCCCGCTCATTCCCTGTACAATTCCTCCGGTGGCGTCAAGCAGTCTGGTGTCGGTTATTTTTACTACCATGCTTTTAGATTCCGGGTAATACTGATTGGCAACTTTTTGTATCTCCGCGGAATACATCTCAATTTTCTCATCTACCGTTGTGAGTATATGCGCAGGTCCTTCCTTTACCTGGTGCCTTAGTGCAACAGGTACTGGCTGGGGATAGTGAATGTTTTCCAACGGCCTGTTTAATTTTCCGTATATCCCAAACTCTGTATTTTTTTCTATTTGGCCAAGTTTATTCTGCTCTTCAAAAAAAATTCCCCTGATTTCACCGGGCCTGCTTTTTTCTCCCTTCTGAATCGATGCTATCCTTGATTCGAGTATTTCACCTTCTTCAACCGACAGCATCAATCCGGTATCCACATCGGTTACAGCATGGCCAAGGGCGCCAAACCTGCCGGTTTCCGGGTTATAAAAGCTCAGAGTCCCAACTCCGGCAGTCTTATCCCTTACCCAGGCTCCTATACGGTATTTACCATCCTCCTGGCTTTTTACAGGTTTGATTCTCTTTGTAAGGGTTTCGCTTTCCCGTTTTATTTCTATGCTTATCTCTTCTCCGTTGCATTTGGTCAAAAGATCTAACACATGGTCTGCGTCCCTTACCTTAGTACCGTTTATTTTTATTATTGAATCGCCCACCGAAATCCCGGCCTGGGCCGCCGGATTATAACTTCTTCCGTCTATGGCGGTAACATCTGCCACTGCCACCACCAGCACTCCCTGGGTGTAAAGCTTTACTCCAATGGAATGCCCGCCTGGGATAACCTTAATCGGGGGTATTACCGATACCGTCATTCTCTTCAATGGAATAATACCGAACAACCGGAATTCAATGCTTGTATTACCCGTTTCCATCGTTTGTATCAAAAGAGGATGCCTGCTCGTAACATTGGTTCCCGTCGTGGTTACATTTAAACCGTTTAACTTAATAACCCCTTCGCTCTCGCTGGTTGCCAGTATGCTAAAGGGCAGTCTCAGGTTTATTGTAGCTTCTTCGCCTTCAACCACCAGGTACTCCTCGGGCATTGATATAAATCTATAGATATCGTACAAAACGGCTGCAGATACTATGGTCATTATTATTAAAATAACCATCATCACTGCTTTTTGTCTTTTCCCCAAGCTGTATCACGCTCCCCAAGCCCAAGAGCCCGTCTATTTCCACCTCCAAAAAAAATCATTTTCTAATGTTAAGTTAACCCTTTGAAAAACTAATTATGCTACAAAAATAATGTGTAAAAAGCTGATATTTGCAAAAAAAAAGAGCTATTCAGCCCTTCTCTTGATTATCTCAGCCATTTTTAGCATTTCTTCCGAATGCTTGCGAGTTAGCTCGGTTACTTTCGCTCCGCCCAGCAGCCTTGCAAGCTCACCTATCTTTTCAGCCCTATCCAGCAGCTTAAGCCGTGTATAGGTATGGCCGCCTTTTTCCGTCTTTTTTATCAAATAATGGTTGTCTGCCATAGCTGCGATCTGCGGCAGGTGGGTCACGCATACCACCTGTCGTTTTCGCGACACATCGGCAAGCTGCTGCGCAACCACCTGGGCAGTTCTTCCGCTTATACCAGAGTCGATCTCATCAAATATCAATGTGGGAATTCTGTCGGTATCGGCGAGGCAGCTCTTAATGGCCAGCATAATCCTTGACATTTCTCCGCCGGATACTATTTTGTTAAGGGGCTTGAGCGGCTCGCCAAGGTTGGCGCTGAACAAAAATTCTGCCGAATCGGTACCCTTCGGAGTGAAGCCCGCCGTTTGCTCCATATTTACGCTGAAGGCCCCGTTATTCATTCCCAGCTTTGCAATCTCTGATGTAACGTTTTCTGCCAGGAAGTCTGCCGCCTTTTGCCTTAACCCGGACAGCGTTTTGCATTCCTTCTTCAGTTCCTCTGTCAGCTCCTGTATTTTCGCCTTTATGCCCGCTTGCTCCTGTTCGCTGTTTTTAAGCCTTTCCAGCTCTGTCGCTATATTGTTACAGTATTCAAAAATTTCTTCCAGCGTCCCGCCGTATTTTCTCTTGAGCCTGTTTATGATGTCAAGTCTTTCCTCTACATCGTCCAGCCTGTGGCTGTCAAACTCCAGGCCCTCCAGGTATGCTCTTATATCCCCCGCTATTTCCCTTAAAGAAAGGCAACAGGATTCAACTGTGCTGTGAAATTCGCCTATTCTTTCATCCATGAGTGTATAGGGTGCCAGCAGCGCGCTTACCTGGCTGAGCCCGTTGACAATAGTCACACCCGGATTATCGTCGCCCTCATACAGCAGCTGATAGCTTTGTGCCAGCGACTTGAATATTTTTTCGGCGTTAACCATAACCTCCCGCTGCAATGCAAGCTTTTCGTCCTCGCCTCTTTCAAGGTTTGCTCCTTCTATTTCCCTGACCTGGAAGGAATATAGGTCTATGCTTCTTTCCCTTTCCATTTCGCTTTTGGCTATTGCCTCAAGGGCCGTTTTTTGCCCGTTCAGCTGCCTGTGCATAGACGCTGCTATATTCCTTTGTTTCAAAATCTCTTGTCCGCCGAACTGGTCGAGTATATCCAGGTGGTTCTGAACGTCCAGCAAAGACTGGTGCTGGTGCTGGCCGTGTATATCAATAAGGCGCCGGCTCAAGTCCCTTACGCTGGACAGGGGTACCGGCCTTCCGTTTACCCTGCTTATACTCCTGCCACTTTTTATCTCCCTTGCCAATACAATCATCTTATCCTCAGTTAGTTCTATGCCAAGGGGCGATAGTACTTCCTCCAGTCCGTCTATTTGCGAACAATCAAAAAGGGCTTCTACCACAGCCTTTTCGGCACCTGTCCGTATAATGTCGGTATCTGCCCTTTCGCCTAGAACCATGTTCACTGCATCAATAATAATCGATTTCCCCGCTCCGGTTTCGCCGGTTAAAACATTCAATCCGTCTTCCAGGGACAGGCGGACATTATCTATAAGTGCAAAGTTTGAAATGTTGAGCTCCAGCAGCATTTCTGGTTGACCTCCATTTCTACTCAATTAGTTTCTTAATTTTCTCCATAACCTGTATAGCTCTCTTCTCATCCCTGGTAGCAACAAAAATTGTATCATCCCCCGCTATGGTGCCGACAATATCTCCCCAATCCATGGCATCGACTGCAGCCGCTGATCCCTGGGCAGCCCCCGGAATGGTTTTTATTACAACCATGTTTAAAGCATAGTCAACCTTAATCATTGCTTCCATAAATACCTTCACATGCCTGTCCACCAGTTCGGTGTCATGGGGCCTTATGGTAGTGTACTTGTACTTACCGCTCTCGCTAAGGGTCTTTATCAGTCGGAGCACCTTAATATCCCTTGATACCGTAGCCTGGGTAATATTAAACCCGCAGCCCTTCAGTTCCTCTGCCAACTCCTCCTGGGTTTCTATTTCCTTGCTCTCGATAAGTTCCAAAATCTTGGCATGCCGGGAATTTCTCATTAAATTAACCTCCTTAAATAAGGTATATGAAATCCCTTATGTCATTCCCTTTCATTAAGCTTTGTCCTTAACACGTCATAGAAGCTCTTGTCCTTGAGCTTAATCATGTTTGCCGTATATTCCGCTCTTCGTACTATAACAATGTCGCCGGCATTTAATCTGTAACCCTGCTGGCCATCAATTGTCAGCATAACATCATTTTTGTCCCCGATAAGTTCCACCATAACTTCTTCGGTGTCCGAAACAACAATTGACCTTGAATTTATTGTGTGTGGGCTTATTGGAGTTATTACCATGCCGGCTACATCCGGGCTTAGGATAGGTCCCCCGGCTGATAGGGAATAGGCGGTCGAGCCCGTGGGACTGGAAATGATAAGACCATCCGCCGAATATGTTTCTACGTATTTGTGGTTGATATAGGTCTTAAGCCGTATGATTCTTGAAAAGGAACCCTTTGATATTACTATGTCGTTTAGTGCCGAGAAGCTGTCCGAAATCATGTTGTTTTTCACCACTACAGCTTCAAGCATTAGTCTGTGTTCTACCCGGTAGTCTCCACCTTTAATCCTTTCCAGACCTTCGTACATATTGTCTGTTTCAAGCTCTGTCAAAAACCCGAAGTGTCCTAAGTTTATACCCAATATGGGTGTCTGGTGCCATATGACCTGCCTTGCTACCGAAAGCAGGGTTCCGTCCCCGCCCAGTACTATAATGAAGTCGGAGTCCTTGTATATATCCGACGGTCTCTGTGCCAGATCCTGCCTTTCCACTTCGCTGGCGGTTATCTCGTTAAGAATCACCTTTATTCCCTTGCTCTCCAGCCATTTGATAAGCTGCTGCGTTACATCAAGGCTGCTGACCTTCTGAAGATTGGGGATTATACCGATTGTATCGAATTTAATAATTCTTTCCTCCATTTTTCTCTAATTCCTCCTATACATGAAAACATTCTACATATATTCTGTTTTTCCTCCATATTCAGGAATGTATACGGTGTGATTCTTCAATAATTCTGTCTATCAGGCTTTGCATATCCTCGTCCGTGCCCTTTAAGCCTTTGTCTCCGTCTGCGTATATCAGGTATTCGATGTTACCGTCGTTGCCGGTAATGGGGGAATATGTTATTCCCCTGACCTCGAAATCCATTCCAACAAGAAACTCATATATCTTCCAAACCACTTCCCTGTGTACGGCCGGGTCGCGCACGATTCCCTTTTTCCCTACCTTTTCACGGCCCGCTTCAAACTGAGGTTTGATAAGCGCAATTATTCTGCCGCCGGGTTTGAGCAGCGTTCTTACCACGTCAAGTACCAGCGTAAGGGATATAAAAGCCACGTCAATCACTGCCAGGTCGCAGGGCTCGCCAATATCTTCCGGCTTAACGTATCTGATATTGGTTCGCTCCATCACCACAACCCTCTGGTCATTCCGAAGTTTCCAGTCGAGCTGCCCATAACCAACATCTATGGCATATACCTTGCCGGCACCCCTTTGAAGCAGGCAATCGGTGAATCCGCCGGTTGATGCTCCTACGTCAATGGCATTTATCCCGGACACGTCAATATCAAACAAATCAAGGGCTTTTTGCAGTTTTAACCCCCCTCTGCCTACATAGGGAACAGGGTCTTCCCTGAGGGATATACTGCAGTCGACGCCCACCATGGTCCCGGCTTTATCCACAACTCTTCCATCCACCGATACTATTCCCGCCATAATTGAAGCTTTGGCCCTTTCCCTGCTGTTAAAATAACCTCTTTCCAAGAGGAGTATATCCAGCCTTTTCTTTTTTAATGCCACTAACCTTTCCCCCTTCAACCAACTCCAGGACATTGTGGCAGACTCCTTCATAGTCAAGTCCGTAGGCCTGGTACAGGTTTTCGGTCTCACCGTAGGTAATAAACTCATCCGGGAAGCCTAGAAGCTTTACTTTTATGTCAAGCTCCATATTACTAATATGCTCCAGTAGATAGCTTCCGTACCCGCCGCGGACCACGTTGTCCTCCAGCACTGCTATTTTATTGCAATCCTTAAATATGTCATTTAGTATCCCTGTGTCAAGGGGTTTAATAAACCTGACATTTACCACCCCTGCGCTAATTCCCCTTTTTCTTAACATACCGGCCGCCTTGCAGGCCCTTGGCAGCATATTTCCAACCGCCATAATATACACGTCTTTACCCCTTTTTACCACCTCGGATTTGCCGCGCATAAGAGGCCCCGGGGCATACCCGTCCACCGGATGCCCTGCTCCCCTTGGATATCTTATGGCAACAGGAGACTTGCACCGGATGGCGTATTTAAGCATATCTTTAAGCTCACTGCAGCAGCAGGGAGCAAGTATTTGCAGATTAGGAATATGGCTGAGGAAAGACAAATCAAAGACGCCGTGATGGGTCGGTCCGTCATGCCCAACTATCCCTGCCCTGTCCACAGCAAACACAACCGGCAGGTTCTGCAGGCATACATCATGGACGATCTGGTCGTAGGCCCTTTGCAAAAATGTCGAGTATACGGCAAAAACAGGCTTGTACCCTTCCCTTGCAAGACCTGCGGCAAAGGTAACCGCGTGCTGTTCCGCTATTGCCACATCAAAAAATCTGTCCGGATAAGCCCGGGCAAACCCTGAAAGGCCGGTGCCATCAACCATAGCAGCAGTTACCGCAACGACTTTCGGGTCTTCCCTGCCCAGCTCGGTTACTGCCTTACCAAAGGCTGAGGAAAAGCTTTGTCCGTTACCGTTTTTTATTATCTCACCGGTGGCTACTTCAAAGCATCCTACGCCATGATATATGTCAGGGTTGTCCAAAGCCGGCCTGTAACCCTTGCCCTTCTTTGTGACCACATGAATTAACACCGGTCCTTTGAGCTTTTTAGACCTTTTAAGTACATCCTTCAATACAAACAGGTCGTGTCCGTCTATGGGCCCCAGGTATGTAAAGCCGAGTTCTTCAAACAACATACTGGGAACCAGAAAATATTTAATGGTGTCCTTTGCCTTTCCTGCGAACCTGGCCATACTGCTGCCAACCGCTGGTATCCGTTTTATAAGCCCCTCAATATCTTCCTTTACCCGAAAATATTTTGGATCCGTCCTCACTCTGCTTAAATACTTTGAAAGGCTGCCGACATTTTTGGCTATCGACATTTCATTTTCGTTGAGTATTACCGTTATATCCTTTTGCAAATGCCCGGCGTGGTTTAATGCCTCAAAGGCCATTCCCCCCGTCAGGGCCCCGTCCCCAATCACTGCAACCACAGAATGCTTTTCCTTCGCCAGGTCCCTTGCCGAGGCAAGTCCGAGGGCAGCGGATATAGATGTACTGCTGTGTCCTGTTCCGAATATATCATGGGGACTTTCATCCATCCTTGGGAATCCGGATATACCACCGAACTGTCTTAATGAGCCGAACCTTTCAAACCTGCCGGTAAGCAGTTTATGTACGTAGGACTGATGGCCCACATCCCAGACTATCCTGTCCCTGGGGCTTGAATATACGCTGTGGAGAGCTATTGTTAATTCCACAACCCCCAGATTTGAAGCCAGATGTCCGCCGGTTTTTGATACCGTGTCTATTATTACGTGGCGTAATTCCCTTGCGAGGATTTTTTGCTGCATATCGCTTAAGCCTTTTATATCTTCCGGTTGCTGTAAATTCTCCAGTACTTCATACACCTGAGTTCACCGCTTTCTGCCGTTTTTTTTGTCATTACCCACTACATTAATGCTGGTCTTTTTATGAAAAAGGTTAATGAATCTTCCTACCCTGAAGGTTATTTCGCTTGCCTTTTTAATGGCAACGGTCTTGCCGAGGGCCTTGCCCCCAACGGTTAATGCTGCAATGAAGCTGCTTAAAAGTATTCCAAGGGTTGCACCCTTTAAATTGGGGTATAGGGTAACAAACCTAACAACTATCACCGCACCCGCCGCGCCGCTGATAATTCCGCATATGTCCCCTATCACATCGTTACAAAAGTTTGAAACGACATCTGCATTTTTATGAAGCTCCACAGCTTCCCTCGCACCGGGGATTCGCTGGGCAGCCATGCCGTTGAGCGGTTTATCGTCCGAGGCTGTGACAGCTATGCCTATTATATCAAAAACAATTCCAATTATTATAATGAATACAAGAATAATATACGCGATGCTCAGCTGCAGATTCCTCACAACCATTTCGGACAGAAAACTGAAGAACAGCGCAACAAAAAATGTCCACATCGTGATAAGAACAACCCATCTTACTGCTTTTCGTCTTTCTTTTTGTTCCTTTGTGCTCAATTCATACTCCCTCTCTTTTTATTCCAATTATATAATTAGTATAATTACATACACTTAAATTATAGCATTATCCCAAAGGTAAAAAAATAATTAAAAAGCTGATAGTATATACTATCAGCATAAAGCTTAAGGTGGCAGCATAGTGAGTAAATTTTGCGGCTTAGGTCCAGCAGGTTTTCCCAGAAAAGTACTAGCCTGTCGCCAGGTTAGCGGTTTCCCTTTAAACTCATCTCTATCGTGTTACCAGCGATAGGGCTGGATTACCACTTAGTCCGCACTCTAATCCTCAAAATGCTTCTTGTAGAACAGTCTAGGAGTTTTCCTCGACATCAGTTCCGCTCCCTAGCCTCTTTTGCAAAATAGGTTTCGAAAGCATTGGCCTCTTCCAAAGGGCCCTTCGGAATAAACCTGACAATCATCTACCTATTTCACTCAAGGCAGGCTACGCTGCAGGTTTTTTCTGCAGGTTATTACCCAACCAAATGTTTGGTTCAGGGTCTCCGCAGAGGGAGGGTCAACGCCTGCATGCCATTGCAGATCGCCCCCGCCTCTTTACTCCCTGGGAAGGCCCCCAACTGGGCGTCGCAAGCCGACCCAAAGAACTTCATCGATGTGCCTTTTGACGGATTTTTAGCCCCGCCTTCAAGAGCGAAACATTTGACTAGAATACTGCGCCACCAACTATGTACATATTATAACACGAGGCCGTCTTGTCTTCAAACCCGGCTAAAGCATAATATTAGCTGTTATAATACCTAAAATACCGCCTGCAATAACCTCGATGGGTGTATGACCTATTAGCTCCTTCAATCTCTCTTCCTTGAGCCCTTTGTGCTCAACAACATCCATGATAATTATATTGAGTATTTCCGCCTGCTTGCCGGCGGCCCTTCTCACCCCCGCAGCATCGTACATAACCACAAAGGCATAGGATATGGCTATTGCAAAAAGCGGTGAATTCCAGCCCTGCAGCTTGCCTATGCCTGTCGACAAAGCCATTACAAAAGCGGAATGGGAACTGGGCATGCCTCCGGACCCGACAAGACGTTTTAAATCGAATTTTTTGTTTATTGAAATATCAATGATTACCTTGGCCGCCTGGGCTATAGTCCAGGATACCAAAGCAATAGCAAGAGCTTTGTTGTCCAGTATGCGAGAAAAGGAATTCAAATGTTCTCCCCCTTATACTAGTATTCTCTTTCCACAAGGTAATCAGTAAGCTGTATAAGGAACCGTGCCCTGTCGCCAAACCCTTCGAGGCAGCTCTTTGTTTCACCGACTAGCTTTTTCACCACAGTCTTTGAACCGTCAAGCCCAAGGAGTGATACATAGGTGGATTTATTTTTTACAGCATCGCTTCCGATATCTTTTCCCATCACTTTTTGGTCGCCTATAACGTCCAAAATATCATCCTGAATCTGAAAGGCAAGTCCCAGTTTATTTCCAAAGTCCTGCAGCTTCAGGTATTCTTCCTCGCTGCACCCGGCATTCAGGGCGCCCGCAAGGAGTGATGCACAGATCAAAGCCCCTGTCTTTCTGCTGTGCATATCATTTAGCACCTGAATCGTCACTTGTCTTTCTTCGTTTTCAAGGTCAAGCACCTGTCCGCCAATCATGCCCTCTGCCCCGCTGGCCCGGGCTATTACCCTTATGGCCCTTATAGCCCTTTCATCGAGGGGGGTAATATTTAGCAAAAGTTCATATGCGGAATTTAGCAGGCCGTCCCCGGCAAGGACGGCAATACCCTCACCAAACATCCTGTGGTTGGTCGGTTTGCCTCTCCTGTAGTCGTCGTTATCCATGGCCGGAAGGTCATCGTGTATAAGCGAGTATGTGTGTATCATTTCCACAGCACAGGCAAAGGGCATTGCCTGCGCAGCTTCTCCGCCGCATATTTCGCAGCCTGCCATGGTCAGAATTGGCCTTAATCTCTTCCCGCCCGCAAAAAGGCTGTATTCCATTGACTCATGAATTATTTCGGGTACGCCCTCTTTCCTTTTCATATACCGTCTCAGATAACTATCCACCAATTGTTTTTTTTCATTGAGAACCGTATCAAAGCTCAAGACTTAATCCCCTTCCAACTCAAGGTCGAATTTTTCCACCACGCCTCCCTGTTGCTGCATTATAACCTTTACCCTGCCTTCCATATCCTCCAGCTTTTTGGTGCAATAGCGGTACACCTTGATCCCTTCTTCAAAGACCTCCAGGGCTTTATCCAGATCCAGCTCACCGTCTTCCAGAAGCTTTATTATTTCCTCCAACCTGTCCATGGCCTCTTCAAAGCTCAGATTCTTTTTCATTAAAAACGCTGCCCCCTTTTCACCTTCGATACCCTGACATCTATAGTCCCATCCCTGAGCAGTAAATCCAGGTTATTATCCTTTTCCACCTGCAGCACCGATTTTATTGCCCTCCCGGACCTGGCTTCCCGGACCACGGCATATCCTCTTTGCAGCACCGAAATGGGACTTAAACTGTCCAGCTTTGCAGCCTTTTGTTCAAGGTCCATTCTCCTGTTATTCCGGTATACTCCAAGGGCCCTTCTAATCCGTTCCTGGTCCTCATCAAGCTGCTGCTTAAACTGTACTATTCTGTCCAAGGGCTGACGGAAACCGTAGCTCTCCTTTATACTTTTTAATTTAACGGCGTTTAACCGTATATGCCTTTCAATCGCAGCTTCCATCCTGTAAATAGTCTCGGACAGCTTTCGGTTTACCTGCTGCACATCCGGCACCACCAACTCGCCGGCAGCGGTTGGGGTTGGAGCCCTCCGGTCTGATACAAAATCTGCTATGGTAAAATCGGTCTGGTGGCCTACCGCAGATACGACGGGAATTTCGGATGCGAAAACAGCCTTTGCAAGCTCCTCGTCGTTAAATGCCCAAAGCTCTTCTATCGAGCCTCCTCCCCTTCCGATTATTATGACATCCACGTGTTCCTCCGAATTAAAATATTCTATACCTTGGCAAAGCTGCCTTGGCGCGTTATCTCCCTGGACAAGGGAGTTGTAAACCAGTATTTCCGCCCTGCCAAACCTCCGGTTAATGGTTGTAATAATATCCCGCACAGCTGCTCCTTTGGCCGAGGTAACTATCCCTATTCTCCCGGGCAAAAAAGGCAGTGCTTTCTTTTTGTTATCGTCAAAATAACCTTTTTGCTCCAGGGTCTTCTTTAATTGTTCGAAGGCCTGGTACAATTCTCCCAGGCCGTCCTGGGACATTTCCCTTATATACAGCTGATACTGGCCGTCCCTTTCGTATACCGAAATGCTTCCCTTAGCCATTACCTTCATACCCTCGGACGGTGCAAAGGAAAGCTTCCGGGCAGAATCCCTGAACATTATACAGCGTAAACGGCTGGAGCTGTCCTTCAGCGAAAAATAGAGATGCCCCGAGCTGTGTAGTGTATAGTTTGATATTTCTCCCTGTACAGTAATACCCGAGAGTATCGGATCGGTACCCAGGCATCTTTTGATATAGCCGTTGACTTCACTCACCGAGAGCGCCCTTATCTCCATATATTCCCCGCCTTTTCAGATATTCTTTTTCTCTATCAGCTTTTCAAATGCTATGAGAGCGGTACCTACCGCGTTATCGCCGCAGTAGTGCGGCTGCGGGAAGTACAGTTTGCAGTTCAGGTTCTCCCGAAGGTATTCGCATATGAGTTTGTTGGCCGAAACGCCGCCAACCATGAGGACCTCGGTAATATTTGACCTGCTGCATGCTTCGGATATAATTTTTTCAAGTCCCCGGGCAATGCATTTCAACACCGCAAGGGCAACCTGATGCCTGTCTTCCCCGGCATCCAAAAGCCGCTTTGCATGGGTTTCGGGCCCGGAAAAACTGACAATGCAATCCTTTGCGCTGCAGGAAAGCTCCAACGCAGAACCGGTGATTAAAGCTTTGCCGGCCATTTCCTCAAGCCTCTGGCCGCAGGGGAAGTCAATGCCCATAGCCACGCCTACCCTGTCCACAAACTGGCCGGCGCTTATATCCCCGGTACCGCCTATTATCCTGACTTGAAAATCAGTACCTGTTCTCAGCGTTTCAATCAGCTCGGTTGTTCCCCCCGACAGGTGTACCGTCAAAAATCTGCCGGACTGTGGGCCCCCCGCTGACCACAGACCCGCCATCAGGTGGCTTTCCTGATGGGTTGTTGCAAAGAAAGGTATGCCTGCTATCCCGGCGGCTGCCTTTGCAAAATTTTCACCCACCGTAAAAACAGGCATATAGGACTCAGGCAAAGGCCGTGGTTTAACCGAAGCAGCCACCGCAGCAACATTAAACTCTTCTTTGACACCCCTTAGTTCTTCGGCGAATATACCGAGATTCCTTACATGCTGAAATACACCCTCCGACTGCCTTAAGCCTTTGCTGCCCTTATTCACCTTAAGGAGGGTTCTGCGATCAAGTACAAGGCTTCGGTCGGAATCCACCAGTGCTAAAGAGGTTGTATAGCAACTGGTATCCAATCCTATATATGTATTCATATTATCACCTACTGCAGGTTATGTTCCCTTACTATGCTTCCGAGAATGCCGTTGACAAAGACCCCGGACTCCGCATCGCTGTATTTTTTGGCCAGATCGACCGCTTCATTTATAGACACCTTAACCGGTATATCATCCCTGTACAGTATCTCATAAAGGGCATTCCGCAAGACAGCAAGGTCTGTCCACGAGATTCTGTCTAAAGTCCAGTTCTTAAGCTTGGTCTCAATCAGCCGGTCAATATCGTTCAAGTTTTTCACCGTTCCCGCAATGTTCTGTGCAAAAAATGCCCTGTCCTCCGCCTGCATAGAGTTTTCCTCTATAAAATCCTCAAGCAGGCCGGTGTATTCCTCCTGCCGTGCCTCCATCTGAAACAGAAACTGGACAATCAATTCTCTGGTCTTTTTTCTGCTCATTAAACAATCCTCCTGTATATAATCCTGGCTGTATGCAGCAATTATTATAACCAGTATGCCCGCTATTCTTACAAGCTGTATGTCGGCAGTCTGAGAAATTAACGGCTTGTCCTCCAGGCAAAATCAAAGAATAAACCTCCCGAAAAAGGAGGTTGATAAAAACTCTTGTTTTATTTTTCCTGTTCCTCCTGGTTGCCCGGACTTCCCATGTTCACTCCCTGGACATGTATGTTTACTTCTACAACATTAAGGCCTGTCATTGTTTCCACCGCTTTTTTTACTTTCTCCTGTATCTCCCACGCCACATCGGGTATTTTTATCCCGTATTCCACGATTATATGTAAATCAATACTGACTTCCTTCTCGCCTATTGCAACCTTAACGCCCTTGGACTGGTTCTTTCTGCCAAGCAGTTCGGCAATACCTCCGGCTATCCCTCCGCTCATTCCGATAACTCCTTTTACTTCGGTTGCGGCAATGCCGGAAATTATTGAAACCACATCATCCGATATTTTAACGGTGCCTACTTCCTCGGTATTTTGCTTTTTATTCTGCGCGTTCTTATCTGTCATCTTTTCACCCCCGGGTTAGCATATTTTTATTAATTATATCAAAGGGTACAAAGCATTACAAATAATTCTATTGTTTTTCCATAATTTTAATATTATCAATATCTACCTTGGCTTCCCTGGAGACAATATCTTTTATCTGCGCCACCTGTGCCTGGGTCAGTTTTTCCGAATTAACGATTATATTCACCGAATCCTCACCCATTATAACAAGGGCATCTTTAAACCCCTTTGCTTTTATCAGGCTTTCTATTATGGTTTCGGTTTCGCTTTTAGTTATAAGGGAAAGCATCTCGGTCTGTGCCATCTCCTTAATGCCGGCATCGGTATTTTGGTCGGTGACAATTCCGTTTAGAGTTTCTATATAGAAACTCCTGTTTTTCTCCCTGTCAAGCCTTGATTGTATGAAAAAGCTGGCAGTTGCCAAATTTGCCGCGCTTGTTTCCACTCCTTCTTCAACCTCAATAGTTCCAACATCTTCACTGTCCATGGCCAAATCGTCCTCCGGTGCAGGTATTTCAATATCCCCGAAGCCGTCTTCCCTAACAAAGGTCAGGTTGTCTTCACTGGCGATCTCCCTGGAAATATTATGATTTACTACGGCAACGACAACCAGTAAAAACACCAATAACGACAGTACCACTGTCTTTCTTCTTAATACCATCATATCACTATTCCTCCCCTTTTAGATATCGGGGCACAACCTATACCATAAGCCGTATCCCCATTTATTTTGGATAAACCTTTACCCTGAATGCAGGTATCCCCAAAACCGTCTGCACCGCTTCGGTTAGCTGGGCTGCTATCTCCACCCTCTCTGCCCCCTGGGCGACTACGATTACTCCCTTTACCTCCGGCATTACCTCTTTTACTATTAAAGGCTGGTCATCGGCACTGCCGCTGTTTTTAAGCACAACTCTGCTGTCTGTGCTGTTTTGCAAAACTGTCCTGGTCCCTCCATCACCGTCCCTCTCATTGGTCTGGCTGCCCGTTTCGATTGTATTTACTGCAGGGATTACCTCTTTACCTGCGTTAAGGGTTATCATAACCGATACCTCCCCGACGCCGGAGATTTGTTGCAGTATACCTGTTAACTTATTTTCCAGTTGTTCTTCATAGGTAGCGGCAGAATCGGACTGTATATTTAATTGTATGTCTGTTTCACCGATACTATTTCTACTCTGGTTACTATTTCCTAAAAAAGTGTCGGCAGTAATAACCAGTATAGCTGCGACAAGGCAGATTATAAGCAGGTTTTGAAGCAGCCTCTTTGTACCCATATCGTATAGTTTCTCCTTTATTCTGTTTAGATCCATAAAGCCTAACCCTCCTTTACTCTGAACCCTGTATTATTACGTCCACCATTTCCTTTGGCAGACTGTAGGTGCCGGCAAGTAAATCCTTAATTTCTTCTGCCGTCCCACTGCCCGGGCTTACTGTTTCCACCGCCGTCCCGCCCCGATCCGTACCAACCTTTACTGTAATTTTTTCAACTTTTTGAATGCCTGACTCAGTTTCATCCTCATGGATGCCGGTCACTAGTGCCCTTATCCCGATTATGCTGCCAAAATCTTTGCTCCCGTAGTCTTCGTTTATCTCAGCCTGCACCCTGGCCTCCTCTGCCATGCCGGTATTGATAACCTGTCTTGCCATTTCCTGCTCCAGATTGGTTTTGTATAATAAGATTAAGTCCTCCCTGCTGCCTTCTTCCAGGTTTTCTGCCTGATATTGAATATCCCTCATGGCGATTGCCCTTGACATTTCGTGCACCCTTATATCCAATTCGTATTCCCCCGCCATTAAGCCCACAAAGGGATTAATTATTACAAACATTACCATAAGCCCCGTTACCAGGCTGATATATTTCCTTGTACTGCCGCCCGGCATGATTATTTCAATGATAATGACAAGAATTATCGTAACGACAATGTTAATTATCCAACCCCTTAAAAACTCCATGTAAACACCTACCTCATCATAAGAGCAGCATTACCCGCCCCGATTATTATGGTAACTGACACAAAAAACATTAGGGCCACAGAAGCTACAGTGGCAAACAATAACAGCAGGCTGCCCGCCATTTCATTCAGACAGTTTACAAGCTGCCCCCCCGCTATAGGTTCGATCACCGCCGCGCAGATTTTATATATGAGGACAAGGGATATAATCTTAAGTATGGGGAACGCAACTATTACAAACAGGGCTATCAGCCCAAAGGCTCCCACTGCGTTCTTTATCAGCAGGGAACAGCCTACTATGGTATCCACCGCGTCGGAAAAAAACCCGCCTACTATGGGTATAAAATTATCCACGGCAAATTTGGCAGTCCTTATGGATACTCCGTCAATGGTGGACGCCGTCACCCCCTGGATGGTCATTATCCCGATGAATACTGTAAGTACAAGACCTATAAAGGCGACACAGCCCTGCTTAATCAGATTTGACAGCTTGGAAAGATGAAACTTATCGGACATATTATTAACAATGGCGAGTATAGCCGAAATAAATATCACCGGCAGCAGTATGCTTTTGAATATCGTACTGAAAAAACCAATAGACACAGCAATAACCGGCTGCAGTAAAGCCATGGATGTGATGCCTCCCATAACTGCAAGCAGCGCCAAAAGCGTAGGCAGGAATAACTGCATGAATTTGACCATGCTGTCTATGGTATCCGAGCCAATACTCAGGGCCAGCGAGAAGCTTTGAACCGCAATAGCGGTTAGTACAAGCATACAGCTCAATTTGGCCAGTTCGCTCACCATTCCGTTTCCAAAGGAATCCTGTATGTTACTGAGTATCGCGTATACGATTGACAATATCACCAGCTTGGCAAGCAGGCTTATATTTGCCAGCACCTGGGCAAACAGGTATTTCCCGATACCCGAAATAACCTCACCGGCAGATATGCCTATGTCACCCTTTACAAGCCCCCCTATAAGCTCCCTGGCATTTATCGGCCGCATGTATCTTTCTGTCTCCTCGTTTAAGCTGTCCAGAATACCCTGGATATCATTAAGCTCCAATCTGTCCAACTGGTTCTCCAACAGCCCCTGGTTTATTTGCGTCTCCCCTCCAACAGCCCTTACGCATACAGAGGGAAGTATTATAAAAACCGTTACCAGCAGTACCACTCTTAAATATCCTTTCAATCAGTTTCCCTCCCTCAGAAAATTATGTTTTTTATCAGGTCCATAAGTGCCATTAGAATGGGCACCGCCAGTACAAGTATGATGACTTTCCCTGCCAGTTCTATTTTGGACGCAATGGCGTTTTCACCCGCATCCTTGCAGACCTGGGCGCCGAATTCGGCTATATATGCTATACCCACTATCCTGAAGATTGTTGATATATATATAAGATCTATATCTATCTGCCTTGAAAACATCTGCAGTTCCTCCAGCACTGAAGCAAGTTTGAATATGATTAGCAAGAATATCAATAAACCCGTCACAACACTGATTTGCAGTGCAATTTCGGGTCTGTACTGTCTTATCAGAACAACGAGAATTACAGCAATTATACTAATCGCAACAATCTGAATTATCTCCAACTGCATCCCACCCTTTAGTAGAGCTGAAACATGCTCCTGACATTTTCAAACAGTTCGCTTATAAGGCTTATCACCATCATCAGCACCACAACCAAACCGCCCAGTGCCGCCATAAGGGCCAGCTCTTCCCTGCCGGTATTTTTCAGTACAAGATACAAGGCTGCCACAAGGATACCGATGGCCCCAATCTTGAATATTATGTTAACATCCATGCCTTTCTCTCCTCTCAGATTAGAAGTATGACAAGCGCTGCTCCCAATAAAAATCCGAGGTTCTTATACAACCTTTCGTTTTTGCTGCGCTCCTCTTCCGCCTTTGCCTGCTGTGCCCTAAGCTGGTACTTTGCCAGGGTGAAGCTCTTTTCCTGATTTTCCTTATCGACTGAACCAAGATTCTTCCCAAAGCTGCGTATTATCTCAATATCTTCACTGTCCAGGCTTAAAAGGTCTTTGGTTTGATCAACGCCCATACACCAGGCCTCTCCTGCAGTACACCCTGTACGGCTGTCCAAAACCTTTCCGACCACAGCAAATATCCGGTTTACCGGCGCTGCCAGGCTGCGGGCCGTCCTGTCTACCGCCTGGGGCAGCGGTGTTGATGTGTATAAAATCTCGCTCTCCAGCATCTGCAGAGCTTGCTGAAATGCACGGAGTTCCCTGACTCTCTTTTTGTAACCATTGGCAAGCACAAATCCTGCCAGGGTTGCACACACCATTATTACCAGACAGCCAAACACCTTAACAATCATAACGGGTGCCTCCAAACTCCGAATTTTTTTTACCCCCTGAAACATTTACCACTTCCTCTATGGTTCCAGGACCCTTCCTTCTGCTTAGCACAACAATCCTTTCGAATACTCCGTCCTGCATAAGCTTTCCAATAACCGGCTTATTTTGAATATCCTTTGTGCTCCAGCCGTGAACTGTAGTGATTATGTTTACCCCTGCGTTTATTGCCTCCTGTATAGAAACAAGGTCCTCCGGCCTCCCAAGCTCGTCGGTGGCTATAACCCGGGGAGACATTGACCTGATTAGCATCATCATTCCCTGGGCCTTTGGACAGGCATCCAATATATCAGTCCTTATGCCCATGTCATTCTGGGGTATGCCTTTGTAACAGCCAGCCAACTCTGAACGTTCATCTACAAGGCCCACCTTTATTCCGTTAAACCCCAGGGCAGGTATCCCATCGCTGATCTGCCTTATAATATCCCTTAGAAGAGTAGTCTTACCACACTGCGGAGGCGAAACTATCAGCGTATTATATACACTGTCCCTTCCCCTTATCAGACTGGGTAAGAGGGAACTGCTGCAGCCTGTTACCTGTCTTGAAATTCTGATATTCAGGCCGGATATATCCTTAATTGTCTTAACCCGGCTCCCTTCGGTAACCACTTTACCGACAACGCCAATCCTATGGCCCCCCCGTATGGTAATATATCCATTCCGCAGCTCGTCTTCTATTGAATAGATGGAACAGTCGCACATAAGCTGCAACGCTTTTGCAGTATCATCGGGTGTAACAATATATGCCTTTGCCTTGTCCTTGCTTATCCTTCCATCACCTGTAATATATGCACTGTCGCCGGCACCGTAAATAATAAAGGGTGCCCCCGCCTTAAGCCTGAATTCCTCGATTCCGTCCAGCACTTCGGGTGAAAGCCTGTTTATTATGCTCCTTATAGTAATAGGCACCGAATCCAGTACCGGCTTATATCTTTCCCTGCCCCCTTCTGCCTTTTCGCTCCAGACCTTTATGGGTTTATGCCTGGTTTTCTCATAGGTATACATAACGAACCTGTCCCCCTTTCTTATATAATTAATATTTGCAGACAGGTTACATTATGTCTAAATTTTATCGCGGGTATTTTACACACAAAAAAAAGAAGGGTGCTGTTCAGTTCATGAACAGCACCCTTCTTTTTATATGCAATTTATTCTTCTTCGTCCTCTTCGTCGTCATCATCCTCTTCTTCATCAAACTCCAGATAGATTGGTTCGTGGCAATTGGGGCAAATTATATCTGCATCATTGTCTTCAATGACTTCTTCTTCAACAAACACCGTATGGTCGCAGTGAGGGCACTCTACTTCAATGAATTCCTCCCCTTCTTCCAGGTCTTCGTGCTCATCATAATAGAAATCATCGAATACCTCTTCTTCAACCTCAGCCAGATCTTCATCTATGCATTCCACATATTCATCAAGTTCATCATGGGCTTCAGCCAACTCATTTACAGCATCTGCGAATTCTTCCAGCACATCGACGATTTGCATAAACAGCTTACCTTCCTTTGTTTCTTCGCCTATCTGTAAACCATCCGCAAGACCCCTTAAGTAAGAAACTCTTTCATATAAGTATTTCATTTTACCAACCTCCTTCTTATTTGTAATTGGCTATTCCTATTATTACCCTAAACCCTGGACATATACTCACCTGTCCGGGTATCTATCCTGATAACTTCTCCGTTTTCCACAAACAGTGGCACTTGTACAACCGCTCCGGTTTCCACCTTTGCCGGTTTGTAGGTGTTCTGTGCCGTATCCCCTTTAAAGCCCGGTTCTGTTTCCACAACCTGCAGCGTTACAAAGTTTGGCGGCTCCACAGAAAAGGCGTCCCCCTTGTAAAACCTAACAGTTGCCATATCGTTGGGCTTTATGTACATAATGGCTTCCTCCACCTTGTCCCCGCTTAGGGGTATCTGCTCATAGGACTCTGTATCCATGAAATAGTACAGGTCACCGTCATCATACAGGTATTGCATCTCTTTTGTCTCGATATGGGCTTTGGGAAATCTGTCGGATGGGTTAAAGGCTCTTTCCTGGGTAGCCCCGGTAACAATATTCCTGTACTTGGTCCTGACAAAGGCTGCGCCCTTACCCGGCTTGACATGCTGGAAATCCAACACCTGAAACACCTGGCCATCCATTTCAAAGGTAATTCCCTTTCTAAAATCTCCTGCCGAAATCATTTCTATCCCTCCTGGTATGCAGATAATCTATTAGATATTTATAAAACAGTTAATTCCTTCCCGGCTTGATTCAGATTCTCTATGCCATTATCGGTAATAATTACGAGGTCTTCTATACGGACTCCTCCAAACTCCGGTATATAAATGCCCGGTTCCACCGTAACAGCCATCCCCGGTTCGAGGGCTATATCGCCCTTTGCGCTTATAGTAGGTGCTTCATGTATCTGCAGCCCTACCCCGTGACCCAGTCCATGCCCGAAGTATTCGCCATATCCGGCTTTTGTGATAATATCCCTTGCTATACTGTCGGCCTGGCTTCCAATCATACCGGGTGATATTCCTTTTAGCGCCTCTGTCTGTGCCGTTAATACTATATCATATATTTCCTTCTGTTTGGGACTTAATCTGCCCACCACAAAGGTTCTGGTCATGTCGGAGCAGTAACCCCTGTATTTTCCACCAAAATCTATGGTAACAAAATCTCCGTCCCTGATTTTCTTTTCGCTCGCAACTCCGTGGGGCATGGCTGACCTCCAGCCGGAAGCGACTATAAAGCTAAAGGCTGGGCCCGAGCAACCGGCCCTTTTCATAAAGACTTCCAGTTCCGTTGAGATATCCTTTTCGGCTGTCCCAGGCCTGATCATGGGCTTTACATGCCGGAGGGCCTGTTCGGAAATCTCCGCAGCGGTCCTTATAAATCCTATTTCCTCAGCATCCTTTACCATTCTGATACGGTCTGCCTTTTCCCCCATCGGAACCAATTCCACATTGTCAAACTTCTCTTTCATTTTATGATACTGCCTGTATGTGACAAAACTATCCTCAAACCCCAGCTTCTTTATACCATACTCGCCAAGGATACTATTAAGCCTGTCCCACATATCGCCGGGCAGTTCCATAACTTTAAATCCGGGGCATTGGTCCTTTGCCTGCCGGGTATACCTAAAATCGGTAACGAACAGGTTCTCCCCGGCGGTAATCAACAGGTATCCCGTGGTGCCGGTAAATCTGCTAAAATACCTTGTGTTGACAGGACTCGAAATGAATACTCCGTCCAGCCCTTCTTCCCGGATCAAACCCCTTATCCTGGCAAGCCTTCTGTCCAATAATACTCCTCCTATGACAATTTCCAGTTTTTACTTATGGTATTTCCTTTTATATATTACCATATTATTTCTCCGATTAATAGCAAAATCAGAGTGTTTTAAGTACCCCTTCATATATTTCTTTCATCTCCAGGGCATCCTCTGCCATGGTACCCCTGGATTCGCATATTATAACCGGCTGAAGCCTCTTTTTTGCCAATACCCCGGCAAAGGGTTCAAACTCCGGGCCGTACTGTGTATCCGCAAAGGTCCAGTGTTTCTTTTCACCGCCCTTAGTAAATTCTATCCTGCTGAAATGCACATGAAGGTTTTTGATGTACTCATAACCAAGAGCTTGTTCAATTGTATCCAGCACCCCTGCAAAATCTTCGCTTGTTTTTAGGCCTCCCCCGGTATAGGCGTTGATGTGTCCGAAGTCTATCGCCGGCATAAGCCTGTCGTCCATACCGCACATTTCCACCACTTCCTCAAGACTGCCCAGCTGGTTCTTCTTGCCCAGCGTTTCAGGACACAGGACAATATCTCCAAACCCCCGTTCCCCGGCCTCACGGATGGTACGTTTTAAAGTTTCGCCGGCCAGTATAAGGGCCTTTCTTCTATCCATTTTGCCGCAGGATCCCGGATGAAAAACCACTCTTTTGGCACCCATCCACCGGGCTGCCTGCATGCTCTGCATTATGTATTCGATTGAATTGTTCCTTTTTCTGGGGTCGGTGCTGGCCATATTGATAAAATAAGGTGCGTGTATGCTCATGGCTATATCGTACTTGTATGCCTCTTCACCGATTCTTGACGCCGTATCTTCCTTTATCTTAACACCCTTTGTACACGAGTATTCATATGCAGAAAGCCCCATATCCGCCAGCCATTTGGGTGCCTCAACCGATGACTTGTAACCTTGACCGTAGAATGACAGCGAATTGCCCGCCGGGCCAAACCGTATTCCCATTTAACCACACCCCTTTGTGTATTTGCTGCAATTACTGCATAACCAATTTCCCCCATAAAAAAAACCCCCGCTTCAGTATATTTTATCTGCTTTCGGAGGTTTATACAATTATTATTGCACTATTTTTGAAACTACTCCGCGTACTGCGGACTTTCTTCATAGTAACCCAATTCATTTGATATGTGTCTTGCACCATCGACGACCAAACTTACAAAGTAATCGGTATCCTCCGGAAATCTGTATTGTGGTCCGGAAATGGATAAACATCCGATGACTTTTTTACTATTATCAAAGACTGGGGCAGCAACACAGCCTACATCGTGTTCTTTTTCCCCCACACTCACATCATAGCCTCTTTCTTTGATGGTATTCAATTCTGATATAAAATCATCCGGATCTGCTATTGTCTTATCCGTGTATTTCTTCAAATCCTTTGTCATGTCATGCCAGATGTTTTCATCCAAATTGGCCAGGATGGCTCTTCCTGTGGCACCATACCATATAGGAGACCTTTCACCTATCTTAACATATCTTTTAATAGCAAGCGGGCTTTCAACCTGGTTAAAACATACCTTTTCCAGATTATCCAGCAGGTAAAGATTTACCGTCTCTTTTGTGGCCTTGCATATATCCTCCATGATTGGCCGGCTAATCTGTATCAGATCTATACTCTCCTTTGCAATCAGTCCCAGAAAAAACATCATATTCCCAAGTTTATAATAATTGGTTCTCTCATCCCTTTTTATAAAGCCTTCATTCTCAATGGTTGAGAGTAAGCGGGATGTTGTGGACTTTGGCAAACCCATTTTTTGAGTAATCTCTGTCAATGTAAACTCTCTTTGATTCCAGTTAAAACATTTTAGTATCTGCAGTGCTCTGCTTATTGACCTCACGTTGTTTGAATTATTCTCTTCCAAAGCGGCTCCTCCCTAATACGCAACATTTTAGAATTGTTTGATTCCATTTTATAGTATTAATTAAATAAAATCAAAGTTGAAAACGTTGATTCAACTTATAGCATCAAACATTACTCCTATTGGTGCATTTTTCCCTGTCCATAATTCAAATGCCTCGGCTCCTTGGTATACCAGCATTCCTAATCCGGACATAGTTTTACATCCATGCTTTTCTGCCTCAATCAGCAGTTTAGTCTTTGCAGGATTATAAACCACATCACAGACAGCCAGTTGATTATTTAGCAGATTAGTATCTATTGGAACCTCATTAACGTTCGGAAATGTACCAACACAGGTAGCATTTATTAATATATCGGTATTCTTTATTGCTTTTTCCATCTCTTCGTATTCCATAGGGATTGCATTGCTTGAATTTGGCACATATTTGTTAATATCCTCTGCCAAATCTACAGCTTTTTCATAAGTCCTGTTGCATATATTTATTTTTTCCGTCCCTGCCATAGCTAACACCATGCATATAGCCCTAGCTGCTCCCCCGCTTCCCAGGACAAAAATTCTCTTGTTAACGATACTGGGGTATAAAGTTTTTTTTAGCGAGCGCAAAAATCCCATACCATCGGTATTATACCCTTTAAGCTGTCCATCCTTAATTACAACTGCATTTACTGCACCGATACGACTTGCCAGTTCATCGACCTCGTCAAGGTATTTCATTATCTCTGTCTTAAAAGGCTTAGTTATATTAAATCCGTCAAAATTCATGCTTGTTATACCTCTGATGACCGTATCCAAATTGTCTGGTTTGACCTCTATTGGTAAATATATGCAGTTAATGTCTTTATCCTCAAATGCGGCGTTCTGCATACGAGGAGAAAATGTATGACTAAGAGGATAACCCAACAATCCTATCATCTTTGTATTAGTGCTAATTTCGGTCATAAAATCTACCTCTCTCAATAACGGGCAGCTACTAAATTATAGTTTCTCTAAATCTATATTTCTGCCTTCCTCCGCTGAAATATAAGCAGCATAAATAACTTTCAGGATATCTCTTGCAAGCTTATAATTTGACAAAGGTTCCCTGCCCGTAGTAACGCATTCAATAAAATCCTGCATCTGGTCAACATATCCTCTTTGGACGCTTTCAGATACAAACACATTGTTCCATCCCGTCTTATGATCCAATTTTTCAGATATATATACATTTTCAAGCCTTATTTCGTCAAGAAAATAGGTCCTCATACTGTCCGCAGGTGTTATATTGCAATACATAACACTATCGTTACAATAAATTTCCACGTAATTTTTTATGCCCCCCACCACATTGTCATTAGCAAATACGGTAGCTTTTGTATCATCTGAAAAAGTCATCGTCACTGTACCAAAATCCTCTACATCAACAGGATTAGCCCGCAAATATTTTTTTTCTTCCGCATCCAGGTGATTAGTAATCCTTCCCACATCAGCCGTCAGGCATTTAATCTTAGTTTTACAGCCTTTAATCCTATTCTCTATACCCTTGAGGTATAGTATGCCGGCCAAAGGGTGGCATCCGATCCTCAGAAGTGTACCACCGCCAGCTTTATCCCAGTTGCCGGCGAATCCAGACGGCGATCCCTGTACACTTTCTTCTCCTCGCATAAACAAGATTTTACTCTTCTTTTTTTCAAGTATTTCTGCAGCCTTTTGAATGCTTGGGGTGTATACATAGTTTTCTGCGTACATAAAAAGCTTCTTGCTGGAATTTATCCTCTTCTCCAATACCTCTAAATCTTTGACTATTTTATTATACATTTTTCTTTTTGGCACCTTATCACCAATAGGCAGTGGATCCCCATGTTCGCCAAAGTAACCGGTAAGAGGCTTCTCACAAATCACATGTTTCCCTGCATCCAATGCCTCCTCAATCATTTCGGCGTGTAGGGAGGGTGGCGTACATATTATCACTACATCTACTTTGTCATCATCTAATACTTTCCGATAATCATCGGAAAAGCTATCCGATCCATATTTTTCAGCAATCATTTGCGCAGCGTCTACATGAATATCAGCAACATTAGTTATCCGTATGTCAAAACCAGCAACCTTTTTTAAAGCATCTCCATGTAAATTGGCGGCAAACCCCGCGCCTATTATTCCAATATTGATTTTTTCCATAATTCTATCTCCCCTGTTGCCTTTGTTGTCTTTTTGTTTTCAAGTTTATATAAAATTTACTCTGGGTAATAAGCATAATAACTATTATGGCTACCAACACAAATGAGATTGGCCCGGTAAGGATGTCCCTAACAAAGAATAATAAATTTTCTTCCCCAAGGGATATACTTCTCCTGAAATTCAATTCAACAAGAGGGCTCAGAATAACCCCAAGGATAATTGGTGCCACAGGTACATTATATATTTTCAGCAAATAACCTAGAACCCCAAACCCCATCATCCAATATATATCTGCAACGCTGTTATTGATGGTGTAAGATCCAACTACAGATAATACTATTATTGTTGGCATAAGTATAAATTTGGGGATTTCGACTATTCTTGCAAACAGTTTTATCCCCATAAAGCCGAATACCAAAAGGAATATATTGGCGATTATCCCGCTTCCGACAATAAAGCCAAATATATCTGGCGATTCAGCCATAAATAACGGGCCTGGTCTAAGACCGTGGATAAGCATTGCTCCAAGAATTATCGCTGTAACAGCATCCCCGGGAATCCCGAGAGTAAGCATAGGTATGTAAGCTCCACCAATGGCAGCGTTGTTGGCCGATTCCGGTGCAACTAAACCTTCTATTGCCCCTTCTCCAAAAGGAACTTCCGGATTTTTTGTCGTTCTTTTTGCTTGGTCATAAGCCATCAAAGCGGCTAAGTCTCCACCAGTGCCGGGCAATGCTCCGACAAATGTGCCTAATAATGATGACCTTAATGCGAGAGGGATGTATTTAGCTACTCTTTTCCAGTCCGGTCTGATCCGATCAACCTTTTGTTTAACCGGATATATGCTTAAATCCCTTAGTTGTATTATTGCTTCTGACATTCCAAAAAGACCTAGCATTACAACAACGTAATGAATTCCTCCCATTAAATATACATTATTAAAAGTAAATCTTTGCTGGCCTGTCATAGAATCTAAACCAATTATCCCTATAAAAAGACCAATGAGTGCTGCGAATATCCCTCTAAATGTAGATTTGCTGCCTAAACTTCCGATTAAAAGTAATCCCATTACTCCGAGCAAAAAATATTCCCTTGGCGAGAACTTTAAGGCAAATTCTGATATAAAAGGCGCTCCTATTGCTAGTATTAGAGTGCCAATGAATCCCCCTATAACAGATTGGACTACTGTTATTCCAAGCGCTTCTCCGGACAGTCCTTTTTGCGCCAATGGATATCCATCGAAGCTTGTGGCAACAGCAGCGGGAGCACCTGGGATATTTAATAGTATTGCACTTCTTGACCCTCCATAAACTCCTCCTATTTGGACACCTATCATAGCTGCCAATGCTGGTAAAACATCCCACGAAAAAGTAAAGGAGATTAATAATGATGCTGCCATAGTAACCGACAGTCCCGGGATAGCTCCTATATATATTCCCAGAAATACAAAAGTAGCTATATATAAGATTATTAACGGATTTGTAAAAACAGCAGATATACCAGATAAAATTTCCACGCTAACCCTCCTTATGGCAAATTCACTTTAAAGACAAACTGAAATATTATAACAATGGCTACAACAATACCTGCTGATGTTAAAAATATTCTTTTTATTTTTTCTCTACTCAGTATAAACATAGTGATTAACAAGAAAAGAAAAGTAGATATTGCAAACCCCATTAACGGCATTGTCATAGTGTATAATAATACCATTAATAATACATGGAGAATTTTACCCGGAAAAATCAGTGTGCCCGTACTCTTGATTTTTCTCCAAACAGATATACTGTTATCGAAAGCTTTTTCATATTGTTTTAGTTCAATAAACATTAATACAACCATAATAATCATTAAGGATGTAACTATTAGCGGAAAAGCGCCCTGTGATGATAGCACAGGTTTTGCAAGATACATCCTTAACGATAGGAAAAACAAGATAGTACTAATAAAAGCAAAACCTACTAATACGCTTATTTCACCCTTCTCTAGTTTTCTGGTTTTCATATTCCCAATCCCTCGCTTTTGGTCGAGTATGAATAGGTAGTTAATCCCTTTGCGGTCAAACTTACAGTTCTATTGTAATTTATTCTATTAAATTAACTCAAGGAAATATATCATTTACAATCTCTATTACTTTCTTATCCTTGTTAGACAGACTGCCTGATTTTATCAGAAACTTTTCTAAAAAATATTGTAGTTCATACGCTGTCACTTCATGCATACTATGACTTCCCATATTTAAACGGCCTTTGTATACTGTTTTATGTTATCAGAATTATTTTATCAGGCAGTCTACCTGAAATAAGTAGCAGGGGTCAGAAAATATTATCCCCTATTATTATATAGCTTTAAATGATTTAATCAATTCTTTCTATTCCAAACTCTTCCGGTGACTTTTCTGTTGCACCAACCTCATACATTAACCAAGAGGTCGTGCTTCTGAAGTTATCAATAAACTCTCTTGCTTCTTCACCTTGCATTACAGCAGGTATATTCCCCATATTTATGAGTAAATTAATATATTCTTCATTGTTGGCGGCTGCTGTAAATTTATCAGTTAAAATATCAATTATTTCCTGTGGGGTTCCTTTTTTCACAAATACGCCGTGAAAGGGTCCCCATGGTAGATATTTATTGTAGTCTGAATAAACATCACTGATTAATGGAACATCTCCTAATCCTTCCTTGAATTCTTGAATTTCCTCATCGTGGAATACAGCAAGTCCTTTTACTTTTCCAGACCTTATTGCTTCGGCACAGGATCCGTAAGTTGCAATGGTATAATCCACATGTTCTCCCATGATTGCCGTTACTGCTTCAGCTTCACCATCAAAAACTACCATCTGGGGTTCTATGCCATTTACATTTTCCATCATAGCAGCTAATGTGAATGGAAGCCCACCTGGTCCTGTAGTAGCCATCTTTACCTTTCCAGGTCTGCTTAACATATCGTCTACCAGATCTTCCAAAGACTTGTAATCCGAATTAGGATTAACTAACACCACCCCTATACCTGATGCAAGTATAGTAATTGGTTCAAAATCCGAATAGTCTATAGTAGAAGTCCCCATAACTTTAGCTATTTGAGGATTTTCTGAACCAAATAACAAGTTGTACCCATCTGCAGGTAATTCATGAACATACTGAGTGGAGACGCCTCCGGCTGCACCTGGTCTGTTCGTAAATATTATTGTTTGTTCTAATTCATCTTCTGCGAATGGACCAACTGACCTAGAAACCGTATCATTTACACCACCTGCAGACCACATTATGGTGCCTTGAATGTCTTTCTCCGGGTAATTGCTGTAATCCTGCGGTCCGCTATCATTACTTGACGTACATCCAACACTCATACTAGAGGCCAATGCAATGATAATGAACAATACTGCAATCTTTTTTAATCTCATCTTGTTACCCCCATTTTTTTATTTTTATTTTCAGCTAAAGCAGCTGAAAATGTGAAACCGAACAAATATCTAGTTATAAATCGTTTTAATTTATCTTGTTTTTCACTCAAAATATTTCTTCGATGCTTCAAGACAGCGTCGTGCATGTTCCAAAGTACCGTATTCTTTTATTCTTTCTATATGGGGCAATTCGATTGATAATACTGTATCATTCGTAAGTTTATTTACTATGGCGGCAATATCTATAGCTCCTTCACCTGCATATAATCTGGCGTCTCTTCCGGTATTAATAAGTCCTTCTTTATCCGTTGGTATTTCACTGGGCCCATCACAAATATGTGCCATGCGGAATTTGTCTTTCGGAATATTGTCTAATTCAGACAATTCAACCCTTGAACGATAAAAGTGTAATGTATCAATTAAATATCCGGCGTTTTCTTTATTGACGGTATTTATTACCTCCTTTGCGGCCTTCAAATCTTTTACATCAGCCCATGTTACAAACTCCAAATTTACATACAGGTCATATTGTTTGGCCAGGTCACAAAGCTTTGCAAACTGTTCAATATAATAACCTTTATTAGGTGTCCAGATACTGCTTATTACATCAGTTGCACCTAATTCAGCGGCGACTTCGAATGCCGGTTCGTAAGAGCTTACGTCTCTGTCATCTCTAATCATGGCTAATTCAATATCATTGATTCTCATTCCTGTATCGGCAAGCGCTTGTTTTGTCAGTTTATAAAGCTTGTTTTTCCCTGACAGGTCATAGTTTATCTCTCCCGGTAGACCCATGTATATACATCGTATTCCGACATAGTCATAGCCAATCAATTTGGCATTATATATCATTTCTGGTATTGTCCAGCCTAATACTGTGAGGTGCGCAAGTGAATACTTTCTTTTCATTAAGTTGTCCCCCTATTAAAGCATATATAGACTATAAAAACTGCTTGTAGATTAATTTTTAAAACTGTTATAGTGGTTTCATGGCTTCCCTTAATTCCGTTATCGGAATTTGTCCCGGTGCGGAAGTCTTGCCGCATGCTCCGAAGGTCAGGTCGGACCCGAATATGCCCCCGGCTATTCTGCTTATTATTCCTAGGTCGCCCATCGACATTGTTATAAGCGGGATATCGGGTAAATCCTTTCTGGCTTTTAATGTGGCAGAAAGCAGATTCAAAACATCTTCCTCATTTTCAGGCATCACTGCTATCTTGGCTATATTAGCCCCGTTTGAAACCTGCTGTTTAATCTTATCCAGCATAAACTCAACGGACGGTGTTTTGGAAAAGTTGTGGTAAGATAGAATGAGTGGTACATTGTTTGTTTTTGCAGTTCTTTTTATTTTTTCAATTTTGGCTTTACCGCTGATAAGCTCAATATCTACAACGTCAACTTCTCCTGTGTTTATTATCTGCTCAATAATACTAAACCTTATATCATCTTTTACCTCTAAAAACCCGCCTTCCAAACTGCTTCTGAATGTAAATATAATAGGTATATCACTAATAATATCTCTGATAGTTTTGAGTGCTTTTTTAACCATTTTCAGGTCGCAGACATCCTTGAAGTAATCTACCCTCCATTCTATTATGTCGGGGCATAATTCAGCAATATTTTTTGCCTGACTTTCCAGTTCCGGTTCTTCTGCTGCCACTATTGGTATACATACCAATGGCGCTTCTCCACCAATTATTTTCCCTCGGAGTTTTATTGGTTTTTTTGCCTGTATCCTCATAACAGTCCTCCTACCTTATAAGTTTGCCATCTACTACATTTTCCTTGGGTGTATAAATATCATTAATGTTCCAAATTCCTTCTGTTGGTACAGCTATGTTTTCCATAGGCACATCTATAAGGTAAGGCTCGTTAGAATCTAATGCTTCTTTTAGTATCTCTTTAAAATCTTCCGCCTTTGTTACCTTTTTTGCTTTTACTCCATATGCCTTCGCTACTTCTGCCCATTCCGGATTGTACTGCCTTCCGTTCTTTTCAAATACTGTACCGAAATAAGTGTTGTAATGAGAATACTCGAGCCCTGCTATGGTACCAAATGCATAGTTATTCATAACAACCCATACTACCGGTATATTCTGTTCTACCGCCGTGGCCATAACCGAAGGATTGGTACCAAATCCTCCGTCGCCTACCAAAGTAATTACTTTTTTATTGGGTGCGGCCAGTTTTGCTCCCAGTATCGCACCCGGGCCGAAGCCCATTGTGGCCAGCCCGCTCGGATGGAGGATTGTGCCCGGTTTTGTTACAGGAAACTGCTGTCCAACTCCGTTTTTGTTCCATCCTACATCTGTGGCTATAATTGCATCTTCAGGCAAAACTTCTCTCGTATCCTTGAGTATCCTCTGCGGTGTCATGGGAAATCTGTTGTCTTCTGATATTTCTTTATTGGATTTTTTGAACTCCGCCTTGTATTCAGCGATTTCTTTCAACAATCCGGGCTTTTTGATGCCTTCGGGTTTCAGTTCCAGTGCAGCTTTCAATATAGCCTTTAGTGCCTGCTTGGCATCGGCTACGGCCCCAATTGCCACAGGGTAATTCCTTCCTATTTCGGATGGTTCTATATCTATCTGTATAAACTTAGTTTTCGTAATATCAAAAGTCACACCCTTGTACCATGAACTCGAATCCGCTTCGGCAAATCTTGTTCCCACTGCTAGTATAACGTCCGCATTTGCTGTTTTATCATTTATATACTTCATTCCCCAAAATCCTGTCATGCCCAGCATCAATGGATGCAAATCCGACATGGCACCCTGTGCCATCAGTGTTCTGGATACCGGAATTCCCAAATGCTCTGCCAGTTGCTGCAGTTCTTCCGATGCATCCGCCAGTATTATGCCTCCTCCCGCATGAATAACGGGGTTTCCAGCTGCGATTAACATCTGTGCGATTTCCTTTGCTGTTTCCCCGTCCAAAGAAGGTCTTTTAGTTTCATAAGAGTCGTAATATGTTCTTTCAAAATGCATTGTATCAATTTCCCTGGAGAACATGTCCATAGGTACTGATATCAGAACGGGGCCGGGCCTTCCTGATTCTGCAAGTCTGAACGCTTTGTCAAGTATCTCAGGGAAAACTTCAGGCCGGTCAATCCTCCACGCTCTCTTTACAAAGGGCTTGTATATATCGTACTGTGAACCGTCACAATGCATATTTACTTCCTGATGCGGATGCTTTCCATAATAAAAGCTAGGTACATCCCCCGCTATTACAACCATTGGTATTGAATCAAATGCAGCGTTTGCAACCCCTGTTGTGGCGTTTGTCAGGCCGGGACCTAAATGACATAGTACCACTCCGGCTTTCTTTTTTACGCGGGCATATCCATCCGCAGCTGTTGCGGCAACCTGTTCATGTCTTACTGATATATACTTTATTTTGCTGTCTTTGAGAGCATCCAGCATTGCAATCACCGTATGTCCACAAAGACCGAATATATACTCTACGCCCCTCCTTTCAAGATAGTCTACTAATTGATATGACACTTGTTTTTTCACAGTATCCCTCCATTTTGCAAGTACTTTGGTTATTCAGGCCCGCCAATATATGAATGAATTTATTCTTCCATTTCCGGATCGAAAAACTCGCCAAAAAGCTCTTCGTCGGAAGGTCTGTCTTCGGGTATCGGTATTGATACCCATGTAGTATTCATATAGTGTTTCAAATGAATGTTTTCAGATGTTGCATTCCCGCCCCATGTTCCGCAGCCTAAACTTGATGTCATTGGCATACCATTCGTGAAAGACCCCGCATTGGCCTTTGACTGGGGCTGACGCACCATAATCCGGCTTACCGGCGCTTCCAGCGCGAGCCTGTGAATATGGTCATCGTTAAATGAATAAATGCCACAGGAGTGTCCCTTTCCGCCTACTTCGTATATTTTGTGCATCATCTTAAGCGCATTGTCAAAACCTTTGTATTTGTATACAGCAAGAAGTGTTGTTAACTTTTCATGTGAGAAGAAATTTTCCTTACCTATTCCGTCCCCTATCACAATAATAAACTTCCTATCCGATGGTATTTGAAATCCTGCAATCTGTGCCAGTTTTTGTGGAGCTATTGCCACGGTATCCGGCAGTCTGTGACCTTCTTCGTCCCACATAACCGCTTTCAGTTTCGATTTTTGTTCATCATTGGCTAAATATCCGCCAGCCTTCTGTAGTTCATCTAACATTTTATCAAAAACGCTTTCTTCAATTATTAAGTTGCCGTCGGCAGAGCAACCCGAACCGAAGTCCGAAGTTTTGCTTAACATTGTATTGCAAGCGGCTTCCTCTACGTTCGCTGTCTCATCGATTATCATAGTGGAGTTTCCTGCTCCAACTCCATATGCAGGTGTTCCCGATGCATATGCCCTTCTTACAACGCCCTGTCCGCCTGTTGCTATTACCAGATCAGATTCCGCCATCAAAGCCTCTGACATGGTTTTATTAACGTTTTGTAAACACTGCACAATATCAGCAGGAGCTCCTTCCTTCTCCAATGCCTCCCGCATCAGTCTTACAGTTTCATTTGTGGTTTTCTTGGCCCGTGGGTGTGGCGAAAAGATTATTACGTTCCTTGCTTTTATTGCGTATATTGCATTGCCTGCCGGCGTTAAAACCGGGTTTGTTGTAGGAACCAGGCATCCGATTAAGCCAACCGGCTTGGCATATTTCACTATTCCTTTTTCGGGTATCTCTTCGATTATGCCAACACTTTTTTGGCGCAGTGCATCCCTCAGTACGCCGCGAATCTTAAACCGTTTGTTTTGTCTGCTCACAGGGTCTCCAAGACCGCTTTCTTCAATGCCCATGTCAACCAATCTCAAAAAAGTTTTTTTATTAGCTACGGCCCAGGCGACCGCCTGACATAAACGATCAATTTTAGCCTGGTCATAGGTTTCAATGTCGGCAAAGGCTTTTGTTGCTCTTTCCAACGCTGCTTCCAGTTCTTGTTTTTGTTCCACAGTAATTTCCTTAGCCATATTAAGTTACCCCCTGTTTAGTTAATTAAGTTTAATTAATACATGTCTTGTTGAATGAATTGACAATATCGCTCGACTTGCCTGCTTTCAGTATAAAGCTTGAAGTTTCATGACCTATTATTTGCTGAATATATCGTGCTAATGAAATCACGTCATCCAAATCATATCCGCTCTCTATCCCCATTTCATGGCACATGTGTATCAGGTCTTCGGTAGCTATGTTTCCGGAAGCACCCGGTGCAAAGGGACATCCGCCCAATCCGGCAAAACAGGAATCATACCGTTCGACACCTGCCATCATACCGGCAGTCACATTTGCAAATCCGACTCCCCTGGTGTTATGGAAATGCAAATTCCAGATAACAGCGGGAAACAGTTCTCTCATCTTGATACAGTATTCAAAAACCTGTCTGGGATTAGCCATGCCGGTTGTATCGGATAATGATATCTCATTTACTCCGATGTCACGAAAACATGCGGCTACCTTTATAACTTGTTCCAAGGGTATTCTTCCTTCAAAGGGGCATCCGAAAGCGGTGGAAATCGCTCCGGAAAGTATAATACCGTGAGCTGCCGCATACTCCGCAGCTTCACTAAACCTATGTATCGCTTCCTCAGGAGTTTTGTTTAAATTTTTAAGGGAATGAGACCTGCTGGCAGAAACCGTTAGTTTTGCTTTTGTTATTCCTGCCTCTTTGGCTCTTTCCAGTCCTTTCAGGTTCATAACCAGTGCCCTGTATTCTACATCGTCTCTTCTTCTCATTCTTTTTGCCACTTCATCCGTATCGGCCAACTGTGGCACGGCTTTAGGATGAACAAAAGACCCAATCTCTATTACCTTTGCCCCTGCCTCCCCTGACCGTTCTATTAGTTCGATTTTTTGTTCGGTCGATATTGAAGCTTTTTCAATCTGAAGTCCATCTCTGGGCCCCACTTCACATATTATAATTTTCCTTGGCCATTCTGCCATGCTATTCCCCCCTAACCAAAATAAGTTAAATCAATATGTAGGTTTCGGGTAATACGTGTGCTTTTAGTTTTATTGACTGTTATACTCTCACAGACTTGAGTTCCGTTGTATGGTACTCTATACTTAATAGTGGAACTTGGTTTTAGATTACCATCTTTCTGTTAAGCTGTCAATACACTTCTTGAAATTAAATAAAAGCTTCTACAAATAAAAAGACCGGGCTCACCGGTCAGTTCTTTCTTACATCTTGCGTAAGATGCATACATAATATTAAGGCAGAATACCCGGGCAGGTTTGTGGTTCGGGTATACCTGTTATGATTTCCGCAAAATATCACACTCTCTGTCACCGAAAAAGCCCTTTTCTTTGCCGGTCTCAACTATAGGATTCCCATAATCTCCTTCCAGACAGAAAATCTCAATTAGTTCCTCTCCGGTTTTTTTAACCGATTTTCCCGTTGTATCAATTATATGATTGGCAAGCTTATATTCATTATGCCGTTTACTATACAATCTGCTGAGGCTCTCAAAACCGTCTTTCAGAAGGGGCCTTGGTTGCCGGCTGTTTTCTAATCTGTTCCACAACTCTTTTAAAGAGCAGTCAAGGTACACTACTATCCCGCTATCTGTTAAATTTTTCCGATTTCGGGAATCTGTCCAGGCACCTCCACCGGTAGCTATAATGATATTCCGTATCATAGATGCCTTACTTATAATTTCTCGCTCGATTAACCTGAACTCATCTTCACCGGAACATGAGAATATCTCCATTACAGACTTGCCCGCTGTCTGTTCAATATAAATATCGGTATCCAAAAACGGTATATCCAGCTTCGCTGATAAATAATTGCCAAGGGTGGTCTTGCCAGCACCCGGCATGCCGATCAGAACCAGGTTTTTCCCTAACATAATGTTTTCCAACTCCCCTGATGTCTTTATTTTGTATTACCTGCGCTTCATCTACTCATTCTTTGCACCATCCATGCTATAGGCAACGGCTTGCTTCCAAAGCTTTGCATCTGTAAACTTTAATGTACCTTTCCGGTGCATTTTTGTTCAACACAATTATTATACTAAATATTCTCTTTTATCCGCATTAAAAATTATTGTGCAGTATTCAACGGCAAGGAATTAACAAGTTGCCCGATGTGTTGCCATTCTTATATAAAAAGAGGACCCATACATTGAGACCTCTGACTTGCCTGTGTATTAAGTGTCAATAAGTACTCGGCTGGTTTGTGATTATCGGTGGCTAGCTCAATAATAAGCCTATTCAATAGAACCACAGGTTGCAAGCCCGTCGGCCGGACGGCCATCAAAAGATAGTGCATAAGCACTTAAATCAATGCTCATCTCCAACAGGCTTTGGTCGTCATACCTTTGTGTAAACAGGCTAAACCCGGTTATATTGTACAGCCTGTCTGACTGCTCAAGCTGCTGCAGAAAGAAAATTATATTTTCATAGGTACCTGAAACCATAATATGTATCGGTAGTTCCAGGTAACCGGTTTCCCGGTTTGCTCCCTCCTTAGCCTTTTCGTGAAGTACATACCGGTCAAACACCATGTTTTTCAACACAACCCCGGCAGTATTCGAACAGGTTTCTAATTGTATCACTATTTCCGGTGCCTTTGAGTTCGGCGGTATCAAATCTTCAAGGCCTGCGATATCCGACTGCAGTTGTTCCATTTCGTCAAGCAGCAAACCAATTCTTCTTTCGGTTTCGAAAAGTCCGCCTAAAATTTTCTCATTCTCCTCAACCTGTTCGCTAATTGTCGTATACTCCACAAGCATAGGCAAAAGATAATACTGGTAGTATGCGAAAAAAAGGACCATAATAGTGACCGCCAATACCAGCGATCTTTCCCTTTTGCTCAGTTTAATGTTCACCGGCTTCACCCCTGATTATACACCTTATCTCAAACAGACAGACCCGGTTTTCCAAAAGTGAAATGCTAACCGGCTCGGCAGATAATATTTCCTCCATATTTTGAAGCATTACCACAAACATAGCCGCAGTTCTATAATCGGATGTCTCCCCAATCAAAGTCAGTTCACTGTGACAGTTATAATCCATCGATACAAGAACGGTTCCGCCGGGAGTTTGACGTCCTATTTCACCAAATATGCCGGACCATTGTTTGCTGTCAGCTTTCAATATATCCGCAAGTTCCTGCCTCCCGACAGCGATTTGTTCCAGTCCATCCCTCCTGTTCCTGTATTCCACTATTTTATCCTTTCCGGTTAGCTTATTCTGCAAATCCAGACTTCTGGCATTTATTCCCTGTATATAGTGGTAAGGAAGCAGCAAAGCACCTGTCAAAACTGCAGCAGCCAGAATTATTGCTGCTCCTTTTACCATTTTGTTTTTTCTTGTTGCGTCTCTGTATTCTTCAGGAAGCAGGTTCATCTTTTTCATTTTGCCTTTATTATCAGCAACAGCCAGTCCCAGCACATTAATGAATTTCCCTGCCTGACTCCGCGGAAACCCGGTTCCAAATAACTCAACAGTCTGCTCATTTATTGGAATACTATCTATCCCCAGATTTGACGCAAAGTAAACATCAAGCCCTTTCAGGCAACTACCACCGCCCGCCAGTATAATCGTGTCTATATTGTTTCCGCTTGTTGACCTATAAAACTCAGCCGAACGGTATACATCCTTTAGTAACTGTTCCACCGGTGGCATTATACTTTGCACTAATTCGCACGCAGCGTCACCCTTTGGCTTTATTTGTTCGCGCAATACTCCGCCGCAGGCCTTTTTTCGTTGTTCTGCCTCTTTATGGGTAAGGTTTAGGGAACTGGCAATAGAACGGGTTATATCATTGCTGCCGCTTTGCAAAAGCCTCGTAAAAACGGGAGCACCATTTTCCACTATGGTTATGGTTGTTGAAGAAAACCCAATATCCACCACTGCACGGTTGTCATTCTTCTCCCCGGCTTGCAGCAGGTTTACAATTTTAGAAGCGCAGCTGCCATGAAAATCAAACAAGTATGGCGTTAACCCGAGACTTTTAAACAGTGTGACGTATTCCTCTACTACAGCCGACGGTACTGCCGTTATAAGAACCCTTACCTGTTTGGTGCCCTCAATGAATATATCTCCCAATATGCTGTAATCGAATATATATTTTCCGGTCCCCACCGGCAACAGTTGCTCCACCTCATATTTAACTACTTTGTCAAGTTCCCGGGAATTAAGTTTTGGCATCGGGACAGCCCTTACTATCATTTCGGGGCAGGATAAAGCCAGTGAAACCTTTGATACTTTCCCATTTATTCCCCGGAGTATCTCCTTAAGTCTCATACCAATACCTTCAGAGTTAACTATTCTGCCGTTTTTCACCCACTCCGGAGGTATCTCGATTGTACCCCAGTCAAACAGGAAAGGTCCCTCGCTGCCGCCGTACAGTATCCATTTGATGCTGCTGCTCCCTATATCTAATCCCAATACTTTGCTTCGCGAACCCGGCATTTCTTCACCTCATCTATTCGTTTGAATGCCTTGGATTATTAGAAACCTTTTCGATGGCTTCTAATACTGCCGTAGTCACATCGGCTTCAAACTGTATAGACATACTTAAGACTTTTGAGTATATTTCGCCCTTTTCAGTTACTACATAATGGGGCGTTAACCTGTTCAGCGCAATAGCTGCTATATCGCTGAGACATTTTTCGCATTTACAAACGTCGTCCCTTTCCTTAACAATATTGTAAAGCAAATGTACAACCACATCCTCCATATAATTCTTAATCTTCATCATCTACCCCCCTTATTTGCCTCCAATGGTATACCTGCACCTTATTTTCCATGTCGTCTTCCTCGTAGTCCTCCACCAGCATACGGGCTTCCACTCCCACCGTCGTTCCGTTATAATCAGCCAGTGACTTTAAAACTATATCAAATATTCTCTTGTAAACCTCTGTATCTTCTCCCTCACCGGTAAATAATACATCAAACAGGTCCGCCTTCTCCACCGTCACCAAAAAGCCGCCCCCGGCGCCCGGTTCAACAAGCCCACTGTCCCGGGCATCCATTTCCCACAGAGTGTTCCTGATGCTGCCGGTGTTTATCCTGTCAAGCCGGGTAATATCAAATACGGCTTTTTCGATTCCTGCCTCGGCTAGGTAATAGGCCTTAACCCTGCTTCTGTGTGCCGCTTCCATCCTGTACTCGGTTACAGCCAAAGCCAGCATTGAGGTGCCCAGCACGGTTAAAACAAGGGTGCAAAGCATTACCAAAACCAGGGCCGACCCTTGTTCGCGCTTAGTGTTCATATATCTTCCCCCTGATATTTATGCTGAAGCTATATTTCTTTTGCTCAATACCCTCCATTCCTTTGGTGGTTATTTCTATGGTTAAAAGATTGTTGTCGCAGGTGAACCTTAAATTCTCGATATGCATTGCCACTGTTGCACCGCTTTGGGAAATCCTGATTTCCCCCGAGGCGGGATGGAATTTATAGGCTTTTGTGGTTCCGTCGGCGTATACAAGCATTATTTCCCTTTGCCCCGGTGCAATCCCGAAATAATCCGCCCTCCTGACCTCGGTGCTTAATGTATCCATGGCTATTCTCAAATTCTGCTGGACCTCCACCTGGTTCTCCGCCCTGTGCCAGGCTTTTGCTCCCGAATAGTAAGCCATAAAAACGGCTGCGGCCACAATCCCTGTCAAACCTAGAACCATAAGCAGCTCAACCAGGGAAAAGCCCTTATCCTGGCTGTCAGCCCGGCTTGTACGGTTTATAACGCTTGTATTCATATGGATTTGGCCTGTATTCATAATAGTTTTCTACCTGGTTTGCAAGGTCTACCCAGGTCAGTTTATTGGCCGGCGGAGTTCCCGCGGCAGCAAGCAAAACACAGTGGCTTGCCTTTACCGCCTGTTTCATGGTTTGTATTTGGGATACCCTGTCAAACAGGATATATGGCAGCACCATAATAGTAGCTTTGGTACAGGCGGCTGCTGTGGGAATGGATACGGCATAATCGTAATAGGATGTCCATAGCTCATCCGGACCTGTGTCTGTGGTGTCCATCCTTTCTATGTACACGTTGGCGGCATAGGATGCAAGCATTAGTCCCTCTTTCTGCGGATCCATTCCTGCCCCATGCGATACGTATACCCTGATCATATCAGGGGCACTGCTTTTCCCTGTACCGGTACCGGGTATAAATATTTCCACTCCATGCAGGCCTTCTAATTTCGAAATCTCCTGGTCTGCATTTGCCGTATTTATATCTCCGGCTTTAATCCTGTCCATGATATCTCCTGCCACCGTCAGCGCCCGGGTATTTCCAATGCTTTTTTGGTTGCTCACTGACGCGGCGGCAAATACGCCTATAACCGGGACAACTGCAATTCCCAGTATTGCCAGTGACACAAGAATCTCGACCAGTGTAAAACCACCGTTATGCCTTTTCCCCGGTGCCATATTCCCCCACCTCACCTGTATATTCTTACCCGTCCTGTAGCAGGCAGTACGGTAATGCTTATTACCCTGTTTTTTCTGTCCAAAAGTTCTATGGTACCGCCCCTTGAGGGCGCCCCCATACTATTATAGTAGAATTTATCGTCAGTAAAGGTTGTATCCAGTAATCTTATCCCGTCCGGTAAAACCACCTGCTTTATTATTATCTGCGTCGGTTTGCCGGCAACGCTCACCTGATATGTCTGCATGTTTTTATTGAAAGCTATATAATAAATCCTGCCCTCGGTCAGTGCCATTTGCCGGGCATATCTTAAATCGGTCACCAATTCCCTCACCGCCGCATCCTTAACAGCGCTTTCCAGCACCGTATCAATACGGGGTACCGCCACCGCCGATACAATCGAAATAATAACCAGAACAGCCAACACTTCTATAAGGGTAAAGCCCTGCCTGTCAGTGTGCTTTCATAATTTCTCCCCCTCATATTAATCTTAAATAGAGGGAAATCATTTGCTGTCCCAGAAAAACCGCAGCAGCCGCCGCCCCGCCAAGGAAGGGCCCAAAGGGAACAGCATCCTTCATGCCCTTTTTGCCTGTAAAAAGCAGCAGCGCTCCTGCAATACCGCCGGTTACAAACGAAAGAAACAGGACCGTCAGCGTATTCTGCCAGCCCAGGAACAGACCGATTACCGCCATAAGCTTAATATCCCCTATCCCCATCCCGCCTCCGGAAAGCAGATTAACTGCAAGGAGTATTCCACTTCCCAGTATAACCCCTGTTATGTAAAACATCGGTGAATGCTCGCCGTTTATAAGCATAAAGACTGTTCCTGTACTAACCCCTGCCATTACAAGCCGGTCCGGAATGATATGGTATTCATAGTCAATAAAACCTGTTACAATGAGTAATGACAAAAGGAATGAATACTTAATAAAATCTAATCCAAAACCAAACCTGTACAGCAGCAGTAGGTACAATACCCCCGTTAACAGCTCTGCAAATGGGTATACAGCCGAAACCCTGCTTTTACAATGAGTGCATCTTCCTCTCATAAGCAGATAACTTATAACAGGAACCATGTGGCGAAACCTAATCCTGCTTCCGCAGTCCGGGCATTTTGAAGGCTGGAATACCACAGACTGACCCTTTGGTATCCTGTATATACACACATTTAAAAAACTCCCCGTAATAAGACCAAGTATCAATGCAGCGGCATACCGCATGGCATCCCTGCCCCCCTGCCATCCCGATCCATTGTTTACTCCCTGCCGATTGTGACCTTTCCCGTATCGCTGTCTATTACAAAACTTCCTCCCTGCTGCGCTTTGGGCCAATCTCCTTCTATATAGTCATTCGCTATATCGCTTTCGCCGGGTACATTCCCGTCGTGTTCAATCATGTATAAATCCACTGCCCGTTGTAATATTTCCAAAGTAGCATCGTCGGCCTTTTTTTTAGCTGTTTCAATTATCCCGGCAAACCTCGGCAGTGCAATTGCAGCTATGATTGCCAGAATGGCAAGTACTGATATGAGTTCAACCAGAGTGAATCCACTGTGCCCTTTATGCTTTCTGTCCACTTTCTTTGCTATCTCCAATATCATATGGTCCATCCCCTTCCATCCCTGTAACCATATCTATGTCAGAAACTGATATTAGTCAACATATCAAACATAGGCAACGCGATGGATACTACTATAAACCCCACCACCACTGCCATTGCCACAATTATCGCAGGCTCCAACATCGTTGTCATCCTGCTAACGGCATTCTCCACCTCGTCATCGAATACATCAGCCGTTTTTGCAAGTATATAGTCAAGGGTTCCGGTATCCTCACCAACTTCAACCATCTGTATTAGCATCGGAGGAAATACTTCAATGTTACTTAGGGGTTGGGCGAGGCCTTTGCCTTTTTTTATATTGTCCTCAACCTGGTACAGCCCTTTCCTTACTACCGTGTTTCCGACCACTTTCCCGGCTATCTCAATACCCTCGAGCATGGGTATACCGCTTGACATCAGCGCTCCTAGCGTCCTGGCAAACCGTGCTGTAATCATCTTTTTGTATACACTGCCAATAACCGGAGCTCTCAAGCCGACCGTATCCAGCAATTCCTTTCCCCTTGCAGACCTTGAGCAGATCTTAAAAGCTGTATACAGTCCCAGGGCAGCAGTTAACAGCAAAAACCATCTTCCGGTTATAATACCGCCAAGTGATATAAGCATCCGGGTGGGCAACGGAAGAACGGCTCCCATATCCTCAAACATGCTCACAAAGGTAGGAAGCACAACAGTTACCATGAAAATTACTACCAGAGCCGCCACAATTGCGATTAGAGACGGATAAACAAGTGCATTTTTTACCTTGTGGTTAACCCTGTGCTCCCTTTCATAATGGTCCGCCATTTTCTCCATGACACTATCGAGGGTACCGCTCACCTCCCCCGCTTCAACCATATTGACCAAAAGCTCGGGAAAGATGCCCTTGTGCATCCCCATTACCGATGACAGGCTGTTGCCCTTCTGAACCTCTTTGTACAAATCATCAACGGCTGCCCGCAATATTTGGTTTTCGGTCTGCCTTCTCAATATATCCAGGCCGGTGAGTATGGGAACTCCTGCATTAACAACGGTTGAAAACTGCCTGCAAAAAACAGCCAGGTCCCTTATTCTAACCTTTCTCGCCGGATTGCCTATGAAAATACCGGTCTTTTCCTTCCTGTACTCCTTTATGCTCACAGGATACTGGTTCTTCTCCCTAATCATACCGACCACTGCGGCTTCGCTGACTGCACCAACGATCCCTTCAGTCTCTTTGCCTGACATGTTTCTTGCCCTATACCGGTACAAAGGCACGTTATTCACCCCGATTTATCCGATATCTGCCGCTAGCTGTCCGCCAGCCTCCTGAATGCCTCCTGGCTGGTACAGTACAGCAGGGCGTTTTCATAGCTGATTATATCATCCCTGTACATCTTGTTCAGGGCTGCGTCCATAGTCTGCATTCCATATTTCCCTCCGGTCTGTATGGAAGTCATAATCTGCTGAGTTTTGCCCGCCCTTATCAGGTTGCTTATGGCAGGGGTTGCCACCATTACCTCCACAGCCGGTACCCTTCCTTTTCCATCCTTGCGGGGTATAAGATTCTGCGAGATTATTCCCTGAAGCACCGTTGACAACTGCACCCTGATTTGCTGCTGCTGGTGAGGCGGAAATACATCAATTATCCTGTCGATTGTTTTGTCGGCTCCTATGGTATGCAGCGTTGATAAAACCAGGTGCCCGGTCTCGGCTGCCGTTATTGCTGTGGATATGGTCTCAAGGTCCCTCATTTCTCCCACCAGTATTACATCGGGGTCCTGACGGAGAGCAGACCGAAGCGCCGTTGCAAAACTTCGGGAATCGTGGCCTATTTCCCTCTGGTTGACAATGCTCTTATTGTGCCTGTGGAGATATTCGATAGGATCCTCCAGCGTAAGTATATGGCAGTTCCGCCGGTTATTCATTAAGTCTATCATAGCTGCAAGGGTAGTGGATTTTCCACTGCCGGTAGGACCTGTTACCAATACCAGCCCCCTTGTTCTCTCCGACAATTCCCTGACGGAATCCGGAAGCCCGAGTTGGTCCAGCGTCGGAATATCCAGCGCAACAATCCTGAGGGCCATACTGCTGCTGCCCCTTTGACGATATACATTCACCCTGAACCGGCCTAATCCCTTTACAGAATACGAAAGGTCTATTTCACCCTTTTTTTTATATTCCTCAAGGTATTCCCTGCTTAGTATTTCCTCCGCCAAAGCCTCTGTATCTGCGGTACCCAGACTGCCTTGGGTTATAGGAACTAAGTTCCCGTTTATCCTTGCAGTAGGCGGCACACCGACTGTAATATGTATATCTGATGCCCCGTTATTGACTGCATATTTTAACAGTTCTTCAAACATAAATGTCTTCTCCCCTTATTCCTGCGTATAAACAGCCCCGGTCATTTCTTCAATGCTTGTAATACCCTTAATTACTAGCCGGGCACAGTTGTCCCTCAATCCTGTCATCCCTGCCTTCCGGGAAACCTTGTCCAATTTGCCGGAAGGAGCCCTTTGGCTTATAAGTTCCCTGTGTTTCTCATTAACCGTCATTATTTCATTGACTGCAGTCCTTCCCCTGTATCCCGTCCTGTGGCAGCTGCTGCAGCCCTGTCCTTTGTATATCTCCACTATTTCGCTTTCCTGCGGGTATCCCAGTATACCAAGTTCCTCCTGTGTGGCTTTATATCCCGTCTTACAATCGGGACAGATTTTCCTTACAAGACGCTGTGAAATAACCCCCCTTACTGAAGAGGCAACAAGGTAGGGTTCAACTCCCATATCTATGAGCCTGATTACCGAACTTGCCGCATCGTTTGTATGCAGTGTCGAGAGTACCAGGTGCCCCGTTATCGCTGCCCTGACCGCAAGGTTTGCGGTTTCCTCGTCCCTTATTTCACCAACCATAATTATATTCGGATCCTGTCTCAGTACCGACCGCAGGCCTTTGGCAAAGGTTAGCCCTGCCTTTGGGTTAATCTGCATCTGGTTTATGCCTTCCATCCGGTACTCCACAGGGTCTTCCAGCGTAATAATATTTACCGCAGTATTATTAAGTTTCCTCAGGGCCGCATACAATGTGGTGGTTTTTCCGCTTCCCGTAGGACCGGTGACAAGAATGATGCCATGGGGAAACCGTATAAGGCGGTCAAATTTACTGGCATCTTCCTGGTTAAGGCCCAGCTGTTTCCAAGACATCAGGAAACTACCCCTGTCCAGTATCCTTATGGCTGTCTTCTCTCCATAAACTGTAGGCAGAACCGATACCCGAAGGTCAAGGTTCTTTCCGCCGGCCTTCAGTTCAACTCTGCCATCCTGGGGTATTCTTCTTTCAGCTATATTAAGCTGGCTCATAATTTTCACCCTGGCAACCACTGAACCATGGGTCTTCATTGAAAAGCTCATCATTTCCTGCAGCTCTCCGTCTATCCGGAACCTGACCTTAAGCTTGCTGCTGCCCGGTTCTATATGTATATCGCTGGCCCGGTTTACAACCGCCTGCTCAATAATTGAATTAACCAGTCTTACTACAGGAGCGTTGTCTATCTGTTCCCGCAGCTCCCTTTCCATCCCAACAGGGTATTGGACTTTATGCTCCTTTGTGAAATCCTCCACCGCCTTTTCGGCGGTCTGTTTACCATAATACATCTCTATGGCGGAGCATATATCACCCCCGGCAGCAATAGCCGGCTGTATTTCCATGCCCGTAACAAGTTTTACCTCATCTATTGCAAATACATTCATCGGATCGCCCATTGCCAGACCAAGAACATCGTTATGCCTTTGATAGGGTATAATGTTGTATTTCCTTGCCAGGGCCTCGGGCACAATACTTACAATCCCCGGGTCTATGTTATACCTGTCCAGTAAGACATGGGGTATGTCAAGCTGATACGCCAATATCTCTATTACCTCGGCTTCGGATATGATACCTTCGTCCACCAATATTTTCCCCAGTCTGTCTCCTCTTTCCTTTTGGAGTTCCAGAGCATACTCCAGCTGCTCCTGGTTTATTCGCCCTATGTCCAGCAAAATGCTTCCCAGCCTCTTCCTGTTATTGAGCGGCATATCCCCAACCTCCAAACCCGATTGGTTTCTAGCAGATTCCATTTATTGCATAATGGCATAATCATATATTCGACTTAAATTTCACAAATCCTTCTTTGCTTTACTTGAATTTTGCTTTTTCTCCTTATTAATACACGGTTTAACCAGTTTCCCCCGCAGCATCAAATTTTCCAGTATTTTTCTCTCCAACCTTCTAACAAGCCTGGTAGTGAAAAACTCCCTTTCATTGATTGGCATCACAAGCAGTGCGTAAAGGCCAAATCTCTTGCCGCCAAATATATCGGTAAATATTTGATCCCCTATAATCGCAGTTACCGGCGGAGTTTTACCCATAAGCGCCATAGCCTTTCTGAAAGCCTTTTTTCTTGGCTTAACGGCTCTGTAAATCGCCGGAATCCTTATGGTTTCGGTAAACTTCACAACCCTGTCCTTTGTATTATTCGAGAGCAGACATACCTTAAACTCAAGTTCTTCCAGCAGTTCAAACCATTCCAGCAACTTTTTGTCTGCGGTTTTGGTATCCCAGCTTACAAGGGTATTATCTATGTCAATTATCAGGGCTTCTATTCCTTTTTCTTTTAAGTTTTCAAGGTCAATTTCGAACACCGATGCAACGTATTCATCCGGTTGAAAGAATTCCAGCATTATTTTTCCTCCTAAACCTACGCTTCCCCTAATATTATCATAGTTATATACATGCCGACAAACAAAAAAGTCCCTGTACCTTTTGTTGTACAGGGACCGTTTTCGCATTAACTATTCTTTTCTCTTCCCTTCAATACTGATTTCCACAAGTTCCAACGGAATATTCTTTCCGGAAGCCTTTATGGCCGCGTCAACCGCTCTTACCATACCGCTGCAGCAGGGTACTTCCATATATGCAACCGTCACTTTTTTAATACTGTTGTTCTTTATGATACCTGACAGTTTTTCGGTGTAAAACTCGTTGTCATCCAGCTTGGGACAACCTACCACAACGCTTTTACCCTTCAAAAGCCCAAGATGGTAATCGGCGTAGGCAAAGGGCACGCAGTCGGCGGTTACAAGCAGGTGACTGTCGGTAAAATACGGCGCATTAACCGGCACAAGCATAAGCTGGACCGGCCACTGGGCCAGCTGGGGACGGATAGAAACCTGTATATCCTCTGCCTGTGCTGTGGTATTATCTTCGCCTGATCTGTCCCTTATGGACACTGCCCTGCTTCCCGGACATCCGGCCGGCTGTGGTGCCGCTTGCCGCTTCCTGCCCTGTTCTTCTTCAAGATACTGTTCTACCGCCTGCTCGTCAAATTCGTCAGCTTCCCTTTCTATTATTTCAATGGCGTCCATCGGACATGTACCCAGACACGCTCCCAGCCCGTCACAATATTTATCACTTACAAGTTTAGCCTTTCCGTCAATTATTTTCAGCGCGCCCTCCGCACAGTTGGGTATGCAAAGTCCGCAGCCATTGCATTTTTCCTCATTAATTTTAACAATGCTTCTTTTGGCCATATTAATACCCCCTCGTATTTTCATGTGTTTTAAGTATATTATATGAAGGGACAAAAAACCGTAACTTTGGTTACCGACTAGATTTATTTTTTTAAAAAACCCACTGCTGCCTTCGCATACAGTGGGTTTTGACTAATACACCTGGATAACCCCGCAGGCCAGCCGTTTGCCCGCGTCTCCGGCAGGCTGTGTCCTATAGTCATCCGGGTTTTCGTGTATTATTACCGATTTCCCTATTACCTGCCACGCATTAAACCTGTTTGTGTAAAAGCACATTCTCGCGTAACCGTCATTTGAAAACAAAACCGGGAAGTCTCCCGCATGGTTTCCATGGGGTTGGCCGTCCGGGTTCCAGTGCTCCCCCGCAGCCTGGAACGGGTCATTTGGGTCACCCACAAGACATATTCCGTATTGGTGTATGTGAAAACCATGGGGGCCCACCGGGCCGTTTCCTTTGTCAGCCGGCCGGTAGGGAGGCAGCCCTGTTACCTCAACCCTTACCTCACAGCCCGCCGCAACATCCTGAAAGTATACTACACCCCTTATCTGCGGTGCCAGGGGACCACCCTGTATATAGGCAACGGCTGCCCCGTTTGCGCTTTTTCTTCCAAACATTTGTATCACCTCCGCTAAAAGCCTGTCGGCTTTGGTACTACCCGGTATACAACCGCAAATTCTTACGCTGTCCGGTATATAATATGCATGTGGATTATTATGTGATATTCAGTTAACAACTCCCGGGTTAAGCATCCGCTTAAAAACAATATCCAAAATTACTGCCGGTTGTAGTAGAATAGATATGGATGTTAAATACCGGTACAGGAGGATAATATGAACACCAATGTAAAGGGCAGTACCCTTGTCATACTTGCAGCGTTTTTCTATGGTATCAATGTAGTAATATCAAAAACAGCATACAGCGAAGGTGCAAACCCCATGTTCGTACTCGCCATGAGGTTCCTGATAGCCTCGTTGCTGTTGTGGACATACAGTCTGGCTGTGGGAGGCCGGGAAAAACTACGGGCTACCAGACAGCAGCTCAAAATACTGCTAATAATCGGAGGGATTGTATACGCCGGATTTTCCATGTTCTACTACAATTCGATAAACTTTATACCGGTATCCCTTGCCTCGGTTATCTTTTACCTCTACCCGGTTATAGTGAATCTGTTCATGATAAGGTTTATGAAGGAGAAAATGGTCTCAAAACAGCTTGCAGCATTGATTATGGCAACGGTTGGCTGTGTTCTTATGGTATGGTCGCCGGTTTCGAATTTCAATCTGTTTGGCATTTTACTGGCCTTCGGCGCATGCCTGTCATTCAGTACCCATTTAATTCTGCTGGGAAGCAGGTTTGCCGAAAAACTAAAAAGCATGGATTCCTTAACCGTGACAACCTATATCACAAGCACGGCCACTATTACTTTGCTGGCGGCAGCCCTTGTCACCGGCAGCTTCAGGGTAAGTGTAACGCCAAAGGGCTGGATGGCTGTACTGGCCAGTGCATTCTTTTCCACCTTTTTATCAAATCTGCTGTTTTTCAAGGGGATACGGGAAACCGGTTCATCAAAGGCCGCTATACTTAGCACCTTTGAACCGGTGGTCAGCGTCACCCTCGGGGTAATACTGCTTAATGAAATATTAACACCACTCCAGTTTGCAGGCATTGCAATGATAATACTGGCGGTACTTATGATAAATATGCTAAAACAGCGGGACAGCTCGGCATAACAGCATAATTTCAGGTTAAAAAAGTGCCGAGTATGTTATAACCTCAAACTGCCCACACAACTTATTTATAAGCTGAATAATCTGTTCAAATCTGTCCCGGCTGTATGTCATACCCAACCCTTCGTCCCTGTCTCCAATTTTATGCAGGATAAATATAACAGGTTTGTTCCCTTCAGGCCTTTGTTCCAGTAAACCGGCGACTTCTTCCACGGTTATGTCCGTTAACAGGTTTATAACAGAGACCGGATAGTATTCTGTCTTGTACCCGTCCAATAAAATAATATTATCCGAAGTTCTGACATTGCGATATCCGGCATCTTTAAACTGCCCAATAAGATGCGGATTAATATCTCCATAGGGCATAATCAGCATATCACTGTACTTTCCCAGATATCTGTTTTCCATCCACTGCCTTGACCTTGTAAAATCAAGAAGAAGAGCGTCGGGACTGTCGTACATCATTTCAATGTGTGAATAAGAATGATTAAGTAAATCCCAACCCTGCAAATATAGTTCCGAAAGCTGGCGGTAGGACATATACCCTTTTTTACCGGTCAGAGACGGAATAATTGAAATGCTCCCTCTGTATCCATATGCGTTCATCACATCATAAGCCTCGGTATAAACGCTCTCCCATCCGTCATCAAAAACGAATACAACCGGGGTTTTTCCGCTGCCGGCTTTGGTACTGACCTCCGGCAAGGCGGCGGTACTTAATTTTCTTATGATAAAAATGTTCTTTCCTGCTTCTGTCAGATTCTCAAATACTTTTGGATACAAAAGTATTGTAACCAATATGGACAAAACGACAATTTTTAGGTTAATTCTTATCCCAACCATCTCCTGTCCCATTCACTGACTATCACTGCTTTCTTCTGAAAACCGCCTTCAGATATGACTCCTCCGACAAGTCCAGCATTATGCTTCTTTCCTTGGACTTGCTGATACCTTGCCACCCTTCAAAAACAAATCCTGGATTTGGCACCGCTTCAAACTTTACCGGTATACCTTTAAAATATATACCTTTCCAGGGAGCATTCATTTCTTCTATAACCAGCGAATTCACCCTCACGCAACCGCCTGTTTCCGTATCAACCAGGATTTGCACTGTACCCTCCAGCTCAAAATGCTGAACAATGTGTTGACGCATATACCGGGGCCGTTCAACTGCAAAATATTTCATGCTCGCAATCTCTGCTTTCCAGTTTTCTATATTCCTTCTGTGCAGCCCCCACCTTTCTATATGCTTTATCATATTTGGATGGTAAGTCTTCTCCATATTTTCCAGCTTTTCGACCACCACCTGAGGTAAAAAAATCGTATTAAGTCTGTCTGCAAAGGTATTTATAAACTGGTTTTTAAACACGGCATTATTTAAAAGTGACCGCAGCAAAAATGTTGACCACGGCGGGTTGGGCCAGCTCGGGCCGTTCTCCTCGGTTGCCCTTGCCAGCGAATTATTGCTGACCGCTTTTGTACCATGGTGCAACCCAAACCCGTAATCCAAATCGAATACCATCCACCGCCAGCGGCCATCATGTCCGGTGGGTGCATTGGGCTGGTAATTCTTTGTCCTTTTCCGCCATATACGCACGTTGTTTCCCGGCCAGTCACGGTTATCGCAGTAAATTTGCAAAATACAGTATTCGATAAAATCTTCAGCATCCATTTGTGTTTTTATAAAATCATAATCAATGTCGGTCACCTGACTGCGCTCTTTCAAATATAGAATCATCCGGCTATAATGCATCTCGTCACCGGCATGCCCCTCTTCAATTTCATCCCCTGCAATTCCGGTAGGATTCTTTACTATTACCACATCCTCCGGCTCAATATTGTAATGGGTGCTCACATAGTTTTTGTCATAGGCTTCTCTGATATTGTGAATACCGTAGTATTCTCCGTTTATATATACTATACACGGCTTCGAAGCCTGCGTATCCAAAATTGCAGTTGGCTGTACCAGACTTTGAATAAATGCATCCCTAAACAGTGCGTACTTGCTGTCGGTAGCCGATGTTCTTAACAGTATTCTGCCGTATCCGTCAATTCTATCGTCAGATAAGTTAAACTCAAAACAATCATTATTGTCATAATCCTTTCGGGCAAATAACGACAATGATTTCAGTTCACCCGCCCTGGAATAACCCCCAAAGGTTCTTATACCGATGTTCTGGTTTAAACATGTTTCGCCATCGGTTTCGAAAATTTCGATATTGGCCTGTCTTTCCCAGCACCTTCCCCTCTGGTTGTAATTGGCAGGTGTGTCACTCTTTATTTGGGCGTCCGGATTATCTAATATCCACTGGTCAAAAACCATTCCGGCAGTGTAAATTCCCCTATCATAGCCGAACAGGTTGTCAGGGTCAGTTGCCAGCGAAACAACGGGCGTGTTATAACGATTGTATATATCCTTTCCGACAAAATAGCTTTGTGTAACCGTTTGGCTGCAGGGATAGCCCTCTTTGTATACCCTTGCCCGCACAACAGCAGCTTCATCACCCTTTGACTGTATAGGTATCGGCTTTTTATAAGCATTCGATTCCCTTGTCGGTACGCTGCCGTCCAACGTAAAGTAAACTTCAGCATTTTCCTCCCTTGTCTCCAATACCAATTCAAAGGGCATTGTATAAAAACCGCCTTCCTGTGAAAACAAAGGCCGCTCCAACCTTTTTGTGCTCGGTCCCTCTGCCAGGATTTCGCCAAATGAGTTGGCCTTTCCTGGAGTCCCCCCGTCAAATCCGAAGATTTCTGCACCCCCGTCCGGAAGCCTGCCGCAGGAAATATTGTCCCCCATTGACTGCAGCAAAAAGATGTCCTGCCAGTTTGCCCCGGGGTCAGTAAGGATTACTGCCTTATCCTTGTTTTTTACCTTGAAATTGGTGTGCAGTGGCTCACCGGATACAGTTTTGTTCTTTTGGGATGCCCAAATAATCAGGTAGCTGTCCGGTTGGATTACTGTATCCGGAAAAGTCCAAAAAAAGGGCTGTTTCGAGTTGTTGGACAGTCCAAAACCCTGCAGGTTAATGGCAGTATCGCCCTTGTTATATATTTCGATCCAGTCTTCAAACTGCCCGTCCTCGTCATGGATGCTGCTGCGGTTATTTAACATAACTTCATTAACAGCCAGAGGGTATTTAATTTCTGCTTTCCGGTAGTCAAAAAAAGATATACCGTTTCTTACACCAAGGTATAATACAATAACCAAACAAATAATTACAAATAAAACCCTGATTTTATGTGACTTTTGCATAATTTGCTTCCCCCTGCTACCGGTTAGCCGCTTACCTCACCGTTGTACGACACTACATGCACTTCTTCTATACCATTAATGGTTTTCAGTGTTTTTATCAAGCCGTCTTCGTTCATACTTTTCAGTGTGATCTCATAGGTAATCTCGTTTAGATTCTTATATGTGGTCCTCATGCGCAGCTTAAACGGTATCCTACATTCCTTCATAACAACGGCCACTTTTTGCGTCTCAATTTCACCGCCCTTCAGCACCAGTAAATACGAATAGTCTGTATAGATAACTCTATTAAATATAAAGAGTAAACCTGCAATCATAATGCTTCCAATAACAGCAATCATAAATTCGTTTGTTCCGGCAGCAAGGCCAACCGCAATTGCCCAGAAAAGGAAACCAATGTCCCTTGGCTCCTTAATAGCGGTACGGAAACGCACAATAGAAAGGGCTCCTACCATACCAAGGGACAGCGCCAGATTGTTTCTTATTGACATCATGACAATGGCTGTAATAAGACTAATCATTACAATCGTAACATTAAAGCTCTGTGAATATGTGACGCCCGAAAAAGTCTTTTTGTATACATAATAAATAAAAAGACCAAGCAGCGTTGAGATTGTAATGTTAAACACAATGTTTTCTATGGTAAAGGTGCTGATGCCGCCAAACAGATAAAACATATTCTCCTGACCCACCAATCTTTCCATTATATTATTCATTGAATATCCCCCCTATTTCCCCAGCATGTTTCTCGCCATACAGTACTTGCTTATCTGTGTTCTATATAAATCAAATCCCGACAGCACTTTCTGTAAAAAAGGCGGCAACATATGGTCATATTTGATTTCAAGAATCGATGTATAACTGTCTGAAACCGGTATCATGCACATATCCCTATTAAATAAATCATATGAACAGTGACTATAATTAGCACAAAAATTCGCGTCTATTGTCACCCGTATGTTTTGAAAGGGATAAAGGTAAGCCTCTCTGGCATAATCGATTATAACGGTAGGCCGATAAAAAGCACGGCGCATTAATACAAATATTTTGTCGGCGGCCTTTTCTTTATATCCAAGCAGCGGCTCACAGTCCCCGCTAATTAGCTTGTTTGCATCCTCACGGGTAATGAGAACGGTTTCCTTATGTATGCGGCTGCAGTATTTATTCTTTAATTCTAACTTAACTTGGCCGGCTGATATATCATAAATCCGAAGTCGTATCTTTCTTCTTGTATTATGACCTATCACCTTTTCATAATAATCCCTGTTATCAACGGTGTCGAAATACAGACTCCTGACCCAATAGGAGCCGGTATCCGCAGAATGCACATCCCTGAACATATCTTTTCTTAAAATAAAGCTTAATTCCGCAGCCTGTAGTTTATTAATATGAAACTTAACTTCGCACCTGTGCATATTTATCTGTTTTTCCATTGTTAAGACCTCATCTTTTCATATATTATAGCTGTTATTCGTTCTGTTCACTTTGTACCAATGCTCACTGTCAAAAATATAGGTTGCTGCCCCGGCTATAAAAAAGTATATTCTTAACAGCTGAAAGAGCAGCATGTCATACACAATAACAAGGTATAGTAATCTGGTTTTTAAATAGGGCACGTTCTTTTTGGCTATCTTTATTGCCATCACCGAACAGACTATGTTAAAAACTATTGTAGTCAAGTAGTAACCGATTATCGGCAAGGGATACCCAAAAATAACTCCTGCAAGTGCAAGTATGGTATTTATGATAAACACAACAGTTGCGAAGGAATTGCTTAAAAGAGCATCAATAACCATGTAGAAGCAGACGTTGCTTTTGAATACATTTTTGAACAGGAAACCGCTGTTGTTCAGAACAGCATCTATAAATCCTTTCTGCCATCGCACACGCTGTGCAATCAACTCTTTTAAGCTTTCGGGGCATTCTGTGTAGCAAATGGCATTGGTATTATAAACGACTTTCTTATTATGCAATTTAGCATACTGCTGGAACCTTATAGTCATATCGATATCTTCGCCCAGGCCCTTTTTAAACCCCCCGATTTCAATAATGATACTTTTCCTGAACACCCCGAATGCTCCTGATATTATGCTTAAAGCATCATTGTAGGCAAGTGATGCTTTATAAAAATAAAAACCCTTTATATAATCCAAAGCCTGCATTAAGACTATAAGTTTAAGCCTGCTTTTCAGTTTGAACATCTGTATAACATGAATTATTCCGCATGATGCAATGACACTTTCGTCGTCAAAGATGGTATTCATACTGGTTAAGGCGTTTTTTTCAAGCACGCAATCGCCGTCCATAGTTACTATTAATTCTTTGCCGGCAAACATAATCCCGATATTAAGGCTTTCTGCTTTGCCGCTGTTATACTTGTCAATTACATAGACAAACGGATGCTTTCTTGATTTATACACACCTTTAACTATAACCGGCAGGGTGTCCGCAATCTTTCCCTCCCATTCATACAGCTCCAACATCTTATGCAGAACCTGGAATGTTCCATCCTGCGAACCGTCGTTTATAAATATTACTTCCAGATTGTCATATTCAACCATTAGCACGCCTTTAACAGTATATTTCAGAATAGGTGCTTCGTTGTAGCAGGGTATTAATACGGATATTCCTTTATGCGCCACTTCATATAATACTTTTCTATGCCTGAATTTGTACGAACTAATCAGGTGATATACAGAAAGAAACGAGCTTAAAAACAGGATTAGGTAAACCATTATTCATAATTCCTGCCTTTTAGGAATTGATGCTCAATATTTATTTCATGGATTACAAACCGGCACGGGAAAACAGTGTTTTCATCTGGGTGACCCGGCCAGTCCCCACCCACAGCCTGATTTATTATTATATACATATATTCCTGTGGCACTCCTCTGTTTGTGGTAAATGCTTGTTTTCCGTCTATATACCATGCAAGTATTTCCGCTTTCCAGTCCAAAGCAACAGTGTACAACTCTTTTTCCGGTACAGTATGGGCGAAATAGTCGGAATCCTTAATTTCATTTTCCTCGAAATGAATAACGCCGTAAAAAACATTCGGTTCGCTGCCTATCATTTCAAATATATCAATTTCGGGGAGGCTCTCTCCACTGACAGGCAAAAGCCAAATTGCCGGAAACAGCCCCTTCCCTTCATATACCTGTATGGTAAATTCAAAATATCCGTATTTATATGCACTGGTGCTTTCAACAAGTCCTGAAGAATAAGCTTTGTTCCCAATAGTTTCTTTTTTTGTTGTAATAATCACCGAACCCTCCCGTATATCTGCATTATTTCTGCTGTAGTACTGTAATTCGTTATTATAGCTGTCCCTTCGCTCTACCGCCTTCCATAAACGATTATCTGTTTCAGTTTTATTGGTCGGGCTTTCGGTATGGAATCTGTTCTTGTAGGCTTCTTCTCCTGAATTTTCTGCTGGCGCACTATCATCAAGTTCATGCTTAATGTTTTGCAGGTTGCTTTTTAACTCAACAAATAAAAATAGCCCAATAGATAAACAAAATGCTGCCACCAGTATTTTTCTTGCTTTGTTTTTGTCCATGCACATGCATCCTTACTTTTTATATATATTTATGTGTACAACCTATGGAATATAACTATGCCGGTCAAAACTTTTCATTACATGATATGCAGCGGATTTTAAAAAAACAACTGCAGGTAAGCAGCTGTTCAAATAAATTCCCTTCGGTACCCGGGATATCCGGCAACGGGATTTGGTTATCAATACCTTCCTTATTTGTATTATAACTGGCTCTCTTTTTCTACTCTGTCAACCAACCGGTTTGAAGACAAAAATCATGACCACCCGCTTAGCGGGTGGTTTGCTCTAGCCCTATAAGGGCTTAGTACTAGGCTGAGCCTCAAGGCTCGTTGAATGTTCCGCCAACCGCACATCTTCTCAAACAAACCCTAAAGGGGTTATTTCTTTTTGTTTTTGTTTGCTAGCTCACCCGTAAACGGGTCTATGAACTCTTTCAGGCTTATCTGGTCAGATGTTATGTCCTCTTGCAACTGTTTCCTCATGTGTACCTTCCGGTGTGCGAACGGTCATGACTTCCTTCTTGTTAATCTGCTGTTCGATTATTCTTCCATTGCCTCGATCTACCACAAAGGTATCAGGGTTAACCTTGCCGTTGACAATAGCCTCACCCAGTCCCCAGGACGCGTTAATCACTGTCTGGACACGAACACCGTTCAGCAGGTTAGCAGTGAAAAGAACACCGGCCGCATCGGCTTTCACCATTTCCTGCACAACTACCGCCAGACTAACCTCTTCCGGAGAGATACTGTGTCTGGCACGATATTCAATAGCTCTCGCAGTCCATAGCGAAGCCCAGCAGCGCTGCACTGCCGACAGAACCGAATCTTCTCCACATACATTGAGGTAACTCTCCTGCTGACCGGCAAAGGACATCTCCGGCAGGTCTTCGGCAGTGCCGAAGAACGTACCACCACCGGATTTTTGCCTCCGCCTAATTCGCTATAGGCACGTCGAATCCCCCGGCGGATAACTTCCGGCATGGTACCGGATGCAAATAACCCGGCAATCCGCTGTGATATTTTGTTAAGCGAACCAGGCTGCTCAACATCGGCCTCTGCAACCGCCGTTAAAATTTGTTCCTGCAACTTATTCTCTTTTACAAAAAGCTTATATGCCGCTGTAGTAACATGAAAACCGGGAGGAACCGGCAGCCCGGCTGAAGCCAAACGGGACAGCGAAGCCCCTTTTCCTCCTACCCGCTCCAAGCTTGCCTATGCATCGTTCAGGGGTAGAACCAGAGAAGGTTGTTGATTACAGCCATTTCCATCCATCCTTTCTTTTTAAACTAATTTAAGCATTGCCTGACAGGAGAAATATGAGGCCTATAGATCCTTTTACTGTTCAATTCCATACCTGATCATATTAAGAAAACAATTTCTCTTATCAAGAAAACTCTGCCAATAGGCCTCATCCACATCATTTTCAATATTTAACTCTGATAAAGCTTTCTTTTCAAAATGGTCCAAAGTGTTCTTGATAAGTTCGAAGGCCATTTCACGATCCACTCCTTTTCTAAGGGGAACCCTGTCAAACAACTCCCTCCACTGCTTATCCCTGACGGTACGCACTTCCCCATACTTTTTCTCAATATCGGCCTTTACTTCATCAGGTGTCGCCAAAAATGCTTCAAAAGCCACCTTATATAAGTCAGGATTTCTTTTCATATAGTCGAGTCTAAGGACGCTGAATTTTTCCTTGGCCTCAAAAAAGTCCCAATAGGTCAACAAGATATCACTGCCAAACTCTGCCCCGAATTTTTCAAAGCACCAATCCACAATACTGAGATACAGCTCTTTTTTGCTCTTAAAATGATAGAAGATCAACGACCTGGAAATACCGGCCGCCTCCGCCAGCATTACGGTTGAGGTTTTTTTATATCCATGGCGGGCAAATACAGACAAACAGGCCTCCAATATTTCCTCCCTTTTATAAAGCTGCATTGGCAAGTGCTCCACCTCCTCTCATATTTTTGCTGACACCCTGTCAATATAACCCCAAATATTGAATCACCAGTTGCAGTATTGTCTTCAGCTTGGACTGGTGATTTTTTATACAAAAAAGCTGCTATCACGGTTAACAAATAATAGCAGCCAGTATATATTTATTTACTATTCGCAATTAAAACTGCAATTTACCTCAAATTTCTCATCTTAACGTCTCCCCTTCCTCTTTCTATAATTTTTTCTTTCAGCCACAATAACATCCTTCCCATAAACTATGTGCCCGAAAATCTCACCACTCTTTACTGAAAGTGTGACACCACGACTAATAATCTCCAGTACTATACAGTCTAAAATGCCTTTGAGCATTTCACTTAAGTTTTCCGGAATACCACTTCCTTGGTATTCGACAACAAAGGTATTCAATTATTGTGATGGTCATCGCATGATTGCTTCTAAAGCGCCCATGATGGCTCCTCCGCCGACCAATATGAGAACAAACCATACGGCAAAAAAGATCAGGTAGGCTTTTGCCAGATTTTTCTTGTTTAGGTTCACGGTTTTGCCGAAGCTCCACTTAAACATCAGAATAATACCCAGAATGGGCACGCACATCAAAAGCAACGTCACCATGTACTGCCCGACACTCATTGGCTCGGCCTCCGTCTGTGACGTATATTCCGGCGGCGTTTGAATAGCGGCTGCCAGCGACGCCCCGGAAGGGGTCTGGGGCGGAACGGCCGGGCGGGGCGAGGCGGGCGGCGTCTCGGTCTTAGCACCGCAGCCACCACAGAACTTCGTTCCTGCCGGGAGATTTGCTCCGCATTTTTCACAAAACATATGATTTCCTCCGTTTCTGTAAAATATAATATTCGCTGTTATTCATTTTTTGCGCCGCATTC